>Ga0081455_10002922_pt1 | contig 20049 bp, 14 predicted proteins | sample TabmetS3T2R1_FD_70207 | JGI IMG/M metagenome (GOLD analysis project Ga0081455, IMG submission 70207) | Tabebuia heterophylla rhizosphere microbial communities from the University of Puerto Rico - S3T2R1 | ecosystem: Host-associated > Plants > Roots > Rhizosphere ... | reverse complement strand
CCGAGATTTGCGCAACACGAACCGTGTCCTGGTGACGGGAGGGGCCGGCTTTATCGGCTCGTTTCTGTGCGAGAGGCTTCTTGCCAACGGTCACGACGTCTTGTGCGTCGACAATTTCTTCACCGGCACACGGCGCAACCTCACTGCGGCGCTCGCGCACCCCAATTTCGAGCTGATGCGCCACGACGTGACCTTCCCGCTCTATGTCGAGGTCGACCGCATCTACAACCTCGCCTGCCCGGCGTCGCCGATCCACTATCAATTCGATCCGGTTCAGACGACCAAGACGAGCGTGCACGGCGCCATCAACGTGCTGGGGCTCGCCAAGCGCCTGCGCGCGCGCATTCTGCAGGCGTCGACCAGCGAGGTTTACGGCGATCCCGCGCTCCACCCGCAGCCCGAAAGCTATTGGGGCAACGTCAATCCGATCGGAACACGCGCTTGCTACGACGAAGGCAAGCGCTGCGCGGAGACCTTGTTCTTCGACTATTTTCGCCAGCACGGCCTTTCGATCCGTGTCGCGCGCATCTTCAACACCTATGGGCCGCGCATGCATCCGAATGATGGACGCGTCGTGTCGAACTTCATCGTTCAGGCCCTCAAAGGCGAAGCGATCACCGTTTATGGCGATGGATCGCAGTCGCGCTCGTTCTGCTATGTCGACGATCTCGTCGAAGGGCTCGTGCGGCTGATGGACAAGGACGATCCCTACACGGGTCCGGTCAATCTCGGCAATCCCGGCGAGTTCACGATCCTCGAGCTGGCGCAGCAGATCATCGCGATGACCGGCTCGCGCTCGAAGATCATCTTTCAGCCCCTGCCCGCCGACGATCCCAAGCAGCGCCGGCCGGTGATCGATGAAGCCAAGCGTGCGCTGGGCTGGGAGCCCGCGATCCCGCTTGCGGACGGCCTGAAAAAGACTATCGCCTATTTCGAAAAGCTTCTTAGCGACAGCTGACCTCGTCCGTCTGCGCGACGGCGGCGCTCCTTTGCCACGTATAAGGCTGTGCATGACCTCGTCGCAGGCCCATTTTCGGTGGCCGCGGAGGGTTCAAAGGAGCTTGAAGATGAAGAGGAATCATATTCTCGGCGCCGCGATAGCGCTGGGGGTGTTCGCGAGCGGCGCCATCCTGGGCCCGAAGCTTGTCAGCGCCGCCGACCCGCTAGGTCCGCCGCCGGCCGGCGACGAAATGGCAGCCAACGATATGGGACCGGACGGCTCGGGGCATCCCGGCGGCAAGGGCCCCCACCAACATATGTTCATGCACCATCACGGCCCTGGCGAGCATTTGGACGGCAAGCTCGCGTTCCTGAAAGCCGAGCTCAAACTTCAGCCGAGCCAGGATAAGGCGTGGGGCAATTTCGAGGCCGCGGTGCGCAAAAGCGTCAAGTCGCTTGAAGCGAAGCGCGCTCAAGCCCACCCGAACAAGAGCGAGATGGACAAGGGCGAATGGAAGCCGCCGACGGCGCCCGAACGGCTTGACCGGATGGAAGCTATGCTGAACGCCCGTCTCGATGCCCTGCGCACGGTCAAGTCCGAGACAAAGGCGCTTTACGCCGCTCTTTCGCCCGAGCAGCAAAAGACGTTCGATGAGCTCGACATGGAGCGCATGCATCACAGGATGTAGGCGAAGCGCGCATGATGCCGTCCCTTTCCCGGAGTCGCCAGGAAAGGGACGGGCTGAACAGGATTAGAAGAACGCGAGGTCGACAGCGACACCCCAGGTCATGGGCGGCGCGGCGGAAGCGATGTAGCCGAAGGCCTCGGCCGTGGTGAACACGGAATATTTCTTGTCCAGCAGGTTGCGGCCATAGGCTCTCAGCTTGAACTTGTCGCTGGGAGCCCAAGACACCTCGGCGTTCACGATCGTGTAGGAGGGCTCAAACAACTGATTGGCCTCCTCCCAATAGAAGCCGTTGTTGTAGGAAGCGCTGACGTTCACCGACCATAAGCCGATATTGGTCGGGATGTCGTAGACGGCACCGACATAGGCCGTCCATTTCGGCGTTTGCGCCGTGACGTTGCCGGTGCAATCGCCGACGACAGCGGAGGTCGTTCCATTGAGACCGGGACCGAACAAATTCGGAGCGATCAGGTTTGAGGCGCAGGTCTTGTTGTCTTTGTAGATGCCATGCATGTAGGCGGTGCCGAACCTGAAGCTCAGATTTTTCGTCGGTGCATATTGGCCTTCCAGCTCGATGCCGTAGATGTTCGATGACGCCGCGTTGCGCAGGTCGGCACCGCCCGGGATGGGCACCTGCCCAATCTGATTCTTGTATTTGTAGAAGAAGCCGGACGCATTCAGCCGCAGAGTTCTACCGAAATAGTCGCCCTTGAGCCCGGCCTCATAGGCATCGATAATCTCGGACTTCACGGGTTCGGCAAGGGCGAAGACGGCGGTGTTGTAGACGCCGGACCGGAAGCCGCGGTTGTAGGACACATAGGCCAAGGTGGTGTCCGTGACGTGATGATCGAGCACGGCGCGCCAGGTGGGCTCGTTGAAAGTCTTTTTGCCCTCATAGGGGCTGCGGATGGGAGGCGTCGTGAGAAGCTGCGAGAGGCCGCCCAGGCTTCTTTCATCGCTTGTATATCGGACGCCGAGAGTGAGCTTGGTCTGTTCGGTGAATTTGTAGTTGACCTCGCCGAAGCCCGCGATGGAATTCGTGTACAGCGTGTTGTCGACCTGGAAAGGCCCTGCCTGCGGGATGTTGATCGCCGTATCCGTCTCGTTGTTCCAGTAGAACACGCCGGCAATCCAGTTGAAGCGACCGGAATAGTCCGACTTGATCTGGAACTCCTGACTGAAGCTCTTGTAGCCGTTGGTGAAGAACGCATCCACGCCAGCGATCGGCCCGGCATCCTGATCGAATACATGTTTGTAGCGTGACGACAGATAGGTCGTGATGCTCGTCAGGTCGTAGTCGCCCATCGTGTGATCGATGCGCAGATTTAGCGACCTCGACTCGCCCTTGACTCCGTTGTTAAGATTGGAGGCCGTGTCGTAGAAATTGGGGAGCGGCTGCGAGCCGAAGCACCCGCCCGGCTGTATGCACTGGCGCGTAATGCCGAAGTCGTTTCTCACTTCCGCAAAGGTGCCGATGAGCTTCACCGTCGTGTTGTCCGTCGGCGTCCAGACCCATTTGCTGCGGACGGTGGTGTATTCGTCGTAATAGACATCGGCGCCGGTCGTGATGTTCTTCCCGAACCCTCGGTCCATCCGCTGTGCGCTCACGGCGATGTCCGCCGTCAGCTTGTCCGTTACGCCCCCGCTGACGTAAGCCTTGCCGCCATAGGTTCCCTTGCTTCCTATGCTGCCGGTGAATCTTGCCTGCGGGTCCTGGGTCGGATCTTTCGTGATGACCTGGATCAGGCCGCCGGTGGCGTTGCGGCCGAACAGCGTACCTTGAGGGCCCTTCAGAACCTCGATGCGCTCGATGTTGTTGAGCTCCAGGACCGACCCCAGCAGTGAGCCGACGTACATGCCGTCAACATAGGTTGCAACAGGGGATTCGACGCCGTTGTTGGATGCCCGGGTGCCGACACCTCTCAAATAGGGCGTTGCCGAGCCAACCTGCTTGGACATGTTCAGCCCCGGCGTGATTTCGCCGATGCTCATTGTCGAGCCGACGCCCAATTTCGCAAGCTCGTCGGCATTGAAGGCCGAAATCGAGATCGGCACGCTTTGGATGTTTTCGGACCGCTTCTGTGCGGTCACGACGATTTCCTCAACTTCCGCATGGGCACCGACGACAAAGCCGCCGAGCGGCAAAGTGCTGGCCACAAGCGACTGCAACAAGAGCTTCGGCACACGAGTTGTCATGATCCCCCTCCCGAGAGGTTATCTGTAGGCTCCCCAATCGAGTGGAGAGTTGACAAAGCTCGGGGATGACATGCGCTTTCCTGCCAGCACACTACACACTGCAGCAATGCGGCCTGCGCGTTTTGGCAGGTGCAAAGATAAAAAAGCGCTAGAATTTGTCTTTAAGGTCCCGCGCGCTTCTTTAAGCGCCTGGACCATACCCCAAGCTCTTCTGTTCGTGTGAAAATATAACAACGGTACATGGCTTGCCTCTACTGCAATCGTTTGATACTGTTGTTCGATCTGTCCAATTTCATTTGTTCAGAGCGGTGTGCTCCTCGTCGACAGGGGCGCTAATCTGTCGACAAAGAGAAGACGCTGGCCGATGGCACCGCGTTGAGGGAGGAAGGAGATGGAAGGTGATCCAACGCCGCCGGAAAGCTCAACGAAGCAGAATTGGATGTCCGGCACGAGCAAGATGAGCTGTGTGCCCGATCCTGGGGCTTATTTGTCGGACGAAAGGTCGACCACCGATGATGGCAGCCCCATGCGCGGCAGCCGGTGGATGAATCAAAGACAGCGCCGCGCCGCTATTCTTGCGACGGCACGTCAACTCTTCGCCCAAAATGGCTACGATCGGTTCCACGTGCGCGAGCTTGCAGGCCTGTGCAATCTATCTGCGCAAACCATCTACAACCTTATCGGTGACAGAGACCGAGTTCTCCACGAAGCCATGCGTGAACATATCCGCGCGATGGTGACCTCCGCCACCAAGCAGAGCGATCGCTATCCGAATGTTGCGCTCGCTCTCGGCGACATGTTTTGCGTGACCGCAGAGAGATATCCCGAATATTCGCGTCAGATGTCGATCAGCTTCAGCTGCTCCAGCAGGCCGCTCTTCGAAGTGATCAGCAATTGCACATTTCCTACGCTGTTCTCGGCGCTCACAAGACTGCAGTTGCGGGATAGGCTGCGGAACCATGTTGATCCCCGCGTCTTAACGGAACGGATTGCGGCGCTTGGAGCCGTCTCCATGCTCCATTGGGCAGATGGGCGCCGCAACTCCAGTGAGCTTCGGCGAGACGTCGGCCTCGGTTGGGGTCTGGTCTTGCTGGGTGCCGTCGAACCGCGCGAGCAGCCTCAAATTGAGGATTGGCTAGGCTCTCTCGAATCCCCTCGCTCGGAGCAGGCGTTGGCTTAGGAGTTTCCGCTGCCTTGCGGCGGCGCGGGAACGAACCCTCAAACGCGGTGATAGGCCCGGTACCAGTCGACGAATTTGGTCAACCCCTCCTCCAGAGAGGTTGTGGGCTTGAAGCCCACCGCCCGTTGGAGCGCGTCGATATCCGCATAGGTCTCCTTGATATCGCCGGGCTGCATGGGCTCCAATTGTTTGTTCGCGGTCCGCCCGGTCAGCTGTTCGAGCAGGCTGATCATGTGGAGCAATGGCTCCGGCCGATTGTGCCCAATGTTGAAGATGCGATGGGGCGGCGTGCCCTTGGGCGGATGATCAAGCGCCGCCAATAGACCCGCGACAATGTCATCGATATACGTGAAATCCCGCTTCATATCGCCGTGGTTGAACACCCGGATCGGCTTGCCGGTGAACAAGGCTTCAGTGAACATCCAATAGGCCATGTCCGGCCGCCCCCACGGACCGTAAACCGTGAAGAAGCGCAATCCAGTCTGCGCGATCCCGAAAAGATGAGCATAGGTGTGGCTGATGAGCTCATCGGCCTTCTTGGTCGCGGCATAAAGCGAGACCGGCGTGTCGACCCGGTCCGTCTCCGAGAACGGGAGCTTGGTGTTCCCGCCATAAACAGAGCTCGACGACGCGTAGACGAGATGATCGACGGTGCCGAGATGGCGGGCGAGCTCGAGCACCGTCGTGTGGCCGGTGAGATTGGAGTGGACATAGGCTTGCGGGTTTTCGAGGGAATAGCGCACGCCCGCCTGCGCCGCCAGATGGACGATGCGGTCGATGCGATCCCCGGCAACGACGGCTTGAAGCCCATCCCTGTCGGCGATGTCGCAGGTCGAAAAGCGGAACAGGCCGCCGCAATCGCCGAGCTCGGCGAGGCGCGCCCGTTTCAACGACACCGAATAGTAGGGATTGAGGTTGTCAACCCCGAGGACACGCTCACCGCGCGCCGCCAAGGCGCGCACGACATACATCCCGATAAACCCGGCCGCGCCCGTCACGAGGACCGTCATTCTTCCCTCTCGCTTGCGGGAAGGAATCTAGGGCATGAAACGACGCAGGGAAACTAGGCTTTCGAAGGTGCGTTCCTCAGCGGCGGAGCTTCGCCTCCCACTCCATTGCGGAGCGGACAATGAGCCCCAAATCGTCATGGCGCGGGTGCCAGCCCATCGCATCGCGGATCCTGGCGACGCCCGCCACGAGCGCGGGCGGATCTCCGGCCCGCCGGCCGACCCGGGCCGTCGGAAGCTCGCGCCCGAGCTCACGGCTCATCGTGTCGATCACCTCGAGAACCGAATAGCCCCGACCGTAGCCGCAATTGAAGACGCCGCCCGTGCCGCCGCCGCGCAGATGATCGAGCGCCACGACATGGACGTCGGCGAGGTCGCTGACGTGAATGTAATCGCGGATACAGGTGCCGTCGGGTGTAGGATAGTCGGTGCCGTAGATGTCAAGGCGCGCGCGCTTTCCAGCGGCGACTTCACTTGCGACATTGATGAGGTGAGTGGCCTTGGGACGGACTTGGCCTGAGCGTCCTTTCGAATCGGCGCCCGCCACGTTGAAATAGCGCAAGGCCACATAGCGGAGATCATGGGCGTGGGCGACATCGGCCAACACCCATTCGGTCATGAGCTTCGAGCGCCCATAGGGATTGATCGGCGCCAGGGGAGTTCCTTCGTCGATCGGCATGGCGGTCGGCGCGCCGTAAACGGCTGCCGTCGAGGAAAAAAGGAAGTGCTTCACCTTGGCCGCGACGCAGGTCTCGATCAGCGTGCGCGACTTGACCGTGTTGTTCTCGTAATAGCTCAAGGGTTGGGAGACCGATTCATCCACGAGCAAAGATCCGGCGAAATGGACGACCGCATCGATGCCGTGATCGGCGACGAGCTTCCGGACGAGGGCGGTGTCCGCCACGTCGCCCTCGACGAAAAGGGCCTTTGGCGATACGAGTTCGCGCCTCCCCGCCATCAGATTGTCGAGCACCACAGGACGCTCGCCGCGATCCGTAAGCGCCAGGACGAGATGGCTTCCGATATAGCCGGCACCGCCGGTGACAAGCACGGTCATTGGATCTCCTGGAGACTTCTGGCGGCTGCGCAAAGAAAGAATGTTGCCCCAAACGGACCGAAACGTCGCTTTAGCCGTTTAGATCCAACGACGGACACGCGGACAGGCGAGGTGCGACAAGAATGCCCATTCGCCGTTCCGTGTTCGGTCGCCGTGTGTTCGGTCACTGGGGATAGGTCGATCGTCATATGTCAAATTCTCGCACGATCCCTCACAACAGCCTGTTTCCGCACAGCCCCAAACTTGTCCGGCCGAGCTTGTCTGGGCCCGGAACTTCGTTGGAACAGGCCTTGTCCCAAAACGAGACGAGGCGTTTTCGCGGGTCGCGCGTCACTAATACCGGAGGACGCGGTCAAACCGCGAACATCCCAGCAAAAACCGTGCAGAATGCACTGCAGCAAAAGTGATTCTGTTGCGTTCAGGACACCCGAGCAAGGTAATTATTAACAGATTGCCGTGTGACGACGATTTTAGCGGCCCCGCACTTGGAACGATTGCTGCAAGGCGTTAATAGCGTGGTAAAGTGAATGTGAACTGAGTCTCGCGTTGTGACAGTGCCCACGGAAGCAGCCGGAGCCTCGGGACCGGCCACCCCTGCGAGCCCGTGCGGATTTGTTTGACGTTGTGTTGCGGGATTGAGGGGAAACCGGCTTGCGTAGCGAAAAGGTCGAAACCGTCACAACCATCTCGCAGGTGGAGGCTTCGCCGACGGCGCCGCCGCGGATCGGTCACCTGTTGCCTGGCATTACCCCCAAGATGGTGGGCGATGCGGTCAAGCTGTTCGATGTCGTGGGCGTCGTCATCTGCTCGATCATCGCGCATCTGACCTACAATTTCATTCTCGACGAAACCTATTTCGACCTGTCGCGCAATGTCGGCGTGGGCATGGTGGGTGGGTTGCTGCTCGTTCTTCTGCTGACCCGCTACAACTCCTATGAGCTCGACAATCTGATCGACCTCACAGGCCAGGTCGGTAAGCTTCTGTCGAGCTGGGTGATCTCGGTCCTGCTTCTGGTGGGAATTGGGTTCACGCTCAAAATCTCCGAAGAGTTCTCCCGCGGCTGGATGATCCTCGCGTTCTTCCTCACGCCGGCGGCCCTGCTTGCGCTGCGATCGGGCGTGTCGATCGCCCTGATCGATGTCATGAAGCGGGGCTATCTGCAGCGCAAGGTGGCGATTGTCGGCGCGGGACCGCTGAGCGAACGGCTCTGCGCCTACATCGAATCGCGCGGGCCGCGCTCGGGTCTCCATATCATCGGCATCTTTGACGACCGGCGTACCCGCGTGCGGGACAAGGTCGCCGGCGTTCCCGTGGTCGGCACGGTGCATGACCTGATGGAGCTGGCGCGGACGTACCGGCTCGACGAGGTCATTATCGCGCTGCCATGGTCGGCGGAGGCTCGCGTCGCCGCACTGGTTGAGGAGCTGGGCGCCCTGCCCGCTGATATTCGTCTGTGCCCCGATCTCGTCGGCCTGCGCTTTCTCGATCAACCCTACAGCCGCATCGGTGCCATCGGCCTTCTCCATGTGAACTCGCGTCCGATCAAGGAGTGGGCGCTGATCACCAAGACCGCGCTCGACTACGCAATTGGCGGCCTGGGTCTTCTGTTTGCTGCGCCGTTTCTTGGCCTGATCGCGCTCGCGATCAAGTTGGAAAGCCCGGGCCCGGTGTTCTTCCGCCAGCGTCGCCGTGGCTTCAATCAAAACATGTTCACCGTGTGGAAATTTCGCACCATGACCGTGCTCGAGGACGGCGCGCAGGTTCGTCAGGCGACCAAGAACGACGATCGCATCACGCGTGTCGGCCGCTTTCTGCGCAAGACAAGCCTCGACGAGCTGCCTCAGCTCATCAACGTGTTGACTGGGACCATGTCGATCGTCGGCCCGCGGCCGCACGCGGTCGCTCATGATGATTATTACGTCACGCTCGTGTCCCGTTATGCCCGCCGCCACCGGGTGAAGCCCGGCATCACGGGCTGGGCCGCCGTTCACGGCTTCCGCGGCGAAACCGAAACTGTCGAGAAGATGGCCAAGCGCATCGAGTTCGACCTCTACTACATGGAAAACTGGTCGCTATGGCTCGACTTCAAGATTTTGATCCTGACAGTGTTCAAAGGCTTCTGGCACGAGAACGCCTATTGAGCCTGGCGCCGGAGGGCGCCGTCTCCGCATTAACCGTTTTTGGCTAGCTTTTTCGGGGGCAGCCGCTCTAACGTCTGAGCCGCGCTGGTGGGGGCCTGACGGATTTTGTTCCTTCCCTGGTGCGTTTTGCCGCCCGGCTATGGGCGGGACCCAGGCGCAGGTGCGACCGAAACATGCCGGCGAGTGACATAACGAGTAGGGGTGGTGGTGGCGGCCCGAACCCGGACCAGCCTTACGGCCCTCGCGTGCGCACCCAATCGCTGGCCAAGCGCCTGCCCAGTCTGCCGACCAGCGAAATGGCGGCGACCGCAAGCTGGCTCAGATTCAGCTTCTTCGCGATGCTCGCGTTCGCCCCGTTGCCCTTCGGGAGCAACCGGCCCCTCTGGTGGACCGTTCTTGCGCTTTGGACGGGCGGCATGATGGCCGCCTACGCCTATCGGATCTGGTCGGGGCGCGAACGCCCGGGTATCGGCCTGTGGGCGTTGCTGCCGATCGTTCTGCCCTATCTGGCCGCCGTGCTCTGGGCGATCGTTCAGACTTGGCCCATTCCCTTCGACGGTCTCGCGCACCCGATATGGAACGATGCCAGCGATGCGCTTGTTGGCAAGCCCATGAGCCAGCACATCTCGCTCGACCCTCACCGAACCGGCACCGGCGTGATGCGGCTTCTCACCTATGCCGGCATTTTCTGGCTGGCCCTTCAATTCGGTCGGGATCGCGTGTTCGCGGATCGTCTCTTGAAGGTCCTGACCTGGACGGGCCTCGTTTACGCGACCTACGGCGTGATCGTCCATGTGTTCGGTGTCGAGCGCGTGCTGTGGTATCCCAAGCAGGCCTATGTGGGCTTTCTCACCAGCACGTTCATCAACCGCAACTCTTATGCGACCTACGCGGCGCTGGGACTCATGTGCTCGACCGCGGTGCTGTTCACGGTGCTGCGCGACAGCCTCCAACGCAAGACCCTGACGAAGCGCACCTGGATGCATCTCATCGAGACCTTGACGGGACCGGGAGCGGTTCCGCTCGTCGCGACATGCATCCTGGGCACCGCCCTTCTGCAGACCGTCTCCCGCGCCGGGGAGGTCTGCACGATGATTGGCCTTCTCGTCTTCATGATTCTGACCGGCGTCGCAAGGCTTGTCGCCTGGCGACATACATTCGTGCCGGTGTTCGGGATTGTGGTCGTGACCATCGTGCTCCTTCTCATCAACGGCACGAACGTGATGTCGCGCATCCAGACGCTGAACGCCGACAGGATCGAGCGCACGCAGATGTATGAAGTGACGGCAAATGCGATTGGCGACGCGCCGGTCGTCGGCGTGGGATTGGGAACGTTTCCGTCGATCTTTGCGATGTACCGCCAGCCGTCCTATGTCAACACGATGCCGGTCGAGAATGCGCACAACAGTTATCTGGAGAACGCCCTCGAGCTCGGCCTGCCTGCGACAATTCTGCTGCTTGGGTCGCTCGGCGCTGTGCTCGAAGCCTGCATTATGGCGCTCAAACGCCGCAAGCGCGGACGGATTTTTCCCATTGTCGGGATCGCGGCCATCACGACCGTGACCCTACATGCAGTCGTCGATTTCTCTCTGGAAATTCCGGCCGTAGCCGTCACCTTCGCGGCGATTATCGGTGTCGCCTGCGCTCAATCCTTCCGGACCAGCCGCAAATCGCGCCTCAAATTTCAGGTCCTTCCGGAATCTCCGGGCGAAGCGGCGACCAATATCACGCAATTCCGCCGGGCTTCCGCGAACGGCTCGCCCTAGGCGAGACTGCGGCTTCAGCGTTGCGGCGCCTGCTTTTCGAGGGAGGCATTATCCCGGCACGCTTCCGGCGTCATGAAATCAGGGTAGAGACGATCAAACTCCGTTGTGCCCGCAGTGGACTCGCGCAGCGCGTGAGCCAGAATAAAGGCGCGATTGTTCAGACACACGCTGTCGATGATCTGCTTCTGATGGGCCCAGACGCCATCGGTCCAAAGATAGGCAAGCTCATGGGAGGCGTAGGTTTGCAGCTCCTCGTCGAGACGTTCCCATAGGCGCAAGGACATCTGCGCGCGCGCGGGCATGAGCTGATCCACGTAAGGCCCGGTCCGGTACGACATGCGCAAAGCGCGAAGAACGCCCGGGCTTGGCAGACCGCCATCTCGCTCCAACCGTGCTTCCGCGAGCCGAAGCCAGGCATAGGTGTTGGCTGGATTTTGCTCGAGCCCCCGCTCGGCCAGCTTCATGCTTGTCTGTAGCTCGTTTTTGCCGCTTTCGGTCTCAAGGCCCTGATGCTGAGCGTTGCGCAAATGGATGAGCGCGAGGTCCGTGAGCCGCTCCGCATTATGCGGATCGAAGATGTTCGCGAGGTCGAGCTCCTTGGCCGCGTCCGCCAAATCGGAGTCAGAGACCTTCTTGCCGTCGCGCAGCTGATTCATCGTGGTTTGCGCGCCCACCGACACCGCTTCCGCAAAGAAGCGAGGTAGACCCTGCAGGATCAGGATGAACGCGAGGACGCCTGTAAAGACCAGAGCAGCCCGCTCGCTGTTGATGATCCGGCGGGCCTTCAGGTAACGCGGATCGCGCAAGGGGTGACGGCGCGGCCGCCGTTGCTTCGCCATCTGCGGGGCAGCGGCGTCGGGGCTCGCACTCACGGGCGTGTCAATTCCGTTGCTCAAAGCGCCAAAGGTCCCACGCGGCTCTGCGTTACGCCATCAGAAGCGACGCCGTCCACCGGGACCCTGAACGCGGGACACCACCTAGTCGACGTAATAGCCCTGGTAGCGACGATAATAGCTGCCGACATCGCCATACGTGCTCCGCGTATAACGCTCGAAGTCGACCTGCGTCAATATCGTCCCCAGCATGTTGGCCCCTGCGTCGGCCAGCGAGGCGAGACCGTTGGTCACTGCATCGCGCGGCGTGCGCGCCCAGCGCACCACATAGACGACCGCGTCGGCCATGCGGCTCAACACCAGAGCGTCGCCGACCGGCAGGACCGGCGGGCTGTCGATAATCACCAGATCATAGCGATCCTGGAGCGCTTTGATCAAAAGACGCATCTGCTCTGAATTGATCAGGTCCGGCGACTCGTCGAGACCATCGCGCGCCGTGAGAACGTCCAACCCGCTGATCGCGTCGCGGTGGATTGCGTCATCGATGGCGCATTGCTTCTGCAGGACGTCGACGATCGTGCGCTCGGTCGGCGAGCCGGCCTTGGCCTGCACCGGGTCGACGAGCAGCGAATGCACGCTCGGTCGGCGCAAATCGCCGTCGACCAGGATCGTGCGCTTGCCCGAACGAGCGGCGAGCCGCGCCAGAGACAACGAGATCGTGCTCTTGCCTTCGTCGGGCAGCGACGAGGTGATCACGATAACCCGGAAGGGATCATCCACCGACGACAGGAAGATCGAGTTGTGAAGCGCGCGGATCGACTCGCTATAGGCCGAAAGAGGCTTCTTCAGCACATAGTCCTGCGGACTCGAATCGTTGTCCGGCGTCGTCGGCACGATCGTGATGTTGCGCATGCCGGTGAGGCTCTCGAGCTGGATCGAAGAGCGAACACCATTGTCCAGGCGATCGACCAGAAGTGCCAAGAAGATGCCCAACAGAAGCGAGAAGCCGAAGCCGCCGGCAACCACGAGCCCTTTGTTCGGGAAACTCGGATAGCGCGGCACGATGGCGCGCGAGATCACGCGCGCATCGGACTGCTGAATCTCGTCCTGATCCGACGTCGATTTGAACCGGCCGAGGAACGCCTCATAGATCTGGCGGTTGCTTTCGGCCTCGAGCTCGAGCGCGCGCAGCTGAATCTCAAGCTTGTTCTGATCCGCGGATTTGACGGTCTGCTGCTGGAGGCTGTCTTCGAGAGCCCGCTCCCGCGCCCGTGCGATACGGACGTTGTTCTCGAGCTCCTGAATGACGCGTCGCACTTCCTCCTGCATCTTGCCGAGCACGTTCTGACGCTCGGACTGGATCTCGACCATGCGCGGGTGGCGCGCCTGGTAGCGGGTCGCAAGATTGGCTTCCTCGGTCTTGAGCGCCGCATCCTGATCCCGGAGCTTGGTGATCAGATCCGAGGTGATGACGTTGGCGACGTGCCAGATGCCGCCGCCGGACTCATAGATTTCGCGAATTTGCTGGAGACGAACCTCCGCCTCCTCGCGGGCGGAATGTGCCAGCACGAGATTGCGGTGGATTTCTTCGAGCTGCTGGCTGTTGAGCGTGGCGCCCGCCGCGCTGCCCAACAGATTGTGTTCGGCCTTGAAAGCCTCTGCGGCCTCTTCCGAAATACGGAGTTCCTGGCGCAAACCCGTCAGCTTTTCATTGAGCCAGCTCGTCGCGCGGCGCGAGGCCTCGAACTTGTTCTCGAGCTGATCGACGATATAGAGATCGGCCAGCGCGTTTGCGAGCTTCGCGGACTTGGTGGGGCTCACCGAGGTCACCGACAGATCGAGCACGAACGTCGTGTCGGCACGCTTCACGCCCAAATGCTTCACCACCTCCTGCACGACGTCGCTACGCTCGCGCGCGTCCTCGTCTTCCTTCGTCAGATAGGCGCGCTGAGAGGCGTCGTTCTGCATGGACGACGCGGCCTTGACCCAAGAAGTCGGCAACCAGCTCTTCACAGCCGTGCCCATCTGAGAGATGAGGCCCTTGTCCTTGAGGCGCGCATTGAATTCGGGATCTTCGGTCAACTTCTCTTTGTCGACGAGACGCTCGATCAGCGCCTGGGACCTAATGACATGGACCTGGCTGTCGATCTTGCCGGCCTCGGGGGCCGCCTCGCTGAAGATCGACTGCAGATCGAGAATTCGAGTCTGTTGAGGGTCGATCAGGATCTGTGTCTTGGCCGTGTAGCGAGGTGGAAGCTGGAAGGCGATCATGCTGATCAGCGCGGTGATGACCGCGACCGTGCCCAGAATGATCGACATCCGTCCACGCAGCGTGCGAACGAACAGGCGCGCGTCATCTGCCAGATCACCGCCAATAGGGCCCGACGGCGACATCCGAACGCGCTGCGTGTCGGAGGTAATGCGGTTGCTCAAGTCCATCACACGGACTCCTCGCGCTGTCGCGCGTTAGAACATGTTGCCCAAAGCTCGCGAGCCGCCGCTCGCACTGCCACTCTCGCGGACGAGATCACCGTCCTGGAGCGATGCGATTTTCGCCGCACCGCACACTGCGTAGAAATCTGTGCAAGCTTTGGGCCGCCTCACTTGTCGACCCGGGCTTTTGGTTAATCCGGAAAGGCGCCCGTCTCCCTCCGGCTGAATGAAAGCTCCGGTCCTCGAAAGGACCGGAGCTCAGAGCCTAGATCTGCCCCCTAAAGGTGAGCAAGAATATGTTTCTGCCATAATCTTGGAAAAGAGCGTCCGAGCTGCGGCTCTCGCGCCGGTATTCGCCGCCGACCGACAAATTGCGGTTCAGCAGATACATCGCCCGTGCACGGCCTTCCCAGTAGGTGTCCGTTCGGCCGATGCCATCGAACTTCTGCTGCTGGTAGGAACCGGACGCGCTCAGCACAAGATTGCGCATGAGCTCGTGATCCACGCCTACCTCGAAGGTGGTATTAAGATAGCCCGCGGCGCCGAACAGCGTCGTTTCCTGGATCTTGCGAGAGACCTTGAAGTTCAAGGTGGTCAGCCGCGTGACATACCAGTTGATGCCGACCTCGGAGGCGACACCGCTGATGGTTTTCAGGCGCGGATCCGAGTAATCACGCGATGTGTAACCCACGGCGGCTTCTCCGGTGATCACATTGGTGATCTCGAAGCGCATGCCTCCCATCACTTCATAGCCGTTTGAATCGCGGTCGAAGCCCGCGTCATCGAGCGAATTGTCGTAGTTGATGTTGTTGTAGAGCCCTTGGACGAAAAGTTCGTAGCCGGGCGAGACTTCGAGCGCCGTGCGGATATAGCCGCCGGTGACTTTGCGGTCGCGGTCCTTGTTGTTCTGGAACCCACCGCCCTGAATCGCAACGTTGTCGAACTTGTAGGTCTCCAGCGCGCCGCCAAGGGTCACGCTGAGGCGGCCGGGACGATAGCGCAGCTCGGGATTGACCTCGAGGTGACGATACCTCACCGGCTCCAGCGCGGCGCCGACCGCGTCCGGCGAGCTGCGGTCCTCGGTGCCCTTCTCGTATTTGGCGTCGGTGTTGAAGGTGAGAATGCGCCGGATATCAACCCGCGCACCGCCGCCGAACGCGTAATCGGTGTGGTTCTCGCTGCTGTTGTCGAAGTATTTCAGATTGCGGGCGCCGCCTTCGAAATACAGGGCATGGCGCGAGAAGTTGGACTCGACCCGGAGCTCAGGTCTGGTTTCGAGGATCCAGTCATCGACCTTTCCACCATCAGTGGCGAAAATGTTGTCGTTGTGAACGATGGATTCTTCGATCGATGGATAGAGAATGAAAGAACCCGTGCGGATGCCGCGAGCAGCGTAGGCGGGACGATCCCGCTCAGCGACACCCTGCCGCAATCTTTCGACGGGCTGCGCGTGGGCCGCGGTGGACGACGCTACGACGACGAGCGCCGCGGCAAGGCCGGTGGCGTGCGATGGCTTCACGTTATTCCCCTCAAACAGTTAGGCTCGTTATGAAACGCCGAAGCGCCAAGGACGTTTCTTCGAACTCCCTTGGTTCAGCGACTCAAGCGAGCATATATCATTGCGGGCTAGCTGTGTTGCGGTCCGACGGCTCCGCCGTCAGCTCAGCCGGCAGGATGTTTTGGCCACGCTGCAATCCGTTAATAACATCGCTTGTCGGCGGATCGCAAGCAAGTCCGAGTTCGGAATCGACCCCTGCGACGTTAACGCAAGCATTCACAACAGGAATTTTGCCGAGCTGACTGATCGTCGTCCCGACTGTCAGGGCCGTGGCATTGGTCTTGCCGAAGGTCAGAGCCCAGCGTGTGAGCCCCTCACCGACCGAGAACAGGCAGGACGGGGTGTTTGTCACTGTCTGCGCCGCCGCGATGATCGCCCCCGCAACGTCGGCGGCATCCTTTGGCCCAGGCAAATTGGAGGCTGCGATAAGGCGGATCTGCTCGGGCACCGACTTCACATCGAGTGTGCAGTCCTGTACGGCATCGAGCACCGCGCTGTTGATCGCCGCGGTTTGTTGATCGTTGAGAGCAGCCTGAGCGGGGTTCGAAAGCGACGCCACAATGCCGAAGGTCGCGAGGAACCCAGCAATTACGGGTTTGTTCTGCATCATGTTAGAGAACCCACTTTCGGTCGGAGTGAACGACGGCCAATCCGCCGACCCCCAATTCCAGCCCCACAGAGAAGTGTAGGCTTACCCCCATATCTTCGCAATCTAATCCTAAAATATTGGTAAAGAATTAACGCATTAACTAATTGTCAGCAATAGTTAATCTTCCCCAAATAAAGAAGCGGGGTTGAGCTTAACCAACCCCGCCTAAACTTCATCGCGCAACTGTTTAGCTTGCGCCGGTCTTTCGTCTCTTAGAAAAAACGCTCCTTCACACGAATCATATCCCCAGGAAGGACCATGGTGTTGGTATTGGGATCGATGTTTTCCTCTTTGCCCGTGTCGTGCCGGCTCAGCACCACACGCGACGTGTTGGCGCGATAGGTGTAGCCGCCGGCCATCGCCACAGCCTTCAGGATATTCATGCCGGCCACATAGGGGTACTCGCCGGGCTTATTCACCTCGCCCGTAATGTAGAATGGGCGATAATTGATGATTTCGACGCTGACCCGCGGATTGACCAGGAACCCCGACTTGAGCTTGGCCGTTACCGCGTCCTGGAACTGGCGGATCGTCAAATCCTGGGCGTTGATTGGATCGACCAACGGGAGCGAAACCCGGCCGGTGCTGTCGACCTCGAACTCGCCCGAAAGATCCGGCTCCTGGAACACGATCACCCGAACCTTGTCGCCCGGACCAAGGTGATAGGTACGGGCGATGTCGGCCGCGGTTGCGGCATTCTCGCCCTCAGCGCCGGCGCTTGCCGTCGGGGACGTCGGGTCTGCGGCTGCGGCAGGCTGGGTCAGGGCAACGGCCCAACCGAGGCCGAAGGCCACAGCCCACAGCAACGCCATCTTGTGCCACCCAAGCTTGCGCGCACGAAACGCGCGTGTCGCGTTAACACTCATGGAGGTTCATCCCTTTTCCTGTCCGTCTGCGATCCGGATATCGCGCACGACGCCTACTCTGTAGCCTCTATCCGGCTCCAAGCAATTTTGGTGCCCACCGCCATCGCCTGCGGAGCCTGCGATCCGGGATAGCAACCGAATTTGACCGGATCGCGTCTGAACCAAGGCTGAGTTTGGTCCGCAACCGCCTCGCGAAATTCACATCCACGTTACACGCTACTGCCTTGAGAATCGTCTGACTTGAGTTACCAATCTACGATGCCACCGGGAGCGTCGCGGCGGCATTTTATGCTATCCCAGACTTTATTCACGGGTGTCTGCAGCCCCTTTTTTGCAGACCGTCGAAAGCGTGGCTATCCGGCGTTCCAGCCTGGGACAGGGCGCCCTTCTGTGTCGTTTTGGGAATAGGCTCGATGAGTGAACAGGACGGGCGAGAGACGCCACCGCTATCGCGGCGCGCGGTCGTAACGGGGCTTGCAGGTCTGGCGGCGGGCTCTGCAGCAGGCTTAGGCTTGCCCCGGGCAGCCACCGCCGGAGACCCGCCGGCAGCCCCTGCGCCCGCGGCACCGGCCGTTGACAGCGACTCGCTCTCGCTCGCGGCAAGAGCCCAGCGCAAAGGCATCATCTTTGGGGCCGCGGAGCTGCAGACCTCGCTCTATGAAAACCCCGAGTACCAGGCGGCCTTCCTTCGGGATTGCGCGTTGCTTGCTCCCGAGAACGAGCTCAAATTCTACGATCTCAGAAAGACGTCGCCGGAATTCGATTTCAGACCGGCGGACTGGCTATACAAATTCGCGAGCAGCAATCGTCTCCTGTTCAGTGGCCATGTCTTCGCTTGGGGTATTGCGCTGCCCAAATGGGCGAAGGACACGCCGCCCGGCAAAAAAGCCGAAGCCATGCTGGTCGAGCACATCTGGGCCGTGGCCGGACGTTATCGCGGCCGCATGCATTCCTGGGACACGGTGAACGAGGCAATCGAGCCGAACGACAAGCGGCCCGACCTGATGCGTGACAATTACTGGATGAAGGCGCTCGGACCGTCTTACGTCGAACTCGCGTTCCGCACCGCGGCCGAAGCCGACCCCGACGCCATTCTCTTCTACAATGAGTACGGCCTCGAATATATCGGCGACTACCATGATCGCCGGCGCGAGGGAACGCTCAAGATGCTCGACCGTCTTGTCTCGGCCAAAGTACCGATTCATGCGGTCGGCCTGCAATCGCACTTGCCGTCGAGTCGCGGAAAGTGGATGGATCACAAGGGCTACACGAGCTTCCTCGATTCGGTTCACCAGCTCGGCCTGCGCACCATGATCACCGAGCTGGACGTGACCGATCACACGCTCCCCCTCAACATCGCAGAGCGCGATGATTGGATCGCCAAGATCACGGCCGAATATCTCGCGACCACACTCGAACATCCCTCGATCAGCGAGCTGATCACCTGGGGATATTGCGACAAATACACCTATCTGAACGCTTATCATCCGCGTCCGGACGGCTTTCCTCAGCGTCCCCTGCCGATCGACAGCGCCTATCAGCGCAAGCCCATGTGGTGGGCAATCGCGCGCGCGCTAGACCAGGCACCGAGCCGTCCGCCGTTCTTGAGCCGCGCCGCTTCGATGGCGACGGCCACTCCTGCTCCAGAGGCGCGCTAAGCATGGTCAAGGTGTCCCTGATCATCCCAACCCACAATGTGGCGCCCTATCTCGAGACGTGCTTGCATTCGGCGCTTGGGCAGACTTTGCGAGACGTCGAGATCATCATTGTCGACGATGCTTCGACGGATGAGACGCCGGCGATCATCGCGCGTTTTGCCCAGCGACACGCCAATATCCGTCCGATCCTTTTCGCGGAGAACAAGGGCGTTTCGGCAGCGCGCAATGCCGCACTGGACGCCGCGGGAGGCGAATGGATCGGGCTTCTCGATTCCGATGATTGGATGGACGCCGTGCGCCTTGAAACCCTTGTCCGGCACGGCGAGGTTCTTGGAGCCGATTGGATTGCCGACGACCAGCATTTCATCTTTGACGGAAAAAGCACGCCGTGCGGCCGCCTCATTGCCGATGAGCCGGCCGGGGCGATGATGATCGATGCCGTGCATATCGTCGGAAACGATCCACCCGGCCATCTGGGTTACGGGCTTCTCAAGCCGATCATCCGGCGCCGGTTCCTGACCGACACGGGCCTTCGCTACCGGCCCGAGCTTCGCCGCTACGAGGATTTTCTGTTCCTCCTTCAATGCGCCGCGAAGGGCGCCAAGCTCGCGCTCCTCAACGAGCCGCATTATTGGTACCGGCTGCGCAGCAACTCGCTCACCAAATGGGATCCGGTCCTGATCGGCCGCGAGAACCTGAAGGTGAGCGCGCTCGCGCGCGAGGTCGCCCAGGCCCATGGTCTGGCCGACCTCGAGACTGCGCTTCTCACGCGCGATCGGGCGATCGAGCGCAACATCCGCTATTATCAGGTGATGACACCCATCAAGGCGCGGCGCTGGCGCGAGGCAGTCGGGCGCCTTCTCTCCGACCCGATCATCGCAGCCGATATTTTCTCCAATGCGCTCGAGCGTCTTCAGCTCCGCCTGTCCAAGCGCGGCGTCCACGAGCTGTTGCTGCTCAGCCACGCCCGTCGGCACGTCCACTAAAGCAACGTGCGTTCAGGTGGAATCGCGAAGCTGTGCCAAAACTCCGTGTCATTGCCGGGCTTGACCCGGCAATCCAGGCTGATTCAGGGCTTG
>Ga0081455_10002921_pt1 | contig 20054 bp, 18 predicted proteins | sample TabmetS3T2R1_FD_70207 | JGI IMG/M metagenome (GOLD analysis project Ga0081455, IMG submission 70207) | Tabebuia heterophylla rhizosphere microbial communities from the University of Puerto Rico - S3T2R1 | ecosystem: Host-associated > Plants > Roots > Rhizosphere ... | reverse complement strand
GCTGTCCCGTTCGGACCGGCTCGCCAAGTACAACCAGCTCCTGCGCATCGAGGAGCAGCTCGGCACGCAGGCACGCTACGCCGGGAAATCGATCCTGCGCAGCGCCTAGACGGTAAAGGAGCACAAGCCGCCATCGACCAGGACGTTCTGCCCGGTCATGTAGGCGGCATGGGTGCTGCAAAGGAAGGCGCAGACGGCACCGAACTCCTCTGGCTTTCCGGCACGGCCCATCGGAACCTGGGCAACGAGTTTTTCTGCCGTTGCACCGAGCTCGCGGATGCGCTCGGTGGCGATCGTGCCAGGCAGCATATTGTTGATCGTGACGTTATGCGGTGCGACCTGGCGGGCGACTCCCGCGACATAGCCGGTGAGGGCGAGGCGGGTCGCGTTCGACAGGTCGAGCTGCTGGACGGGCGAGCGGACGGTCAGCGACGTCACGTTGACCATCCGACCGAAGCCACGCTGGACCATGCCGTCCACGGTCAGGCGGATCAATTCGACAGCCGACAGGAAGTTCGCGGCGAGGGCTGTGGACCAGTCTTCCAGCTTGAGCTTGCGGAAATCCATGCCAGGAGGCCCGCCCGCGTTTGTAATCAGGATATCCGGTGCCGGACAGGCGGCGAGGGCACGTTCGCGGCCGGCCTCCGTGGCGATGTCCGCGTCCACGATATGGGCGGACATTCCGGTTTCCCGATGCAACCGTTCCGCTGCGTCAGACAGCGCTTCGTGACGCCGCGACACCAACGTCACGGCGACACCTTCGCGGGCCAGTGCGGCCGCGCAGGCATAACCCAGGCCGCGAGACGCCCCGCAGACGAGCGCGCGTCGCCCGGTAATGCCGAGATCCACGGATCCTTCCTACGGCCCGTTGTTGAAGGCGACTTCGTAGTGGGTGGCGAAGTCGTCGAAGGTCGTAAGTGCAGCACGCCCCTCCGGTTCGACGATCGCGGTCGAGACATCGTCGCCGGCGAAGGCCTTGATCGAGTCGAGCGACTCCCAGAGGGTCATGGCGACGAATTCGCTTTGACCATCAGTGTCGCGTCGCAGCAGCCAGGCGCCGCGATGCCCGGCAAGCTTGCCGAGCGCAGGAAAGACGGTCTCGGTGGCGTGTTTCTGGTAGGCGCTGGCGGTCGAGGCGGGGGCTTGCCCGCGCCAAAGGCGAACGATCATGTCAGTCGACTCCCTGGTAGTGCGGTTCGGCGGCGATCTGCCGGCCGATCACCAAACGCTGAATGTCTGATGTTCCTTCGTAGATCTTGCAGACCCGGGCATCGCGATAGATTCGCTCGACAGGGAAATCGTTCAGGTAGCCGTAGCCGCCGTGGATCTGCAGCGCGTTCGAGCAGACCTCTTCCACCATCTCTGACGCGAACAGCTTGGCCATCGATGCTTCCTTGAGGCAGGGCTGGCCGGCGTCGCGCAAGCGGGCGGCATGCAGCACCATGAGTTCAGCCGCCTGTAATGAGGTCGCCATGTCGGCCAGCCGAAAGCCGATGGCTTGATGCTCGATGATGGGCTTGCCGAAAGTCTGCCGCTCCTTGGCATAGGCGAGGGCGGCATCATAGGCCGCGCGGGCCATGCCGACCGACTGCGCAGCGACGCCGATCCGGCCGCCTTCCAGTCCGCCGAGGGCGATGCGCAAGCCGTCACCTTCGTTGCCCAGCATCTGGTCGGGCAGGACCTCGCAATCCTCGAAGGCGATCTGGCAATGGTCCGACGAGCGCTGTCCCATCGTGTGCTCGACGCGGACAACCTTGTACCCGGGCGTTGTCGTTGGAACGACGAAGGCAGAGAGGCCGCGCTTGCCAGCCGCAGGGTCGGTCACGGCAAAGACCAGCGCAGTATCCGCACTTTGACCCGACGTGATGAACTGCTTGGTACCGTTCAGCACGAACTTGTTGCCGACCCGCCGGGCACGGGTCGCGATCGCTGCGGCATCCGAACCCGCGCCCGGCTCGGTGAGGCAAAACGCGCCCAGTTGCCGGCCTTGGGCGAGGGGCCGCAGGAAGCGTTCCTTCTGCCCGGGCGTTCCATATTTGAGCAGGCCCAGACAAACGAGGGAGTTGTGGACCTGGAACGCCGTCGACGTCGCCCCGCAGGCGGCGGCAATCTCGATGACGGCCAGTACGTAGGAGACGTAATCGGCGCCGGCGCCGCCATGTTCGGCCGGTACGGTCATGCCCAGCAGGCCAAGCTCGCCCATCTTCGCAAAGGCCTCGCGCGGGAACCGCGGTATGCGATCACGCTCGGCCGCGGTTGGCGCGAGCTCGCGTTGCGCGAACTGGCGGGCCGTGTCGCGAATCTGCTTCTGGCTTTCACTGAGCATGGTCCAACCTAGGAAGGTCCATTGACAGCGGTATTGGTCAAAATTGCATGTACTGGCGCGTTGACAGGTTCCAGTACTGACGTTTGAGTCAGTGCATGTCGCGCCGCGACCCCTGCAACTCGACGCGCTACTGGTGGGACCGACACCTCTCCGGCCTCAGCCTGCTTTGCGCCGACTTCACCACTCACGAATACCCGCCACATGTACACGAGGCGCTGGTTGTTGCCGTGACGGAGGAGGGCGGATCCGTGATCCGCAGTCGCGGCCAGGTCGAGGAGGCACACCCCTCGACGCTGTTCGTCTTCAATCCAGCCGAGCCGCACGCCGGCTGGATGGGCTGGAGCAAGCACTGGCAATACCGCTCCATGTATCTGACCCAGGCCGCCCTTGATCAGGTGGCGGCGGGACTCGGCATCGAATCGGTGCCTTATTTCATGCGCAACATGTTCGGCGATCCCGATTTGATCGCGGGTTTTCTGGCGATGCACCACGCCATCGAGGAGGGACGCGACGTTTTCTACGAGCGCGAGCTTCTGATCGGGTCGTTCGGCAAGCTCTTCCAGCGGCATGGCAGCGGTCGTGACCGCATCAAGGCGGCGCCCCGCGATCGCGTGCTGCTGGCGCGCGCCATCGACCGCATGCACGCGGAATACGATACTGAGCTGCGACTGGAAGATCTCGCCCAACATGTCGGCCTCACGACCTTCCAGCTCATCGGCCTCTTCAAGCGGACAGTCGGCCTCGCGCCGCACGCCTATCTGACCCAGATCCGCCTCGGCGCGGCATGCCGACATCTGCGCCGTTCGCCGGCCCTGGCCGAGGTCGCCGCCTCCGTGGGCTTCTATGACCAGAGTGCGCTCAACAAGCATTTCAAGCGCTGCTACGGCATCACGCCTTTGCAGTTCGCCCGCGCGGCGGCGGCCTAGCAATTTTCGCCAATACGTTTGAAAGCGCCGGCCGTATCGGTCGGCAATGCATCTCTTCTGTCATGAGAATCCGGAAACATTGTCGCTCGAAACCGAGGTGGTCGAAACACAACCGGGTCGAGCGGTCCTGGGGCAATCGCCGTTCTACCCGGGCGGTGGCGGCCAGCTTGCCGACCGCGGTGTCCTCCATTGGCGGGATGGTGAGGCGAAGGTTACCGGCTTCGAATATTCGGCCGGGAAGCTATGGCATCTGCTCGACGCGCAGATTGAAATCGCTGGAGCGGTCGAGGCCATTGTCGACCCGGACTTTCGGCGCAAGATGCGCCAACTCCATACCGACACGCACATCCTGAACGCTCTCGTCTTCCAGGCTTTCGATGGCGCCCTTGTTACGGGCGTACAGATGGCGGAGGACGGAACAGCGCGCATGGACTTCGATGTGCCCAGTGCCAACAACGATCGCCTGCGGGCACTTGAGGAGCCGATCAACGACCTGATCCGCCAGGACATCCCGGTCCGTTTTGCCTATGTGCCGATGCACGAGGCACAGGCAGAACGTGGCCTTATCCGCAGCCGCTCGGTCGCGCCTCCACCCACGCCGGACGGTTTGATCCGGATCGTGGAGATCGAAGGCCTCGACCGTCAGGCATGCGGGGGGACGCATCTTGCTTCGACTGGTGCCTCGCCGCCCATCCGCATCCTCAAGGTCGACAACAAGGGACGCCATAACAGGCGAGTGCGCATCGCCCTGGCCGAATAACCTTGACTTCGGGACACCATATGTTGCTTTATCCCCTCAGGTACGCGGCATATGTTGTTGAGACCACGACAGATTTTGGCTCCAGTGATCTTCGCCACGGTGTTCGGCTATTTCGGCTACCACCTCGTGAACGGCGATCGCGGCCTGCTGGCCATGGTCCATCTGCAGCGTGAGAACCAGATCGCCGACCAAAACTTCGCCGAGGCCGAAGCCACGCGGAAGATTTGGGAGCAGCGGGTGTCAGAACTCCGTAACCAGAGCCTGGACCCAGACATGCTCGACGAGCGCGCTCGCGTCCTGCTGAACTATGCCGGCAAGGACGATCTCGTCATCTTCACGCCGACGCGATAGTTCGGCTCGCTTCGCGGCTGGCTGAAACAAACTGTCCGAGGTGATCGGGCTTGCGCAAACAATCGCTTAAATGCTGCGGCGCACGCGAGGTTGCATTGATTTTTACCTGAGAGATCAATGACATCGACGGCGGCAATGCTATAAGCCGCATCGAGGGTCATTGAAGGGGATTGCCATGGCGAAGCCGGTCGCGAAGGCGAAGGAGGAGACGCTTCCTGCCAAGACGAAAGCGGCGTCGAAGTCGCCCGGGCCCGGCGACAACAGCGTCAGTCCCGATCAGCTCAAGGCTTTTTACCACGACATGTTGTTGATCCGCCGCTTCGAGGAGCGGGCGGGCCAGCTCTACGGCATGGGGCTAATCGGCGGCTTTTGCCATCTCTACATTGGCCAGGAAGCCGTTGTGGTCGGCATGCAGTCCACGATCCGCAAGGGCGATACGATTGTCACGTCCTATCGCGATCACGGCCACATGCTCGCCGCCGGTATGGACCCCAAGGGGGTGATGGCCGAGCTGACGGGGCGCAGCGGCGGTTACTCCAAAGGTAAGGGCGGCTCGATGCACATGTTCAGCCGCGAGAAGAACTTCTTCGGCGGCCACGGCATCGTCGGTGCCCAGGTGCCGATCGGCACCGGCCTTGCTTTTGCGCACAAGTACAACGGCAACAACGAGGTCTCGCTCACCTATCTCGGCGACGGTGCCGCCAACCAGGGCCAGGTCTACGAATCGATGAACATGGCGGCGCTCTGGAAGCTGCCCGTGATCTACATCATCGAGAACAATCGCTATGGCATGGGAACGTCGGTCGAGCGCGCGTCGGCGGTCACCGAGCTCCATCGCCATGGCGAGGCGTTCGGCATTCCGGGCGAGGAGGTCGACGGCATGGACGTGCTGGCTGTGCGGACGGCGGGCGAGAAGGCGGTGGAACATGCGCGCAGCGGCGCCGGCCCGTATCTCCTCGAAATGCAGACCTATCGCTATCGCGGACACTCGATGAGCGATCCCGCCAAGTACCGGAGCAAGGAAGAAGTGGACAAGTATCGCAGCGAACGTGACCCGATCGACCATCTGCGCAAGCTCCTGATCGACGGCAAGGTCGCAGACGAGGCCGCACTGAAGACGGTCGATGGCGAAGTCCGCAAAACCATCGGCGATGCCGCCGAATATGCCCAGCACAGCCCCGAGCCCGACCCGTCGGAGCTATGGACCGACGTCCTGGTCGGAGCCTGATCCATGTCCATTCCGGTTCTGATGCCCGCCCTCTCTCCCACCATGACCGAGGGCAAGCTGGCCAAGTGGCATGTAAAGGTCGGTGACGCGGTGAAGTCGGGGCAGGTGATCTGCGAGATCGAGACCGACAAGGCGACCATGGAGGTCGAAGCCGTCGACGAAGGGACCGTAGCGCAAATTCTCGTGCCGGAAGGTACCGAAGGCGTTGCTGTCAATGCGCCAATCTGCATCCTCGCCGCCGAGGGTGAGAGTGTCGCTGATGCGGCCAAGGCCGCGCCAGCCGCGGCCTCTTCGACGAAGTCAGATACTCCCGACCGTGCGGGTGCTCCTAAGGCTGAACCGGCACCCAAGCTGGCCGCGCCACCAATCGTGTCCGCTCCTGCCGCCGAACCGGAATGGAAGGGCAAGACCATTCGCCTGACCGTGCGCGAGGCGCTGCGCGACGCAATGGCCGAAGAAATGCGCAAGGACGAGAAGGTCTTCCTGATGGGCGAAGAGGTCGCCCAATATCAGGGCGCCTACAAGGTGAGCCAGGGCCTGCTCGACGAGTTTGGCGCCAAGCGTGTCATCGATACGCCGATCACCGAGCACGGCTTTGCCGGCCTCGGCGTCGGCGCGGCGTTCGCAGGCCTTCGGCCGATCGTCGAGTTCATGACCTTCAACTTCGCCATGCAGGCGATCGACCAGATCATCAACTCGGCCTCCAAGACCCTCTACATGTCGGGCGGCCAGATGGGCTGCCCGATCGTTTTTCGGGGTCCCAACGGGGCCGCGTCCCGCGTCGCTGCCCAGCACTCTCAGTGCTATGCAAGCTGGTACGCCCATTGCCCCGGCTTGCGTGTGCTGGCGCCGTGGAGCGCCGCCGACGCCAAGGGGCTCCTGAAGGCCGCGATCCGCGATCCCAACCCGGTGATCTTCCTCGAGAACGAGATTCTCTACGGGCAGCAGTTCGATGTGCCGGACGATCCCGACTTCGTCCTGCCGATCGGCAAAGCGAAGATCGAGCGACCGGGCAAGGATGTGACCATCGCTGCCTTCTCGATCATGGTCGGCAAAGCCTTGCAAGCGGCTGAGGAACTGGCCAAGAACGGCATCGATGCCGAAGTGATCAACCTGCGCAGCCTGCGCCCGTTCGACACCGAGACCATCGTCAATTCGATCAAGAAGACCAATCGCCTGGTTTCCGTCGAGGAAGGCTGGCCGTTCGCCGGTATCGGCTCGGAACTCGCGGCACAGATGATGGATCACGCCTTCGATTGGCTCGACGCGCCGGTGAAGCGCGTCGCGGGCCTCGATATCCCGTTGCCCTATGCGGCCAATCTGGAGCGTCTGGCATTGCCGCAACCGGAGAACATCATCGAGGCCGCCCGCGCGGTCTGCAATCGCTGAGGGCAGGAGAGCGGCATGTCGATCAACATCCTGATGCCGGCGCTCTCGCCCACCATGACCGAAGGCAAGCTCGCCAAATGGCACGTCAAGGTGGGGGATACGGTCACATCCGGCCAAGTCGTGTGCGAGATCGAGACCGACAAAGCCACGATGGAAGTCGAGGCCGTCGACGAGGGCAAAGTTGGCCAGATCGTGGTGCCGGAGGGCGCCGAAAACGTGAAGGTGAATGCCGTGATCGCCATCCTTCTTGAGGAAGGCGAGACGTCGGTGCCGGCCGGCGCTGCAACGGCACCTCCACCGCCCGCGGCGACAGCAGCACCCTCGGCTCAGCCGGCGCCTCCCGCAGCGGCGGCGCCGAAGCCCGCCGCGGCGCCCGCGCCATCACCGGCTCCAGTCGCTGCAGCAGTGCAAAGCGGCCAGCGCATCTTTGCGTCGCCTCTGGCCAAGCGGATCGCCGCGGAAAAGGGCGTCAATCTTGCGTCGATCAAGGGGTCGGGTCCCAATGGACGGATCGTCAAGGCCGACGTCGAAACGGCCAAGCCAGGCGCGGCGCCTGTAGGGACCGCTGCTCCGGCACCTCGTCCCAGGCCTTCCGCTCCCGCCCAGCCAATCGTTGCGGCACCCGGCGACCAACGCATTCCGCACACGGCGGTACGCAAGGTCATCGCGCGGCGCATGCTCGAGTCCAAGCAGACCGTTCCGCATTTCTATCTCACGGTCGAGCTGGAGATCGATGCACTGCTGGCGGCCCGGCAAGCCATCAACGATGTGGCGCGTAAGCTCGATGCGAAGGTCTCGGTCAACGACATGATGATCAAGGCCTGCGCCAAGGCATTGCGTGACCATCCCGAATGCAACGCCTCCTGGACCGAAGAGGAGATGATCCAGTACGGCGCGGTCGACATCTCCGTCGCGGTTGCGACCGACCGCGGCCTGATCACGCCGATCGTCCGCAACGCGGATATGAAAGGCATGGCGCAGATCTCGATTGAGATGAAGGACCTCGCCGCGCGGGCCAAGACGGGCAAGCTGAAGCTCGACGAGTTCCAGGGCGGAGGATTCACGATCTCCAACCTCGGCATGTTCGGCGTCAAGGAATTTGCCGCCATCATCAATCCGCCGCAGGCGATGATTCTGGCCGTCGGCGTAGGCGAAGAGCGGGTGGTGGCGCGCAAGGGCCAGATGGTGATCCGCAACATGATGAACTGCACGCTCGCCGTCGACCATCGCGTCGTCGATGGCGCCATGGGCGCGCAGTTCCTGCAAACGCTGCGGGCCTACGTCGAACAGCCGGCCTCGATGCTGGTCTAGGAGCCGAGCCATGGCCGATACGAACTTCGACATCATCGTGGTGGGCGGCGGACCGGGCGGCTACGTCGCGGCGATCCGCGCCGCACAGCTTGGCATGAAAACCGCCGTGGTCGAGCGCGAACACATGGGGGGCATTTGCCTCAACTGGGGCTGCATCCCGACCAAGGCTCTGCTGCGCACCTCGGAGGTGTACGGCTTGATCAAGCATGCCGAGGCGTTCGGCCTTTCGGTGAAAGACGTTTCCTACGACGCCAAGAAGATCGTCGAGCGCTCGCGCAAGGTGGCGAACCAGCTCAGCAACGGCGTCAAAGGCCTGATGCGCAAGAACAAGATCACGGTGTTCGACGGCACGGCCAAGCTAGCGGGAGTGGAGGCTGGCCAGCGCAAGCTTGCCGTGGCGATGAACGACAAGAGCAACCTCGTGCTCACCGCCAAGAATGTGATCCTTGCGACCGGCGCGCGTGCCCGCCAGCTCCCCGGCCTGGAGACCGACGGCAAGCTCGTCTGGAGCTACAAGGAGGCCATGGTGCCGCCGGAGTTCCCGAAATCGCTGCTGGTCGTGGGGTCAGGCGCCATCGGCATCGAGTTCGCAAGCTTCTTCCGCACCATGGGTGCAGAGGTGACAGTGTGCGAGGTGCTGGATCGCATCCTGCCAGTCGAGGACGAGGAGGTGTCGGCCTTCGCCAAGCGTGCCTTCGAGAAGCAAGGCATGAAGATCCTGACTAGCGCCACGGTTTCGGGCCTTAAGAAAGGGGCCAACAACGTGACGGCAACGATCACGTCGGGTGGCAAGACCCAGGAAATCACAGTCGATCGCGTGATCAGCGCCGTCGGAATTGTGGGCAATGTCGAGAATCTTGGTCTCGAAGGCACCAAGGTGAAGGTCGAGAAGGCGCACATCGTGATCGACCAGTGGGGCTTCACGGGCGAGCCCAATGTCTATGCGATCGGTGACGTCGCGGGACCACCGTGGCTTGCGCACAAGGCGATGCACGAAGGCGTGCTGGTCGTGGAGAAGATCGCGGGCGTGAAGGGCGTGCATCCGATGGTGACGACCAACATCCCGGGCTGCACCTATTGTCAGCCGCAGGTCGCGAGCATCGGCCTCACCGAGACGGCCGCCAAGGCCAATGGGCGGCAGGTGAAGGTCGGCAAGTTTCCTTTCATCGGGAATGGCAAGGCGATCGCGCTTGGCGAGCCTGAAGGTTTCATCAAGACGGTCTTCGACGCCAAGACCGGCGAGCTTCTGGGTGCCCACATGATCGGCGCCGAGGTGACGGAGCTGATCCAGGGCTACAGTGTTGCCAAGACCCTGGAGACGACCGAAGCCGAGCTGATGGCCACGGTGTTCCCGCATCCGACGCTTTCGGAAATGATGCACGAGTCGGTACTGGCGGCCTACGGCCGGACGCTCCATATCTAGGAAGTCATGGACGGTTTCGACAAAGCGCCGCTCAGCCGCGCCGAACGCCATCCCGAGAAGGCACATCGGCCGGACAACCCCATTCCGCGCAAGCCGGAGTGGATTCGTGTGCGTGCGCCCAATTCGCCGGAGTATGCCGAAACCAAACGCCTGATGCGCCAATATGGTCTCGCCACGGTGTGCGAGGAGGCGGCCTGCCCCAATATCGGCGAGTGCTGGAAGCACAAGCACGCAACATTCATGATCATGGGCGAGACCTGCACCCGGGCCTGCGCCTTTTGCAATGTCGCGACCGGCAAGCCCGGCGCGCTCAATCCGCACGAACCTGCAAATATCGCGGAAGCCGTTGGCAAGCTTGGCCTCGGCCATGTTGTCGTGACATCGGTCGATCGTGACGACCTCGACGATGGTGGGGCAGGGCACTTCGCCCTGGTGATCGAGGCGCTGCACAAGTCTGCGCCGACGACCACGGTTGAGGTGCTGACCCCCGATTTCATGCGCAAGCCAGGTGCGATCGAGACTGTCGTCGCCGCGCGGCCCGATGTGTTCAACCACAACCTCGAGACCGTGCCGCGGCTTTACCCGACGATCCGGCCGGGTGCGCGGTACTTCACTTCGCTTCGCCTACTCTCCCGGGTGAAGGAGATCGATTCAGCGATGTTCACCAAGTCGGGCTTGATGGTCGGGCTGGGCGAGACGCGCGAGGAGATCCTTCAGGTCATGGATGACCTGCGCGCCGCCGACGTCGATTTCCTGACCGTGGGCCAGTATCTGCAGCCGACGCCCAAGCATGCACCGCTCGATCGCTTCTGGACGCCGGCTGAATTCGAGGAGCTGGCGGCCCATGCTCGGGCCAAGGGCTTCCTGATGGTCTCCGCTTCGCCGCTCACGCGCTCGAGCTACCATGCCGGCGATGACTTCGCCCGCCTGCGTGCCGCGCGGACGGCCCAAGCCAAATCCTGAACAATCGTGACGACGACACGGCATGCCGAGCGAAAGGTCATCGCCTTCGCTCCCCGACAACTCTTTGATCTTGTCGCTGACGTTCCACGCTACCCCGAGTTCCTGCCATGGTGCACGGCGGCGCGCGTACGCAGGCGCGAGGCGCCCAACGTCGAGATCGACGAGCTCGCCATCGGCTTCGGCCCGTTCCATGAAACCTTCGTCTCGCGTGTTGTTCTTGCGAGCGATAATCCGAACGAGCTTCACATCGAAACCGTCGGCATCGAGGGACCGTTCCGGACTTTGTCCAGCCGATGGACGTTCCAGCCGCATGACGGCGGGACGATGATCGATTTTTCCCTGGAGTTCGAATTCCGCTCGAGGATTCTGCAGCACACCGTGCGCATGCTGTTCGCCGAAGCCGTAAAGCGAATGGTGGCGGCGTTCGAAGCCCGCGCGCGGCAGCTCTACGGCAAGCCTAGCGCTCCGCCAGCGAAGCCAGCAACGCAAGCGCGGTGATCACCGCGACGCGGCGGATGCCGTCCCGATCGCCGTGGAAGACATGGCGTTCGACGATCGGCTCACCGCCCTTTCGCAAGGCGCCGAAATGCACCAGGCCCACGGGCTTCTCCGCCGTGCCGCCGCCGGGACCGGCAACGCCCGTCACTGATACCGCGAGATCGGCCTCGGAATGACGTAGCGCGCCGGACGCCATGGCACGGGCAACCGGCTCGCTGACCGCACCGTGCTTCATGATGGTGTCCCAGCGTACGCCGATCATGTCGCGCTTGGCTTCGTTGGAGTAGGTGACGAAGGCGCGATCGACCACGTCAGACGAGCCGGCAATCGCCGTCAGCGTGGCGGCGATCAAACCTCCGGTGCAGGACTCGGCGGTCGCAACCTTCAGACCGCGATGGCGGCAGGCATTGAGTACGCGTTCGGCGGCGTCCCTGAGCTCGTGATCGAACATTTTTGATCAGCTCCTCGGAATCTCGACAGTGGCAACGGCTTGCGCGGCGATCCCTTCACGCCGGCCCGTGAATCCCAACCCTTCTGTCGTCGTTGCCTTGACACTCACGCGGTCCGGCGAGACGGCGGCAATCCGGGCGATGCTCGAGACCATCGCGTCGCGGTGCGGGCCGATGCGCGGCGCCTCGCACACCAGCGTAAGGTCGAGATGCAGGATGCGACCTCCGCGCGCGCCCAGCAGGTCGACGGCGTGGCGCAGGAAGCGATCAGACGAAACGCCTCGCCATTGCGGGTCGGAAGGTGGGAAATGCTTGCCGATATCGCCGGCGCCGATGGTACCAAGCAGGGCATCGGTGAGCGCATGAAGCGCTACATCGGCATCGGAATGCCCGGCCAGTGTTTGCGTATGGGGGATAGCCACACCGCACAGCATCACAGCATTGCCGGGCCCGAAGCCGTGCACGTCGAAGCCGAAGGCGGTACGCGTCTCCATCAGCGAGGCGCGGGCAAGATCCTCGGCCGTCGTGATCTTCCGGTTTTCGTCGCTGCCGGCCACCATGACCACCTTCAATCCCGCACGTTCGGCTACGGCCGCATCATCGGTAAGGGCCGTGTCGTCGGCTTCGGCAAGCGACGCGGCGGCCCGATGCGCGGCGAGCAAGGCTGCGAATCGAAAGATCTGCGGCGTCTGCGCCCGCCACAGGTTCGCCCGCGGCACGGTCTCGACAATGGCCCCCTGGGGACCGGTCTTCTTTACCGTGTCGGCCAGGGGCACGCCCAGCACGGCGCCGTCGACACCCTTCGCCGCGGCTGCGGCCAGGCAAGCCGCAATGTCCTCCGCGCGGACGAATGGGCGCGCGGCGTCGTGGACGGCCACGAAATCCGGCGCGTCGCCGCTCAAAGCTTCGAGGCCCCTCAAGACGGATTGCTGCCGGCTCACCCCGCCGGGGACAGGGTGGGGTAGTTCAAGTCCTCGGGTGGCTGCGGCGTAGTGAGCCTCGTCTCCCGGCGCGATAACGACGCGAATGGCATCGATCCCAGGGGCTGCCCGGTAAGCCAGGACTGTGTGCCGCAGGACCGGCTGGCCATTCAGGAAGGCGTACTGCTTGGGCAAGGGACCGCCGAAGCGGCTGCCGCGGCCGGCGGCGACGATAAGGGCGGTACAGGTGGGCACAGGGGCGTTCATAACACGGCTTCGCAAGGAGGCGCGTCGGCCTCTTGTTCAGCCCCCTTGCGCGGTTTGGGCAGACCCGCTAATCCTCGGCCCAATTATTGTGCAGCGCACAAGTTGCCCATAAACTGATCAGTAGAATGAACCAGAAGCCCCGTCTAAACCCGGTCGATATCGGTCCCGTACGCCTCGATGACCCGGTCATCCTGGCGCCAATGTCGGGCGTCACTGACATGCCCTTTCGCCAGATGGTCAAGCGGGATGGGGCCGGGCTGGTCGTCTCCGAGATGATCGCCTCGGCCGCAATGGTGCGGGAGAACCGCAAGACCCTGCTGATGGCGAAGAATTCGCCCGAGGAATTTCCGATGTCGGTGCAGCTTGCCGGCTGCGAGCCCGAGGTAATGGCCGAGGCGGCCAAGCTGAACGAGGATCGCGGCGCGGCCATCATCGACATCAACTTCGGCTGTCCGGTGAAGAAGGTCGTGAACGGGCATGCCGGCTCATCCCTGATGCGCGACGAAGTTCACGCCGCGAAGATCCTCGAGGCGACGGTGAAAGCCGTGAAGCTTCCTGTGACCCTCAAGATGAGGACTGGCTGGGACCAGGCCAATCGCAACGCTCCCACACTCGCACGCATTGCCGAAGAGTGCGGGATCAAGATGCTGACGGTGCATGGCCGAACGCGCTGCCAATTCTACGACGGGTCCGCCGACTGGGCGTTCATCCGCGAGGTGAAGGCGGCGACCAGCCTGCCGGTGATCGCCAATGGCGACATCAACTCGCTCGACGACGTTGACCAGGCATTGGACCAGTCGGGGGCGGACGGTGTGATGATCGGGCGAGGTGCTTACGGCCGGCCGTGGTTCCTCAATCAGGCGATCCATTACCTGCGCACTGGCGAGCGACTGCCGGACCCACCGCTGGCCGAACGATATGCCGCCGTGCGCGCGCATTTCGAGGCGATGCTCGAACATTACGGGTCCGAGACGGGCGTGCGCATGGCCCGCAAGCATCTCGGCTGGTACTCCAAGGGCCTACCGGCTTCGGCCGAGTTCCGTGCTGCTGTGAACCGGGAGACCGAGGCCGAGAAGGTGCGGTCTTTGCTTGCCACCTTCTTCCTGCCGGCTGTCGAGGAGCAGGCCGCGTGACGGCGGCGCTGCCCCTCAAGCGCAGCGATCTTGCGAACGACCTGTTCCCGAGCGCGATTCTCGATTCGCTCTCGGAAGCGGTGATCGTCGTCGATGGCAATGGTCTGGTGCACTACGCCAACCTTTCTGCCGAGCAGTTTTTCGGAATCGGACGGACGCGCCTGGTGGGTCATGCGCTGAGCGAATTCATTCCCGGGGACACGCCGCTCTTCTCTCTGCTCGAGCAGGTGCTCGCTACCGGCGGCGCCGTCGCGGAAAATGGCATTACGCTTGCATCCCCTCGCATCGGCAATCGCTTCTGCGCGTTGCGCCTGGCGCCGATCGTGGAGAGTGAGGGGCTGATTTCCGTTTCGCTGGTAGAACAGTCGATCGCACGCAATATCGACCGGCAGATGTCGCACCGCAGCGCTGCCCGGTCGGTGAGTGCCCTTGCCGCGATGCTGGCGCATGAAGTCAAGAATCCGCTGTCCGGCATTCGCGGAGCGGCACAGCTCCTGGAGCAGTCGATTGCCGACAGCGAACGCGAGCTCACCAACCTCATCTGCGAGGAGACCGACCGGATCGTGGCCCTGGTGGATCGCATGGAGGCGTTTGCCGACGGCCGTCCAATCGACCGAGCCGCAGTCAACATCCATCAGGTCCTCGATCACGTGCGCCGCCTGTCGCAAACCGGATTTGGCAGGAACGTGCGCTTCGTGGAGACCTACGACCCTTCGCTGCCTGAAGTGTCTGGCGATCGGGACCAGCTGATCCAGGTCTTCCTCAACCTGGTGAAGAATGCTTGTGAAGCGCCAGGCGAGGGCGAGCGCGAGATCGAGCTGTCGACGGCCTATCGACATGGGCTGAGGCTTGCCGTGCCGGGCCAGCAGGGGCGGGTCAACCTGCCGCTGGTCGTTTCAGTACGCGACAATGGCCATGGTGTACCCGACGAGATTCGTGGCCATCTGTTCGACGCCTTCGTCACCAACAAGCCGTCAGGAACAGGGCTGGGCCTTGCCCTGGTCGCCAAGATCGTCGCCGATCATGGCGGTTCGATCGAATACGACAGCGAACCGGGCCGGACGACATTTCGCGTCATGCTGCCGCTCCAGGCGGCGAGGGCCGTTCCATGAGCGCCGGGACGACCATCCTGGTCGCCGACGACGATCGCGCCATTCGTACCGTCCTGCATCAGGCGCTTGGCCGGCAGGGCCACACCGTCCGCAGCACCGGCGCCGCCGCCACGCTCTGGCAATGGGTCCAGGAAGGCGAGGGTCAGCTCGTGATCACCGACGTGGTGATGCCCGACGAAAACGGTCTCGATCTCGTGCCGCGCATCCGAAAGCTTCGGCCTGATCTGCGCATCATTGTCATGAGCGCGCAATCGACGCTGCTCACGGCGGTGCGGGCTACCGAGCGTGGCGCTTTCGAATATCTGCCCAAGCCGTTTGACCTCAATGAACTGGTCTCGGTCGTGAACCGGGCGCTCTCCGCACCAGCAGCAACGACGCCGCGGAGCATGCAGCCACCGGAAGAGAGCGAACGCCTGCCGCTGATCGGCCGCTCTCCAGCGATGCAAGAAATCTATCGGGCGCTTGCCCGCCTGATGGCGACCGACCTTACCGTCACGGTGACTGGCGAGTCGGGCACCGGCAAGGAGCTGGTCGCGCGCGCCTTGCATGATTACGGCAAGCGGCGCAAAGGTCCGTTCGTGGCGCTCAACATGGCGGCGATCCCGCGCGAGCTGATCGAGAGCGAGCTGTTCGGCCACGAACGCGGTGCCTTCACAGGAGCGGTCCAACGCTCGGCCGGTAAATTCGAGCAGGCAGCCGGCGGCACGCTCTTCCTTGACGAAATCGGTGACATGCCGCCGGAGGCGCAGACCCGCCTGCTGCGCGTTCTGCAAGAAGGCGAGTACATGACGGTCGGCGGCCGCACGCCGATCAAGGCCAACGTCCGCATCGTGGCGGCTACCCATCGCGATTTGCGCCGTCTCATCCAGCAGGGCCTTTTCCGCGAAGACCTGTTCTACCGTCTGAACGTCGTGCCCATCCGTCTGCCGCCCCTGCGCGAGCGCCTGGACGATATCCCCGAGCTCGCCAATCACTTCCTGCGCACGGCGACAGTCGATGGATTGCCGACCAAAGTCCTGTCACCTGATGCCATGGCGCGGCTGCGCCAATATCGCTGGCCCGGCAATGTGCGCGAGCTGGAAAATCTCGTGCGGCGGTTATCCGCTCTTTATTCGGAAGAGGTGATCGGCGCGGAAACGATCGAGAGCGAGCTTGCGGACGCCATTCTGGCGCCTGAGCCGGAGGCGAGCGGGATGGGCGGTGTGGCCGACGACGCGACGCTGACGGACGCCGTCGATCGCCATCTGCAGGCATTGTTTGCGGCGCACGGCGACCGTCTGCCACCCGACGGTATGTACGATCGCGTCATTTCCGAGGTCGAGCGGCCACTGCTCTCGCTGGCACTGGGGGCAACACGTGGTAATCAGTTGCGCGCAGCCCGTCTTCTGGGGCTCAATCGCAACACTTTACGCAAGAAGATCAAGGACCTCGACGTCCCCGTGGTTCGCACGCCGCAGGTTCGCCGAGGCAGGTGACTTGGTGACAACAGCATCGCTGGGTGTGTCGCGCTTTAGCGAGACGATGAACGCGATCGGTCGGGCCTTGACCGGCCGCATCGCCGCCATTTCGCTCGCGACGCTCGCCGTTGTCGCGGGCGCAGCGACCTATGCCTGGCTGGCGGGCTTCGCGCCCGCGAGCTTCAGCACACCAGGCTGGATGACCGGCCTTCTGGTTGCCGATCTGGTGGTTGCGATCGCACTGGTGGCGCTCCTGGCCGTGCGACTCACGCAGATCTGGCTCGACCGTCGACGGGGGGCCGCCGGGTCGCGCCTGCACATGCGGCTGGTGTTGATCTGCAGCCTCTTCACCGTGACGCCCACGCTCATCGTCACCATCATCCTGTCGCTGCTGGTCATCAATCTGACCGACTTTGTCGTGAAGCCATCGCAAGCGGCGTACGAAATGGCCCGCACCATCGGCGAGCCGGTCCGGCGAGCGCGGGAAGAAGAGATCCTGCGCGACATCGCGGCGATCTCCGCGCCGCTGCAAAGCATTGGAATCGACGCGCTACGAAACAAGGATGAAACGGATAAGGCGTTGGCGCAGCTCATCGAAGGGCGCCCGTTGATCGAAGCCGACGTAATCGACGCCGACAAAGGCCTTGTCGCGCGGGCGGTTGCACCCGATGCCACACCCATTGCCAATCCTGTCCCGGCGGCCAAGTACCTGTGGCAAGCCGTCAGCCAGGCCCGGCCCGTGCAGTTCGAATCCGAACGCGGCGCCTACTTCGTGATGCAGCTCTTTGTCGACCAGCCGCTGTTCCTCGTGACAGGCCATGCCGTCGACCTGCGCGTCGTCGACTACATCAATCGCATCGATTTCGCCGGCAAGTTCTACGGCCAGATCGAGCAGGCGTTGCAGCGCAGCCAGCTCATCATCTTCACCGTCTGTGGTGCCATAGCGCTTCTGATGTTGCTGGCGGCGGTATGGCTTGCCATCCAGGTCGCCACGCGCCTGACAGCGCCGATCGGCGGCTTGATGGCGGCGGCGGAGCAGGTTCGCGGGGGTGACCTTGGGGCGCGGGTGGAGGAGGGGCCGCCTAACGATGAGCTCGGCCAGCTTGCGCGTTCCTTCAACCGCATGACGAGCCAGATCGAGCAACAGCGCGGCGAGCTGGTAGCGGCCAATGAGGAACTCGACCGACGGCGACGCCTTACTGACGCGGTACTGGCCGGGGTCTCGGCTGGCGTTCTGAGTGTCGATGGCGCCGGCGTCGTCACCCGCAGCAACCGGTCGGCGCTTGACCTGCTTGCTCTTCCGGAGGATGGCGTGCTGGGCCGGCAGCTCATCGATGTCATGCCGGAAGTGGCGCCGCTGGTCGTCCAGGCGGCGGAGCGCCCGGACCGCCTCACGCAGGGGCAGATCGAAATCCTGCATCGTGGCATTCGTCGCATCCTCCTGGTGCGCATCAGCGCCGCCTCGGATTCAGGTTCCGTTGTCACCTTTGACGATGTCACCGAGCTCATGTCGGCCCAGCGCATGGCAGCCTGGGGCGACGTGGCGCGCCGCATCGCCCACGAGATCAAGAATCCCCTGACGCCGATCCAACTTTCCGCCGAGCGTTTGCGGCGGCGCTATCTCAAGCAGATCAAGGAAGATCCCGAGACCTTTTCGACCTGCACCGACACCATCATCCGTCAGGTCGGCGACATTGGTCGCATGGTGGACGAGTTCTCTTCCTTCGCTCGCATGCCGCGTCCCACTGTGCAGCCCGAGGACGCACGCGAGCTGTGCCACCAGGCCTTGTTCCTCCAGCGCAGCGGCAATGCCGACATCCGCTATCATGCGAATCTGCCTGATCATGCGATCCCTCTGATCTGCGATAGACGGCAGGTTGGCCAGGTGCTCACGAATATCCTGAAGAACGCGGCCGAGGCGATCGAGGGACGCGAGGCCCGTAGTGGGCAGACGCTGCCTCCGGGAGAAATTTCGCTGACGCTCGAAGACGACGGGGCGACCGTTCGCATCGTGGTCGAGGATAATGGCAAGGGCCTTCCGAAGGCGGGACGAGATCGCCTGACCGAACCCTATATGACGACACGCAGTAAAGGGACGGGCCTCGGACTCGCCATCGTCAAGAAGATCATGGAAGACCATGGCGGCCAGCTTCTCCTCGATGACAGCGAGGGTGGCGGGGCGCGCATCAGTCTGGTATTCCGACGGGACGCGAGGGAAATCGCGTCGGCTACGCCGCATGCGACAGCCGCACAATAATCCGTGAAAAGCCGCGGACCGTTTGAAGAGCCATGGGCCACGATATTCTGATCGTCGACGACGAGCGCGATATTTGCACGCTGATCGCGGGCATCCTGGAGGATGAGGGGCATACGGCCCGGCGCGCGCACAACAGCAGCGAAGCGATCGAAGCGGTCCGCCAGCGCCGGCCGGCGCTGGTCATCCTTGATGTCTGGCTGCAGGGCAGTGAGCTCGACGGGCTTCAGCTCCTCGAATTCATCCGCCGCGACGAACTGCCGACCCCGGTCGTGATGATCAGCGGCCACGGCACGATCGATACCGCCGTGTCCGCCATCAAGAGCGGCGCGTACGATTTCATTGAGAAGCCTTTCAAGGCTGACCGCCTCCTTCTCGTGGTCGATCGTGCCATCGAGGCCGACCGGTTGAGACGAGAGAATGCGACCCTGCGTCGACGGGCCGGAGGCGAGGTTACCTTCGTGGGATCTTCCGCGGCGGCCGCCAACGTGCGCGGTCAGATCGAGCGTGTAGCGCCCACGGGCAGCCGGGTACTGATCACCGGCCCTTCCGGTGTCGGCAAGGAGACCGTGGCCCGGCTTATCCACCAGGGCTCCAAGCGTGCCGAAGGACCCTTCGTGGTGGTCAATTGCTCGACCTTGCCGGCGGAGCGTCTGGAGATCGAGTTGTTCGGCACGGACGGCGAGACTGATCACGACACGCTGCATGTCTCCGGCGCCTTCGAATTGGCGCATGGCGGCACACTGCTCCTCAAGGAAGTCGCGGACCTGCCGGTAGGCTTGCAAAGCCGCCTGGCGCGTGTCCTGCAGGAACAATCCTACATGCGTGATGCCGGCAAGACCCGCGTCGAAGTCGATGTACGCGTTCTCGCTTCGACGACGAACACCTTGCAGGACAGCATCGCAGCCGGACAGTTCCGCGAAGAGCTGTTCCATCGCCTGAACGTCGTGTCGTTGCGGGTGCCGGCGCTCAGCGAGCGGCGCGAGGATATCCCAGAGCTGGCCACCGATCTTCTGCGGCGAGTCGCTGACGCCACCGGCTTGTCGGAGCGGACACTCGGCGAGGACACGTCGGCTGCGTTGCAAGGCCACGACTGGCCCGGCAACGTACGGCAGTTGCGCAACGTCATTGAGCGCTTGTTGATCCTCGCGCCGGCAGGCGGTGGTGCGATCCGCGCCGACGTGTTGCCCAATGACGTCAGCGAAGACGCACCGTCGGTGCTGCGGTGGGAAAAGGGCGGCGAGATCATGCAATTGCCGTTGCGCGACGCCCGCGAGGTCTTCGAAC
>Ga0081455_10002920_pt1 | contig 20055 bp, 16 predicted proteins | sample TabmetS3T2R1_FD_70207 | JGI IMG/M metagenome (GOLD analysis project Ga0081455, IMG submission 70207) | Tabebuia heterophylla rhizosphere microbial communities from the University of Puerto Rico - S3T2R1 | ecosystem: Host-associated > Plants > Roots > Rhizosphere ... | reverse complement strand
CGTCTTAAATGCGACCATTCGAGCGTGGGAAAGAGCGTAAGCAGCCAAAACACCAGCAGGATTCCGGTTGCCGACGTCGACCATGGCAACGACACGGCGATGGCGATCACTAGGCCGTCGGAGATGCGCACCAACTTCGCGCGGGCGACTGGGTCGGTGACCGAGAGTCCCGCCATCCGAAGCGTCATGGCGACCGCAATCGCAGCTTGGCCAACGTCATAATCTCATCGCGGCCGAACAATAGCTTAGAGCTTGCGCTCGTTCGGTCAGGCGAGTATGGGCCGGCTTTCGGACGCCACGGGTGCACGATTGCGAACACGAATACGGCACTAGTGATTCGTACGCTGACGTACGGCAGACTCACAAAATTGTAGGTGGCGATGACGCCAATTAGTTGGCCCACAAGTTATCCTCCGAACTTAGGCTTAGCCGAAATCTAGACCATCGACAAACTTTAGGGCGCAAGAGGGTCGCACGCATGGACCGTTAACCCTCGGAGGTCACTTCCCAATATCGCCAAGATAATTGATATTCTTCCAGAACTTCTATTTGGATTCCGTTCACAATCTAATTGTTGCCAAAAATGCACCCAAAATAATAATGTGCCGGACCGGTCACTGAAGATTTGAGCCAGTTCAACAGTCATCTGGGGAATTCACGCGCTAACTTCGATAGTTTTTCCCTAATTCTCCGACGTTCATGTCCCAACTGATCCTCGCCGTTCATAGCGGAGTTCACGACGCTGCTGCCGCAGTCCTAGTGGATTACGATGTCAAAGCCGCAGTTCAACTTGAGCGCCTCACTCGTTTCAAGGGCGACGGTCGTACCTATCCAGACCTATGCATTGAGGAACTCCTAAATATTGTCGGGGCGACGCGGCGCGACGTCGACGTACTCGCGCTAACCCGTGCGGATTTTCCAGTGCACTATTTCCATCATTTCCGCGGATATCGCTGGATACGCGAACACTATCGTACATATGTCCAAGGCAAGAAAACACGATTCATGCCGCGAGAGGCGCGGCGCGCTAACACCTCCTGTGACACAGAGTATTTCGATTCCGCATCATTTCGACGCGACAGTGGTTTTCGTGACGATACGATCGTTTACTTTTACAACCATCACATGGCGCATGCGTTGCCAACGCTATTCTACACCGATTGGGACGATGCGCTCATGGTCACCTCTGACGGCGGCGGTGACAACGTCAATCACAGCCATCGGCATTTTGCTAATGGCAAGATTCATGAAATATATGGCGGTGAAGATTGGCTCACGCGGGACCCTCCAATCGATAGCCTTGGGCAGGCCTACGCTGCCGCGACGCGCGCGCTTGGGTTTCGTGACAATCGGCACGAGGGCAAGCTTACCGGCCTATCAGCCACGGGAGAGCCGTCTTTCGCGGAGCAAATCAGTCGCCACTTTCGTGTCGATGAAGCCGGACGAATTTTTTCCGACTTCCGCAACAAAGCTGCAATATTCAAGCTGTTGGCTGAGATCGCCAAGGAAGGCCGACGTGAAGACGTCGCTGCATCGATTCAGAAGGTGCTGGAGGACACGATGCTGCTGTCGGTGAGTCGGCTGCTCGAACGTCATCCAGCACGTCATCTCGGCATAGCCGGCGGGGTGTTTGCCAATGTACGCCTCAATCGGCTTCTCGCCGAAAAGCTCGATCTCGATGAGATCTTCGTGTTCCCGCCGATGGGCGATGAAGGGCTGCCGGTCGGTGGATCGCTTGTGTACCTATTACAACGCGACGGAATCGCTCATTGGCTCAAACGGCGCCGGCGCCTCATGGATGTTTATTTTGGTCGAGACTACACGGATCAAGTCGATGCCACGCTGTCCGGGATACACGGTATTCGTAGGCTTGCTGTTGATCCGGTTGAGGGAACGGCCAGGCGATTGGTGGCAGGCGAGATCGGCGCTATTTATACTGGTAGGATGGAATATGGCCCTCGCGCGCTCGGAGCGCGTTCGATTCTGGCCAATCCGTCGCGACGCGAGACCCATGACCTGCTAAATACGCGCCTCGATCGCACCGAGTTCATGCCGTTTGCGCCCGTAATCGCAGCGGATAAGGCCGCGAACGTTTTCGATGTTAACAAGGTCAATGCCTATGCCTGCCGATTCATGACAACCACGTGCAACGTGCGGCCGAGCTGGCGCGACCGCATTCCGGCCGTGGTGCACGTTGACGGTTCGGCTCGGCCGCAGACGATCGTGCGCGAATCTAATCCACTTTATTTCGACATTCTCGCGGCCTTCGAGCGTGCTACCGGTATCCCTGTTTTGGTCAATACCAGCTTCAACGTTCACGAGGAACCGATCGTCAATACCCCTCGTGAATGCGCCGAGGCTCTGCTCGATCGGCGCATCGACTTTGTGGTTACGAGACAAGCGATTTACGAAGCGAATGCGACCTAGTCGCGCGTGGCGAGCGCTGTCATTGCCCAGTGATATGCTGTCATGGCACCGGTGGTATTATGAATGGAATTCCCCGTTGCACGGTCATCCTGCCGACCTACAACCGCGCCGCAACTTTGCCGCGAGCGGTCGCGAGCGTACTTGCACAGAATGAATCAAACTTCGAGTTGATCATCATTGACGATGGATCGACGGACGAAACACGCGCATGGCTCGCAACGCTCGATGATCCGCGCATTCGGGTTACGCTATCGGAGCACAACCAAGGTCCCAGCGCGGCGCGCAATATCGGAATCGATATGGCAACCGCGCCTGTGCTTTCGTTCCTCGATTCCGACGACATCTACTGCGCCCATCGGTTGTCGTTGCCATTGGCAGTATTTGATCGCGAGGCCGACGTGATTTGTACATTGTCATCCGCACGCAAAGAGAACAAGTTTGGTATGACTGTTGCTCTGTTGCCCGACGTCAAGTTAGCGTCTCCGGCGTTCGAATGGGCGATGATTTGTGATCTTGTCGGCGTCGAAAGCACGAGTATCACTGTGCGAACTGCTCACGCACGCAATGTAGGCGGGTTTTGTACAAGATTGAGGGTAACCGAGGATAGGGAATTTCTCATCCGCCTGTCCCATCTTGGCGCCGTGCGAATTCTGCCCGATGCGCTGTTTGAGAAGTCTTGGTCAACGGACGGGCTGTCAAACCAGTGGGCGGGCGCTGGATGCGAACTCGTGTCGTATTTTCGCGAGCGACCCGAATATGTTGGAGAATATCGAAAAGTCGGGCAATATCTTGCAACTAAAATCCTGATTATGCATATTCGCCACCGTGACCTTGCAAATTTCATTGGCGACGTGCGGAGATTTCATGCGATTGGACTGCTCGATGAAGGAATTGCACAACTCTGTCGTAACCATTTTCAAGTGAAAAGATATCGGCGTAACGCCGCTAAACAGCAAGTGCTCGCTGGCCTGATAGGCCCGCCCTCGGAATGGGCTAGATGATCCTTGCAATCATCTATGCAGGAATGCCAAGAGCGCGTTTCAAGGCCGCGGTTCTTACGACTACCAAGCAACTCTCACCAAGCGCGGTGGAAAGCTCGTGGGCTCTGCATCCCGGGCGAGGCTATCAACAGAGCAATCCGTCATATAAAAGCAAGTTTCAACGCTATTCAGAATTGATACTGACAGCGGTGGCGGAGCCTTGGACGCAGCGCCACAGCAGTGACCTGAGTATATGCGGCGGCGGGCCAACGAGACTCGGGCCCGCGGCGGGCCCGGTCGCGGCGCAGGCTTGGTGGGAGGACCACAAAATCAAAGCGATGGAAATCGCGAGGGGTCTTTGGGAGCAAACGAATCCCTTGTCAGTCCCGACGCCAGTTCCGCAGGAAGGCAGTGGGCGCACCGGAAGCTGATGGCACCTTACAAGTCGATAATGGAAACAACTACACTTGAACTCGTCTCTGCAATGTGACTGTACGCTCACGGTGGAACAAGTTTGTTTGCGATCAACCACTCGACTAAGGCACGGCCGACGACCGCATGACCTTCTCGCGACATATGGCTGTTGCCGGTGAGTGCGCCATTTCTCTGTTGCAGCAGATAGAGGCGCTCGGGAGCGTCTGTTTGGGCCCGAATAACTGGCGTCAAATCAAGGTAGGGCGTCGCCGTTTCGGCAGTTAGCGCACGGATCGTCGGCTCCATTTCGGAAGGTGCTGCCCTTGCGACATTATCGGCGGTGGGGAGGAAAATAACTGCCAACGGGATGCCCTGAGATTTGAGCAGCCCGACCGTCTCGTGAAACAACTCTCCATATCGCCTGGCAAGCATATCATGATCATCCGGCAGACCGAGGGCTGGTCTTGTCGCGTTGGGCTCACCTCGACGGATGTCGACGCCGGCTGCTGCGAGCTGCATCTGGCTCTTTATTCGCTCTGCAACGCTGAATAGCGCCGAGTCGCGGACTAGTGCCTTTAACCAAATGATGGCCTGCGATTGCACGTCGTCGTGCGGACGTTGTACGACGCCATTTTTCTCTTTACGTAGGTCGTTGATGTCATTCTCGACCACGCCGAGAATCACAAGGTTTGGCTTGAGGTGAATTCCCTTTTCACGGAGGTACGCGAGCTCGTCGAGAATCGTGTAGCCGGCGATTCCAGCGTTAAAGACGCGTACAGACGCGGCGTTGTGGTAGTGCTCGGCTAAATAAGCCTCAGACCACGCGGGCCAAGTGTCTTCATTGGCAAGATAGGGGCCAAAAGTCTGAGAATCCCCAACCGCGAGTATCTGGAAGGCGCCGGCTGACGGCTCCTCGGTGTTGCGAAAGCCGACACTGTTGGTCTGCACGTTATAGGGGCGATGAAACATAATAACCCACAAGCCGTTTTGGTTCGGAACGAGGTCTCCAAGTCCGGAAGGGGAATGATAGTAACGCAGGGCCCCCATACCATCGCCGGCCGAACCATCCCAGGCCCGCGGCTGCCAGTCGAATATCCGCGCCAGTGATTCAGCCGCGACTAAGGTGGCGACGATTATTGCAAGATAAACGGCGGCCTGCCTAAAAAACACCTTGAGATCTCTGGATTGTTCACACTGGTTGCACAATTGAAATCGTTGGGATCCGTTCTTGCTCCAAGCCTGTCTATTGCTACAATCTGATCAAGGCAACTCTGCGGGCAGATTGACAACGATAGGCAGCCCTTTGTAACGAGGTTCTAGCCCAATATGGAACGCATTGTCAGATGTCTGTAAATGAGCCCATCGTGTCGCACCGCCCGACCGTTATGGGGTCTGAACGCGGCTTCGGTTTGGTCATGGCGGCGTTTTTTTTGCTCGTTGCGGTTATTCCCAGCTTGCACGGCGGCAAACTGCACTTTTGGGCGCTTGGCCTCAGCGCCGCATTTTTTTTATGCGCTTTCGCGGCTCCACGTCTCTTGTCCCCCCTCAACCGCATATGGCATCGGCTCGGTATGGCACTGCATGCGGTCATTAATCCGATTATCATGGGGCTGATTTTCTACGGCGCCATAGTGCCAACGGGGACCGTGCTGCGGCTGCTTGGAAAGGACCTTCTGAGGCTCGCATGGAAGACTGATGTGAAGTCGTATTGGATTCCACGCGAGCCACCGGGGCCGGAGCCTGGGTCCATGTCGAAACAGTTCTAGACGAGAAATACTCATGTCATTTGTTATAGAATTTTGGGAATTCCTGCGGGTACGGAAGAAATTCTGGCTGTTACCTATCATTGTGATGATGGTCCTGTTCGGCGGGCTGGTTTTTCTCACCAAAGGAACAGCAGTTGCGCCCTTCATTTATGCGATTTTCTAGTCACAATGATCATTCTTGGAATCTCCGCCTACTATCATGATAGCGCCGCGGCCTTGGTGCGCGACGGCGTTATCGTGGCTGCGGCACAGGAGGAACGCTTTACTCGTAACAAGCATGACCCCGGGTTTCCGGCAAACGCAGTACGCTGGTGTCTTGCCGAAGGGGGTGTAACTAGCAAGGAGGTCGATCGCGTCGCGTTTTACGACAAGCCATTTCTTAAGTTCGAGCGGCTGCTCGAAACTTACCTTGCTTTCGCGCCACGTGGGTTCACGTCTTTTGGTAAGGCCATGCCGCTCTGGATCGGCGAGAAGCTGTTCCAAAAGAATATGCTTCGCCGCGAGCTTGCCGCCCTCGACGAAGCGCTCGGAACGTCTGACAAGCTGTTGTTTGCTGAACATCACTTCAGTCACGCAGCTTCAGCGTTTTATCCCTCACCGTTTGCGGATGCCGCCGTCCTCACCATGGATGGCGTGGGCGAATGGACAACGACTTCCACCGGCATTGGACACGACGACAAGCTTGTATTGACCAAGGAGATATATTTCCCACATTCGCTCGGCTTGTTGTATTCGGCTTTCACCTACTACACAGGATTCAAAGTAAATTCCGCAGAGTATAAAGTAATGGGGCTTGCACCGTACGGCGAACCGAAGTTTTGCCAGACCATCCTTGAGCACCTTATCGATCTTAAACCGGACGGCTCTTATCGGCTAAACCTGGACTATTTTGACTATTGCACTGGGCTCACCATGACAAATGCACGGTTTGATGCCCTGTTCGGCGGGCCTCCGCGGAAGCCTGAGCAACTTCTGGACCAGCGCCACATGGACCTAGCCGCATCGATCCAGGCAGTTACCGAAGAGGTGGTGCGCCGCACGGCCGCCGCGCTCGCAAAAGAAACTGGTATGAAGAATCTCTGTCTCGCAGGCGGCGTTGCCCTCAACTGCGTTGCCAATGGCAAGGTTCTGCGTGACGGGCATTTCGAACGCATCTGGATCCAGCCTGCCGCCGGCGATGCTGGCGGCGCGATCGGAGCAGCGCTAGCCGCCTACCATCTGCATGAGCGCCTACCGCGTCCAGCACATGATGGCGGCGACATGATGCGTGGGGCATACCTAGGCCCGTCCTATTCGCAGGGCGAGATCGAACGTCGGCTTGCCGCGGCAGGCGCGCGTTTCTCAGTGCTCGATGAGCGGCAGCTGCTGGACGAGACCGCGCAATCATTGGCGGCAGGTAAGGCCGTTGGTTGGTTTCAAGGCCGTATGGAATTTGGGCCACGAGCGCTTGGCGCCCGCTCAATCCTTGGCGACCCTCGCTCACCGACGATGCAGAAATCCCTGAATATCAAAGTTAAGTACCGAGAGAGTTTCAGGCCTTTCGCCCCGTCAGTTCTGCGCGAGGATGTAAGCGACTGGTTCGAGCTTGAAACCGATTCGCCCTATATGCTGCTGGTGGCGCCCGTCAAACAGTCTCGTCAACGCGTAATGAGCGAGGCGGAGCAGAAGCTCTTCGGCATTAACAAGCTTAACGTGCCGCGCTCGGATATCCCGGCCGTTACCCATGTTGACTATTCGGCGCGCGTGCAGACGGTGCACCGGGAGACGAATCCACGCTTTCACGCACTTATTTCGCGCTTTCGGTCCATCACAGGGTGTCCAGTCCTGGTCAACACAAGCTTCAATGTACGCGGTGAACCGATCGTATGCACACCCGAGGATGCGTTTCGTTGTTTTATGGGCACAGAAATTGAAGTGCTGGTGGCCGGCGATTGCTTGCTGGAAAAGAAAGAACAGGATCAGTCCCTCAAGATCAGTTACAAGGGCAAGTTTGAGGACGATTGACTACTTCAGTGGACAGCACACTTGGCTTACGTTTCTGCAATTATTTGCAAGGGCCGAGGGATCAGGCGGGACCGGCTTTCGAATTCTGGATCAAACACGCTTCAGAAGTCCCGAAAGTTTTGAGATGAACTGCGGTTGAAAATACAGAGCAACGCGCCAACAAGGACGCAGCCCAGAGCCAGCGCGATTAGCTGAAGCGTGAATGACGGCGCGAGAAGAGTTGCTGCTGCAAGTGCAAGAATTATAATGTTGACTAAGAACACGCGTCCGACAATCTGATAGACACTGAAGCCGCCATCCATGGCACGCTGATAGAAATGCGTCCGATGCGCTTGCATCACCGGCTGGCCAGTCGCGAGCCGCCGCAACAGAGTGATGGTCGCGTCGGCGAGATAGTAGAGCGGCAGCAGTAGTGCTGCGGCGAGATGACCCCCACCAGCCAGCAATGTCAGCAGCCATCCGAGCAGCAAACCGAGAGGCAGACTACCAACGTCGCCGAGAAACAGCCGTGCCACCGGGCGATTGAACGGAGCAAAGCCGATGATCGCGCCACAGACGGCGAGGGCAACCAGCGTGGCATCCTGAGGAAGCGCGCCCATCAGCCCGAAAAGCGCGAGGCCGGCCGTGACCGGGAAGATTTCGGCAACCGTCATCCAGTCGACGCCGTCCATGAAATTGACCAGGTTCACGAACCAGACGCCGCCCACCAGGATGATCGCGCGCTCGACCCACCACGGCAGGGCGTGGATGATACGCAGATCGGGCGGCAGGGCCGCGATCACCAGCGCGACGGCCGCGGTCTGCAACAGCAGGCGCGGAACGGCCTCGAGCGCGCGCAAGTCATCAATGGCGCCGACGATGGCTAGTGCCACTGCGCCGGTGAGGACGACGACCAGACGCCAGGTGTCGGCAGCCATGCCCGGCATGAGAGCCGTCGCCAGGGCGACAATGGTGACGGTGACGGCGACGACCGCGATGCCACCGCTTTGCGGCGTCGGCACCTTGTGCGACGAGCGCGAATTGGGCTTAGCCAGGGCGTAACGCTGCCAGAACGGCTGCAGTAGCCAGATCAAGCCGGCGCTGGCCAGCGCGGAGCCCACAAAAACGAAGGAAAAGGCAACGATATTGAACATAGGTTCGCCTGTAGACGGTCCACACGCATGCTTTCTATCCGGGAGGCCCCGATTGCTTTTGCATTGGCTCGAGCAGCCGGTTGTAAAGCGCAACGATCTCACGGCCGACCCGCTGGTGGGAGAATTCGCCCTCGACCAGGGCGCGGCCGGCTGCGCCGAAGCGCCGACGCAAATCCGTATCGCGGGCAAGCCGGTCGATGGCATCGGCTAGCGCGGCAGCATCGTTTGCAGGTACCAGCAAAGCGTTGTGGTCTAGTCTTGCGATCTCCCGGCAGCCGGGGACGTCGGTTGCCACAATCGGGCGGGCGCAGGCAGCGGCTTCGAGCAGGCTGACCGGTAAGCCTTCGCGAAGCGATGCCAGAACCGCAATATGCGCTTTTGCCCACAACGTGCGGATATCCTCCAAATGGCCAAGCAAGGTGAGCCCCGGGCGCTTCCTCCACTCGCCGAGGGTGGTTTTCGAGATCGAGGCGGGATTGGCGGGGTCGGGCTCACCGGCGATCAGTAGTTCGACCGGCCGGCCGCGGCGCGTGAGCAGGTCGTGGGCGGCGACCAGTGTCGGCACGCCCTTGTCTGTGAGCAGCCGGCCAGCAAAGCCGACTGTAACCGGCGGCGTCGGGGGCTCCGGCAGCGGCGTAAACGCGTCGATGTCGACACCCGATCCGGGAATCAGCACGATCTTTTCGTCGTTTACCCCGAGTGATCGGATCGCTGCTCGATCGTCCGAGTTTTCCACTGTTACCGTGGCCTCCTTGCGGCCAAGCAGCCATCGCAATTGCAACTCCACAATGAAGCGGATTGCAATGGCCTTCGGCGTGCGCGACGTGAATATAAAGCCGAGCCCGACCAGCGCATTCAGGCAGATGATCGGTAGCCCGAGTGCTGCCAGCGAGCCGATAATCGTCGGCGCCAGCGCGACGTGATGGGCGAGTGCAGGCCGCACCCGTTGGTAGACCCCACGAACTTGACGCACGGCCGACAGCAAGTGCAGCGGGTCGAGAACACCCCGACGCCAGCCGAGTGGATGCAAAATGAAGCCTTCGCGCTCGATAGCCTTTGCATGGTCCACGACTGGGGTGGCGACATGTACTTCGAAACCAGCCTGTTTCGCTGCACGCGCCATCAATAGGCGGTGCATAACGAAGTACCAGTCTTCAGTAACGAGGTAGATAAGGCGGGGCGCGGCCATTGATAAATCCAGGAAGCTACGCTGGCAATTAGGTTGCAGGTTACATTGCAAATTATGGTATGTCGCTTTTCGGTAGCACGCTTATGTGCAATTTACTTCCGTAAACCTCACGGCAATCCCCGGGGATGCGACCGGCAGGCGCGCAGTAAACCCAGAATACAGAAGCGCCAACTGTCCTACATCCGCGATTGAGATCGATACCGGGCGAGCGCGGTCCGTCCCCCCTTGCGCGCGGCGAAAGGTAACAACTGTCTGAGTTGAATTTATCGCAAGCGTGAAATTTAAAGAAAGCCTATTGGCCCAAGCGTTTCTTTCGTCAGCGACACAAGATCGAAAATATCTTCCGCCGTGTCAAAGATTGGCGGCACATCGCTGCTCGCTACGATAAGCTCGCTCACAACTTCCTCGTCGCCATATTGATGGTTGGCGCGCTCTACTGGATCAAGTTATGACTCCAGACCCTAAACAAATAAGAGCGATCATGGCTAGACCATTGGAGGCACGACTGGCGCGACTCGAAGCTGTAGCGCAGGGGGACACCAAACGTGACGCTGAAGGCGCGAATAACCTAATGCTTCGTGATTTTGCGTATTTTTGTTTCACCACTCCAACCGGAGACAATCTGATGTGCAAGATACATGCGAGATTGCGGAAGCTGCACGCGGCAACGGCGCAAAAAGGCTATCGCCGTTGTTTAGGGCAAGCAGAGCGAAGCCGAATTGCAGACTGAGATTGCGGAGCAGAAGCCGAGGGGGCTTCCGTGTCGTGTTGGTGAGTTGGCAACGCTGGTGAGTTGTTGTTTAAGCAAGAGCGAGGTCGAAGGAAATCGGTGAGGTGCGGCTCCGCTCCTCGATCGCCGCCACCGGATCGGGGTGCAACGATTTCAAATTGTCACGCACATGCTACACAAAACGCTCCGCATCATCGGGCAATCGATCTCATGTTTCATGATAAAGTCAAACCTCAGCCGTCGCGATTGCGTCGTGTGTTTCTGTGGTTGATTTTGATCCTCGTCCTGCTCGGGGTGGTGGAAGGCATGTGCGCGATTTTTTTGAAAGTCGTGCTTGCATCTCGTGCGCACTTTCTCATTTGGAATCCGGATTTTGACGGCGCCCGCAAGGCGTGGAGCGCGGCGGCTGGAAATTGGGACGACGAACTGGGCTGGCCGTCGCCGCGCGACGCGGTCGCGCCGCCCCGCGACCGCACTGGGGCCAAATACAATTCGGATTTTCCTCAACCGGGGTACGCATGCGCGTCGGCCTATGGTGGCTCGTTCGTCTGGGGTGACGATGTCCCCTTCGCCGACGGCTGGATCGAGCAACTTTCGCGCAAGCTCGGCTGCCGTGTCGCTAATTACGGCGTACCTGGCTACGGCACCGACCAAGCCTATCTTCGCTTTATGCGCATCACACAAGACGAGGCGCCAGTCACGCTACTCGGAATCCATCCTGAGAACGTAATACCCAACGTCAACCAGTATCGCGGCTTCATCGGCTTCGACCCGAGCCCGGCGGTGCTCAAGGGCCGCTTCGTTCTCGACAGTGAAGGTCGCCTCGAATGGATTCATCGCCCGCGGATCGACGAGGACGGTTTCCTGAAACTCCTGAGCGACCCCGCAAGCGTGCTGCCGCACGAATACCTATTACCGGATACCCGCGACGGCCCAGTGACGCTGCGGTTTCCGTACGCGCTAGCGCTTGTCCGCGTCGCGGTCATGCCCCGCCTGCGCGTGCGCATTACCGGTCGCCCTTCCTGGGCAGATTTCTACAGAGCCGACCACGTTTCTGGCGCACTCGCTCTAACGACCGCCATGGTTGAGGCCTTCGCCAACGAAGCCAAGCACCGTGGTAAGCGCGCCCTGGTCGTGATGTTGCCGGGTGCGAGCAGCTTCCGCGCTCGGGCCAAATTTGGCGAAGCGGAATATGCCCCCCTTCTCGTCGCGCTCGCCGCCAGACAGATCGAGGTATTCGATCCCAGCCCCTCGTTGTCAGTAGCTCTCGGGCAGCGAAGCTATTGCGAGCTCTATGCCGCAGACTGCGCGGGCCACTTCAGCATTGTAGGGAATGGTGTTGTCGCGGAAGTGGTCATGGCTGAGCTCGGGCGGCGTGGTTTGGTCAAATGATCGTCACCGCGAGGTACAGTCGAATTCAGCACTTAAAGCCACTTCGCCCTTTCGTGCTCGCGAATTTCGCCAGTGCTTCGCGCACGACAGGCGCACAATCTCGCCGGGATAGTCGTGAAGTTGGACTGATCCGCTCATTTTCTACCGAGGTTCAAATTTTTTAAATTCCGGGTTGTCGAAAGTCCAAACCCATCCACCGTTGACAATGTCTCGGCAAATACGACCGACCCTCTTTCCGTTCGCGACGAGATCATACCCAAAGAGAGACGCGCTGCGCGGCAATTTGCAGAAAACTTTGGGACCATGAATTTTTATATCGACACTCGGCAGACCTTGCCCAATAATTCGTTGGGCGTCTGAGGCCGGAAATACAGACCCCAGAACTGCAATAGCCCCGAAATTAAACGTAAACATCGCCAACGTCATAAGGAATATGAGCCACAAATACGGATCACGCCTATGCTGCGCAAGCCAATCTCGCGCTTCTCTAAATTCTTGAGCAGGGGTCAATATTAAGTCCTCAGCGATACAGGGCAATTTTCTAAGTTAAAAAAGGCACTACTCAATGCCATCCACCAAGGCTTTCCAGTTCGATACAGGCCGCGAAGACCGCGGACTCTTTTGCGTTCGGTATTAGCGCCACCCGAGCGCCTGCACGGTAGGGCAAACTTTGAGCAGCACGCAGCCAGCATAAATCCAAATCGACAAGTAAACGACTGCGATGGCCATTAATGGTATTGAGCCAGGCACGTGGAGAATCGCCTCTTTGATTTTGTTGCCGCGCTCTAAACCGAGTAATAAAAGTGCAACAAGCAATAAGATACTGACCAGAAAAAAATATATCCAATTCATCGGTTTTTGCTCTTGTCACGATCACTTTGCACATGGCGACTATAGTGATGTCAAGCGTACCGAGGGCGACGGCGGCGAAATGTTTCAAGCAGTTTCTAAACTTGGGCATGAGGAGCTCAAAGAAACTGGACGCACCGTATCTCTCGGAGGAGTCGAAAACCTGGATCAAAGTCAAAAATCCGGGCAGGGCAGATGTTGGGGTCTATATGCCACCTGCGTACCCACTTGCGCGCCGAAGCTGCCTGAGGCATTGATAAAACGCCCCGTGTTCCGAAAGACTTGCACCCAACCATCCGAGTGTGTCCCCAAGGCAGGCCAGTAAACGGGACCTGCTGATTGTCCAAGAACTAATCACATGAATTTCGTTAGCCTACCGCTGACTGTAGGGCGCGCGGGAAGGTGGATCTGGAATAACGTCGCACCCGGCCTGGGCATTTCCGTCGTGCTCGTTTTTGTGGTTGTCCTTGTTGGCGAGATCTACTTCCGTGCAAGCACGCCCTCATTTGTGACAAGCACCCCCTTATTTGTAACCGAATGGCCGGTCGTGTTCGATCGCAAGATTGGACACCATTTCCGGCCAAACGCTGAAGTCGCTACCACAAACGATCGCGATTATTGGACCCGGCAGCGCACGAACAGCCTCGGCTTCCTTGACCGCGAGCCGGTGCCACTGGAGGCGAGGCCCGGGACCTGCCACCTGGTTTTCATCGGTGATTCTTTCGTCGAGGCGCATCAAGTCGAGATCGAGCAGAAGGTGCAGGTCGTTTTGGAACGCATGTCAGCTGAGCGTCTGCCGGAGCTCAAGCTGACCACTGCCGCATTCGGCATTTCCGATACGGGACAGCTCAACCAACTTCCAATCTACGATCTGTTCGTGCATCGCCAGCACGCCAAGGTGGTTGTATTGGTCTTCACGGTCGGTGATTTCTCGGACAACTCGGCGGTAATCTCCGCGATTTATCACGGTCGCGACCCTGCCCACATGCCAAAATTGTTCGCGCGGCGCAACGCGGCTGGTGACATGGAATTGCAACCAATTGATCCGCACTGGTCAAACTTTAGACTGCCTCGCTCGGAGCAAACTCCCGGTAGGCTGCGGGCCTGGCTCCTGCAGCAGAGCAAGTTCTACAGATGGATCGAGGAGAAGATCGCTAGGCGCGTCCGATCGGACCAGACCCTCCACTATGCGCGCCTTATTGCGGAGCGTCCCGAATATGCCCGCCTGATGAGAGACTGGGATATGGCCAAATCTCCGATCGACAAGGTCTATTACGACGAACCGTTGGCGTCCATATTCAGAGAAGCATTGGACTTCACCGGCTTCGCGCTCGACCAATTCCAGGAACGCGCGCACCGAGACGGTTTCAATCTCTTAATTCTTGCGACCGAAACCATGAAACACGGAGACGGTTCGGGTTTGGCTTTTGACCGGCTGGAGAGACTGGCAAAGGCGCGCAATATTCCGGTGATCGATCTTTACTCTTTTAACCGCGCTCACGGCGGTCGTGGCAAAGATGCGCATTTCCGGCACGATGGTCATTGGTCACCGCAGGGCCATCGCTGGGCGGCAGAAGCCGTGCTCGATCACCTCGCCGCGCACCCAGCGCTGTGCCACTGATGGCGGCGGGCTCCAGTTGGTAAAGAACGATGTTTGCTTTGCTGCTGAGGGGTTGAGTCCGAAGTCCAGCACTTGATCGGCTTAGAAAACCGGCCACAGTTTATCCCTTGAAACGCATTCGCCGCCATGCCTAGGCACGTATTTGGCAGATCTGCCTGGTTTTTCCTCTGCTTTGTCGAGCTTTTTCTGGATCTTCGAAATCAGCAACCGCTCTTTGATATTGGGTTGGCAACGCAACGCGCAGCCCTGGCTCAAGGCCTCCGACAGGCAGCGCGCTCTATAATAAGATGGCCGATAATGCGGATTTAGCCGATCTGTGGCTAGGTCGAACCTGTCACAGAGACGGCTCGTAGCCGTACCTCACCTACCGAATATTCGCTGCTATCGGTCTCAAAGCACGGTAGAGGCCCTGGGCGATAAGATCGTTGGCATGGGCATTCGGATGCGGATCTTCTGGTGTGACCCAAAGGGCGGCTGATTCCTCTTTTTGCAAATACGGGAGGATATCCACGTATTCGACGCTATATTGATTGGCGACGTCCTGCAGAAGATTGCTAATGCGCTCCAATCGATAATGCCGCACATCATGTAGCTCGGGTAGGTTCGCGATTATGAGAGCGATTCCGTGCAATCTGCAGTAGGTCACAAGTTTCTCGATCGAGTCCTTAGCATTCAACCAGCCTGTTGTGCTTCCGCCACCAAATAAACTGAGATAATACTCTGCCCAATCTTTCTTCTTCATGAACTTGCGCGCGAGCGCGTCGACCCGCCCGAAAATGAAAACACACGCGTAGCATACGCGCGCTAGCAACGATGGTGGCTCATGCTTAAGAATTGGTTCCGCATCATTGACAAAAAAATTCAAGACCACGATATCAGGATGATATTTAATTCCTTCGACTAAAAAATATTCAACCTCTTGAATCGTATTGTAGTTGCCGACCCCTGTATTAATAACCTCGGCATCGACACCATCAGCGGCAAATAATTTTTCAATGCGCTTAGAAAATGTCTGCTCGACCGGCACGCCCCACCCAACTGTCAGCGAATCGCCCAACATCAAGATGCGTAGTGTGCCAGGTTGTCGATCATACGAGAATTCCCGGTCGCGAAGCCCTTTTGAGTTCGTTTTAAAATCAACGCCCATAAGTATAGCGGCGCGGTTCGGCGCATGCTCGTGTGCGAGCAAAGGATCAATAGAAAGCTGTTTCACGTCGCGCGCGTATTTCCACATTTCAAGATCGAATTGCATTCCGTCATCAGCGATGATGCGAACATAAGCCTCGATCAATACCGCGATGATGATTAAAGATAGGATGGCCGCAAGACCGTCAAAGACTAATTTACGTTTCATTCAAAAAATCCAAAAAAGCTTTCTTTTTCCATACAGCAGCAGCGGGCTAGAACAGCACATAAATGATGGGTCCCCGTGGTGAGAACAAGAAAGCCGCCCCCAATGCGATGGTCACGGGAAACAGCCAGAGTTTCTTCCTTGTTCGCATGGTTGTTTACTTTATGGCAAGCTCTTGCGCGAGCGGGCTATAGTTAGTGTGGTGGCGATCCGCTGATATAACAGGGCTAAGGGCGAGCTGGATGCAGCGATTTGTGAAAAACCAGCAGAAAAATAGGGCGGAAAAGTACCAAGAACTCGGCGGCATAAAATTTATGGCTTCGCCTCCCGACGTAGGAGAAGATGGTCCGGCAACACCGCACCGTCCAAATCTGATTTCTGCAGCACATGGATAAGATCACCGCCGTCATTGACGATCGGGTAGCCGTGTAAGTTAAGTGAGGTGTTCAGTAGCGCGTAGGTGCCCGTTTGCTCGCCGAATCGTTCCAAGATGCCGGCGAAAATTGGGTTTGTCGCTATGTCTACGATTTGGGGCCTAGCTGTTCCGTCATATGGATGGATAGCAGCTTGCAACATCTGTCGGCCAAGCGGTGTCGTCTGCGCAGCGCATGCCATGAAACGGTATGCATTGGGCGTGGTGATGTGCAGGTATTTATCCTCGTGTCCTTGAAGGATTGCGGGAGCGAAAGGCATCCAAAAATCGCGTTTCTTTATTGCGATGTTTATCCGGCGAATTGTATCAGCCGTGCGAGGGTCCGCGATAATCGAACGAAAGCCAAGCGCACGCGCTCCGAACTCGGCGTGACCGTAACACAACGCTAGTATGCGACCCTCGCTGAGAGCCTTTGCCACTTTCGTGTTGTCGCGGCGTTGGATACTCCACCCATTGCTGCGCGCCCATTCACAGACGTTTGATTCGTCGCTAGCGCTAAAACGGTAGCCAAGGTCCAGCCGATCGAGCTGTGCAAACTTCGACTGGAAGCTATCACCGCGGCGCAAACTCTCGTCGACATACGCAACACTGATACAATGAGAATAGTCATCTCCGGAGGGGGCGGCGTAAAATGGCCTGCCGAATTCTTCCGCCAACGTCGTCAATCGCATGTTTGCCTTGACGTTCATGCTAAGGCCACCAGAGAAGATGACCGGCTCTTGGCTAGAGACGTTGTCAAGAAACGCACGGAACCAGCCGAGCAATTGCTCTTCAAAGTACAGCTGTAATCCGCCGGCGATTGTATCGAAGCGCACGCCTTCGAAATGGTCTCTGAAGGTGAAATAGTGGTCGGTCGGCTTCTTACGGAATACCCATTCGCCATTCTGAAATCCCGACATATAGCTTTCTAATACGGCCTTTATCTTGGTCGCGTGAGAGGCCGATGCGTATGGGGCGAGCCCCATGACTTTGTACTCATGCTGATAGGGCTTCATTCCCAGCAAAAGGGTCAAATTTCTAAACAACCGTCCAAGGTTTTGGACAGCCGATGAGTGCAATGTAGTGGTCTTGTTCAGTCCAAAATTGAAGACGTTCGCGTTTGAGTAATCTCCAAAGCTGTCGGCTGTATATATCTGCGCTGACTTGACGCCGGTGGGCGCGAACAATGCACCATAAACAGCATGGGAAAGATGGTGCTCGATAAACTCGATGTGAATTGCCTCGGTCCCCAATGCATCGTGTATGAGATGTCTGCGTAGACGTTGGGAGTTGTCGGCGGTTTCGCCCTCACGCAGAAGAATGTGTGTGACTTCCTTCGGAAATATTGTTTGGTCGATCTTGTCCTTGAAAACGTCCAAATATCGCACCTTCTCTTGTTTGAACAAAACTGGATAGAAGTAGTCGTAGGCTTCCCGGATGAAGTCAGAAACTTCGAAACTGTGCAGTCGTTGAATGAGTGCATACTCTAAGCCACAGGCCGTCTCATTCATTACCCGCACGCAATGAATATCTTGCGGGGAAAGCCCGTGAGTCCGCAAAAGAAAGTCGATGCTCTTGTAAGGAAACCCAGAGTAGCATTTCTTTCGATGAAAGCGCTCTTCGTAACTCGCGCCAACGAGGCGTCCATCGATCAATAGAGCTGCCGAGGCAAATTCCCCAATACACAGCCCAAGAATGTTGGTAGGTGAGCGCATAGCGAACCTTAGAACTCCAATGCCATCAGCTCGCGCTGAGTAGCGCTCCCGTCGGACGAAACCCCTGGATTGGTTGGGGATGGCCTCAAGACGACCGTACCTGATGACACTAGTATCATCAACTTCGTCTCACGAACGCCGTTAAGGCCTAGTTTGCTTCATGCGCGCAAGGGCAGAACGGCTGTCTAATTATGCTGCCGAATCCCTGATGCTAGCTAAAATCGCGAGCTGATCGCTAAGACGGAAGCTCGGCACTGATTGCCGGCGATTTACGGTCGGTTCTATGTCAACAGCGGCGGCGGGCTCCTGTGGATGCGATAAGGCGATGCGCTGATGACTGACGACACCGTGACGTGTGCACTCTGTCAAGAGCCTGCCGCGATGAGCGGCCATCCGAAGATCTAAGCAAGCACGCTTATCAGCGCTCCTGTCCGACTTGCCTGGAGTTATTGTTTAGCACCGACCTCGAAAGGTGGCCGAGTGGGCCTAGAACAGTGTGTAAACGAACGGAGCAACTGCGGAGCCCTTGCTCAGCACTAAAAGTCCGCCGATGGTCACCATCATCAAAAAAATAGGCATCAGCCAGCATTTCTTACGGACGCGCATGAATGCTACAACTCGCTCAGGAAGTCCATCGCATCAGTCGGTCGTAAGGTCATGGCCTCCCTCCGTTGAAGGTTAAAGAATAGAGGCCGCGCGGAGTCCACACCCCCCCTTCCGGCGGCCCAATCGGCGCCCGCGTGGTCATCCATCCCCTGCGCGGGGGCTATCTTTATGGATTGCGCCCACCGTCATTGTCACGACCAAAAAATTTGAAGAAGGTGGCCAAATATTGATATTATTATAAACAAGATGGGGGGCGATCTTGAATAAGAAGATACTCGGCGTGGTCACCGTCGCGGCCGTGTGCGTCGCGACCTTGCTGATTGGTGAAGGCATTAATGCTGTTGTGCGTTGGAAAAAGCTCGACGGCAGCATCACTTTTCACACCCACCGTCTGATCAAGAAATCCCTTTCCAAAAAAGTGGTCACGGTGAACTCGGTCGACCATGACGGGCCGCCGTTCACGAAGCTGCTCGAGCGCGGCGAGATCGATGCACTAATACCCAAGCTCAAGGCTGCCGGCGCCGGCCTCGGCAACTCCCCCTATCGCGAATTGATCACCGAAATGGCGGCGGTCAATACGAGCGAGGCCGGTTGCTTGGTCCAGAAGCCCAATCTACGCAAGACCCATACCCATCTGCGCACCAACCTTTTCAATCCGCTTAATCCGCCAGAAATTTTCTACAATAGCGATCGTAACCTCGACGCGGAGATCAGGACGCTAATCGACACCTACGGCGTGAGGTTGGCCGCTCTTACCACGAATGAGTACGGCGAGCGAACCACGGTGCCGGCGGTCGCATCGGATCGGAAGGTGATCATTGCGGGCGACTCGGTCGCAGGCGGGGCGATGATCGACGATTCCGAAACTATATCCTCCCAGCTCCAAGCTCTCGATTCGACCCGGCAATATATTAATCTTGGCATCGCCGGGGGGCACACTACCGACATTATCTGCTCCCTCGACAAGGCCGCCCGACGCTACAAAGGCCAGATCGAGGATTTGATCTACGTCTATAGCGAGAATGACTTCGAGCCCGAGAAGCCTTATGGTACCCCTGAAGCGGTAGTCACCTGGCTTAAGGACTTCGTTAAGACCCAGGGCGTCGGTAAGGTGACCGTCGTTTTTGCGCCCTATATTTACAACATAGTGCCACAATACACTCGGTTTTCCGGCCATAGGGGCGAGCGCTTCCCTACCAATGCGCGGGACCGCGCCGCATTGGCTTCTTTGGTCGGTGAGGCTGGATTCCGGTACATCGACATTTCGGACTTGGCACTCGAGGAGGTAGCCAGGCTAAAGACACAGTTCGCCGCGCTCAGTGTCTTCTCTGACCAATCCCACCTATCGCCCTACGGCACGGCCCGTCTGGTAGAGAGACTCAGGGCTAACGCTATTGCCGTTCAGCCGTCAGCGCCCTTCGGTTTAGCTAAGCACTGAACGTGCGGCTCGGGCCCAATGTGACGTC
>Ga0081455_10002919_pt1 | contig 20055 bp, 17 predicted proteins | sample TabmetS3T2R1_FD_70207 | JGI IMG/M metagenome (GOLD analysis project Ga0081455, IMG submission 70207) | Tabebuia heterophylla rhizosphere microbial communities from the University of Puerto Rico - S3T2R1 | ecosystem: Host-associated > Plants > Roots > Rhizosphere ... | reverse complement strand
ATGTTGTGCGTCACGATCGCGATCGTGTAGTCGTCCTTGAGCTCGTCAATGAGCTCTTCGATCTTCGCGGTGGAAATCGGGTCGAGCGCCGAGCATGGCTCGTCGAACAAAATCACCTCCGGCCGCACCGCGACGGTGCGCGCAATGCACAGCCGCTGCTGCTGACCACCGGAGAGAGACAGGCCGTTGGCATTGAGCTTGTTCTTGACCTCTTCCCACAGCGCGGCGCGCTCCAGCGCTTGCTTTACGCGGTCTTCAAGCTCGGATTTTGGCAACTTTTCATAGAGACGGATGCCAAAGGCGATGTTCTCGAAAATTGTCATCGGGAACGGCGTCGGTTTCTGGAACACCATTCCGACCTTTGCACGCAGCAGATTGAGATCCTGCGACGGTGACAAGATGTCGTCATTGTCAAGACGCACCTGACCGGTGGCCCGCTGGTTCGGGTAAAGATCGTACATGCGGTTGAGGACGCGCAGCAGCGTTGACTTGCCACAGCCCGACGGACCGATGAACGCGGTAACCTTGCCCTGGTAGAGCGACACGTTGATGGTCCTCAGCGCACGGTGATCGCCGTAAAAAAAGTCGAGATTACGGATGGAGATCTTTTCCGAGAGATCCTCGGCGCTTGAGAGCGCGTGAGTGACCGTAGGGACGGTGATGGCTGCAACGCTCATGACGTTTTTCTCTGTGCCGCGAGGGTCCGTGCGATGATGCTCAAGGTAAGCACCGCGAGTGTGATTATGAGGGCGCCGGTCCAAGCCAGCTTTTGCCAGTCGGAGTAGGGACTGAGTGCAAATTGGAAGATGACAACGGGCAGGCTCGCGACCGGAGCATTCAGGTTGAGACTCCAGAACTGGTTGTTAAGCGCCGTGAACAGCAGCGGCGCGGTCTCTCCTGAGATGCGCGCAATGGCGAGCAGCACACCGGTGATCATGCCAGCGCGCGCGGCGCGATAGGCGACTTTAATGATCATATTCGAGCGGGGCAGCCCGATCGAGGCGGCCGCTTCACGTAGTGTATCGGGCACGAGGATGAGCATATCTTCGGTGGTGCGCACCACGACGGGCACGACGATGACTGCGAGCGATACCGCTCCCGCCCATCCCGAGAAATGACCCATTTGCGCGACCATCACCTCGTATATGAACAGTCCGACAACGATTGATGGTGCACTGAGCAGAATATCGTTGATAAAGCGAACAACTGTTGTCAGTCGGTCGTAGCGGCCGTACTCGGCCATATAGGTGCCGGCAAGCACTCCGAGCGGCGTGCCGATCAGGACCGCGATCACCGTCATGACCAGGCTGCCCGCGATCGGGTTGAGCAACCCGCCGGCCGAGCCGGGTGGCGGCGTCATTTCAGTGAACACGGAAAGTGAGAGACCGCTGAAACCTTCCCACAGCAGGACTGCCAGGATCAGCACCAGCCAGGACAGGCCGAACGCAGTCGCCGCAAGTGCCAGCCCCATCGCGATCTTGTTACGCCGGCGGCGAGCACCGTATAGCGACGATTGAAAGGTTGCGGCCATGGTCAACCTCCCACCCGCGCATTGAGCCGCATCAGCATCAGCCGCGCCGCAGCCAACACGATAAATGTGATGAAGAACAGAATGAGGCCGAGGGCGATAAGCGCGGACGTATAAAGATCGCCGACCGCTTCCGTAAATTCATTGGCAATGGTCGCAGAGATCGTTGTGCCGGGCGCAAGCAGCGAGCCTGAGATGCGGTGCGCGTTGCCGATGACGAAGGTCACTGCCATGGTCTCGCCTAAGGCCCGCCCGAGGCCCAGCATGACCCCGCCGATGACGCCAACGCGGGCATACGGCAGAACGACATAGCGACACACTTCCCACGTCGTGCAGCCAAGGCCATAGGCTGCCTCCTTGAGCACCGGGGGGACCGCGTCGAACACATCGCGGGAAATCGAGGTGACGAAAGGCAAAACCATGATCGCGAGGATCAAACCCGCTGTCAGAATGCCGATGCCGTAGGGAGGGCCAGCAAACAAATTGGACAGCACGGGAATCTCACCAAACAAGGAAATGAGAAACGGCTGAACGTGTTGCTGCAGAAACGGCGCGAACACAAACAGGCCCCAGATGCCGTAGATGATGCTGGGAATGCCGGCGAGCAACTCAATGGCAATGCCGACCGGACGACGCAGCCACATCGGGCACAGCTCGGTCAGAAAGACCGCGATGAGCAGGCCGACTGGAACAGCGATCAGCATTGCGATGATCGATGTGACGACGGTGCCGTAGATTGGCGCGATGGCGCCGAATTTTTCAGTGACTGGATTCCAGGCCTCCTCATAGAGGAAGCTGATGCCGAACGTGCGGAGCGCCGGCAACGACCCCCAAATCAGCGAAATGATGATGCCACCGAGGATAACCAGAACCGTGATGGCGGCCGCGCGGGTCAGGTGCCTGTAAACCGCGTCGCCCAACCGCAGACGCTGCAGAACTTTCGCCCGATCCATCTGATCGGCGACTGAGACTCCCGAACCCTGCAACGCCACGTCAACCACGGGCGGCCTCCCGGTCGGTTGCATCCGGCTCTCCTTGGGCTTTTCGCCATTGGGGAGGGCCACTCAAGCGGCCCAAGGGCCGCAACACAAGCCGCCAATTGTCGGCGGTGGACAAGGAGAGGGCGCCGTTACGGCGCCCTTTCCGCTCATTCATTGGATCAATTGGTCATCGCGAACAGAGGCTTGCCGTTCGCATCCTTGACCTCACTCGTCCAATATTTCTGGACGTCGCCAATAACATTGGCCGGCATCGGCACGTAGTGAAGTTCCTCGGCCATTTTGGCGCCGTTCTTGTAGGCCCAGGCGAAGAACTTCAATGCCTCGCCCGTCGCCGCAGGATCAGACGGCTGCTTGTAGAGCAGGATCCACGTAGGCGCCGTCATTGGCCAGGAGTTGGGGCCCGGTTGATTGGCTAGAAGCACGCCGTAGCCCGGCTTCGACCTCCAGTCGGCATTGGCTGCCGCCGCCTGGAAGCTTTCCGAGGTCGGAGTTACGGTCTTGCCGTCCTTGTTCACCATCTTCGTGTAGGTGAGCTTGTTCTGCAGCGCGTAGGCATATTCGACGTAGCCGATTGAGCCTTTCGTCTGCGCGACGTTGTTCGCGACGCCTTCATTACCCTTCGCGCCGATACCCGACGGCCACTGCACCGAAGTGTTGACGCCCACCTTCGATTTCCAATCCGGGCTCACTTCAGCCAGATAGTAGGCAAAATTGTAGGTCGTGCCGGAACCGTCAGACCGATGCACAATGGCAATCGCCTGATTGGGCAGCTTGGCGTTCGGGTTGAGCTTCTGGATCGCCGGATCGTTCCAGTTCTTGATCTCACCGAGGAAAATCTTCGCAAGCATCGGGCCGTCGAGAGTCAGATCACCAGGCTTCACACCGTCGAGATTAACGACCGCCACTATGCCGCCCATAACCATCGGAAATTGTGCGAGGCCGGCCTCGTCGAGCTCCTTGCCCGAAAGCGGCGCGTCGGTAGCGCCGAAGGTTACGGTCTTGGCCTTGATCTGCTTGATACCGCCGCCTGACCCGATCGACTGGTAGTTCAGACCGTTGCCTGTGTGCTTTTTGTACTCGTCCGCCCACTTTGCGTAGACCGGATAGGGAAAAGTAGCGCCAGCGCCGGAAATATCGGCGGCGTTGGCCGGAACGAACGTGGCGGCAGCGATGAAGCCGGCAGCTGCCAATGTAGTCCAGTGTTTCACGGGTTCTCTCCATGTTTGCAGCCAAAGACGCGCACGGACCAAAAAGGTCCGTCACCCCGGTCTTTGCGCCCGATCGCTCGAGCAGCCGCTGTTGCTTTAAAAGACGCTCTCCACGTCGGCTTCGGACGTTTTTGGTTGATTAAGAAGTCCGAAGTCGGGGTCAGCCATAGGCGTCGCATGTCACTGTTCTATAAAGCTTCAGTGACAGTCAGATGACACGTTAAGTTGTTGAAACGAGTGCCTATTCGCCTGTCTGCCCAGTTTCGGCAGTACGCAATGGAATGTGCATTGTGAAGGTCGCACCCTCGCCCGGCGTGCTCTCGATTACGAGACGTCCGCCATGCCGGTTGAGGACATGTTTAACCAGCGCAAGACCCAGTCCGGTACCACCTTGCGCACGGCTGTCGGCGACATCTACCCGGTAGAAACGCTCTGTCAGTCTCGGAAGATGCTCGGGCGAAATACCCGGACCATAGTCGCGCACAGCCACCCGCGCTTCAGGCAGGCCGGCGCGTGTTTGTGCTCCCACGCCCGTGACGTTAATGCGCTTGCCGGCCGCGCCGTATTTGAGCGCGTTCTCAATGAGGTTTTCGAGAGCCCGGGTCAGCTCATCGCGGTCGCCGAGCACCGAGAGCGCATCTGGGGGCAGCGTGACCTTGATGTCGACCCCGCGGTCACGTGCGAGCATCTGAAGACCATCGACGACCTGCCGAACGATCGGCGCCAGATCGACCGGGGTGTTCGGCTGCAAATGCGCGTTGAGCTCGATACGTGACAGCGAGAGCAGATCGTCGATCAGGCGCGCCATGCGAGTTGCCTGCCCCTGCATGATGCCCAGAAACTTGTCGCGGGCGATCGGATCCTCTTTGGCCGGACCTTGCAGCGTCTCGATAAAGCCGAGCAATGCGGCGAGAGGTGTGCGCAGCTCGTGGCTGGCATTGGCGATGAAGTCAGCGCGCATCTCCTCAACCCGACGCAGCGGTGTCAGATCGTTGAAGGTCATCAGCAGGATGTCGACATCGTGGCCCGCGCCCAAAGTAAGCGCGACCGGCGTCACGAACGCTTCGAACCAACGGTCGAGTGGAACGCGCTCGAAGAATTCGACCCGCTGCGGCTCGCGTCGTTTGGTTGCGCGGCGAATAGCATCGACCAACTCCGGCATGCGCAGCGCTATCAAGGCCGGCTCGCCGCTCCGCAAAGCCGGGGCGATCGAAATGGCCATTTCGTTGAACGCGATGACCCGGCCTTCGTGATCCAGCACAATTGCCGCTTCGGGGAATCCGTCAATCAGCTGCTCGATCAACAGCGCCTGCGGCTCCGCAAATACCCGACCGGCCACAGGAGCATTGCGTCCAGCACCAGCGGCTTCCGTGCGTCCGAGCAAGGCCAGCCAGGCACCGCGCAACCGCGTCACGAGCCCAGCTTGGGCAGGAAAATCGCGGCGGTCGTCATCTATCGCCATGGTCAGTTGGCGTCGGTTTTGTCCAGTTCGCTACGGAGCGTCTCGGTCACGGATGTTATTGCCTTTGGCTCGGAAACGCGCCGTACGCCGGTCATGTTGAGCCACACTTCTCGTGCACCGAGGATCGTCAACGCGAGCGCAAACGGAATGATGTAGTAGAGCAGCCTGAAAAGGAGCAAACCGGCCAGCACCGATTCTTTGTCGAATTGCCAGAGCGCCACCAGCATGGCGGCATCGAAGACACCAAGCCCACCGGGCGCGTGGCTCGCAAAGCCGAGCAGCGTCGCCGACACGAAAACCACTGCCATCGTGACGAAGCCGATATCCGGATGCGTCGGCAACAGCATGTACATGGCGAGCGCGCAGCTGCCGAGATCGAGAATGCCAATGCCGATCTGCAGCAAGGTAGATGGCCCGCTCGGCAACTCGACTTTCCATTCCTTCTGCCCAATTATTCGCGGCGCGCTCCAGACCCAGGCGACGTAGGATATCAGGACGAGCAATATCGTTACGCCGATCGTGCGATTAAGCCAATCAGGCAACTGGTCGATCGGCCCCGCCGCCTGCGGGTGATAGCTGACGCCAAGTCCCAGGACCGTGGCATTGCCGAGCCAGAATGTCAGGCCAGCGACAAAACAGATCTTGGCGACCTCAATGGCATCCAAACCGTACGCGGAATAGATGCGGTAACGAACAGCGCCGCCCGTAAAAACGGTGGCGCCAATATTGTGACCGATCGAATAGCTCGTGAAACCTGCGAGGGCGGCAATGCGGTAAGGAATTTCCCTCCGTCCGATCGTACGCAAGGCAAACCAGTCGTAGAAGGTTAATGTGAAATACCCACACGCTACGAAAAACGCGGCCGCCGCAATATGCTTCGGATCTGTCGCTTTGAGCGCCGCCACCACTTCGTCGACATTGGTGTCGCGCAGCATATGGAAAAGGACAACCGCCGCGATCGAAATGATCGCAATGCTCAGCGCCAAGCCGATACGGTTCCAACCGATTGTCTCTTGAAAAAAACGCGCCACCGCGCGCAGTACTTCGACCATCAATCCTCCGCTTCGGCGTATCGCCCCGAACGCCGCGCGCTGCGATAGCGCTGTCCCGACCCCTAGCAGAACTCAGATCATGGGGCGAGTAGACTGCCATCCGATCATGTCAGGTGATAGGATGCCCAAAATAAGGCCATTAATAATTATCAGCTGCAGCCTTTCGGGAGGGTCCCGATGAGCCGGTCCGAGCAGTCTCGCCGTACGATCCTCAAGGGTGCGGGGGTTGGCGTGGGTGCGGGGCTTCTGTCCGGCCTCGCTCCCGCGGCCGAGGGGGCTGAAACCGCAGATATATGGGCCCAGGAATATTGGGCGAATAAAGACGGGGTGAAGCTCAATCTATGGCGCAAGCGTGCCGGCGCGCCTTCGCCCGGCGAGCAACCCCGGCCCGTCTTGTTTCTTGTCCATGGCTCTTCGAATTCGACGCGCTCGTCCTACGATCTGACAGTTCCGGGCAAAGGCGAGTACTCGTTGATGAATGTCTTCGCCCGTTATGGTTACGACGTATGGACGATGGACCATGACGGTTATGGCTATTCCGGCTCATCCGGCAACAATTCAGACATCGCCAGCGGCGTAGCTGACCTCAAGGCCGCGATGCCGGTCGTATTGAAGGAAACGGGCCGGCAGAAGGTGCATTTTTACGGCACCTCATCCGGTGGAATCCGGGCGGCCGCCTACGCACAGGCGCAGCCTGAGGCGGTCGATCGGCTGGTGCTCTGCGCCTTCACCTACAAGGGAAACGGCGCTGCCGAAATCGAGCGCCGGAGAAAGAGAATTGAAGCTTTGCGCGCGAGCCCGCGGCGCAAGCGCGATGCGGATATGATCCGCTCGATCTTCACGCGAGACGGCCATTTTTCGCTTTATGATCCGGCCGTTGCTGAAGCGATCATCTCAGCCGAAATGAAGTTCGGCGACACAATCCCGAGCGGCACCTATCTCGACATGGCGGCGAACCTGCCGATCGTCGATCCCACGAAAATTAGATCGCCTGTGCTCATGCTGCGCGGGGAATTCGACGGCAACTCGACCAATGACGACCTGTTCGACTTCTATCGACAACTGCCGAACGGGGATCGGCAATTTGTCATCTTGCCGCAGACCGCGCATAGCGCCGGTTACAGCACCAACCGGCATCTGCTCTGGTACACCATGAAGAATTTTCTCGCGGCGCCTGCGCCGACTGCCTGATCAGGCCGCGCTGAAAAACGCCCGCAGCGCGTCGGTAGTCTCCTTTGGCGCTTCTTCCGACAGATAGTGACCGCAAGGCAGCGCCTCGGCGCCGACAATGTTGCTCGCGTAGTTGCGCCAGATTTCGGCTGGACCAGGCTTGTGATTGCGACCGACTCCGCCGGTCGCACCCCATAGCAACAGGACCGGACACTCGATCTTTCGCCCGGCTTCAAAGTCCCTGGCGTCCATTTCGAGATCGACGCCAAAGGTGGCACGGTAGTCTTCGCAAATGGCGTGAATTGTTGCCGGATTGCGGAAGCAGCGCTTGTACTCGGCAAGTGCCGCCGGATCGAAAAAACTCAACCCTTGCTTGGTTTTCGCAAGCTTCTTCTCGATGAACCAGTCCGGATCCGCCCCCATCATGCGCTCGGGCAGGTCGTAAGGCTGGATGTTGAAGAACCAGTGCCAGGAGAACGTGCCCCATTGCCTGCTGACGTGGTTGAGCAGGTGATGCTGCGGGATGATGTCAAGGATTGCTGCGCGTGTGACGGTTTGCGGGTGATCAAGGCACATGCGATGCAAAACACGCGCACCGCGGTCGTGCCCCGCGGCATGGAATATGTCAAAGCCGAGCGACGCCATCACCTCGACCTGATCCTGCGCCATTGCGCGGAACGAATAGCCGGAATGATCCTCACCGCCTGGCGGTTTTTCGGAATCGCCGTAGCCGCGCAAGTCGGTGCACACGACGGTGAATTCGCGCGCCAAGGCCGGCGCAACCTTGTGCCACGACAAATGATTGAAGGGATTGCCGTGCATCAGCAGCAGCGGCGGTCCAGAACCGCCGACCACCGCAACAATACGCGCCCCTTTGGCCTTGATTTCGGAACGTTTGAACCCGTCGAGCATGCTTCAGTCTATATGACTGCCGTGGCAGGACCGGCAATGGGTAACCCCGACGACGCCGTAGCGAAGCCGGGGTAAAACCCAATCATGGTTTCCTCGCTTAGCCGCAAACCGTAATACGGCGAACGCGCGGGCCGAGCGGGGTGTTGACGACCTTCTTCACGACATAGCAGTCGGACGCATAGACCATGGCCGGAGCAACGATACCAACGCTCAAACCGTAGCCACCGTGCCAATGGCCATGGTGATGATGATGCCAGGCGGAAGCGGTGGTGGGGGTCAGGGCGGCGGCGCCGATTACAGCGGTTGCACCGAGGGCGAGAGCGATCTTGCGGAACATGGCGGTTCTCCTGTTTCAGGGTCTGGTGTTACGGGGGATGCGGTCATCACATCCTTGCACTTGGGTCGCCCCGTCCCTGAAAAAGGTTCAAAGCGTTTTTGGTCGGACTGGCGAAAGAGCCGCGTCAGCGATTTTTCACGCCATTAGTGGGAAAAACGTCGGGTTTTGGGCCCTTTGGCTTGCCCAGAACCGCCGGAAAAGGGGAGACTGGCCGCAAAGCACCGGGGGCAGGCAAGGTGCAAATTTCCTCGAATTGGCTTGAACCTCGGCGCCCCCTCAAACGACCCATGCACGAGCCGATTGTTCTGCGATGCAAACGACTTCGGACGAAGTTCTGATCTCGCGGATCGCAGGCGGCGACCGGCTCGCCATGCAGGTGCTGTATGCGCGGCACCATGTTCGTGTGTACCGGTTTGTTCTGCGGCTGGTGCGCAACGAAGCGACGGCGGAAGACCTGATCAGCGAGGTCTTCCTCGACATCTGGCGGCAAGCCGGGAAGTTTGAGGGCCGATCCGCCGCCTCGACTTGGATGTTGAGCATCGCGCGGTTCAAGGCTCTGTCGGAGCTGCGGCGACGGCCGGAGGAAGAACTCGACGAAGAGACGGCAGAGCAGATCGAGGATCACGCTGACGATCCCGAGACCGCCCTGGCGAAAAAAGACAAAGGCTTGGCCTTGCGGCAATGCCTGGCCAAGCTTTCGGCTGACCACCGGGAGATCATCGACCTTGTGTACTACCACGAGAAGTCGGTGGAAGAAGTTGCCGAGATCGTCGGCATCCCGGAGGCGACCGTGAAGACGCGCATGTTCTATGCGCGCAAGAAGCTCTCGGAGCTTCTCAAGGAGCAAGGAATAGATCGAGGTTGGCCATGAACGCGATGAAACAAGAAGCGCCCGAGCGCCAGGAAATCGAAGAGCTCCTGCCGTGGCATGCGGCGGGCACACTCAGTCGTCGCGATGCCCAGCGTGTCGAAGAAGCGCTCGCACGGGATCCTGAGCTCGCGCGCCGTTACGCTCTGGTGCGCGATGAACTCGGCGAAACCATTCATCTCAATGAGACGCTCGGCGCACCCTCCGCGCGCGCGATGGAGAAATTGTTTGCCCAGATCGATGCCGAGCCGACGCGCCGCCAGGCTTCGCTCAATCTCGGCAGCCGTATTTCGGAATTCTTTGCGAGCCTGACGCCGCGCACGCTTGCTTTGGCCAGCGGCGCAGCCGTACTTGCGATCCTCGTGCAGGCCGGATTCATCGCCGGCGTAATGATGAACGAGACAAAGACCGGCGGCTACCAGACCGCGTCGGCACCCACGACCGCGCCCGATGCCGGCACTTTCGCGCTCATTCGTTTCGCGCCGCAGGCTTCGGCAGACGACATCACGAGGTTTCTGGAAAGCAACAAGCTGTCGATCGCAAGCGGACCGACTGCAGGTGGCTTGTACAAAGTCCGCGTTGCGGTGACCGGAATTCCGAAGGCTGAGCTCGCCCGCATCGTGAAGAAGCTGCAGGAAGATAAAGCCGTCGGCTTCATCGCCACGACCGACTGACCCGGACCGCCGAGAAACAGCGCGAGCAATATATTTCCTGCGCCGGATGGCCGCCTCGGCAGAGAAACACTTGCCTCGGACCCCCAAAGTCGCCACTTGTTGTATGTCACGCCCTCGCTGGAGGCATAATGACAAACAGTTCACCACCGCCGACGATGCCGCTGCGCGTCACGCGCAATGACAAGATCGCCGACGGCATCCACCTGTTTGAATTTCGCGATCCCGCAGGCAATCAGCTGCCGCAATTTACGGCGGGTGCGCATATCGGCGTGCGTGCGCCGAAGGGTCTTCTGCGCAAATACTCACTGTGCAACGATCCTGCCGAGCGCGACCGTTACCAGATTGCGGTCAAGCGTGAGGTGACCGGCCGTGGCGGCTCAATCAATCTCATCGACGGCGTGAAGGCAGGCGATGAGCTCATTGTCACGGCACCGGTGAACGACTTCGCGCTGCCGCCGCGAGCGCAGGATTTCCTGTTCATCGCCGGGGGGATTGGTGTGACGCCAATGATGGCGATGATCCGGCAGGTGATGGCTGAAGGCAAACGCTTCCGCCTGTTTTACTGCTCGCGCTCGCCTGAGACGACAGCCTTTCGAGAAGAACTGAGCGCGCAGCAGTTCGAGGATACGGTCACGATCCACTACGATGGCGGCGACGTCTCGCGCTCGCTCGACCTGCGCCCGATTCTGGCCGAGCGGAAGAACCGCGAGCATCTGTATTGCTGCGGGCCGCGTCCACTGATGGAAGCCGTACGCGCCATGACCGATCATTGGTCGCCGACTGCCGTGCATTTCGAGGCCTTCAGCGACGCGGAAACGCACAAGGCGGGCGACACCTCCTTCAAGGTGAAGCTTGCGCGCTCGGGCACCGTTCTCGACGTACCAACAACGAAGACGATCCTTGAGGTCCTCCGCGATCACGGCCTCGACGTCCCGAGCTCCTGCGAGACCGGCACCTGCGGCACCTGCCGGACAAAAATGCTCTCCGGCGAAGCCGACCACCGCGATCTCGTGCTCGCCGATCACGAGCGCAAGGACACGATCATGATCTGCGTCTCTCGCGCGCGCGGCGGCGACATCACCATCGACCGGTGAATTTGCCTCGAGCGGTCGCGAGACGCGTCGGCGGTACAGTCAGATGATTACCACTCCATCAGTTTTTTGGTCGATGTCTCGTTGTCTTTCAGAAACTTTTTGTAGTCGTCGCCCTTGATCACGCGCGGCTCAAGACTGAGCTGCTCGGCCTTCGCTTGGTGTTCTTTTGACGCCAGCGTCTTCTCCAGCGCAGTGGTCAGTTTCGCCCGCACGTCGTCAGGCAGGCCGGCGGGAGCGGCAATGCCGCGCGACACCGACCATATCTGATTGAAGCCTTGCTCCTTGAAGGTTGCGACATTTGGCAGAAAACGCGAGCGCTCCGGCGCCATGACGCCGAGGACGCGGATGGTTTCCGCCTTGGCCTCCGCCGCTACCTCGCTGATATTGGCGCCGAGCACATGGATATGTCCGCCGAGAGCCGCGGTCTTGGCCTCGGCCGTACTCTTGTGGTGTACGACGATCAGCTTGGCGCCGGTCTCCGCCTGAATGGAGAGCGCGGCCAGGTGGTCATCCGAGCCAGCGCCGAACGCCGAAACGGTGATCACCTCGGGCGCCTTCTTCGCCGCCTCGATCACGTCCTTGATGCTCTTGAAGGGCGAATCCGCCTTCACCGCCCAGACATTGTAGTCGAGCACATGGTTCATGAGCGGCGTAAAGCTTTCGAGTGTCTCGGTACGTTTATATTGGCGGTCAAGATAACCGGCATAGATGCTTGGAACGTTGAGATAGCCGATGGTGTAGCCATCCGGTTTTGCTTGCGCGAGCGCGCCCCAGCCGACCCAACCACCACCCCCCGCCCGGTTTTCCACCGTCACCGGCTTGCCAAGTTCTGCTTCAAGATCGCGCGCCAGCATACGCGCGGTGACGTCGGTGCCACCACCGGCGCCGTAAGGCACAATCAGCGTGATGTTGCGCTCGGGATATTCCGCGTGCGCTGGGCCAGCCACGGCTGCAAGCGACAGCGCAGCTGCGGCGATACATGCGAATGAGTTGAGCATTTGATCCTCCCCAGGATAGAAGAAGCTTATAGGGCGGTCCCGGCGCGCACCAGCATTGTCGTGTTACGGCGCAAGCGTGGTGCTGCCTCAAAAGGTCGCGAAGCAGGCCATCAACACGAAAAAATTGGGGTGGTGCGCCGGAAGGATTCAAATCCCTGGCCTCAGGTTCAAACACGTCTCTTTTAGTAGAAAGGGGAATAAGTGTAGCCTACGTTCGTGGGGGGCTTCTTAAGCCGTGCTGGGGATCACACGCTGGCATCTGTTCAGGCTATTGGCAGCGACACTGTGTGTCGCCGGTCTCGTCTGGCTTGGCATGGCCTATCTAATTCCAGCGCCACCATCAAAGATCGTAATAGCGACATCCCCGATCGGTGAGCACTATCACACATTGGGCACGCGCTATCAGGGGCTCCTGGCAGCAGAGGATATGAAAGTAGAGTTGCGTGCCACCAACGGCGCAAAAGAAAATTTGGCGTTGCTGAACGATCCGAATTCCGGGATTCAGATCGCGTTCATGCAGGGAGGAATCTCGAATGGCACCCTGGCGCCTGATCTGATGTCGCTTGGCCGTATCGACCACCAGATCTTCTGGCTCTTCTATCCAGCGGGCGAAACGCTAACCGATCTTGCGCAGCTCAAGGGCAAGCGGATCGGGCTAGGCGCTGAGGGCAGTGGCGATCGAGCCGTGTGCGAAAAAATTCTTGCTGTCGCCGGCATAACCTATGACAACACAACACTTGTGAGTGTCGCGCCGGAAAACGTCGTCAATAACCTTGACGTCGGAGCGATCGACGCGGTCTTTCGCAACTTTACTCCGGAGTCGCCCGTCCTCGATGCGTTGCTCAGAGGTCCCCAGTACCGCCTCATGAATTTTGCCGAGGCGGAGGCGTTGACCCGAATCTTCCCTTATCTGGTTCGCCTGGTGTTGCCAAAAGGCGCCATCGACCTCGCGCGGAAAATGCCCGTTGCGGACACCACACTTGTTGCGACCACGAATGTCTTGCTGGCACGCAAGGATGTTCACCCGGCGGTCGTCGATCTTCTCGCGCAAACAACCTTGCAGGCACACAGCACGCCGGACCTTTTTCGAAAGGTTGGCGAATTTCCCACCGAGACCGATCCGGAATATTCCATTTCCCAAGGGGCCCGTGATTTCTACAGAAATGGCCCGTCGTTCCTGAATCGGTACCTGCCCTTCTGGATGACCAATTACGCGCAGCGATTCCTTGCAGTGTTGGTGGCGGTCATCGCAATCGTCGTCCCGGTGTTTAACTATGCGCCGAAGCTGCTGCTCTGGTTCATCCGCGATCGTGTGCGCAGACTGTATCGCCGGCTCAGGCTGGTTGATAAAGCGCTGCTGTCAGAGATCGATTCGGCTCAGGCGCGGGCGCTTCACGCCGAGCTGGAAAATATTGCAAGAGCGGCCAACATCGTCCCGATGCACAGTTCTGACCTCTTTTTTGAACTGAGAGCCCACATTGATCGTACCCGACGTCATTTGGAATCTGTCAGGCCGCAGAACGTCATAGCCAAGGTCGCCTGAAGGCCGCTTTTCTTTGGCGGCGTCAGCCGACGCTCCGACAAGCGCAGCCCAGCATCGCGCGAGCGCGGTTTGAGCTTTTCTTCAGACGTAGCTTGGGAAAATGGAGGTCCACGATGCCAGCGTACCTTATGCTTGTGAATTTCACCGATCAGGGCGTGAAAGGAGTAAAGGAGATTCCTAACAGGCAGGACAAATCCCGGGAAACAGCCAAGAAATTTGGGGTTGAGCGAAAGCAAGTTTGGATGACATTCGGACCTTATGACTTTGTGCATCTCTACGAGGCACCAAGCGATGAGGCGATGGCGAAATTTGTGATGACCCTTGGTTCATTTGGCAATGTCCGCACGACAGTGATGCGGGCGTGGGATGAGTCACAACATCTCCCGCTAATTCGTGAATTGTCCTGACGATTTTGGAAGTGGCGCGCCGGAAGGGATTCGAACCCCTGACCCCCAGATTCGAAGTCTGGTGCTCTATCCAGCTGAGCTACCGGCGCCTTGGGAGAACATTGGCGCGCCGCACGCAGGCCGCGGACCGCCACATCACCGCAGTATTTGCTCCGCCGCGGTTTCCCCCGTCAAGCGGCCGAGCACGGTCGCTGTTAAAAGACCGTTGCCGGAAAGATAACCAGCCGCCGTCGAGCCTGACACACCGGCGGCCGCACCACCTGCCGCAAACAGGTTGGGAAACCCGGACCCGTCATTGCGCCTGACCCGGCCTTTTGGATCAATCGCCAGCCCACCTTGGGTGTGAAACAGCGCGCCGGCCACCTTGACCGCGTGCAGCGGCGCTTTGCACGCCTGGTCCGCACCGAATTTGCGGCCGTAGCGATCCTGACCGTTGGTCAATTTCAGGTTCTCGACGTCGTTCCATTCGGCCGCAAACGTCGCAGCGGGCACCCGCATCGCGCTTGCGAGACTTGAAATCGAGTCCGCTGTGAGAATCGCCCCGACGCTTTCTGCTTTCTGAAAATCATCGAACTGCCGCGCTACCGCCGCGATTCGTGAATCGAAAACGATCCAGGCAAATCCGCCCGGCTGCCGCAGGACCTCCGCTGCCTGCTCGGAGTAGCCGCACGTCTCGTCGCAAAAGCGCCGGCCTTCACCGTTGATCTGAATGCCACCCTGCATGATCGTTGCCCAGGTGATCAGGATATTGTGCGGCGTCGCGACCGCGCCGTGACCCTGATAGCCGCCAAGGTGAGAAAGTCGCGCGCCGAGCGCATCGCCCCAGATGACGGCATCTCCGCGATTACCCGGATGACCAAAATAGAGCGCATCCGTCATTTCCGGGATGTGGCGGCGGACGAGTTCGGGATTCCCGCCGAAGCCGTTGCAGGCGAGGATCATCGCCTCGCAGCCAATACGTTCACTGCTGCCGTCGCGGCGAACGACCTCTACGCCGCGGATACGGCCTTCGGAATCCGAAAAAAGGCGCTGGGCGATACTTTTCGCGAGGATGACAATGTCGTTTACTTCTGCGGCATTGCGCAGCCGATCGATCAACTCGCGGCCGGTCCGGCTCGGCAGACCATGCATGCGCATGGCCGAATGGCCGGGATAGTTGAAGTTATCGACCACCTCGAAAGGCAGGCCGTAGCGATCCGATAGCCACTCGATTAGCAGGGCCGCGCCCACTGCTACCGCCTCAACTACCGCACGATCCGCCTCTCCTTTGGCCTTACGCTGGATGTCGGCTGCGAACACAGCCGGGCTGTCGGCGATGCCCTTCTCGCGCTGAAACCGAGTTCCGGCAGCCGGAATGAGACCGGCCGAGAGTGCCGTGGAGCCCGACGGAACATCATCCCGCTCGACAACGACCGCGTCGACGCCGGCTTCTTTCGCCGCCAGCGCTGCGCACAGCCCCGCAGCGCCGGCACCGACAATGACGAGCGGTACCGTCGCGTCGAATTTTTCGCCAGCAGCGGCAACAACCACCACACTCATAATGCCTCGGTGTCGCACGTCCGCTTACGGAAGGAAATGCTCCCGCTTCGCTTTCTATTGCGGTGCGGGTTTCAGTTGGCGTCTGAGAGCGTCGACCAACTCCGAGACCTGCCTGTCGCCCGGGTTGAGTTGAGCGAGGCGCTCTGCGTAGTCCAAAGCCGATGCGATGTTTCCGCCGTCGCGATTGAATGTAACGAGCGCCAGCAGTGAATCGCGATCCGTTGGACGCTTTTCGACGTTCCCTTTGAGAACGGCGATCGCGTCCTCGACGCGTCCCGCAGAGTGAAGCCCAACAGCATAGACATAGGAATATCGTATGCTGCTGGGATCAAGTTCGGCAGCCCTGCCCAGTTCAGCAAGCGAATCGTCGGGTCGTTTCAGGCGGTTGAGCGTCAGTCCGAGCACGTGGTGCAGTCCGGCGTCCTGAGGCGAATTGGCCAGAGCAGAGCGAAGAACACTTTCTGCATCGCCATCGCGATTCAGCTGCCGATACAGGTCCGCGAGATTGATAGCCGCCACCGTATATTGAGGACTCAGCCGGAGGGCGGCTTTGTATTCAACCTCGGCCTCCGCCGGGCGCCCCTGTCGGGCATAGAAATTCGCCAGCGTTGAGCGGTCTTCCGGCCGATCAGCATTGAATTTGAGTGAGGTTATAAACTCAGCCGCGGCCTTATCAAAGCGTTCACGGTCAGCCGGCGGCTGGCGATCGGTCGGGATCGCGGAGAGCAGGCTGGCCGCCCGAATACGGACCCCGAGAACCGAATCGGACAGAAGCGGCGCAACCAGTGACCAGACTTGGGTCGCCGGCACGGCCGCAAGCATGTCCATTGCGGCGATGCGGACCATGGGATCGGGATCGGTCAAGCTGCGGCGCGCAAGGTCCGCATTTGCCGGAGAAATATAAGGTGCGAGTTCGACAAGCGCGTGTGCGCGCGCAACGTTGGAAGCGTTGGAATCACCAGCGACGGATGCAAGAAGTTGCCGAGCATCGGCGCGATTAGACGAAGCGGCCGCGAAGGTGTCCGCGTAAGTCTGAAACCCTTTGCGATCCGAGCCAAACCAGCCTTCGACCGCCTCCGCGGCCCATTGCGGCGGTTTGTCGGCATGGCAGCTGTTGCAGGCGTTTGGCGTGCCAAGTTTGACCGACAGATCCGGGCGAGGAACCCGCAGGCTGTGATCGTGTCGGGTGTCGACCACCATGTATGTGCGCGCCGGCATGTGGCATGAAACGCAATTCGGTGCGGCAGCGCTCTGCTGATGATGACTGTGTTTCGCCCCGGCATAGACTTCGGTCGCGTGGCACTGGAGACAGACGCCATCGCCGGCAATTCGCTGCTTGCCGCTATGAGGATCATGGCAGTTGCTGCAGGTGACGCCTGCCGCGAACATCTTGCTCTGCTTGAACGGCACATAGTTATAGGCTTCGACAACGTCGCGCATTTGCCCATCAGGCCAGTAGACGCCTCTTCCAAGCGGTGTGGCGAGCGCGTGTGTTTCCTGAAGCCAGTGCCCCGGCACCCATTTCTCGGACATCTCGCTGCGGCGCGCATGGCAGCGGCCACAGGTTTCAACTTCCGCCCGTAGAAGATTTGTCGGGAGATTGCGTCGAACGTTTCCGCTGGCGGGGTCGTGCGTCCATACGACGCCTTCTCGTTCATTTAGAAGAGCAAGAAGGCCTTTGCTGCGATCCTCTGGTCGACCAAAGGGCCACCAGCTTTGTTGTGCACGAGCCCAGGCGACGTGGTTGGAGCCCTGCCCGTGACAGGCTTCGCAACCCACGCTGATTTCAAACCACGTCGTTGCGTAGCGATCATTGCTGGCGTCGTAGTTCTTCTGCACCCCGGTTGAATGACATTCGGCGCACATGAAATTCCAGTTCTGATTGAGCTTCGTCCAATGCAGAACATCGTCGTGGCGAATTTTCTCATCGGGGTAGAGATGAAACCACCGTTGACCGCCTTTTTCCTTTGGGCGGGCATCCCAGGCGATTGAAAGCGCCTGCACGCGTCCATCCGGAAATTCGATCAGGTATTGCTGAAGTGGATCGATGCCGAAGGTGTATTTCACCTGGAAGGTGGCAAGTTTGCCGTCGGATCCGTCAGTTTCGACAAAGTATTTTCCATCCTTGCGGAAGAAACGGGAGGGAATGCCGTAATTTTCGAACGTCGCATCGTTGAAATTACCGAGCACAGACTTCTCGGTCGCGTGATCCATGGCGTGCTTGTGCTGCGATTCACGCCACGACGCGGCCTGCGCCCGGTGACATCCCGAGCACGTTTCACTGCCGACGAATTCTGCCGCAACCTGTCCCGCTTGTTGCGGGCTTTGGAAAATCGGCCACCTGGGCGCAAACAGGCCGAAGGACAGAACGACAACAAATCCGGCTGCAAGACTGGTTGCTGCAATTCGGAGCAACGACGCAAAGCGCTTCTGGGTTTGGTCAAACGCCGCAGGATGTTCGTCCGGCGGCCGGCCCATTTTTAAGGACTTATTTCGCTTGGAAGGCAATGATCGTCCTCGCCGAGGTATGCAGCCTATAAGCAAACCCGGACAACGACGGCCTGCCAAAAACTACATCTTGGGAAGCGTCTTGACGTCTCTTGCCATCTGAAGACAGGTCAGCAATTCGACGTAACTTTGGTCCCCGACCAGGTCGGTGACCATACGCGAGCAACGGGCCCTGCTCTCCGGCGAGAAACGCTTCCACTGAGCGACGAGCGTCTTCTGGGCGTTCTGCTCGTCCCTCAGGCACGCCTTGTTGCCGCCTCCTCCTGGATAGGCCGAAACGTCGACACGGCAGCTCTTTCTGTAATCTAGCTTCGGCACATCATCGGCTAATGCCGCATTCGAGAGCAGACCAAACAATGCAGTGACAATCAACGCGCCGGTTTTTCTCATGATAGCCCCCGAAAAAACTGCAGCAACAAGCCGGCACAGCATACCTGATTTTCGTCAAATTGCGGGCCGTAATTTCAGACCTGAACGCCCAAGGCCACATTGGCCGCCCTCAAGCTGCGAACTGGCGTGAATTGCTGGCGGGAGAAAATGCGGGCACCCATTGTTGGGCGCCCGCAAAATCGCGGTCTGACGTTAGTCGCTGCGACCGGCCGTTTTCATATTCCGAACCTGCTGCATGACCTGTTCCAGGTTGTAGCTGGCCGGGTCCTGCAACGGCGGGAATTTGATGTAAGTCTCGAGGTGCATCAGCCACAGCTGCTGGCCGATGGGCAGCAAGTTCCAGTCATACTGATAAGCAGTGGAAGGTGAAGCGATTGATCCGCCCACGCCCATCAGCGTCTTCTGTTGGCTGCCGACAGTGATCTCGAAGGGATCGCGCTTGATATTGACGACCTGGGTCCAGGAGTAGGGCTGCACGCCGGCAATGAAACCCGCCGGGTTGTCGGACACCATCGAGAAGTACATCTTCCAGTTCTTGTAGCGAACCGCCGACGGCGTCGTGCTGGAATAGTACAGGAAGTGGTCGCGGGCCGACTTCTCCGACTTGCCGCTCAGGTAGTCGATCTGGTTGACACCGTCGAGCGTGGTCTTGACGACATTGGGATACTGCCCGGCCTCGATGCGCTGCTTCAGGCCATCGCCTTTCGGCCCGCCGGCGATCTCGACGAACGTCGGGACCCAGTCGAGGGAAGCGAACATCTCGTTCTTGATCGAGCCCGGCTTGATGACGCCCGGCCACCGGATCACCATCGGAGCGCGCATGCCGCCCTCCCAGGTGCTCAGCTTGCCACCCTTGAACGGCGTAACGCCGCCGTCCGGGAAGGTGATCGTCTCGGCGCCGTTGTCGGTGGTGAAGACGACGATGGTGTTGTTGGTCTGGCCCATCTGCTCGATCTTCTGGAGCACGAGGCCGATGTTGTCGTCCATCTGCTTCATGCCGGCTTCGTTGACGCCCCAGTCCTTGCCGCCGGGCTCACCCACCATCGCCAGGTACTTGTCCGGCAGCACGGTCGTGATGTGCATGCGGGCCGGGTTGTACCAGACGAAGAACGGTTTGTTGGTGCGACGCGGATCGTTGCGGTCGAGGAAGTCGATGACCTTGGCCGAGATTTCCTCGTCCACGGTCTTCGAGCGCTCCAACGTAAGAGGGCCTTGGTCCTGGCAGGTCTGGTTCTTGCCTGAGCCATCGGATTTGCACCAGAGCACATTGCGCGGAGGGGTCAGGCAGACCGTGGTCTTCGGATCCACGGCACCCGGGACTTCGGGCAGACCAGGGATCGGCGTGTTCTTGCACGGCGGCGCGA
>Ga0081455_10002918_pt1 | contig 20065 bp, 6 predicted proteins | sample TabmetS3T2R1_FD_70207 | JGI IMG/M metagenome (GOLD analysis project Ga0081455, IMG submission 70207) | Tabebuia heterophylla rhizosphere microbial communities from the University of Puerto Rico - S3T2R1 | ecosystem: Host-associated > Plants > Roots > Rhizosphere ... | reverse complement strand
GCGGCCTGTGCCCGCTCAGGGTGGAGTATAAGCAATTGGGGGGGGTGTCGCAATGGAACGGAGATGTGCTGCAGCGCATATGCGTTCCATGACGCGCTCGGGGGCCCGCTCCATGAGCTTGAGGGCAAACGGACCCCCAATGCAATAGCCCATGAAGAAGAACTCGCGGATGCCGAGGTGATCCATCAGTCCGAGCGATTGATCCACTCCTCCGCTTCTGACGCTTCCCAGATCAAGAGCAGATCTGCAACGACATCGCTCAGGGGGAGCGCCTGCGACACCATAAGCACGCCGGCACTCGTCCTGGTCGTCACAAAGGTCGCAAAGTGCCGTGGCATCGTGCGGTAGTCGTGTGAAACCAAGAGGCGGACGTCCTCCGCAGCCCGCGCGAGGACCCTATCGTCCTCAACACCGTGCAGACGAGCTTCCTGGGCCGTTTGGAAGTCAATGGTAGGGTTACGACGCCGTACGGCCCGCACGATGTCTTGATTGAAATCGGCATCCGCCTGAAAGCGCCCTTTCATGGTTGGGCTGGCGCGGACTCGGTGGCGTGCTTGTGCTGCCGAAAGGCCAGGAGCTTTTGATGCAACAGCAGGTTCTGGTCCTTCAGACGCGCACGCAGCGCTTCAAAATCAGCGAGGCCCTGCTTGAGATAGGCGTCAACGTCGGCTTGGTGGGCCAAGTAGTATGTAATGGCGCCGTAGACCTGCTCGAGCGTGAGGGCTGGAAAGCTATCAACGATACTCTCTGGGGAAGAGCCATTCAGGAAAGCATAGACCACGGAATCCAGGGACACGCGTGTGCCCGTGATGCGATAGGCCCCATCAACTTGTGTGACGTAGGATGTGGTCATCGTTGTGCCCCTGCGTGCTCTAGGGATAGCGCAATTTGTATTCTCCTCTCTCCCCAATATTCTACCGTGCCGCAAGGAAGCGTAACAGATTCATGTGCGATGGCTCCGTGGCGGAAAGGCGCTCATTCTAGTCGGGCTACAGCAAGGCAGGCTCTCGCTGGGGCATATCGCACAAGCTGTATGGATATTCAACAGGTTGTGAAGCAGAGCCGACCAGCCAGCATGACGACCCTCGACAAGCTAGGTCTGTCATTGACGGCAAGAATACGTATCAGCACAGTAATTTGTTACGCTTCCTCGCGCTTGAGAGTGATTAGACGTGATAGCGCACGATGAGGAAGGCTTCGTGCTGCTGGTTGCGCTGGAGCACGCTCGCGTCCGTGGGGAAAGAGAGATCCGACGAGGCGAGGGCGCCGTTGAGATCGCCCGCGAGATTCGCCGGGACGGCGATGGTCTTCTGCACGAGCTTCCCGCCGGTCTTGGCGTAGAGCGTGAGGCTGTCGATGTTGAGCGCGAGGCCCTGCGTGAGGTAGGGGAAGTAATCGCGCCGGAGCTTCATCTGGAAGTTGGACGAGCCGTTGACGAAGGCCGACCATTCGGTGGGGAAATCGTAGCGCAGGCTGAAGAACAGTGCGAGGCCGTTCTGATTGACGGCGTCGAGCAGGGTACCGAGTTCAGAGGTGACCGTGGTGCCGAGCGCCGTTCCACCTTCGCGGGCGGTGTACTTCATATGGAGGATGACGTCAGAGATGGTGGCGTAGTCGAAGGAGCGGAAGGAAGTGGGGAGAGTGAGGCTCCAGGTGCTATCAACGCCCGCGCCTTCGAAGGGCAGGAAGCGTTCATCCTTGAGGCTGGTTTCGAACATGCCGCTATCGTTGGTGCCGGACGAGGTGACGATGGATTGGACGGAGCCGAAGTAGTCGATGAAGCGATCGTCTTCGCCGGAGGTATCGCGCGCGTAGGTGTCTGATGCGAGGAGCGGGGAGACGCGGACAGTGGAGCGCTGCAAGGTGAGCGTGGAATTGACGCCGGTGTAGGGGCCGACGACGGAGGGGATGGAGAGGCTCACGGTTTTGATGCGGCGCATGTAGTGGCCGGGGCAATCGCGATCGAAGATCCACTCGGGGATGGTGATTTTGCAGGTGCCGGAGATTTTGAGATTGAGAAGCGCGAGCGGGTCGAGTTGGCGTAGAGAGATGTGACGGGTGATTTCGTATTCGCGCTGGTTGTAGTCGTGATAGGCCATCTCCATGCGCTTGAGGTCGAAGCAGAGGGCGTCGCCGGAGAGGAGGCCTTTGCGGCCGGCGTCCCAGTAGTTGAACTGGATGAAATCGGTGGAATCGAGCTCGGGACGCATGAGCTCGGTCTTCATGGTTTTTTCGGCCTTGCGTGCGGTGTCGAAGGCGAAGCGGTAGTACTGATAGTAGAGGCGGGAGAGTTCGCCCTGCATCCAGGCGTAGAGATCGGCGTTGGTGAATTTGCTGTCGAGGAAGTCGCTGACTTCCTGCGCGTTCTTCACCTGGGCCTGGACGTTGGTGTACTCGTGGTGGGCCACCTGCTCGGCGATGAGGGAGCTGATGATCTGGCGGCCGATTTGCATGAGTTCGCGCGCGGCGAGGTTGGCCTGGAACATCCAATCGTCGGCGCGGCGCTGATAGCTGGCGGTTTTTGAGGCGACCATCGCCTTAGAATCTTCGTTGGCGGCGTTGGTGTTCTTGATGGAGGAATAGAAGCGTCCGGCGCCGGCGAAGAGAGAGCCGCCGACGACGACGGCGTGGCCACCGAGTCCCCAGAAGTGGAGATCGATACCCATGTCGGGGATGAGGGCCAGGACGCTGGAGACTTTGTCGCTGGTGGCGGCAGCGTCGCGGTCATCGCGGGCCTTGGGACCGTGGATGTTGAGGTCTGCGTCTTCGTTGGTGTTGAGGAATAGGGAGCCGGTGCCGTTGGCGCCCGACGCGCTGGAGGGCGAGTTGCCGGCAAGTTTGAGCTTCGAGTACGCTTGCAAGGCGACGGGCTTATCATAGGCGGAGACGAGCGCGGCGTAGGCGTCATCGAAGTTGGCTTCGTTGAGTTCGCGGCGATCGAGCGGGAGGGTATCGGGTGCGTTGGAATCGGGCTTGAGGCCGAGGAGGCGGAGGTAGTATTTGTAGCGTTCGAGCGAAGCGGCGCGGGTGCGGAGGAGCGACTGGGTGGCTTCCTGTGCCTGCTTCCATTGCAGGAAGCGCACGTCCTGGGTGAGTTTCTGCAGGGCGATTTCATGGCCCTGACGAAGGACGGAGAGTTTTTCGGCGTCGGACTTTTCGAGCGCGGCGAGAAGGGAGTTGCCCATGCCGCGGACTTCGTTGGCGATTTCCAGGGCCTTCTGGATGAGGGGTAGGGAGCGCATGGGGCCGACGGGACGATTGAGGCCGCTGATGACGCTGCCGAGATCGAGGCCCGCGGCCGCGGCTTTGACCAGCATGCCGGGATCGATGGGCGGATCGAAGAGGGCGAGCGGACGGACCACGCCTTCGATGTTCATGCAGTGGCGGATTTTGAAGAGGCGGTCCGCGACGGTGTCCCAATAGGCGAGGAGCTTCTTGTTTTGCGGGATGCAGAAGTAGAGGCTGCGGCCGATGCCGAAGAGGGGGCCGGATGGATCGGAGGGATCGCCGCCCTGCGAGGGTAGCGACTGGTTGAAGGGGAATTGATTTTCGAGGTCGACGATGGCGTTGCTCATGGCGTCGAGGCCGGCCTTTTTGAGCTGCGCGAAGTTCTGGGCGACGCCTTCGCGCGCGGGGAGCTTCTGCGGGCGCGGGCCGAGGAGATTGGCGGCGAGGACGTAGTTGAGGGTGGCTTCGTTGATGGTCTCGATGGTGTCCTGCAGGAAGAGGCTGTCGCCCCATTCGATGAGGTTATCGAGGTACTTCATGACGACGTAATACTGGTAGGCGAGCGTGCGCGTGCGCGCCACGACGTGGGGCTTGAAGGGCGCGGCCTTGATGGCGTCGTAGCTGGTGAGGACGGACTTCTTGATGAGGAGTTGCGCGGGCGTGAGGTCGCCATCCGGCGTGCTGAGAATGACGAGGAGGTCGTTGATATTCTGCACGTCGGTGTCCTGGCGGAAGCGGAGGAACTTCCACCAGCGCTGGGGAGTGGGAATGCTGGTGTCCGTGCAGGTGGGATCGAAGACGTAGTGGAACCACTTCTGGGCTTCGGCGAAGCGCTGGTTCTTGCTGAGATGGACGGCCACCATGACGGGGATGTGATAGAGAAGCTCCCAGTTGTAGTTGGCGTAGGCGCCGCCGGGCTTGACGTCGATCTCCTTGGGGAAGTAGACGACCTGGACGGTGTTGGTGTTGTAGGGCTTGTAGCAAGTGATGAAGAACTGCTGGCTGAGGCCCTGCAGGAACACAGGGTCCAGCATGCCTTCCACGGAGGTTTTGTTGAGCTTGGCGATGAGTTCGCCGACGAGCGGGTGGAAGAAGTTGTTGAAGGTGTAGGTGAACTGGTCCACCTGCACGTAGTGGCCGGAGGAGTATTGATTGATTTCGGCGCTGTAGTGGGATTGATCGTTCTTAGCCATGGTGGTGTCTCCTTTGCGGCGCTACGTTAGCCCTTGCTGATGTTGTCTTTGATGAGATTGCTGATGTTGCCGGTTTGCAGCGGCGCCGATGCGATGCTGCCCTGCGGGCCGATTTGCACGGACCCGTAGTTGACGACGCCGGTGGTGCCGATGCCGGTACGGATGTAGGCATCCTCCGTGACGAAGCGTTGGATGGGCGAGGAGTTGTCCACGCCGATATTGATGCCGCTCATCACGGGGCCGGCCTTATCGGGAAGGCCGGGTTTGGGTTGGAGGACAATGGGTGGGATGTTGGCGCCCTGCGGATCGACCGCGCCGCCGGGGATGCCGAAGCCATCGTACTGCCAGACGGAGGTGATTTTCTCGCTGGTGGTGACGTAGAAGGAGTGGCGGCTATCGGCGAAGAAGAAGGGCGCATCCCAGGTGGCGTTGACGGGAAGATTCGGCTGGGTTTCGATGTGCCCATTGCCGATACTGCTTTGCAGGATGGCGTTGCCGATCCAGGGGCCGTTGTAGGGCGGCGCGGGGACGTAGACGATACCGAGGTCGTGGGTGGTGTTGGCCGGATCTTGCGTCATGATGACGCGGGTGGGCGGGATGGGCGGCCAGCCATAGGTAATGTCTTCGGAGCGCACGGGGAGAGAGTGCGTATTGTAGAGGACGAAGCCGGGCGCGCCCATGCCGATGATGTTGTTCTGCACGATGACGCCGATTTCGATGGTGAGCGTGCCGGCCGGTAGTGTGGAGGGACTGCCGGCGCGCAGCCGGACGAGCGAGCGGTCAAAGGCTCCGGAACCGCTGGCGCTAAAGGTGCCGATGGTGGTGGGGCGGTTGATGTCCGAGGTCTTGACGGGCTGCCACTTGCCGTTGTAATACTCGCTCCAATTGAGGACGGCCTGCACGGTGATTAGCTGAGCCTTGGCGTTGGATTGTGAGGCGGATTGGAGGCCGCCGAGAGTCAGGCTGCCGAGTGTGATTGGGTCTTTGGACGGCGCGGGCATGGCATCGGGATTGATAGGCGCCTGCTTGAGAATGCGCAGCCAGAAGATGAAGAGGCGATCGTTCCAGACCACCGGAATGATGGGCGCGTCTTCGATGTCGAGCTTGATTTCTTCCCACGGGGTCCAGTTGCCGAATTGGAGGCGGCGGTAATAGTGCTTGCGATGGGCGCCCGCGGTGCGGGCGACGACGTGCGCGACTTCGTTCGACGCGCCGGGATCGCTGGGGATGTAGTGCATGCCGCAGGTTTCGAGCTTTGCGACCTCTTCGAGCTTGGTGAGGTAGTTGAGGTATGCGTTGGCGGCGCTATCGTCCGTGATGTCGCTTTGCAGGAGTTCGGTAACGGTCTCCTTGAAGAATTGCGACTGATCGTCGCGGAGTTCGGGCTCGAGCCAGTTTTCGGGCCAGAGGAATACTTCGCGGTTGGCTTGCCAGACGCGATAGCGCTTCATCCACACCCATTGCGCGGCGTCGATATCGGAGGGTTCGACAAGCGGTTCGAGGTTGCGCAGGCAGCGCTCGATGAAGAGTTGCACGTTCGAGAGCGCGTGGCGGATACGCGAGGTTTGCATGCAGGGCTCCATCTGTACGTCCGTGAGGAAGTACTCGAAGAGCTTGTCGGCGGTGTCGATGTAGCTGGTGGCGGGCTGATCGCCGAGCTTCTGCAAGACGTAGGCGACAAGGGCGTCGCGCTGGACGTCGCGCATGGTGTCGTTGATGGGCTTAATGACTTCGCGCCAATCGGGCTCGGCGTAGATGGCGCGGAGCGCGGATTGCAGGCCGGCGACCATGGACTGCGTGGGGTTGTTGGTGACGGCTGCGATGAGGGCTGCGGCGGAGATGCCGCAGGCGGTGACGACGGCGAAGGCGTCGAAGACTCGAGTGAAGTTGGCGACGTGCGCGAGGTTTGCCAGTTGGGTGTTGGTGAAGAATTGAGTGAGCAGGGAGTTGAGGGAGAGTTGGTCCCAGCCGGTGAGGCTGAGGACCGCAGTGTCTCCGCTGGGGAGCACGGCGGCGGGGTTCTGTAGCACGGCGAGCAGGCGCTCATCGTCGGGCGAGAGGGCCTTCTTCATGCGCGCGAAATTGAGGACGGCGGAGAGGACGGCGCCAAGTTTGGGGGCGATCGAGGCGTCGCAATCGGCGTTGACGGCGAGTTGGTTGGGCCAGGCTTCGCCATTGACGGCGAGGTCTGCGGTGGAGGCCAGGTAGGCGGTTTCGTGGGCGGTGAGGGAGAGCGCGGAGGCAAGCGACGCAGCTTTGACGAAGCGCAGGTAGGCGGTGCGGAGATGATCGACCAGCGTGGCGGAGTATTGGCTGGCGGACGGAATGATCTGCCAGCCCATGCCGGGGGTTTGCCAACTGACGCTGAACCGCTTGGCGATGCTGGCGGCGGTGATGGTGATGGATGTTAGCGTGCCCGCGGTGAGTGTGATGGGCGATTGATTGGTCCAGGCGCCGTTGCTCAGAGCGAGGGGGATGCTGGCGCCATCGACGGTGAGCGTGACGGTAGCCCCGGCATCGGCCGTGATGGAGAGGTTGTAGAAGCCGTCCTGGGGGGCATCGAGGTAGCCGGAGAAGCGGGCGGCGATGAGGGTGCCGCCTTGTGCGGGAGGCAGCGGATTCGGGCCCGGGGTGGCGTAGTCCAGGGAGGAAGCGGCATCGACCGTGAGACTGGGAGAAGAGGCGAGGTTGTTGTTCTGGTAGAAGGCCACTGCGAGGCCCGCGGTTTCGAGCGCGGTGAGATCGTTGACGAGCGCGGCGCCGGGACCGGAAGCGGCATGGAGGACGGTGGCGTCATCGAGGAGGGCGGGGGCGAAGGCCACATCGACGCCCGCGGAAGAGGCCATGATGTCGAGCGCCTGTTCGTGCTTGCGGCGCTGCTTGAGGCCGGGCAGGAAGGCGGCGAGAAGGGCGTTGCGGCGCGCGGGCAGCGGCGCGTTGGACGTGCTGTAGGCGACGTAGAGCGGGAGAAGCTCGGGGTAAGTGGCGAAGAAGGGGTCGACCGCCTTGTGGTTGGCGGTGCTGAGGGAATTGAGGGCGGCGAGTAGCGTGGCATCGCCAGCAGCCGCAGCCTGCACGGCGGCGAGGGCCGCGGCGTCGAGAACGCCGGACCAGGTGAGGAGCTTGCGGAAGTCGTCGTAGGCGAGACGGCCGAGCGAAGCATCGAGCACGGCTTTCGGGAAGGGGAGTTGCGGCGCGGAGTAGGCAACGCTCACGGTGAGGGTGTTGTTGAGGAGGCCGAAGAAGAAGCCCGCGGCATCGTTGCCATAGACGAGCGCCATGAGCTTGCGGGCGATTTCGCCTTGCGGGTCGTCGACGAGGGTGAATTGACTTTCGACGGCGGCGAAATCGGCGCGCAGTTTATGGGCAAGCGAAGAGATGTCGCTGAAGGTGGGTGCGGCTTTGCCGGTGAGGTCGTGATTCCAGATGAGGTAGAGCGCCTGGACGGGCTGGAGACCGGCGTCCTTGAGGGCTTGGACGAAGCGCACAAAGCGGATGACGGGCGGTTCGACGGGGCCGGAGAGTTGGAAGTCCGGTGCGGCGAAGGGATCGAGGCCGGTGAAGGTGATGAGCGCGAGGAGTTCGACGACGCTGAGTTTGAGCGTGCGCGCGAGCCAGCCGCGGCGATAGATGGCGCTGATGCCGGGGAGGTCCAGCACGGTGTTCGCGGTGATGTTGAGGGACTTGGCGATGAGGGCGAACTCGGCGCCTGTGAGGTTGAAGGCGGCGCGCAGAGTGGCTTCGTGGGCGAGGATGTATTGCGCGTTGCTCTTGAGGAAATTGCCGTATCCATCGTCGGCAAAGGCGGCGTCCTTATTGGTGAGCGTGGCGCTCAGGAACATGGCGCGGTAGAGCGACGTATCGCCAGCGATGCCGATGGGCGCCCAGCAGGCAAGGAGCGAATCGAGGTCGCGCTTGGGCGTGAGGTTGAGGCGCGCGAGGAGTTGCAGGGCGAAGCCGACACGCGGGATGAGGGCGATGAAGCCGGCATCGAGCTTGAGGAGATCCTGCGCTTCGTTGGCGCCGGTGGGCAGGTTGGCTGCAGGGTAGAGCGCGCTGATGAGGTGATCGGTTTGTTCGATGGTGAAGCCGAGCTTGCGCCAGAGGCGGATGAAGCGAATCAGGCGGACGAAATCGATGCCGTGGAGGGAATTGGCGGCGTTATCGGGATTGGCGTAGCGGAATTCAAGCTCGCTGCCGGTGCAGAGATCGCCAGGATCGGTGGGGTTGCTGATGGTGATGAGCCCCATGATTTTGGCGTAATTGGCGGGATCCTTCACCCAGGCGACGATATCGCCGCCGTATTCGGAGGCGTCGATTCCGGCGGGCAGGAGCGCAAGGAAGTCGGTGGGAGAGATGGTGTTGTTCTTGAGCTTCTGAAGGGTGCCGAAGGAGACGTTGAGGCGTTCGAGTTTGGGAATGAGGACGCAGTTGGGATTGACGAAGCGGGTTTTGAGGATGGCGATGAGATCGTCGTAGGAGACGCCGGTGCGGCGGGAGAAGTCCTGGAATTTGGAGAGCGCGGCGATGAGGGCGGCGCCGGAGAGATTGGGGTAACCGTAGAGCTGCTGGAGCGTGAGTGAGCTGTCGGTGAGGATCTGGTATTCGGGGCGGGAGAGACCGACCTGCTCCATGAGGATGTCGCGCCAGCCATAGGCGGCGTTGCCGCGGTCGATGGCCTCGGTGGGGCGCAGGGCGGCCATGGCGTCCTGGAGGGCGACGCCGAATTTATCGAAATGCAGGCGCAGTTGCTCGAGCGGCCGATGCATGGGCAAGGGCGGCGGGAAGAAGGTGGATTGCAGCGTGTTGTAGGCGGTTTGTGCGACGGAATCGGAGTCGTATTGAGGGCTGGCGAGGAGTTCGGCGGAGGTGATTTGGCTGCCGGTATCGTGGCCGGTGAAGTTGGAGAGGGAGAGATTGTTGGCGACGAAGTAGAGGAGGATTTCGTTCACCAGATCGATGTAGGGCAGGGCGACGTTGGTGTTTTCGCAGGTGAGCGGGAGGTACTGAATGTCGGGGCGGCGGGAGAAGAGGACCTCCTGCGGGTTGGACTTTTGCGGCGATTGGACGTCGAGGAAATGGAGGAGGTCGACGAGGTAGGCCGCGGGGCTGAGGATGGAGCGGCACTCGGTGCAGGTGCAGTAGTCGACGGAACCGAAGAGTTTTTCGATGGTGGCTTCGACGGGGGCGCCGGATTGAGGAGAGTTGTTGCCGGGGTCGATGATGAGCGATTGCGGGTCGCCGCCGAGCGCGGGCGCCTTCTTGCGGGTGAGGTAGGAATGGGTGATGTTGAGGACGGCGTTGTAGACGTACTCCGCCTTATCGTAGGTGCGCGCGGCGGCGTCCTCGCTGCCCATGTCTTTGGAGAAGGCGCGGATGAAGGCTTTGCGTTCGTAGCGAGTGATTTGGTAGGCGGAATCGAGCTTGTGATTGAGCAGCGTGGACATCGCGGCGTCGTTGGGCGTGAGCTGGTAGACGCGCTGCAGGCGCTTGAGTTCGGTCTTGACGGTGTCGGACGTGTCGGCTTTGGAGCGCGCGAGGTAGCGCTCCACGGGCTCGACGGAGATTTCGAATTTGCCCTGATTGGAGTCCAGGAAGGCGGCGACATCGTAGGCGGCGTTGACGGGATAATTTCCACGGCGCACGAGGTCGCTGACGACGGCGGTAGGAAAGGAGATGCGCACCTGGGCGGCGAGCATGTCGGCGTAGTTGCGCAGGCGCTCGTCGGAATTGGCGCCGGTGATTTGGGGCGGAATATCGCTGGCGATGAGCGGGATCCATTTGGCGGAATCGTAGTAGCCGCGCTGCGCGAGTTCGAGCGTGGACTTCATGGGCGATTTGGATTCGGCAGTGCGCAGCCGGCCCACGAGTGGTCCGTTATTCAGGGTGAGGAAGTGCAGTTGGCCGTCGAGTTGGAGGCTCTGGGTGACGGCGGCGCCGGCGATCTTCTGGACGTTGTTCCAGAAGGCGGCGTGGTCGCTTTGATAACGGACGTAGAGGTCCGCGAATCGGGATTGGAGTTTGGGGTCCAGCGTGGAGGCCGCGAGCATCTCTTTGAGGGTAGAAAGGCCGGTAAGCGGCTTGGCGGTGAGCACCGCGGAGGCGGAGTATTGCGTAAAGGCTTCGACCGCGGAGGGAATGGCTTCGCGCAGCGCAGCGGGGATCACGCCGTCATCGACGGCGCGGGTCCAGACTTGAGCGACGCGGCGCGGGTCGGCCTGGAAGAGCGTATCGGCGTTCGCGGGATACCCGGCGCGGAAGAGCGCGTAGTAGAACTCGGGACGCAGGAGTGGGCCGGACTGGCGCCCGTCGAGAGTGCGGCCAAATTGATCGGCGAGGGCGGCCATGGCGACGGCGCGGGCATCCCAGCCGGTTTTGTTGGCGAGGTAAGTGATGTCCTGCTGAGTGTCGTTTTCCTGCAGGGTGCCAAGTTTGCCGGGGAAGGCGGTGGCGAGGCTCGCGGTGAGCGCTTCGTACTCGGTGGCGAGCGCGGTGCTGCGCGCGGGCAGGATGACGTTCAGGGTTTCGTTGACGGAGGCGTTGTAGTGGACCTTGGAGGCGCCGACGAAGACGCCGGCGGCGGAGACGCGCGCCTGCAAATCCGGCTGGGTTTTGTACCGGGCGGCAAGCGAGGCGCCGGTGATGAGGATGCTGATGCGATAGCGGCCGCGGCTATCGGTGACGGCTTGCGCGAGTAGAACGTCGGGACCGGTATTCTTGTCGACGAGCGACACCTGGAGTCCGGAGACGCCCGCGCGGTCGGGGCTGTAGACGGTTCCATCGACAGTGTAGGTAAGGTCTGGCGCAGTGGGATTCGGGTTGATCATTTTCTGGGTCTCCGTTCGGCGTTTCGATTCTTCGCGACGATTCATGCGTTCTATGGCGTAGGCATTGCCGAGATGGTCTGGAGCGCCTTCTGCTCGGCTTCCAACTCGGCGATTTGTTTCTGTAGCGGGACGATGAGCAGTTCATCCCGATCGATGTCGTCCTGGGCGGCTTGCCTCTCGTCGTCGTTGGTAGCTACGGCGTGGGCCCGCACGTGCTCGGCGAGGTCGTTGAGGAAGCCTTCGAGGACTTCCTTCTTGCTCTTGATTTCAGCTTGCAATTGGGGCAGGCGATCCTTGGCGTAGGCCTGCAGGAGTTTGGTGACTTCTTTGGCGAGTGGCCCGATGTGCTTGGCCGCGTCGCGATATTTCGGATCCGTGCCGAAGCCCTTCAGGCCGGAATAGAAGTCCGCCGTGGGCACCGATGCATCGGTCAGTGCTTTGTAGGCTTGCTTGCCGGGCTTGGCCTGGAGGAACTTAAAGTACCCTTCAACGGCCTTCTCCATGTTGCTGTACATGGGGATGCCGACGCTGACATTGACGAGTTCGCGGACCTCGTCGCCCGTCTTCTTGTATTTCTTCCAGGTGTCCTTTCGGGAGCCGGATTTGACCTGGACGGTTGCGTTGAGATCGGCTTTGGCGGCTTCGTCGGCGGTGAGGAGTTTGTTGTATTCGGCGCGTGTGACGGTCTTCGACCCTGGTGTGCCGGCGTTCACCTGGATGTTAAAGACGTTGAAGCCTTCGGGGTCCTTGTATTTCCCGGACTCCGTTTGTGCCTGGGAGGTGCTTTCGACGCGCGCGTGGGCCACCATCAGAATGCGGCGTTCGAGCGAGATATCGTGCGAGCCCGCCTTATCCTGGTAGACCTCGGTTCTGAGAATGGGGATGGCGATGTGCGCGATCCAGGCGCGGTCGAAATTGCTGAGCGCGCTCTGCATGCCATCTGCGTCGTGCAGGACGATGGGGTTCGAGCGGCAATAGCTGTAGCGGTTGACGCCATCGGAGAGTTCGGCGGGATCGGCGGAGATCCAGCGGCCGAGCCAGGAGGCGTAGTAGCGCGCTCCGAAGTAGTAGAGATCCGTTTCGGTGTCGCGCTCCCTGCCGCAGTAGCGATGGCGCTTGGCGGTTTCGGTTTGGCTGCGCACGGCCTGATAGGCGGTGCTGCCGTAGGGGCAGTACTCTTCGTAGCTGACGATGGCGCCGAGATCGTCGAGTTCGAGTGTGGCGGAGCCGAGGTGATTGGTGTACTGATAGCGGACGGATTGTGGCAGCCCGGGGTCGATTCCGGCGGTGCGGGTTTCGATGTGCGCGGCTGTGGTGGCGCCGGCCATCACGGCGAGGGTCTGGCGTTCGAGCGTAATGGTTTCGCCGTCGGAAAACTCGCGATAGATTTCGATGGGGCCGAGGTAGAGGCGTTCAGAGGTGCGCACGGCGGTTTGCTGCGCATCAGTGGTTTTGCGCAGACGCTGGCCGCCGGCATCGTAGACATACCAGGTAGTTTCGGGCGTGCCCTGGTTGACGACTTGCCGCGTGGTGGAGCGGAGGCGGTCGTGCTCGTCCCAGGTGAGGGAGGGCAGATGCGGCAGGGCGGTGAGGTTGCCGTGGTTGTCGTAGGAGTAGGCAGCGGAATAGGGGCCGCCGGCGGGATCGCCGGGCAGGCTGGTAGAAGTGAGGCGGTCGCCGGTCTGACCCGTGGCGACGCGTGAGGGCGCGTTGTACGAGTAGTGGCGCGTCCAGGCGCCGGAACTGACCTGATGGAGAAGTGTGAGGAGATTGCCGACGGCATCGTAGGTGTAGGTTTCGGTGTAGTTCGCCATGGCCTTGCCATCGCCAGGTTGGGGGCGCGCGGTACGGAAGGCGTCGGAGTTTTCCATCTGCTGTGGAGGCGAGAGCACGTTGGCGTTTTGACCGACATGCTCGCGCCCGCTCGCCTGGATGAGGCGGTAGAGCGGGTCGTAGGTGTAGTCGCAGGAGGGCTCGACGCGCTGGTTCTGGAAGAAGATGACGTTCTGCGTGTCGGCAGTGTCAGCGATGCGCGTGATGTTGCCCGCCGGATCGTAGAAGTAGGCGAGGTTTTGGACGACTTGCTGATCCTGCGGGAAGGAGGGCGGTCGCGTGGTGACGAGCGACGCGACGCGGAGGGTTAAAGGATCGAAGTGATAGTCCGTGGTCGTCCCGTTGCCGAGCGTGAGCCGGGAGCGCTGGCTGCGCGCGTTGTATTCGATGGCCGTGACTGGGGTGAGTGTGGCGGTCGCGGGATCGAGGAGCGCGGCGGGAGCGGAAGGAAGCTGCAGCCACGCGGCGACGTGATGGATGCGGTTGGACTGATTATAGGCCGGGCGCAGTACGTTGGGCTGCATGGCAGCCGAGTGTGGCGTGACGATTTGGATGGGGCGGCTGAGCGCGTCGTAGGCGGTGGTGCTATCGAAGCGGTCGGTGGGGCGGAGAAGCGGCGCTGAGGCGGCGTCGAGAGCGGCGGCCGCGGTGAGGTTGGCGAGGGCGCTCCAATCGACGCTCTGCCGGTACTCGCGGGCGAATTGGCGCGTGGTGACGAGCGGGTTGCCTTTGAAATCGAACTGCGAGGTGATGGCTACGCCCGCGGAGTCGTAGTGGCGGAAGAGCTTGCCGCAGAGGTTGGCTGCAGGCAGGCCTTCGCCATAGACGAGGCGTTCGAGGAGGACTTCGGGCGCGCCGTTGGTGGAGACGTAGCGGTGTGTGGTGCGCCGGTTGTGGTCGTAGAGGATGCGGAAGGTGTTGCCGCGATCGTCAAAGAAGCGGGTGGGCTGGCCGTTGATGTCGGTGAGGGTGCGGCGCGGCCCGGTGTCCATGCCGGTCTGGTAGAGGCCGTGGCCCTGAAGGTCGAAGCCCGCGATGTAGTGGAAGCCGCCGCCCTGGAGGGGAGCGCGGAAGGCGTACTCTTTGACGGTACGGCTGAGTGCGTCGAAGACGGCAAGCGGTTTGTTGCTGGCGTCGAGCGCGACGCGGCTGGCGAAGCGCCCAGCAGCGCCGTTATCGACGACGGTGAGGCTGTTCCGGCCGAGCGAATCGAAGTGCGTGACGCCGGAAGTGGCGGCGTGCGCCGCTGCCTTCTGCGCGGCGTCCTGGTTTGCGGATTGTTCGGCGGGAGTGGCCCCGAAGGTGCCGCCGATGCGCAGATCGTGCCAGGAGGTGAAGGCGCCAGGCGCGTTGCCGAGCAGGCGCGTGAAGTAGGGGCCGGCGTCGGGATCGGTGCGCGGGTCCGAGATGAGGACGGTATCGTTGGAGTCCGAGACTTCGCTGCGCCAGGGAGTGAAGACGACCTTCTCCCAGGTGTTGTCGGGATGCAGAGCGGCGACGAGGCGGCTTGTGGGGTCGTAGAAGGAGACGCTGCACACGCCGTTCTGCACGGCGAATTCGAAGGCGTGGGTGGCGGTGAAGAAGGGCTCATACTGGCGCACCGCTTTGCCCTTGTTGTTGAGGATGCTCCAGCCGGAGCCGATCCAGCGGGGGGAGACATTGGGGCCGCCATCGACAAGCGGTCCATCGTCTGCGAGGAGCTTCTGCTGGATGGCGCGGCCGAAGCCATCGTAGTAAGAGAGGGTGTGCTGATACCGCGAAGTTTGGCCGGGCGCGAGCTCCGACACGTGGGTTTCGCGGGCGATGGTGTAGTAAGCGGGCGGCGCGGGCTGTGGCGTGTTGCGCGTGCGATAAAACGCAGAAATGTCATAGACCACGCGTGTGGAGGCGTTGCCGATGAGGGCGGACGCATTGGTGAGCGGAGCGCTCACTGCGGCGAGCAGTGTGGCGGGGTCCAGGTCCGCGGCGAAGCCCGTGAGCGCATCGCCAAGAGTCTCGGAGGTCTTGCCCATGATCGCGGTCGCGGTGAGGAGGCCGAGGCAGTTGTAGGCGGTTGCGGTTTGGTTGCCGTTGGGGTCCGTGATGAGGGCTGGAGCGAGGACGCGATAGTCGTTGACGGCGGAGGTGACGTTGCCGGCCGGGTCGCTCGAAGTGGCTGCCAGGAGGTCGTAGGTGTCGTAGGAAATACGCGGCGTGCCGCCGAATGCATCGACGGCGCGGCGGGGCTGGAAGAAGTGTGTACGCGCTTCGGCGAGTTCCTGGGCGGGTGTGTCGTTATCGCCGGGGGAGTAGTAGACGCGGCCTGACGGCGCCCACCAGCCGGGTTGGCCTGCGAGTTGGATGTAGCCGCCTTCGGCGAGATCCGCATTGGTGATGAGGGAGCCGAAGACCGTGTTGAGGAGCCCGGGAGTGAAGGCCGAGGTATAGGTTTCGCCGGGACGCGCGGTGGGTTGAAGATCCTGGAAATTTAGTAGCGTGGTGAGATCGTCGCTGCGGTATTGTGTGCGCGAAAGGCCCACGATGCGGCGCGTGAGCGAGGCGGCGGGAGTGCCGGCGCCATCGAGATCGGACGCGGGGAACTGTTCGTAGGGGATGTCGGCAACTCCGCTCCATGCGGTTTGCCAGATGGTGGAGAGTTCGGCGAAGGTGAAGAGGTTGGTGATGCCTTGGTGCGCGGATTGCGGCGCGATGCCCGTGAGTTCGGCGGTGACGTTGCCGGCGGGCATGGGCGCGCGATAGGCGTCCGGCCATAGGGCGGCGTTGTTGGCGGGCGTGGTGAAGAGATGTTCGACCGCGGCGATATGGAGTCGCGACTGGTCGTAGGCGAGCATGCCTTGTGCGGAGGCGGGCAGTGTGGGTTCTGGCGCAGGATTGCCGGGCCTGCGCGGATAGCCGACGTTGACGGTGGCGAGGATGTTGCCGAAGGAATCGACTTTAAGGTTGAGTTCGTGCGTGACCCGCGGATCGCCCGGGTTGCGCTCGTACTCGAAGGAGAGGGATTCTCGCGGAGTAACGTTGAAGACGGCGTGGCGATTGATGCCGGCGGGTTGGAGCGTCTGAATGGTGAAATTATGCTCCGTGACGGTGAAGGGGTTGGCGGCGGCGGGCGTCGAGTCTTCCGCGTAGACTTCGGTGCGCAGGACCTGACCCTTGAGGGCGCGATAGGCCTCGCGGATCTCAGCGGCGCTCAGTCCGGAAGGAACGGCGGTGTCCGGCAGTTGCATTGCGGCCCGGTCCGCGGCGCGATTGCCGGGACGGAGCGCGGGTTCGATCCAGTATTCGGCGGCGAACTGGCGTGAGACGGCCGTGGCCTCCTCGAAGACGCCGGTGTGGAACCAGGTACGCGTGAGGACAGGCGGACACCAGGAGGCGCTGTCCCAGTTGACGAAATCGCCTTCGGCGAAGGCGGAATCCTGGCGGTGCTCCTCGGTGTCCCACTGTTCCACCATGCCGAAACCGCGGAATTCGCGCTCGACGCCGTCGAAGTAGCCGTGGTGGTAGGCGTAGCGATTGACGAGGCGGCTGCGGCCGATCCAATCGATGATTTCGACGCGCTCGACCACCTGCACCGGCTGCGGCAGACGCGTGATCCAGGGACGCCCGGCTTCGCGATCGGCCACGTAAAAGCGCGTGGATGGCGCGTAGGTCATGCGCGTTTCGGCGCCCAGGTTGTTGGTGGTACGGGTGAGGAGATGCGGCTTACGGCCTCCCATGAGGTCGACGTAATAGAGAGGTGCGCCGGCTGCGTTAGGGAGCGGTGAGGACCACACGATGCAAGCGGTGCCAGTGCCGAGGAGATCGATAACCTGTACGGCGCCGGGATGATCCGCCGCGGGGAAGACCGCAATGGTGAAGAGCGCGCCCCATGCGTTGCCGGATTGGTTGAGTGCGACCTGCACGCCTGTGTCGGAGACGTAAAGCAGATCCGTCGTGCCGCTGCCGTCGACATCGGCGAGCCGGATGCGGCGCGGGTCGAAACGGTCTTCGCCTGCAAAGCGCGGCGCGCGGTCCATGGTGACTTTGCGGCCGAAGCGGCCGTAGCCGAGATTTGGCCAGTAGGCGACTTCGCCGTTGCGCACGCGCACGAGGTCGCTGAGGCCATCGCCGGTCATGTCGGCAAGGAAGATGGTTTCGGTGCCATCGGCGAGGATGACTTTGGGTCCGGCTTCTTCGTCCCAAGGAGGGCGCACGACCGCGGCGGGACCGAAGCCTGCTTCACCGAGCGATTCATAGAAAGTGAACAGGCCGTCTTCGGTGAGGAGGATGTCGGCCAGGCCATCGCCCGTGAGGTCGATGAACTTCAGGTTGGGGTTGGACCAGTCGAGTTGCGGCAGCGCGGTGAAGGAGCGGAAGGGCTCCCAGGAGAGGTCCGGGCTGCGCTTATGGAAACCGGGAGTGGGGCCGGAGAAATCGACGACATTGAGGCGTCCGGCGCCGGAGAGGTCGAGCAGTTGACGGCCGGTGAGTTCCCCGTTTGACGGCAGCGTAGCGACGGTTTCGCGCGCGCCGAACGCGGCGCGCGCGATGACGGTGCCGTCGCCGCGGGGTACCTCATTTACTGCGCCACGATTGCGCTTGTAGGCCCAGGCACCGCCGGTTTCGGTGAGGATGCCGGAGAGCCCTTCGCCGTCGAGATCGACCCAGTGGAACGTGCTGCCGTCGATGCCTTCAGGCAGGTTGGCGGCGCTTTCGGCATCGAGCGAGAGCACCTGGGGCTGAATCTCCGGTTGGCTGTATTCCATCTCGATGGGAGGCAGCGTGTCGCGGAGATAGGTATTGCCGGTGCGGCGGTAAGCAACTTGCGTGATCGAGGTGAGAAACGTGTAGATGGGGTTGCGCGGATCGAGCGGCGATTGTTGATCGAAGTAGGTGAGGTCTGTGGACCGCACCAGACAATCGGCGCCCACGCCGGCTTCGTTGGGGAAATTGTGGAAGAAGAGAAGCCGCGAAACGCGGCGATAGGTGCGCACTTCGAAACCGGAGCGGCGGGTCGAGAAGGGGTCGGGCCGCACGGGCCAGGTCAGATCGGGCACGGGGGCGGGGGCGGCTACGGAGTGATCGCCGTAATCGAGTACGACCTGGAAGGCCCAATCCGCGGGCAGGGAAGTGGCGTTGCCCTGCTCGGTCCATTGCGGAAAGTAGGGCTCGAGGTTGCCGTAGGTGACGCTTTTCAGATAGCGCTGCACCTTGCGCGTGTTGGTGGTGCGATTGGCTTCGTTTGCGGAAGCCGGGTCGATACCGGCGTCGTTCTCCGGCAGGTAGTTGTACACGGCGACGTTGCCCTTGTCGTCCCAGGTGCGGCAGAGCTGCCACGAGAAGACTTTGCGGGCGTCATCGGGGTCGGCAATGCGGCTGGTGGAATCGTAACCGTAGAGCGTGGTGACGTTATCGCGCGAAATGCTGCGCCAGTGCGTGGCGCCGGTGAGGGTCTCCACCCAACGCTCGATGCGCGCGAAGAGCGTATCAAGGCGCGGGCGGTAGAGATAGACTTCGTACTGCTTCTGAAAAACCGTGCGGGGAGCGTGCACGCGGTTGCCCGCTGCATCCAGCACGGGAACGAGATCTTCGGCTCCGGAGATGATGTAGACGTCCGACTCATCGCCGTCTGCGTATCGTGGAAGTCCTTTGTCTGTTTTGCGCGTGATGGAGGGAAGGCTGAGGTGCCAGCCGAAACCAAAGACGCCGTTGCCGGAAGCGGAATCGTAACTCAGTTCCAACTTCGGTGTGAAACCGGCGCGACCCGGGCTGAGCGGAAGTGGGACGGAAAAACTCCCGCTGCCGGTTGCGGGATTGACAGAGAACTTCTCGCCAATGCCGCGAATGGCGCCGCCACCGGTGGGCAGCGGAACGTGCGGTAACAGGCTGGTGACACCCGTCGGGGAAGCACCCGGTGTGCGCCCGGAAGACGCCACACTCTCCTTGGCTAGCGATGGATCCGCACTGACGAACTTCACCCCTGATCTCCTCCGTTACGATGCCACTACATTCGACGATTCGGGTTCTTGAAGAAGTCGCATGGGGAAGCCTCATGGACAAAAATATTGTTCCCTTAATAATCTCTCTTTTTCTCATAGTCTACAGAAAAATGTTTTATTGATCCATGTAATTCTTATCGTAAGAGTAACAAAAATATTTCTGTTGTCATGATATGCTCTTCCATCAGAGGCACACTGGAGGGAGCTAGGCATCATGGACTACGCGTTACGCATCGTTGTCGAGAAGGTCGCTATCAGCAGCTAAGAGGTGCTCAAGCGGGACACGATCAGCAGCTACGATATTCAATGTCCCACCTCCATTGGAGAGCTGGGACTGAATCATACAGAACAGATAGCCCTGCTGGAAAAGGTACGAAATATACTCTTGGCGGAGCAAGCGCTCTTGCTTGGAAGCGTAGTCAAGGAATTCTGCTGGATATTTTCATACGATTCTCGGTATCATGTCCTTCAGGACAGGCAGACGTGGTTTTGGACCAACCCGTGAGGGGATAAAGATATGGCAGCGTTCACCAATACAGAGTTCGAGTTCGGAGGCATTAACCACCTCGCACTGACGTGCAGTGACATGCAGCGCACCGTGGATTTTTACACGAATATTCTGGGCATGAAGCTGGTGAAGACCTTGGAGTTTACCCACGACAGCGGCAGCGGACAGCATTTCTTCTTCGATGTCGGTAATGGGCGTGACGCCATCGCGTTCTTTTGGTTCGACGATGCGCCCCCACCCGCTCCGGGTATCGCGCAATCGGGCCGCTGGCTCCCAGGTGCCCCACGGCGCTCGGCCATCGGCGCCATGGATCACGTCGCGCTGGCTGTGCCGCGCGACCAGATTGAGGCCTATCGCGACAAGCTCCGGGCGAAGGGCCTTACCGTCACCGAGGTCGTCAATCACTCGGACCGACCAGGCCTCGCGCCATATCTGCCCGCGGAGCCCAACGAGGACACCTTTATACGGTCCATCTACTTTCAAGACCCCGACGGCATCACG
>Ga0081455_10002917_pt1 | contig 20067 bp, 10 predicted proteins | sample TabmetS3T2R1_FD_70207 | JGI IMG/M metagenome (GOLD analysis project Ga0081455, IMG submission 70207) | Tabebuia heterophylla rhizosphere microbial communities from the University of Puerto Rico - S3T2R1 | ecosystem: Host-associated > Plants > Roots > Rhizosphere ... | reverse complement strand
TCACTCTCCTACACCGTGGCCTCGGACGTCTTTGTCCACGCCTTCGACCCCAACGGCGCCAGCCTCGGCGCCGCGACTTCGCTGCCGCTAGCGGCCGACCAGACCGCCTCTCAGCTCGCTGGCCTCGTCGGTGACCGCATCGTCACGGTCTATCAGGACAATCAGGCCGGCAACCCTGACATCGGTGCCGCCATCTTCGATACGCGCACGCACGCGGACGGCTCGCCCATCACATCGGGTGGCCTTGGCCTGACGCTCACCGGCGATGATGTCGATCTCGGCCGTCCGCGCGCCCGCGCCGACGTGCTCGTCGGCACCATTGGCAACGATACGTTGACCGGCCTGCTCGCCGACGATGAGCTGCACGGCGCGCTCGGCGCCGACCGCTTGATCGGCGGTGTGGGCGACGACATCCTCGATGGGGGCGCCGGCACGGATACGGCCGTCTTCAGCGGCAATGCTGCCGACTACATCATCAGCTACCTCGGCGCCGACCTTTTCACCATCGAGGATGCTGCCAATCCGGCGCGCGACGGCATCGACACCCTGCGCGGTATCGAGAACTTCCAGTTCGCCGACACGACCAAGACCGCACTTGAGATCATCAGCGGCATTGAGCCCGTCACACCGACCGCCTGGGGCTGGAGCAACGAAGATGCCGATGTCGCTCCCAACCTCGAGGGCATTCCCGACGTCGACGGCTTCCTGGTGAACCATGCGGCTGCCAAGACTGGCGCCAAGGACACCAATGCCTTCGTGGCCGATAGCGTCGGCGAATTCATCGGCGTGGTCTGGGAACACACCGCCGTTGGCGCCAATGAGAGCCACATTCAGGGCCAGTTCTACGACGTCATCGGGGCTTTCGACGAATTCCTGCCGAATGTCGTCAACCTCAGCGACGGCGTCGGCATCGAGAGCAACCCCGTCATCGTCTCGGGCGGTGCCAACTCCGGCTGGGGTATCGCCTTTGAAGAGCTGGATAGCGGCGGGGCCGATGTCACGCACACCATCCGCACCAATTTCGTGGGCCCGGGCTTTCTCACGGGGACCGAGCAGACCGTTCTCGTCGAAGACAATGTCAACCAGCACGACGCCGCGCTCAGCGGCTCGTTCCTCGACCGCACGCTTGCCGATCCCATTGGCGGCTCGGCCCTGCCGGCGAGCATGAGCGACGGCTACAACGTCGTGTGGGTGTCGACCGCTGTCGGTGCGCAAGACGCGAAGTACGGCCACATTATGATGCAGCGCTTCGAGGTGCCGCTCGACGCGCTCGGCAACCCCGGTGCGCCAGTCGGCGGTGGCGTCGATGGCATTGCCGGACTTGACGGTCTCACCGTGCTTGCTACCGCGGAGGAACGGGCGCTACACGATGCGGCCTTCTGGGTTGGCGCCGAGCGCGGCGGCACCGGCGTCATCGGTCGCAATCCCTCGACCACGGCCCTGCATGGCTTCGAGACCATCGTCACCTGGATCGAGAAGGACGCGAGCGGCGCTGAGCACGTCGCCGGCCGGGCCTATGACGACCTCGGCAATGTCATCAACGTTCCCGGCCTCGATAACATCTCGGCGGGTTTCAATGTTGCGCCCGGCACAACCCAGCAGGTCGTCTCGGCCGGTGCGGTGAACTTCGGTGTCGTGTGGGTCACGCAAGACGCTTTAAACCCAAGCGTCCTGACGGTCATGGGCACCATGTATGCGCCGACCGGCGCTGGCCTCAACGGCGAGGGTTTCGGCTTCGGCGCGCCCGCGCCCTTCAAACTGTTCGACCTGCCCGCGGGGACCATCGGCGCCAATCTTGAGCTCAGCGTCACGGGCATCAGCGGCGAAGATAGCGAAGATCTGATTGTCAGCTGGAAGTCCGGCGCCGTCGACAACACCGATATGATGGCGCAGCACATTCAAGTCGCGCTCGATCCGGTCACCGGTTTCGTCATCGCCATGGGCGCCGAGGGCGCCCCCGTTACCGTCAATGCCGCAACCGCCGGCATCCAGGACGGGGGTACGGTTGCGGGGCTGCTGGGCGACCGCTTTATCGGCGTCTATCATGATAGCAACGCCGACTATACCGACGGGAATGATATCGTTGCGCGCATTATTGACACGCGCGACGCGGCCAACCCCGATCCCATCGTCGGCGATCTGATCCGCAACGGCACGCCGCAGGCGCGGCGCGATGTGCTGATCGGTACCAATGGCGACGACCACATCCGCGGCGATATCGACAACGCCGATGGTCTTGTCGACTATATCTTCTCAGGCATGGGCAATGACGTGATCCAGGGCGGTCCCGGCCTGCGGGGCGCAGCCGGCATCCCTGAGATCATCGACGGCGGCGAGGGCTTCGATATCGCCGTCTATACCGGCCGTCTGCAGGACTACTCGATCACCATCAATGGCGACGGCAGCTACGAGGTGATCGACCTTAGACCCGTGCAGGATGCGCAGGGCAATCCTCTGATCCATGACGGGATCGACAATATCTATAACGTCGAGCTGCTGCGCTTCCTCAACCTGACCCAGGATAATCCAAACCCGACGCTGCCCCCGGCCGTGACCAACATCGGCCTCGGTTTCCCCGGTACGCCGCCGGCCCCACCCGCCGGCTATAACGGCACGCCCGTGCCCTGGAGCCTCGACGATACGAGCATCGCCAAGGAGATCGCGGTCGACGGCGCAGCATCTCCCAACGCCAAGTCCGGCATCAACGTCATCAACCTGCAGGACGGCGCCGCGCTGTCGTGGATCTCAGGCACCCACGAGGTCTGGGCGATCAGTTATGACACGACGGGCGAGCCAGATCCGGTCTTCCTGAACCAGAACACGCAGCTGACCGATGGCAGCGCGGTGTTTGCTGATAACACCGTGGCCGATATCGACGTGGCCATGACCGGCGGGCTCGGCTTCACGGCCGTGTGGGAATCGACGGACACGCTGGACAATGACGGGGGTGACACCTCACTGCACATGCGCTTCGCCAGTACCAACACCCATGTGGTGCTCGATCCCGCCGGCGGCGTACCTGGACCGGGCCTCGCCGTCGATGCAGAACCCGACGCGGCGGGTGAAATCGTGGCGGGTGAAATCGTCGTGTCGGGCTCTGATGGTGCCGGCGTTGCCGACGGCGCGTCCATCCAGGGCTATGAGATCGTCAATGTCGACAATGACACCCTTGAGGTCGGATTCCACGTCGGTTACGTGCAAAAGACCGATGGCGCCGAGTTTGGCGAGCTGAGGCTCGCGCGCTATGAAATCCCGGTCTACGACATCCTCGTTGATGCCGCTGGGCTGCCGATCCTCACCGCTACCGGACAAGGCCAACTCGCCAGGGATGCCTTCGGCAACCTGATCCCATCGTCGGTGGCGAGCTTTGGCCGTGGCTCTGAAACAGCACCGATCTCGATCGGTCTTGATGGCCTGCGCGGGACGGCGGACGATGGTCAGGCGATTGTGCTGACCAATGCCGGTCTTTTTGCGGCAAATGATTCCCGGGTGGGTGCGGATGCGGATGCCGACCACACAAGCATCCAAGGGCGCGACATTTCCATCGGTTCGCTGCACGATGGGCAGCTCGTCGTCACCTACATCGGCACTGACAACGCGGTTCATCTCAAGATCTTCGTGCCGAGCGTCGATGAGACAGGCGACCGCGAGCTCACCGCTGGCAAGCCTGACGCCTTGGGCCATCCAACCGACATTATCGCCACGGGCATCACCGAATATTCCGAGTTGGCGCTGCCTCCAGCCCTAACCGCTGGACTAGGCACGGTCGGAGCGGGTCAGACCCAATACATCATCCCGCAGCAGAACGGCTCGTTCGGGGTATTCTGGGAAAGCGGCGCTCCGGGCAGCGTTGCCATCAAGGGCATCATCTATTCGGGCGCTGGCACAAACTGGTCGGCCTCGCCCGTCATCACCTTCGCCAGCGGCCTCCCCGACAACGCGCATTTCCAGGCCGCACCCACCGGCGTGACCCCAGGCGGCCTGGAGGACGGTTTCTTCGTCTCCTGGGAAGTGGACGGCCAAATCCATGGCCAGCGCTTCGATATGGCCGGCAGCACCGTCGGGGACCCGGTCATGGTCGGCGCCCCGGGTGCCGGCACGGCCCCCTTGCATTCCAGCGCCGGTATCGACGATGGCCTGATGCTGTTCGGCTACCAGGACGCCGACGGCTCCGTCAGCGCCCAGTACATGGATACGCGCGAGCCCGGTATCGCCATTATCGGCCCGCGCACGGGTGCCCCGCGCGACGTGCTCGTTGGCACGGTCGGCGATGATGCCATCGACGGCCGCGCGCTCGGCGACGAGCTGCATGGTGGTCTCGGCAACGACCTCATTACCATGGGCTCCGGTGCCGACACCGGCTTCGGTGGCCTCGGCAATGACACCATCATCGGCGGCAGCGGTCAGGATCAGCTCTTAGGCGGGGACGGCGATGACCTGCTCTGGGGCGGGCTCAGCGGCCCTGCCGACCCGAAGGTCGATCGCGATCTGGTCACTGGGCTCACCGCAGCCGGACGCACAGATCTCGTCGCCATCAATCCCGGCGCCGATATCGTCTCGGGCGGGGACGGCAGCGACACGCTCTCTTTCCAAGGCGAGTTCGGCCGCTTCAACGCCAATCTGGCGGACGGCGTCGTCACCAGCGATCGCACGGGCTCGGGCAGCTTTTTACTCGAGGATGTGATCGGCCAGATCGTCGATGACGGTGCGGGCGGCACCATCTTCAACTTTGTCCTCGACGTGGAGAACCTGACGGGTGGCCTGGGCGACGACACCTTGACCGGCAACGCCGATGCCAACGTCTTCGACGGCGGTGGCGGCAACAACGTCATCGATGGTGGTGGTGGTAGTGACACCCTCATTCTCAACGGCAACTTCGCCGACTTCCTGATCAGCTTCGATGCCGCCACTCAGACCTTCACCTTGATCGATCCTACGGCCCAAGGCGGCCCGCTGGGGCGGACAGACATCGTCAGCAGTGTGGAGTCATTCCGCTTCAGCGATGGTCTGCGCTCGGCCTCCGAGCTGCTGCCGGGACCGTTCGCCAACAGCGACAGCGCGAGCGTGGACGAAGACCATTCGGTCACCTTCGAGGTCCTAGCGAACGACGATGGGGAGGGGCTCGAGGTCTTCGCGATCAACGGCACCAGCATCGTCGCCGGCGGCGCATCAATCGCCCTCGCGCACGGGCAAGTGGCGCTCGGGCTCGACGGCCAGCTCACTTACACGCCCAATACGAACTTCTTTGGGCTCGAAAGTTTCAGCTATAGCGTCGTCGATAATACGGGCAAGTTCGCGACGGCGACGGCCTCGGTCACCGTCAACAACGTCAACGATGCGCCCGACGACATCTTGTTCAACGGCGTCACCTCGCCCACGCTGCTGCTGGCCGAGAACGCCGCAACCAACACCGTGGTGGCGACGCTCTCCACCCACGACATCGACAACGATGTCGTGCCAGGGACCGACAACTTCATTTACACGCTGGCCAACAACTTCGGCGGTGCCTTCAAAATCGTCGGCAACCAGATCCAGGTACAAAATGGCGCCCTATTGGACTTCGAAGCCGCGCAGAACAGCTTCAATCTCAACGTCAGCGTCTCCGATGGGCATCCTGGTACCTACAGCGAGACCGTCACCGTCAACCTGACCAACGTCAATGAAGCCCCCGTCAATATCGCGCTGAGCAATGCAAACTTCTCAGAGGCGGCGGCCAACGGCAGCGTTATCGGTACCTTGAGCGCAAGCGATCCCGAGAACACAGCCGTCAAGTTCTCCCTCAGCAACGATGCCGACGGGCGCTTCAAAATCGTGTCCGACAGCGCCACTGGCCCCTACAAGTTGGTCGTGGCCGAGAACCTGCTGATCGACCATCAACCCAACGACAACCCCCATACCTACACCGTCCAGGTCCGGGCCACGGATGCCTCAGGTGCCTCTGCGCTGCAGAACCTCACGATCACGGCAAACGGCGCCCCCGAGAACCACGTCCTCGGCAATGCAAACGCCAACACCCTCACTGGCAGCGACGGCACCGACTATATCGATGGCGGTGCCAACAAGGACACCATGACGGGTGGTGGTGGCAACGACAGCTACATCGTCGACAACGGCGGCGATAAGGTCATCGAGGGGGGCGGTGGAGGCACCGACACAATCTACACCTCGTTGTCGAGCTTCGATCTGAACTCAGCCGCCAACGTCGAGAACCTGGTCTATATCGGCACCGGTGATTTCACCGTCGTCAATTTCACCGGCAAGGCCAGCAACCTCTCCGGTACCATCATCGGCGGCAGCGGTAATGACAATCTCCAGGGTGGCAACGGCAGTGACGTCCTAGAGGGCCGCGGCGGCAACGACCTGCTGCAAGGCGGCAACGGGGCCGACACGTTGATCGGCGGTGGCGGGAACGACACGCTGAGCGGCGGCAATGGCAACGATAACTTCGTGTTCTCTCCCGGATTCGGCAACGACTTCGTGCAGAACTTCGGTGACGTCGCGGGTAACCAGGACACCCTCGAAGTCTCCAGCGCCATGTTCGCCGATTTCACCGCCCTGCAGGGCGCCATGGTGCAGAGCGGTACGAACGTGGTGATCACGGATGCCCTCGGCGATGTGCTGACGTTGCAGAACATCACCGTCGCCGCGCTTGGAGCCGACGACTTCCGCTTCTTCTGAGCCGCACTCAAGAGCTCAGCGCCGGTTGCTGAGCCAAGGGGTCGATCTCTGATCGGCCCCTTGGTCATGGGCCCTCTACACATCCCTTCGATGGCGGGTTTGCGCCCGCTGACGGCCGGAGACAGCCGATCGCCGCCGTGCGGAGCGGCCAGCGGCAATTGATGTCCAGCGAATTCCACCCGATCTGAGGGGGCGCTCCAGCGGCTCGCGCTCTTGGGCGCGCGGGCCCGAAAGCCGTCCATAGGGCGGGGTTGCGCGCGACCCTTATGAATCCGCTCGGTAATCTGATCCAGTGAACTCGTGGTATTGCCCGATTGGCGCCCGCGGATCCTGGTGACCAGCTCCTACGCAGAGAAACCCTTTTGCATGGAGGTTACCATGTATCGGGCTGTTACAATTGCGCTCGCAAGCGCGCTCCTCATCCTCGCTCCAACGGAACTCCTTGCCCGCGGTGGCGGTGGCCACGGCGGCGGCGGCGGCGGTGGTGGCGGCGGCCATGGCGGCGGTGGAGGCTTTAGTGGCGGCCATGGTGGTGGCGGATTTGGCGGGAGCTTCGGTGGCGGCCGTGCCGGCATCGCCGGCGGCCATATGGGACGCATGGGTGGGGCCGGTCCCGTTGGCTTCCGCGCCATGTCTGGCCCCACGGTCGCCCGTGCCACACCTGGCGCCTTGCGCGGTGCCCGCTTTGACAGGCATGTGGCGGGGCACCGCTTTCACCATCGCTTCCCGCATCGCAAGGTCATCTTTATTGGCGGCTACGGTGGTGATTACTACTACTCCTGTTATCCCGTTTGGAATGGCTACCGCTGGGTCAATTCCTGCGATTATGGATACTGATCCTGCGAAGTAGCTCGCCCGGCGGCAACGGGCCTCGCCTTTGCAAGCGAGGCGACCCAAACGGTGATGGGCCAGGCGTGAGCTGGTGAGGCCAGCATAGCGACGTCGGGTGCGTGCTACGTTTGAGCCACCTCCTGGATGCTCGCGAGAGCAAAGAGGGACGCTTGGCGCCAAGCGTCCCTGCACGCTTGCCAAAACGACCTCGTCGATAGGTTCACAACTGGGCGTTCGGCGCAGGGGGAGCAGCAGAATGAGCTCACGCCCAATGCTCCCAACCAAAGCGTAAGCGTGTTTGCCCCAAGGGCATCCGACCTTTGGCTTTGCGCGACTGCGTGCCTCGCGGGCGCTGCCGGCCCGGCGCTTCAGATCTTGAGCTTGCGCCGGTCACCACCTCAGGCGGCGGCAGGCAGCGACTGCTTGCTGTCGAGAGCTGGAGGTTCCTCGACGGTTAGGGCTGCCTCGGCTCGATCCGGATTAGGGATCCTGAACGCCAGGGCATAGAGGGCGGGCAGGAAGGTCAGGGTCAGAATTGTGGCCGCCAGCAAGCCTCCCATCATCGCCAGTGCCATCGGCGCCCAGAACACCTCGCCGGCCAGCGGGATCAAGGCCAGCACCGCCGCGGCCGCCGTCAGCGTAATCGGCCGGAACCGGCGCACCGCCGATTCCACGACAGCCGTGAAGCCATCATGCCCCGCCGCCAAGTCCTGCTCGATCTGATCCACCAAAATCACGCTGTTGCGCATGATGATGCCGGCAAGCGCGATCACACCCAGGATGGCAACGAAGCCGAACGGCGCCTGAAAGGCGAGCAAGGCCAGCGCCGCGCCGATCAGACCCAGCGGCCCCGTGGCCAGCACCAAGAGCGTCTTGCCGAAATGCTGCAATTGCACCATCAGCAACAAAAGGATGACGAGCAACATGGCCGGCATCTTTTCGTTGATCGAGGTCTGGCTCTTGGCCGATTCCTCAACGGCGCCCTGCAGCTCCACATGGTATCCCACGGGTAGGGCATCGCGCAGCGGCTTCAGCTTGGCGAACACGGCGTTGGCAACGTCCGGCGACTGCACGTTGTCCGGGACAAGGCCCCGCACCGTGATGGACGGCAGCCGATCACGCCGCCACTGAATCCCCGGCTCCAGCATCACCTTGACATTGGCAACCTGCCGCAACGGCACCGAGGCACCCGCAGCCGTCTTGACGTAGACGTTGTCGAGCGCGGAAATGAGACTGCGCGATTGGGTCGGCTCGCGCAGCATCACCTTGACGGTCTCGTCGTCTTCGCGGAACTCGCCGATCTGGAAGCCGGTCAACATCGCCTGTAGCGAACGGCGCACCTGCTGTGAGGTCACCCCCAAGGCACGGGCGCGGTCTTGGTCGATCTCGAGTTTCAGGCTTGGCACCGGCTCGAGCCAGTCATCGTGCACCGTGCTGAGCTCGGGCGTTGCGCGCATGACATCGGCGACACCATCGGCAAGGCGGCGTACCTCGGCGCGATCGGGCCCGGTGACCCGCACCTGCACGGCCCAGCCGACCGGCGGGCCATTGAACAGACGATCGACCTTGAAGCGAACCTTCGGGAAGTCCTGGGCCAGCACCTCGCGCACCCGCAGGAGCGTCCGCTCGCGCGCCTCGATCGACTTCGTCATGAGCAAGAGTTGGGCGAAGTTCTGGTTCTTGAGCTGCTGGTCGAGCGGCAAGTAGAAGCGCGGAGCCCCCTCCCCGACGAAGGTCGTGACGTAGGCGATATCGGGATCCTGCAACAGCTGCTGTTCCAGCCGCTTGGCGTCGCGTTCCGTCTCGGCGAAGGCGGCACCCTCCGGCAGCCACAAATCGACGAGGAGCTCGGGACGATTGGAGGTCGGAAAGAACTGCTTGGGAATAAAGACGAAACTGACAATACTTGCGGCAAAGGCAGCAACCGTCAGGGCAACCACCGTGCGGCGGCGCCGCACACACCAGCTCACCACGGCGCGGATCGCGCGATAGGCGCGGCTGTCGTAGGCATCGTGCTGGTGGGCAACGCGCTCAGACTTGCGCGCCCGTAACAGCCGATAGCCGATCCAGGGCGTAAAGTAGACCGCGGCAAACCAGGAAATGAGGAGCGCGAGGCCAGTCACCCAGAACAGCGCACTGACATACTCGCCGGCCTGGCTTTGCGCGAAGCCCACGGGGATGAAGCCCGCCACGGTGATGAGCGTCCCGGTCAGCATTGGAAACGCCGTCGAGGAGTAGGCAAACGTCGCCGCGGCCAGCTTGTCGTAACCCTCCTGCAATTTTCGATCCATCATTTCCACGGCGATCATGGCGTCGTCGACCAGAAGGCCCAGCGAGATGATGAGCGCGCCCAGCGAAATACGGTGCAGGTCGATCCCCATCAGCGACATGGCGAAGAACGTGGCGGCGAGCACCAGCGGGATCGTCAGCGCCACCACCAGGCCGGCTCGCCAGCCCAAGGCCAGGAGGGAGACGACGAGCACGATGGCGACGGCCTCGCCGAGTGCCTCCAGGAACTCATGAATGGACTTGCTGACGACCTGCGCCTGATCGGAAATGCGGCCGAGCTCGGCGCCGAGCGGCAGCGTCTGCTCGATGCCCTTGAGCGCCTTTTCCACGGCGGCACCCACCTCGGTGACGTTCGCGCCAGGTGCCATGGTGGTCCCCAGCAGCACGGCGTCGCGCCCCCGATAGCGCGTCTTGGCCGCGGGCGGATCCTCCAGCGCGCGCTTGACCTCGGCGATATCGCCGAGCCGGACGGTCTGCTGGCCGACGCGCAGCCGCAGCTCGCGAATGTCCTCCACCGAGCGCAGCCCACCATCCACGTCGATGCGCACCGACCGCTCGCCGGTCTCGATGCGGCCCGCCGGATCCATGGCGTTCTGCCCGGCGAGCGCGGCCTGGATGTCGAGCTGAGACAGGCCGCGTTGCGCCAGGGCTTGCGAGGACACCTCGATGAAAATGCGCTCCTCCTGGAGCCCGAGGAGATCAACCTTGGCCACGCCCGGTATGCGCAACAGGATATCGCGCGCGCCCTTGGCGAAGTCCTTGAGCTCCGGATAGCTGAAGCCCTGGCCCGTCAGGGCATAAAGCGAAATGTAGGTGTCGCCGAATTCGTCGTTGAAGAAGGGTCCAATCACGCCCTCAGGCAAGGACTGGCGAATGTCGCCGATCTTCTTGCGCGCCTGATAGAAGGCATCCTTGACCGCCTCGCCGCGCACCGCGCCCTTGAGATTGACGAAGATGTTGGCAAAGCCGGGCCGGGTGTAGGAGCGCAGGAAATCGAGGCCGGGGGTCTCCTGCAGCTTGCGTTCGAGCTTGTCGACCACCTGGTCTTGCATCTCCTGCGTGGTGGCGCCGGGCCAATAGGCCTGCACCACCATGACCCGAAACGTGAAGTCTGGGTCTTCCTTCTGGCCGATGCGAATGAGCGCGAATGCGCCGGCGGCAAGCAGCAGCACCAGCAAAAAGGCCGTGAAGCCGCCATGGTTGATGGCCCAACGCGACAGATTGAACGTGGCCGATTGCGTGTTGTTCATGAGGTAGGACATGAAGCATCGCTCCCGATGCAGTGACGGGGTTTCTGCGCCTGGCTAGATCCGGTTGCCCGCTGCGGCGGCGCGCTCCGGCAGCAGCCGGACCAGCATGCCGTCGCGCAGGAATTGCACGCCCGCGGTGACGACCATGTCACCCCTGTTGAGGCCACTGGCGATGCGCACGCCATCCTCGGACGTACCGGCCAGGCCAACAATGGTCCGCCGCACCACCTTTTTGCTCTGGTCGACCACGAACACGGCGGGGGTGCCGGCGGTCTCGGTCAGGGCCGTGAGCGGCACCAGCATCGGCGTGGCGTCGTGCTCGAGCCGCAGTGCCACCGTCGCCGTCATGCCTAAGCGCATGGCCTGCGGCGGGGCGGTCACGGCAATGCGCACGGCATAGGTGCGCGAGACCGGATCGGCCTGCCCGCCGATTTCCCGGATGCGGCCATCGACGCTAAGGCGCGGTCCCACCCAGAGCGTGACTTTCGCCCATTGGCCGATCTCGAGACGGACCGCGTCCTGCTCCGGCACGGCCACGGCGATTTCCGTCTCGCCCGCCTCGGCCAGCGTGATGATGGGTTGCCCGGCGCTGACGACTTGGCCCGGCTCGGCGTGGACGGCCGTGACGATGCCGGCCCTATCGGCCTTCAAGGTTGTGTAGGAAACCGTGTTCACCGCTTGGCGCAACTGCGCCTCGGCACTTTCCAAAGACGCCGCGGCGGCATCGAGTTCGTTGCGCCTGGTATCGTAGGCGGCCTGCGAGATCACCGCCTTGGGCAGCAACACCTTGGCCCGTTCCAGGTTGTCGGCGGCGACGTCGCGCCGGCTGCGCGCGGCCTCCACCGCCGCCCGCGCCGAATTTTCGGCGAGCTTGAGGTCGGTCTCATCGAGGCGTGCAATCGGCTGGTCGACCGTGACGGTATCGCCGACGTTGACCGAGCGTTCGGTTATTTTGCCCGTCACGCGGAAGCCGAGCGCGCTTTCGATGCGCGGGCGCACCACGCCCGAATAAGTGAGGGTCCGCGCCTCGGACGCCGCCTCGACGATGGCGACCTTGACCGGCCGCACCGGCTGTTGGCTGACCGCGGTCTCGGCCTTGCAGCCGCCGAGCAGGACGGCAACCCCCAGCATAGCAAGCCCACTCAGCCCGGCGGGGACCTTGCCCCGCAGAAACCTGGAGCTCGCGCGCTCAAGTGCACTTGTGCTCATGACGATCTCCCTTTTTGCGCCCGTCGCAGCCCTTGGCCGGGCTTGCCATGTAAGCCTCACTAACATATGTTAGCGACGCTGACATCGCAAAGTGTTAGTGACGCTAACTTTTCAACTCATCGTGAAGTGGTCATGCTGACGTGATGGGGCGACTCGCGGCCAGATCCGGACAGACCAAGGCGCGCTATCACCATGGCGAGCTGCGCGAGGCGCTGATCACGGCCACGCGCAAGCTTGTGGAGGAGCGCGGCGCGGAGAATTTCACGCTCGCGGATGCCTGCCGCGTCGCGGGCGTGACGACGGCGGCCCCCTACCGCCACTTTCAGGGCAAGCAGGAGATTCTGGCCGAGATCGCCTCGCGCGGCTTCGATGACCTGAGAAGCCGGGCGATGGCCGTCGTCGCCCAAAAGGGCGAAGGCACGCTCGAGACGATTATTGCGCTGGGCCAGTCCTATGTGGCGTTTGCCGTCACCGAGACCGCCGTCTTTCGCCTGATGTTCGGGCAGGAGCCGTCACTGAAAAAGGCGACGCACGTCGTCGGCAGGGGACATGACTGCTTCGCCCACCTGATCGATCAGGTCGCCCTTTACTGCAAGCGCAACAAGGTGCGCGGCGACGCCCAAGAGATCGCCTTGAAACTATGGACTTTTGTGCACGGGGCAGCCTCGCTCCTGATTGATCAGGACTACGAGGCCGTTGCCCCAGGTCTCGACGTCAACAAGCTGATCGCCGGCGCAGTCCCCGGTCTGCTCACCGCCTCTGCCATCGCCCGCAAAGCGCGAGGCTAAGCCAGCACCGTGTGCGCGGCTGGCTGATCCCTGGCGACACACGTTCCTTTGAAGCCTGGACTATGCGGGAACCGCGCGGTTTCCCACACAGGGCTACGAGGTTCATCGCGGCGGCGCAGGGCCCTCACTCGCGCGGCTCGCGGAACCGTGCACTCCCCGCTGGGTTCGCCTGGGGCGACGGGTCGGAGTGGCCTGCCCAAATTCAGGGCAGGCCCTGCCCATCCGATGTTTTGCTGCAACAGGTTGGCAAAGTCGCATCGCGACGAAAATGACAGTCGCATGACGGACACGGCCTATGGTTAATTGCCCTTAGCACGAGGGTCCGTACGGGGGTGCCGATGCCGTTTGAAATCGAGCGCAAATTTCTTGTGCGTGGGACCGCCTGGCGCGCTGCGGCAACCGAGCGCCTGCACATTCGCCAAGCCTACTTGGCGACCGAGGGTAAGGCCTCCGTTCGGGTCCGCATCAAAGACAGCGCGGCCACTTTGACCATTAAGTCGCGCGCACCTGAACGTCGGCGCTTGGAGCTTGAATATCCTATTCCCGTGCTGGAAGCGGAGGCGGCCATCGCCCTTCGCCGGGGCATCGTCGTGGAAAAGTATCGCTATATCGTGCCCTATGCGGGCGCGGTGTGGGAAGTCGACGTGTTCGTTGGCGAGAACGAAGGCCTCGTCGTCGCCGAGATCGAGCTGCGCGACGAACATCAGCAAATCGCCCTGCCGCCCTGGGCCGGCCCGGAGGTCACCAGCCAGGCCCTATTTTACAACAGCGCGCTGGCGGCCTACCCCTTCGCCAGCTGGAGCCATGACCGGAAGCTCGCGCTCAGCGCGGATGCCTGAGCCGTTGGGAGGGCTTGCGAGATGGCGAGCCTGATCGGGGGCGCGACTACTTTTTGCCCCCGTGCCGCTCCACGAATTTGGCGAAGGCTTCGAGCTGCTGTTTCAGGAGGCCGCGCGTGGTGTCGTCCTTCACCTCGCCGGTCTTGTCGTCCAGCTTGCTGGCACAGCTACCGACAAAAATTTCTGGTTTGTTGAGGGTCAACGCGTCCAAGAACACCATGGTGCGGCGTAACTCGTATTGCACGCGCCCGCCGCCAAGCGGCCCGGGCGAGGCCGATTGGATGGCGATCGGCTTGCCCGCGAAGGGTTGATCGGGCAGACGCGAGACCCAGTCGATGGCGTTCTTCAAGCAGCCCGGAATGGAGAAATTATATTCCGGCGTGCAGAAGACGACACCATCCGCCCCACGGATCGCCTCCGCCAGCGTGCCGACGGCCGCGGGAAAGCCGGTCGAGTTCTGGATATCCGCGTTGTAGAGAGGAAATTCGGCGAACGACGGGGCTTCTTTAATGGTCATACCGGCCGGTGCGAGGCTCGGAAGCGCCTGCATGAGCATGCGATTGTAGGACCCCTTACGCAAGCTGCCGCAGATGGCGATGATATTCATAACTGAGCTTCCTTTCTGTTGAACCGGGCCGGGCACACCGACCCCAGGTGTACGAGCTTGCGGCCCAGGCGTGCAACAGGCGAGCTGCAGCCCCCACGCAAATCCTGCGCCGCCGGCATTGTCCCTTCACCGCGGGCTTGGCCGCACCCCGCTCGGGAAAAGGCTCAGTACACTTCAGCCACATATCTGTCCTTGGGGATGGGACGGCGGCGATAGTCCGGGTGGTGCGTGCGTGGGGGTAGAACGATCGGCGGCCGCGGCACCTCATGGTAGGGGATCTGGTTCAAGAGGTGGCGAATGCAATTGAGGCGCGCTTTCTTCTTGTCCACTGCCTCAACAATCCACCACGGCGCTTCCGGTATGTGCGTGCGCTCCAGCATGATCTCTTTCGCCGCCGTGTAATCCTCCCAGCGCCGTCGCGACTCCAGATCCATGGGGCTCAGTTTCCACTGCTTGAGTGGATCGTGGATACGCATCATGAACCGGAAATGCTGCTCATCATCACTAATCGAAAACCAATACTTGATGAGAACGATGCCGGAGCGCACGAGCATCCTTTCGAACTCCGGCACGGTGCGCAAAAACTCCTCGCACTCCTCGTGCGTACAAAAGTCCATGACCCGTTCGACGCCGGCGCGATTGTACCAGCTTCGGTCGAATAAAACGATCTCGCCCGCCGCCGGCAGGTGCGCAACATAGCGCTGGAAATACCATTGCGTCCGCTCGCGCTCGTTGGGCGCGGGGAGGGCGGCTACTCGGCAAACACGCGGGTTAAGCCGTTGTGTGATGCGCTTGATCACCCCGCCCTTGCCCGCCGCGTCGCGGCCTTCGAAGATGACGATAACCTTCAGGCCTTGCGTGACGATCCAATCCTGCAGCTTGACCAATTCGCCCTGCAGTCGGAAAAGCTCGCGAAAATAAAAGGTGCGATCGATGCTCGTTTGCTCGGGGCGCGCGAGGAGTTCCTCGGTCACCTTATTGAGGCGCGCATCATCGATCTCCATTTCGAGTTCTTCATCGAAGCTGTCGACGAGTTCGTCACGTACGCGGCTATCGAGATCCTGGGCGCGCATTCCGCTGGGCATCGCGGTGTCTCCTGACTGCGTTCGGGGCCTAAGGCCTGAGAGTAAAGCCTGCGGGAACGTGAAGCCAAGCCGATGGGCGGGAGACGCGAACGTGACAGTTTTGTAAAGCTGCGGTCGCGTTTGAACCCCTCCTCGCATCGCAAGCAGGCTCCCGCTGACGGCTCAAGGCGCCAAGGCCCAGGCCACTCGGGTATGGGGAAGCCGCGCCCGCTTATGCGTGTGCTTGAGCGGCCGCGCGCGGCTGCCTCGCCCGCGCGTGCGACAAGCAGGGGCGCGCGAGGCGCGGCTAGCATCGGTCCGCCGGAGAAAGGGCCCTCTATCGCGCTCAGCCCCAGGGCAAGTTTGCTTGGGACACCGCGGCTCGCGATCTCAGTCTGAAGCGCGGTGTGACACGCTCTTCTTTGTCCACAACCTCGCAACGGTGGGGCATGCGAGCAAACCGCGTGACCGCAACGGCGTGCCTCCCCAGCAGCTTCACCCAGTCCCCGCGTTAATGACGTCTGGCCGATGGGCTGGGCGCGGCAACAGCGCTGCCCACGTGATTCCCATTGCGCAGAACCGAACCGCCCCCTCGTGCCGCACGCTTTCAGCGCGAGCCCGCGACGGCGGCAATCGCCCATGCTGGCAAACGCTTAAACCCAGGGCATGGCTCCCAACCCCGCGCCATTGCGCTGCATCAATTCGCGCCGCCGCGGGTTCGCCGCGCACCAAAATAATTGTTTTTCAAGATGTTGGTTACGCGGCGGCGCACTCAACCGGCCGCTAAACTCCTCATGAGTGTAAGAGCTCATACAACGTCACGTCACAGAGTGCCGGCGACGAAACGGAACGAGAGGCAACCCTCGCACGTTGGTGCCAACACTTAGGTCACGCCAAAGACTACAAAGGAGTCATCCGTCGATGTTGAAAACTCTCTCGCTCAGCACCGTTCTGCTCGCGTTCGGTGTGCTTGCCACGCCGTCGCTCGCCGCGCCGGCCAGCGGTCTCAAAGGTGTTGAGTCGCAAACCAGCTCATCCGTCGCCGAGCAGGTCGCCTATCGTCGTTGCTGGTATCATCATGGACACCGGCATTGTCGTTGGGTCGGCGGCTACGGGCCGAGCATCCGCCTCCACTTCGGTGAACGCCACCACGGCTATCGCCATCATCGGCGTCACTATCGCCACTACTAAGGTAGGGCTCAATCGTCGTCACGGACCGATCCTTGCGATCGGTCCGTTGGCGTTTAAAGTGTTGCATGCGTCAACAAGCGTTGCATGGCAAGCGCGCGACCGGCGCGCCCAGCCGCGGGCATTGGGGCTCTCTTCCTCGACCGCTCGAGCGACCGGTGAAGCGCACTACCTCATCCAAACGCATGGTGCCTATCGAACCGGCTGCTGAGGGGGCAAACCCTGCGCGATGCCCGCCGGGTTGACGCGAGCCGTGCCCGCTTGCTCCTAGGCTTGTCGCATCAGCAAGGGATGTCAGAGCCGCCGGACGGCCCCGCTCCCCCGCGCCGTTTAGCGAAAGCTTGGCAGGCTGTTGAAGCTGTGGAAGGGCGGAGGTGACGGCAGGCTCCACTCCAGCGTCGTCGCACCAGCACCCCACGGGTTGTCGGATGCGGGCCGACGCCGAATAAAATAGGCCTCGAGCGTGGCGAGCACGAAGACCAGCGTGCCGGCAGCGGTGATGTAGGCGCCCAGCGAGGACCAGCCATTCCAGTAGGCGAAGCCATCGGGATAGTCGGCAATGCGACGCGGCATGCCGGCCAGGCCCAAGAAGTGTTGCGGGAAGAAGAGGACATTGGCGCCGATGAAGGTCAGCCAGAAGTGCAGCTTCCCTAAGGCTTCGCTGTACATGTACCCGGTCATCTTCGGGAACCAATAGTACCAGCCCGCGAAGATGGCGAAGATCGCCCCCAGCGACATCACGTAGTGAAAGTGCGCCACGATGTAGTAGGTGTCCGTCAACACGCGATCCACGCCGGCGTTGGCGATCATGACCCCTGTGACGCCGCCGATGGTGAACAAGAAAATGAACCCGAGCGCCCACAGCATCGGCACGCGAAATCGGATCGAGCCGCCCCACATCGTGGCGATCCAAGAAAACACCTTAACGCCTGTGGGCACGGCGATAACCATGGTGGCGAAGCTGAAGTAGGCCTGGGCATCGACACCCATGCCCGAAACGTACATGTGGTGCGCCCAAACGATGAACCCGATAAAACCGATCGCCACCATCGCGTACACCATCCCGAGATAACCGAAGATGGGTTTGCGCGAAAAGGTCGACACCACCTGGCTGACAATGCCAAATCCGGGCAGGATCAAAATGTACACTTCGGGGTGACCGAAGAACCAGAAAAGGTGCTGGTAAAGCAGCGGATCACCGCCACCAACAGCATTGAAGAAGGTGGTACCGAAGTTGCGGTCCGTCAGCAGCATGGTCAGCGCGCCGGCAAGCACGGGTAACGCCAAGAGCAGCAGAAACGCCGTAACCAGGATGCTCCACACGAACAGCGGCATTTTGTGCAGCGTCATACCGGGCGCGCGCATATTGAAAATGGTGGTGATGAAGTTGATGGCTCCAAGGATGGAGGAAGCGCCCGCGACGTGCAGCGCCAAAATCGCAAAATCCGGGGCTGGACCTGGATGTCCGCTGGTGGAGAGCGGCGCGTACAACGTCCACCCCGCCCCAATGCCGGACATCGTGGCCGGGCCTTCCACCAACATTGACGTAACCAGCAAGGCGAAGGAGGCCGGTAACAGCCAGAACGAGATATTGTTCATGCGGGGAAACGCCATGTCGGGGGCGCCGATCTGCAACGGCACGAACCAGTTCCCGAACCCCCCGATCAGCGCGGGCATGATCGTGAAAAAAATCATGATCAGGCCATGCGCGCCGACAACCACATTGTAGGCATGGCCGTTGGCAAACAGCTGCAGCCCGGGATGCTGCAGTTCCACGCGCATCAGGACGGAGAGGACGCCACCGATCAGGCCTCCCACCACAGCAAAGGCGAGGTACATCGTGCCGATGTCTTTGTGGTTGGTGGACTCAAGCCAACGCAGCAGCCCAGAGGGTCGGTGCTCGAGTTCTGCCACCGAGGTCGTCGTCGAGGCCATGCGAAGCTCTCTCACGTCGTCGGTCCTTGGCAAAAAACCCTGATGGCAGAGGCAGTTCCGAGGAGAATTGTCGCAGGCCCCAGGCGGGCCTGACGACCGCGATGGGAAATTCGCCTTTAGACAAAGCCAAGCTGGCATCACGGCCTGACGTCCCTCCGGCACGGCCGGGAACGCGGGATCGGACGAGACGTGCACCCCCGCGCCGATTGAGGGCGCGCAGATTCTGGGCCTTCAGCCCTGCCCGGCGGCCGCTGTCACCACCTGAGCGCCCGACCACTCGACACGGCAAGGGTCAGGCGTGCCGCTACCGAAGCCGTGCGGACCACGGGGCAAGGGAACCCCCGCTCGGACCGGACGTTGCGCCAGCATGTCGCAAGCTCGGGTAGCGGGCCGAGCCTCCTCGCAAGGATGGATATCAATGTCTGTCGACACCACCGTGAAGAAAGTCAGCAGCGCAGCCTCGCCACACGGCGAAATGGATCAAAGCTATCTGGTTTCCGGCAAGCGGGTTTCGCTTCGGCTGTGGCGCAACGAGAAGCCGCAGAAAAAGCCACCCACGCGGCGGGACTACGAAACCGTCGGCTTTGTGCTGGCCGGGCAGGCCGAGCTGGTCGTGGAAGGGCAAACCGTCATGCTTGAGCCCGGCGATGCCTGGCTGGTGCCCGCCGGCGCCGAACACGCTTACCGCATCTTGAGCGAGTTTACGGCGCTCGAGGCCACGGCGCCTCCCGCGCAGGTGCATGGGCGTGACGAGTAGCACCCCGCTGCCGCCTTGCGGCGCCTGAAAATCACGCGCCGCCCGCAAACCCGCAGGGCTGGATCTGCCGCGCATCTTGCCGGCAAACAAGGGGCTGCGGTGCTTGCCGGGCTGCCGCGGCCCCAGGAGCAAGCCTTAAATCCACTGGACGGGCCGTTGCCAGGCGATCAAGCTTGGGATGGGCCACGCGATGGCCCAGCTCTGGAGCCGATGAGCCATGGACAACCCGGGTGTGCACGAGGCAAATGCAGATCAAGCAGCCTATTGGAACGGGGCGGCCGGTCGGCGGTGGATCCATCGGCAGGAGACCCTCGACCTTGTGCTGCAACCGATCCAAGACATTCTGCTGGCCCGGGCCGCGGTCACGCCGGGAGAGCGAATTGTCGACATCGGGTGTGGCTGTGGGACCAGCACGATCGCCCTCGCGCGCCAGACCGGCCGCGCTGGCCACGTAACGGGCGTTGATATCTCGCAGCCCATGCTGGCGCGAGCCCGCGAGCGCGCACCGGCAGATCTGGCGCTTCAGTTCATAACTGCCGACGCCACCGTCTATCCCTTCAGTGCCGCCCGCGCCGACCTATTGTTCTCACGCTTTGGCGTGATGTTCTTTGCAAATCCGACGCTCTCTTTTG
>Ga0081455_10002916_pt1 | contig 20073 bp, 25 predicted proteins | sample TabmetS3T2R1_FD_70207 | JGI IMG/M metagenome (GOLD analysis project Ga0081455, IMG submission 70207) | Tabebuia heterophylla rhizosphere microbial communities from the University of Puerto Rico - S3T2R1 | ecosystem: Host-associated > Plants > Roots > Rhizosphere ... | reverse complement strand
AAACATGTCAATGGGCCTTACCCGTCTTTAAATATTGTGGTACATTTATCGAATGTACTCCACTAAATAGTAACAAGTGTATATACCAAGTAGATAAGAAATATCTGTTTCTACCATAAAGATAAAATAGCTAAATCATCTAATTATCTACTAACAAGGACTACTGGTATTGGTTATTAGACGGGTTGCCTGGTTTATTTCTTGTATTATAATTTGTAGTATCTTCTCTTCAATTACTTTAATTCTGCTATTTGCTGTTACTAGAACATCAATAACTAACCATGCTTTTGCAGATGGCCTTTCACAGGAGCAGACATCAGCTACCTTGGGTAATAGACAGTCAGATTTGCTGATAAAGATGAATCCTTCAGTTGTGACTACGGAAACACTACAAACAAAACATGAAAAACCAATAATTGAATTCAGATTATTTGATCCAATGACGAATAAATCGTTCAATCATGTGAATTATGATATTTCTATATTAGATAAGGACAATAAACAATTGCTTTCTAACTGGTTCCATTCTCACGATGGGACATTAGGAATTGAGATAACACCAAATAACAGTACAGGTGAAGCAAAAATTGTCGGTGAACAGGAGCCACTTATAGGATCATATGTTGGAACACCAATTAATCCTGTTTTAGCAGAGGGGCCAATATTTCTGAAAGGTGGATTGTACCATTTCAAAGTTAGAATAGGCACACTTGATTGTGATACCTGCGTGCTTCCAGCTGATCAACAGCATGTCTATGACAGCTGGCTTAGCATAGGATCTACATTAAATAGGCAGATAGATATGGAAGGCAAATATGTTCCAATTAAGATTATTTCATACTATGATAAATTGAATGGATTTAACTTTAATGAAAGTAATAAGCAATTGCAGTTCAGTATGCCGTTTAATTGGAATATAGACAGACTAAAAAAAGCCAATATTTTTGTGCATGAAGAAATAAACGTCCCTAAATCAAATCCCTTCACTAATGCGAGCTCTTATACAGGCACAGTGAATGGATTAAATGTCACAAAAGATATTGTATTGGATAACACTGATCCGAAAACTGATATAATCCATATTATGTTGACAAAGGATACTCTGCTTAGCTTGGCAGAGCGACTTAACAATAATAATAATACTATTAGTAGTAGTGAACAAGAGCAATTCTCGCAATCCCGGCAGCAGCAACTGGCATCACCACAACAAATGTTTCCAGGGCTGATGAAGTTTGCCTTACAGCCTTCACAAGTAAAAGTGGGGACAAACATGTCTATGGCTAGTTCAATGGGTTCAATGTAATGTAATCTTGGTCTCGTCGTTTTTACACCATATAATAAATTAGATATAACTAATAGTTTCCAACTTATGAGGGCTTTCTTTTCAATTTGTACAACGCCTAATAGGTACATCACATATATACAGTATTTTACTTCTTTCTTCTTTTACGCATCATCAATATTCCAATACCTCCAAGAATACTACCGAATAATGCTACAGTAATAATCATGGGATAAAAAGTGGAGCTTGACGGATTAAGTATATTAGATGGTTGAAAAGGAACATCTACATTAAATGATGCCAAAGAAGAGAGATCCTTTAAATCAATTCTACTCAGTATTTGATATGTCCCTGAATCAGGAAAAATATAACTTATTGCAAAACTACCATTAGTAGATGAGATATTAGTATACTTGAATGTCCTTAGCTGCCCGCTGCTATTGGTTGCTATTGTGACTCTTGCCGCTAGGTCTTTAACATTCTCATTTGTAGTCAGATTCTGTACTTCAAATTTCATTTGAGACCTTGAATCAATTATTGGACTAACCGGAGAGTTAAAGAGGATCTTTATGTTATTTATCTTGTCTACCCATTGTTGCTGTTGTGTTTGGTTGTTATTCTCATCATTAGTTGCAGAATTTGTTTGTGCAAATACTAACAGGGATCTATGTGACACAGACATAAAACTACTCTTGTCGCTACTTAAATTACCAATACCAATACCAATACTAATTATGATACATGTTAGAACTAAAAATATTTGATATCGTAATATCATGTTATATGTGATGAATATTTCATATTAGCGCTGTTGATCCGCTTTTCCTTAATAGATCTCCTGTTATCTTTAATTCCTGCTTGCTCTTTCGGTAATAATACAGACTCATGATCAACACAACGACAGCTAAAATTAATGCCATGGTAGCAAATCCATCAAAAGTCCGAGGATTATGCTGATTCTCTCCTCCGATACCATTATCAGGAGTGCTGCCGGCTAGTTCATGCATTTGCATTTGAGAGTTAGACATCGCTACGGATGGAGGTGATGTAATTGTTAGAAAAGCCGATACCACGAGGACTACAATTCCAATAATTAATTCAATTTTTATTGTTTTGGAAAATCGTTTAAAAGGGTCGAAATATTCTTTGCTATTTTGTACAATTTTAGAATTTCTTTTACCAGTGACTGGTAGAATTTCAAATTGCTTTTGAGACATATTTCCTCTTTGAGCAATCTGTACCATGACAAAATGTAATTTGATCTGATGATAGCCTCCTAACAGGATCATTGGTACAATGACACATAATTTGACAATTAGAATGTTCCCGTACATAGAATCAAATAAGGATCCTAATGATTGAAGTTGAAGCCAAGCCATGTACAACCCACTCATACCTATCACACCTAAACATATAATTGCAATAATTGAGAAATATGGAAGCATTACTGCCAGCGAGTAGCAATTTCTTGCCACTAGTTCTTCTTTTCCACTAGTTCCATATTCTCTATTACTCGATAATCTTATTACATAAAGAAGTATTGATGAGATATAGAATAATCCTCCAAGCCAAATGGAAACAGTCATCACATGTAACCAATCAGCAGATATCGCTATATCAGGAAAGAACGACGCTGCTGCATTATGGCTTACTATGCTATTCGAAAGGATATTTACTGCACCTAAGCTCAAAATAGCCAACAAGATTATTCTACTGACTTTATCGCGGCTTTCTATATCTATCTTCTCTTTTTTACTCGTTATAGTTCTCTTTACTAATATATAGTATGTTACTGCTAGAATAAAAATCAAGATGGAAGTGATAATCCTCAGTAGCCAGACTGGACCAACCGAAGTATCCAATACTATTGAGAAAGTATCGGAAAAGGATAAACCCAACTCGGTTGATAAATTGTATACCTCCAAAAGAAATAATCCACTGCTGGATGCGATCAGAACCATTACTGATAAGATTATTATCAAGAACACTCTTCTTGCCGTCCCAGTATCTTTTTGCATTATTTCACTGGGTTTATTGGGTTTTATTCGAATGCGGTTAGGAAATACTTTTGAAAATACAAAATGATTAAAGGCGACCCCAACTACTGCAGTCTGCGACACTAATAACGGAGCTTTAATCAAGGCATCTTTATAAGATGTGATGGTTTCTTGTGAATCTGAATGAGACATCATCATAGGCATTTCTTCGCCCTGTGAGAAAGCTTGTAAGGAAAAAGTTGCATAAGACATGACCGATATAATAAAAATGAGTAGTATCGTTAGGATGGTAACTAGATAACTATGCTTGTGCAATAGATTTTCAACATCCTATTATTATTCATTAGCAGAAATATGAGAAGAGAAAATAGAAATAGGTTTGATACAAGTGCTGTGATTGTGATTATTACACAAACAAATGGAGAAGGAAGTCAATATGACAAACTGGAATGGAGTGATCCACTTTATTTGGTAGCGTTCTCCAGTGCTAAAACTCTACTTTCTAATTCTGAAATTTTTTTCGCTATGTCAACATTTGATAGGATTGGCTCAGGAAATGCTCCATCAGACCTGGGTGCCGGGCATTCGTATCCGCCTATTATTCCATTTCTTGTTACTGTATCAGAAATCTTTTCAGTAGAATTGCTTACTACGGTATCCTCAGAAACTGCTCCTGGGCTACATGAAAAATCAATGCTAATTGGATTTCCACTTAGATTTCCAAAAATCCGGAATTTGTAGGTAGTTTCGACATCAGGAATAAAGGACGCTGTATAATGTCCTGGCTGATCTTCATCCGGTTCCAAGTCAAGAACTTTAGTTTTTGCACCCGCAGATATCTCTGCTTTGAGAGAATCTTGTAACTCCTCTATGGGCTTTGTTGAATTAGAGTCTGTGCTCATAGGATCCTTTGGGTCTGGGGTGTACGCGTACAAGTCCACTCCAGATTTGTCGTCTACATATACTGGTTCGTTCAGGAATCCGGCAGCAAATAGATACTTGTCATTTCCAATGGTGTAGAGTTGTTTCTGATGAGCATACACTAGACCTTTGCTGGACATTGAAAAAAGTAACAGTGCAGCAATAGACGCTACTCCCAACAGAACGAAAATAGAAGTAAATTTACTTCTCAATAACGGTAAGAGGTTTAGGTTAAAGTTATGTTTTACGGAACCATATTACTGAGTTCCAAAACTTGGAGAGTCTGATTATAGTATAGTCAACTCCTATTACATAATAACTTAGACTATCTATAGTACATTCGACGAATGTACTAGTCATGTGAAGAACATAAAATCAGATAAGCATAGAGTATCAGCGAGTTTCGAACAAGAGCTGCAGCTGCACTAAGTATTCCAGCTGCACCCACTCTACTAGCAGTTACAGCTAGCAGATACTATCTATAATGTCTTTAACATTCTGAATCCCTTCTTGTATGTTCGAATTACTTTCAGGTAACATTGGTATAAGCACATAAATATTCTCATGATTGTTCAGAGCAAAGTTACGGACAGGACATGGCGAAGATAGGGTGATTTGGTTAGTATCCTGCTTTTCAAAAAAAGGTATAGAGGGTCATGTGTTAAATTCCATTATTATTTACTTGAATCTACTAGCTAGCTAGCTGCTGCAGCTGCTGCTGCACCCCCTCCAGATGCTGCTGCCGCTGCTGCGCCACCGTGATGATGATGATGATGTCTATTGTGAGCAAATACGTCACCTGTTGTTGTGAGGGTGCTTGTTGCGACGACCGCCGTAACCAATATAGCCATAACGGCTATTGCCATAACTGTTTTCAAATTAGTTAATTAAAGAATGTTGATAAGTAATTTAAGTATTATATAACAAAGTTAATTGATGATGCGGTAATGACGGAGTTTATTTCAATAAATAATCTTTCTACCTTATTTTTTCATTGCATAGCCTCTACTTAGCCTCTAAAATGAAATTGCCTAGCTTCTAAAATCCTAATGGCGAAGCCTATATTACTGGTATTATTCCCGTTTTTAGAAAACATGAGTTAACAAAGTTAAATTTACTTTATTAAATCGGATTCAGTGTATCTACTTTAGATGCACCTTATGTTTGGGAATAGAACCTTTGGACCTAGATATCGACCTGTACCGCTGTTGATTATTATTATGCTAGCAGGAAGTAGTCTAATTGTCGCCAATCATTTTGCTGGAAAGGCCTACAGTCAGCCGGAGACAAATTTTCCGCCGCCTATATTTTATAAATTAAGAAGTGAGCCTTCATATTTAATTGACATTCCATATAGTTCTACAGGAGTTTCATCCTTCAATCCTTCAGAGATCTCTATACCAACTGGGATGACGGTTATATGGTTTAATGATGATGACGGAGATCATTCAGTAACTACGACAACCTCTAATGAGACATATAATGTTCCAGAAAGTTTTGATTCGGGACCCATCCTCACAGATGGGGGTTCTTTTGTACATACTTTTGACAAGCCAGGAGTATACCATTACTATGATACTTTTAATCCAGCAGCCCGTGGCACGATTAATGTAGGTGGTGCTATTGAGGAGGGCAAAAATATGAACATGATGATAGGGGGAGTTAATGCAATTCCGTTCAACTCAAGCAAGCCTCAAGGAGTTGTTCTATCCTTTGTTCCAAAAACAGTTACATTTCCACCGGATATTGCATTGACTTACAATGTTTCGCTCTTAAATGCCTCAACTGGTAAAGTACTCTTCAGCAATGGGTATGATGATAGCGATGGAATATTAGACTTGGAACTAGTTCCATCACACGCAGGTAAGAACGCTTCACATTTTATTACATGGGGTCCGGATTTTATAGGTCAGGAAGCAGTCAATAATGACGGTACGTTCCATATTAAGGGACCCATATTAATTGATAATTCACCTTATGCTATAGATGTACAAATAACTGCAAAAGATAACAAGGAGCTATCACCCCCGGTAGACGACCAGTTCATATTACCAAATTCGTAATCCAACCCTACCTTTTTACAGTATAATTTTTTAACCAGGGATAGAGTTGAATCCAAAAATCTTCGTCCTCCTTCACCGGTCACTTTCTTGGTGGTAGCACATCACATGCTCTGATGATGATGACATTACCAAAATCATCATTTCGCACATGCCGGTACCTAATTAGATTAGATTCTGTAATTTTGGATTGAACAGAATTGAGATTATATTAAATAATATTCTAACGGATGTGTCTTATCTCTATATACAGGGTTTTGGGGAGAGAAATAATTTCTGTTGAAAGTCGTATTGCTTGATATCTTATAAGAACAAATTAGATAAATCCCAATGGCCAAAGCCCACAATATACTGATGGGTGAGTGAAATATGAATCATGCAAAATCGCGCATTCATAATAACTCATAATATCAAAGATTCATGCAATTCTTCCTCCCAGTCTCAAGCAAGGCATATATCTTTGAGCTAATGAAATTATGTAGATCTCAAACCACTTGAAATGCGAAATGACAAATACAATGAAGGTTTTAGTATACAGTGGTTTCGTTGTACTTTTGTTAAATCAAAGTGTCAGCTATCTGTTTGCTCAAACTTCTAGTTCCAATCCATTAACAGAGGTAGAAAATAACACAAGGATCTTTGAGACTTTCTCGGTTACTGGTTTAATTAGTTCTTTAACAGTTGATAAAGAAGTAGCTAACTTTTCCTCATCCACGTCAAACGACAATCTATTTTCTTCTCCCATTGATTATATCGAAGCTGGAAATTGGAGTCTTAATGTCGTAGACAAGAAAATAAGAAACTTTGACGTAAATTTCACGATGGTGCATCCCGATGGATCAGATTGGCACTATCATGAAATAGGTAATTTTCAATCTGATCCTGACATTCCAGTATTGCTTGAAAATGATGGAACAACCTTTGAAGGAACAACTGATGTTGGAGAAGATGGCATGGACAAATGGTTTGATGTTCAAACCAGCGTAAGCATTTCGGACCTCAATACGATTACAATATTTCTAGATCCTGTAGATACTGAAAATCATTTCAATAGTCAACCGATATATGGAATAGTCACTTCGTCTGTTGATGTGAACGGGAATCCAATTTTTAGGTCAAAGATATAATAATATAAAAATGCGTTCAACTCCAATCACTTGACATTAAGTAGGCTGCCTCTAGCAGGGATGGCATAAGATAGTATTCGCCTGCAACTATTAAACGCTATATTTTACAATGAGTGATTGAAATTGATAAGAGATGACAAGGATTAGTATTCAGGCTGCTCACGAACAAGTTAATCCAAAAGAGCTTCTTAGTGATGTTATAACCATGGACGAAAAAGGGATCCAACGGTGCTGGACTAGCGATCATTACATGCCATGGTGGGACAGCGGGGCCTCGGGAGGGGCCGCATGGCCGTGGCTTGGGGCTGCATTAGCTAGAACCAAAAATATAGTTATAGGCACTGGCGTGACGGCCCCTATACTTCGATATCATCCAGCTATCGTTGCTCAAGTATTTGCTACACTTGAATATATGTTCCCAAACAGAGTATTTCTTGGAATCGGAAGAGGGGAAGCCCTTAATGAAGTTACTTCAGGCCACTCTTGGCCCTCCAATGCTGAAAAATTTGAGAGGTTAAAAGAAGCTATATACCTAATTAGAAAATTATGGACTGGAGAATGGGTTGATTTTAAGGGAAACTACTATTGGGTCAAAGATTCTAAATTGTATACCAAACCTTCAAATCGTATCCCTCTTTACATTTCTGGCATTGGTAAACAAAGTGCTCGGCTGGCTGGCGAAGAGGCAGATGGGTTTGTTACTAATGAATTGGATGTAGAAGTGATACGAGATACGTTATTTCCCTCATTAAAGAAAGGCGCCATGATTTCGGGTAAGGATTATAGTTCGTTAGAAAAGATATTGTTTTTACCAGCATCGTATCATGAGGACAAACAAAAAGCACTGGAGTCGATTAGATTCTGGCGGGGTGCTATGATTAAGGCTTTCTTTGATGTAGATGTTCATGATCCTAGAAAAATTCAAGAGAATGGTCAGATCATAGGCGATGATACACTAGAGAAGAAGTTCCTTGTAATATCAAGTGCAGAGGAAGGGATAAAAAAGCTCAAGAAGTATATAGAATTGGGATTTACAGAGATCGTTTTGACTAATTCAAGTCCGAATAGAAATGAACTAGTTAAGCTAATCTCAGAACAGCTATCACCACACTATCGTTGATTAGGTTGACCGTAAGTTACCAAGGGACAATATCGATTTCAACCAGTCTCAAAAAGAGGAAAATATAAACTCCATTGGCTAAAATGTAGAAATATATCAGCTGATTATTCGTATTATCTCGGGGCATAAAATATTATCACTGCTCCCATTACAGCAATTACGGATCCTATTACCTCGTATCGATCTGGTTTTTTTCTATCTACTAACATCCCCCAAAGAATTGAAGATATGATAAATATTCCTCCATAGGCTGCATATACTCTTCCAAATTGGGCAGGTTGGAAAGTTGGAATAACACCGTAGACAAACAAAACTATTCCTCCTAATATCCCAAATAGCACTCCTTTTCTTTCTCGTAGCCATTTCCATACCATATAACCGCCCCCTATTTCGGCGATAGCTGCAACAAAAAATAATGCAATACTTGTAAGTACAAAAAATGGTGTTAGATCAGAGAATATCAATGCTGCTTTGACCACAACGATTCTTCTCCCTTCCGAGGAGCATAGAATATTATTATTACTCCAGCTATGGCTACGACCGAACCAACTATATCAAATATATCTGGGACTTCCTTTTCAAAGATGAAACCCCAGAGCAGCGCCATGACAATAAAAATGCCGCCGTAAGAAGCATAAATTCTATGGAAGTATGTAGGCTGGAGTGTTGGAATTATGCCATACAAAAATAAGATAAATCCCCCTAGGACGCCTATTACCCAGCTCATATCTGCTCTAAGCCATAACCATATCAGGTATCCTCCACCAATTTCGAACAGGCCAGCTAAAAGGAAGAAGAATATTGTAGAAATCACCTTCTTTCTCTTGTAAGCATCCGTCAATGGTTGTACAAATAGTGAAGAAATGGTCGTATATGTAGTGTAAGTAACCTTGTGCAACGTATCGCTAGTGATATACGTGTGTGTGAAGGTTTTGGGTACTGATTGCCGTGTATTGAAACTTGTTCCCGGGTATTGCTCTACTTCTGCCACTTCTTTCTCAAGTTTAGATGAGATGCCAGCCTTATCATGAACATTATCGATATGACACCATTTAAAATTGGAAACTTCTGTGTACTTGTAGATTTTTCCGAATATAAAATTAGTTTCTTCGAAGGTTGAGCGAAGTATCTAACCAGATAAAAAGTGTTAATGCCTTCGTTCGCCTCATTCCTAGTATTCGTAATGTCTTGCGTTAGAACAACGCCTCCCCCTTGTACTATACAGTACCTACAAAACGTCGCTTCCTGATTTATTGTACAGTTTTCAAATAGTCATGCAATCATGCAGGACAGGGTATATTCATAAATACGAAAGTCGCTCCCATTATTTTTATTTATTAATAAATAAAGATAAACAATACTACCTTATCGATTATCATTTACTTCTGACCACATATAATAAACAGATGGGCGACAAGGCTATGTTAGGTATTGTTAGGTATGTATATTTTAATGCAATAAGGTATTGTTAGGTATTGTTAGGTATGTATATTTTAATGCAATAAGGTATTGTTAGGTATTGTTAGGTATGTATATTTTAATGCAATAAGGTATTGTTAGGTCTAATGCGCTTTGCATGAGCGCATGTGTTTTATGTATTGTTGTGTATTGTTATGTCTAATGCGCTTTGCATGAGCGCAGACGAGACACATTAATTAATTACAGAAGATAGCAATAGTAATATCAACTGAAACAATATGACTGATTTCCAGATTCCACTTGTGGATAAATGAATATACGATAGAATTTAACATGTTGCTGTGCTCGAGTCTAATCTTATCAGCGTAAAAATAACTCATACGCCAACTTTTGGAATGCCTTGTCTCCTTCTAATATTAAGAATCTATTTTACCCTTGGAATTATACTATTCTGCTAGCCTATCCCTGTCGGTCTCTATTTTTATGTTTCATTAGAGTTTTGATTCAAATAGATCTGAGTATTAATGTTATAATCCAGTGGGTTAAAGGGGGTCCACCTTAGAATTCGACTTGGGAAACGGAATATCTCAGGAATATATTGTATGGTATTGCACCCCACGAAATGACCCATAGATACAGAGTGAATGAACCCTATTGTCAAGAGCTCAAATTCAAGGTGCTACATTTTCATTTAGTTTGCCATTGTATAAATGATGTGAATATGTATATACTGGAGTTATTTGAAAATGATATTCTATCGCAAACCTAATTTATCTTCCAAAACTCAGGATTTAATTTCTCCGTCTTTGACCAAATACAATGTGCTAAATTATTCTGCAGCTTCGAGCTTCTATGAAAACTCTCCTCTTTATAAGTTGTCAGATTCAAAAGATTATACTACATCTGAGTCTGGGAAATCTGTTCCAATCAGTAATGAAAAAATCCCAATAGTCGATATGGTGTTCTAAATTCTTGGAAGCCGAATCCTTTATGGATTTAATTGCGGCAAGTGCAAAAGAGGAGAGCGGGCAACATGTTCATGGTTGGGAAAATATGACTCTGGCAGAGGAAGAAACCGAACTAGACAATAACTAATGTCTAATCTTCATTCATGAGCTTAAGTCTTTTAGTGTATTAACATTTGTTTCCACATAAAATATCGAGCATAACTTATCCAAATTTGAAACCATCCTCACAGTTAGGAGGACAACGTAGCTATGTCAATAAGTGGCCAGGATAGTTCAGTATTATCTTCTGCTATCATTGTAGGGTATATGGAGTACGGTAAGCTTTGTACTAATTCTAGACTTGGTATTAGAGGGGTTCGCATTCGCTGTGCTAGGCTACGTGCATATATTCTCTCAAAATGAAAAGCCGCAACTGAAAATAGCAGCAATAGAAATATAACAATACCGACACTAATTCCGTCTCCCATTCTGAATTTTTTCGTATGGCCATGCTTGCTCCTATGTATAGTAAATGCTTTATTGGTCACCCCATACTCTACCAATATTTAATAGAGCATGTTGATATTTAAGTGCAACTTAACAAGGATAACCATTGATAGAAAATATGAATACTTCCTCTCTACTTTATGACCCGAATCTCTTAATAATACATCTGGATAAGCAACCAATTCAGTAAAGGTTACCGTGAATATAATAATTTGAAAAATAGCACTTTTAATATTTCTGATTACAAGAACATTACGAATTATAAGATAACGCCAAAAGCCAGGGATAAGTAACCATTAACCTAATTAATCAAAGTTTATTAGATCATTAATGTACTATACATTAGTGTAATAAGATGATACCTGTTACCAATCGTAAAAGCAAGACCGAACCAAGCCTTGTTCCTGTTGGTCTTGCTTTGCTAGTCATGGCTCTGTCCCTCACCGCAATAGCAATTAGCTTTGCGTCATTTGGTCACTTGACAGGATATGCATCTAAAATTATGGAACTGCAGCAAAAAAGACTAAGACAACAGTATGGATTACCACCTGCGCATATTGTTACAGATCCCAAGATTCTTCAAGTTCCTCCTTCACTCAGAAATATGCTTAGCGCTTACTATACCGACCCTAAATAAACGAAAATTGGTATTGAAGTAGAAATCCCTTACATACTAAATGATATGTGTTCTTGCTCAAGTCATCATCTGCTTAAATTAATTAAAGCTATTTGTTCTCCTAGAAAATAGCTATCTCTAAATAATTCTTGTGTTCATCGGATTCGATATACAATCTCTAAAATGCTGCTTTCTGCTATAGACATAATACCAATGTTCCAGTTCACATATAACTAACAACAATCACGGTCAGAAGTGACGATCGAGGCGACCATAATTTCAGTCATCAATCAGCATCCCATAACTCATTCCAAGCTTTTAAGATTATCTTCTTCACTATCGTTATGAGACCTATCTCTTCGCCACGATAAGTGCCCAAACATTTTTTATGAGTCTCATCCGTCATTCTAGATCTCTTGTTCCTGATTCGGTTATCATGATGGCCTTAAAACATACAAGATAGAATGACCAGAATGGTCCTAAGCTGAGCTGAGAGGAAATCTAATTCATGCTGTAAACTTTTGCATCGCCATGTTTTGATGCAAGAAATCGATATGACGATTACTTCAGTCTCAATAAGTTACACATGTGACGTTCTAAACTATCATTACTTACGATAGCTTCTATCTCCTTAGCACAGTTTATGCGTTCATTCAATCTCCCAGAAATATATCAACCTAAATGAACCATATTATCATCAGGTTATTGACGATGATCCCATCGAAGCTGATCTAGTTAGTTTTTGAGGGGTTTCTGCTGTTGTTGTTGCTGCTGTTGTTGTTTCGATACCGCTCTCCTAGTATTCTCCAAATAAGCGATAGTTGTTGCCAGATTGCCAAATCCCATAGAATTGAGGGTCTCGGATGGAATCAGAACTATTGTATTACCTTGAATCTTTATCGACTCGTATAACATATTTGACTGTCTCAGTGCATATGCTACTGGTTATCAGCATATACTTTTGATGCCTCTTCAAACCTTTTTGCTACTTGAACTTCTGATTCTCCAAAAGTGATTCTAGCATTCTTCTCCCGTTCAGCTTGAGCTTGCATAGACATCGCAGATTCCAGCTCTTGTGGGATGATTACCTGACGAATCTCTACCCCCGTTACCTCGATTCCCCAACTCCTTGCTTCCTCAGAGATTATCTTTTTAACAACATTGTTAATTTCTTCCCTCTTTGACAGTATATCCTGAAAAAGCGCTGAACCGATATTGTTTCGCAGTGTTGTTTGTGAAACCTGCTTTATCATTTCATTGAAGTTCTGGACATTTAGTATAGCGTCATTCGACCGTGCTTCTAGTATCCTATATCTAAGTATGGCATCGATAGTTACAGGAACGTTGTCCTTTGTCAGCATTCTCTCGGCTTTGAATTCACTAACTCTTTCTCTTATGTCAACAACCAATACATTGTCGGCGAATGGAATTCTGGCTTGTATGCCAGGACCAATTTGTCTTTTAAACTTGCCCAACCTTAAGGTTATAGCTCTTTCGTATTGTCTTATTATTATCAGAAATGAAGAAATTATCAGAGCTAGGCCGGCAATCAGTGATAGATATAGGACTAAATCACTTTTCATCATAATTCCAATTCCAATCCCTACAATTGCAACCACTATACCTAAAATAAGATTGGTTCCCGAACCTTTTTGATTAACAATCTTATCAAAGGGATCGAGTATCATAGAGGATGATGATGACAGAATTACCACTTCCTTCTGTCAATTGGCAGATTTGATCCGGATTCGATTTTATTGTAGCGATAAGCTAGAGTATTCCCTGAAATACAATAACTAGTTAAATCCTTAATTTCTTTAGGTGACATCAATCTATGTATGTATTACGGACCTAATAAAATTGGATTAACAAAGTTAATTTACACTGTTAAACATGTGCTAAATATTATACACTACCTACTATACATATGGATAAAGGGAAATACTTTGTAGTATGTGAATCTTGCTACTGGTATACATCATTATATTGTAATTCCAGCAAAAAATCTTTACCTATACGATGTCCACTATGTAAGAGCAGTAAAATTAAATCAATTCCCATCTCTGGTTAAAATGTGTTCTTTTTGCTATAGATTAGGAAGAAAAAATAAGTCTTTGTGCAAGCTACGAATGCAGTAATGCTTCGTAAAGCAGCATATTTCCGATTCCGCTTTATTACAAGAGCTATAATGTATTAATTGAGCTTGTCTGAATAATAGACTTAGCTTCTATCAATTATGAAAGCATGTAACAACGTTATTCAATTTTCTTTTACATGACACATGTTCGCTAATAGTAGTCACATGTCTTGAGGAGCTAATATTTAACGTAGTCGGTCTACTTTGTTAATCAATATTTACATAGTATCTGCAAGTATATTATCATAAGACAGTGTGGGAAGTATTTCATGATTAAAGTTAGTAGAAATAATAACCATCAGATGGAGAATAATTACTTAATTTGGTTACTAATCTATTTTGGAATAGGACTAACCGTTATCTTCATCTTTCCATTCCCTATATCATTAGGTGTCTTCTTGGTGACGTTCGTCATTCTAAATCTGATTAGATCAGAAATTCTTCTAAGAAGAGCTAAAGTAGGAGGAATAAAGGGATTGTACAGATCATTGTCCTCACTCAGAAGAGAATTTGCTGACATGAAATATCGCCAGACAAGATTTTATTGCATGAATTGTGGTAAGGAGCATAGAATGGTTTCATGCCCCAGATGTGGTTCAAAGATAAAAAAGGTGGGAGTATGATCAAGCTGTTTCGGCATTGGAAACCAAAAGGTAAAATGTATAGCCTCAGATGCTTTCAGTGCGGATCTGGTTTTCTTTCTAGCTTCAATCTTGATGCACCAATATGCGGCAGATGCATGCAGATTGCAAAGTCATTAGATTCAACAACAGATTATGAAAATGTATGTAGCCGATGCGGAAGGAAGGGAGTTATTTATAGTAAGAAGATGTGTCACTCCTGTTATTTTGGGCTCATAAAAAATAATCAAACTTCAATATGATAAATAGATTATAATCGATTATCATGACGTATGCAGTTAATACGCCTGTGATGTCAATCTTATTCCGAGGAAGCCTATTTTGAACATTCGATTCAAGTGAAATCTTCTATTGGAACATTTCCTATAATCGACATAAGAGTTACTAAGCCTAGTGGGACACTTTTTATCTTTTCTTTTTTTAATACCAATAGTCTTCTAATTTTTAAACTTCTCATTAAAGTCATTGCCTCGGTAACCGAAACTCCTGCATCAATTGTTATAACAGGAGAGCTCATCACGTCCCCTAGCATCGTTTTGTATGGTCCTTCATTTCCGCCAATTACTTTGTATAAAATATCTTTTTCGGTTACTATTCCTGTAATATTAGGATTCCCTCTAAAAGAATATACAGATCTAACAAGAACAGAAGAAATCCCTCTATCCTTCATTGCTACTACTGCGTCAGAAATGAGTGAATCTTCAGGAAGGACCACTAGTTCCTTCTCCACTAAATCCTTAACACACGGTCCTGATGATATTGAGTACATCTTGATCTACACCAGTGTCATATCTAATAATACTTATACAGACTGGAATTATTAAACTTGGGTTAACATTGTTATTTCCGTTTCAATCAGAGCAGATTGGCACTTTACCATCTTTGCAGTCTAACACTCCGGTCGAAGCAGTGACAGGGAATTTTAAAAGGGATCATCATAAATATTGAATCAGTAAATTCTCACGAGCCAACATCAGTAAATATATGGAGCAGAGAACTTGGGTTAATGGGGTCTTAAAGTCTTACTCCACATCTAGAACTCGATCTGGGATCAGGAGCATTGGAACAAACCATTTAGGAGGAATGCATTGAGTTGTACTGAACCCATGAAATGACCAGTATATTCAGAGTGAGTGATCTTTAATGTCAGAGTAACTGAGAGGATGGCAGAATCCCTCACATATTTGAGCACAATAGGATCAGATATTCATGTCATGCGGCAGCAGCCTAGAACGAAGTCATCAGGTGAATTTGCTTACTTGTCTGCGTACCGTCACCGTTTTCTACCGCAGTATTGGAATATGTGGCCAAACTACGAATAAAATAATAATCATTCTTAAGACATAAAGATCATTGTTGACGCGTCTATATTACTAATTTACACGTATGATTTATTGATTCGTATGAGAACGATTGTAGCCGTAGCAATTATGGCTATAGCGGTATCAATCGTTGGAGTTGGTCCGCTTGCTATAACAGACAACATAGATGCAAGAGAAAGTGGCAACTTACCGGCTGGATCCTCTGGTGGTGAAAGCGAAGGATCCGGTATCTATACCACAGTCTGTGGTCCGGATGCAGCACATGCATGCCAAACGTCTACTGGACAATAGCATCACATAAGGTAGGGAGCAACTAAACTTCACGCTTTTTTTTAGGGCCAAATCACCAAAGACGATAGTTAAGAGGGATCGTGGCTATCATAAAGCTATACTAACAGAAATGTTTTAACTTGATGACATAGAAGAAAAACATGATGAAAGATAACGATAGTAAGAATATAGACGCATTGCTTAGGTTATACAACCTATATGACGAACATAGACATTCAATACTCTGGTTCTTAGAAGATCTCGATGCCAATAGCTACCAAGAATACCTACAGAAATATCCAGGTTCTTCAAATGAGCGATCTCAGTTTATTGCTGTTTGTGGTTTTTTTGAATTGTCAGGTACTATTGTAAAATATAAGTTGATAGATCTAAATCTCTATTTTGATATGTTTAATCCTACACCATTTTGGCAAAAGGCCGAACCAATAGTTAAGGGAATGAGAAAAAAGAGACCGCACATTTACGAAAACTTTGAGTCTCTAAATGATAAGAGATTAGCTTGGGCAAAGAAGAGAAGGAAGAAAATGTGATGGGAGAATAGAAATGAGTCAAAATAATGAGGATCTAGAGGAAAAGAAATTGTTAGGCTCAGGCGGCTATGCGATCGCCAAACTGACAGAGAATGAAGAAATAAAATCAAATCTTGGAGTGCCGCAACTATTCTTAGCAAACGTAGGAAGACTGCCTGAAGATAGATTTTTGAGATATTATTGTAACAAGTGCGGTAGGGAACATGATGGCTGTCCATTACTCATTTATGAAGTTCCAAATGAAAAGATGGCTGAAAACGTTATTTTGGTTGAAAAAGGAGAATACAAATGCCGGAATTGCAACAATACCATAGCTCAGTATCGCAAATTTAGCCAATAGAGAATGATATTATGGATGTGATAATGAAGGCAGTTTCTGCAAGACAGGTAGACAATTCGATTTATTCTTTGCCAAGCAGTTGGATTATTATACAAATTGATCGCACATTCCCTTTTTTTACTATTACTTCCAGACAGAATACTCCACTAAAATTGATCCTTTACATTCACTAATTCTCGGAGCACATTATATCATATGGTAGACAAATAAAAGTATGCAATTAGGAATACGGCTACCGCAAACTGGCAGAAATCAAGCCAAAAAAGAAAATATCATACATCTTGCGGAAGAGGCTGATATTGCAGGTTTCCATTCTCTGTGGGTCCTAGAGAGATTGATATGGCCTATAAATCCACAGAATCCTTACCCTGGAAGTAAAGATGGAAAATTCCCTGATGACTGGCAGTACATTTTTGATCCAATTGAAACGCTGACATTTGTTGCATCAAAAACCAAAAGGATTAGGCTAGGAACTTCGGTCGTTGATATGCTGTTTCACAATCCTCTGATTCTATCAAAAAGGTTTTGTACACTTGATATCTTATCTGATGGAAGAGCTATTGCCGGTTTAGGAATCGGTTGGGCTCGAGATGAATATCAAGCCTCAGGAACTCCCTTTAGAAATCGAGGCGATAGAGCAGACGAATACTTGCAACTTTTAAAAAAGATATGGACAAAAGACGTGGTAGATTTTGAAGGAAAGTATTACAGCGTCCCTACGTCAAAGATTGGTCCGAAACCACTTCAGCTACCTCATATCCCTATCTATCTTGGTGGCTATAGTGAGAAGACCTTTGCAAGGATTGCAAATTATGCTGACGGTTGGATTTGTACTATACGTGATTCGTTGAGACAAACGAAGTCAAATATTGAAATGATAAAAAGAGAATGTCTGAAAGTGAATAGGGATCCTGATGATATTAAAATAGCTGCGATTGTCTATCCTAATATTGAATGTTTGAGCAGTGATGACCATGTTGAACTGACTAATCCTAGAGTTAAATGGCAAAAGCCACAAAAAAATTCTAGGTACCTTTTAAATGGTAACGTGGAACAAATAGCAGACGACTTGAGACAAATTGAAGAAACCGGAGTAGATCTTGCAATTCTTAATTATAATCGATCACTCATTGGCAATAGCATCGACAATATAATTAGTGTAACTGGACAGCTTCATAATCTTGTAAAGTAAAGCCTCATCTTAAAAGGATCAGAGACATTTGGCATAAGCTATTCAAAAATTATTAATCTTGTTGTGACGTAGTTAAATGGGATAGGTCACGACGAATAATAATTCGAACCTGCCTTGTCTTCTATTTTATTTATTGATAAATATTCTAAGTCCCAATCCTTTGAACATCATGAGTAGAGAAACAAAGAAACAAAGTGAAGGGACGGGATAGCGACATTTTGAAACCGTGCTTTGACAACATATTAAAGGGATTATCATTCAGATATTCACGAATACTATTAGAATGGTCCGAATAATGATCACCTGTCCTATATGGCTTATCCTTTGCCTAATACCCTTGACTCAGCTACCTTATGTATTAGCGTCGCCTTTAGCTAATAGTACCCTAGGAAATGGAACAGTAGTAGAAATCCTACCGATGGAAAAAAACGGATCAGTTTCAACTCTAGACTCGATAGAGGCCATAATAGAGAATTCACAAAATTCGGGTGTACTCGGTCGAATGGCTAAATGTGGAGCCACAATGCAAAACATGACCGAGGAACAACATCAATGCGTTGACAATTTGGCAATGGGTCCAGAAAGCTTGAAATGAATTCGAACAACTTTTAGAAAAAAATTAGAAAACAATTTCCTTAATTGTTTGAATAGATTTTAGGTGTATAATGAATATAATATTTGTTACCACAGATCTATGAATGAGTGGTTTAGCAATCGTATTAGGTGTAATATTGGTAGTATCCTATGTCACATCTACAACTGGAATTGCCTGGACGTACGGACAGGCAGAAGAAAGAAGAATTCACCTTCAAAGTACTCCGACAGATAAAAGCAATGTTAACACTGATACAGTGAAAGAACAATGGATTATAGAATTTAATCAGCTCCTAAGTGAAAGCCGAGGTATCAGATGATAATTAAACTTAAAGACCTTAAGGTAAGCGATAAGACTGATGAATAGCAAATTTTATTTCTTCTGTCTAGTCTTGTTCGCCAATGCCGCTAACTCCCATTAACTCCACTAATACATCTTGAAAGGATTCTATGGCTAGAACTGGTCTAGATCTCGTGCAACTTTTGATCTAATCCATTATATTTGCTACAGCCAGAAGATTAACATAGTAAATGACTAGTTATACATAGATTTTAGCTGCCAATTTCGTTAACTACTTGATATATCAATTTCATGTCAATCGCTAGAACAAAAAAAATTAAGGCTTGTGGAGACAATTTCTACACAACTTCTGAGCCAATACCTCATTCCTTTCTTTGTTATACCAATCAACATGTACTAGGACACCAGAAGGCGCTGATTCATTAGAGATTCCGCACCGGTCACAATTTGCCATTCACCTAGGTCTGTGGAATCCGTATATTAATTTTAAGTGTACAAACATGGGTTTGAAATCATGTCTCTAGGATGAGGAATTATTATTATTTTTATTATTATTATTGTTCGTCTACGTAACTACATGGGGATCTGTGGGGGCAAGAAGACAAATAAGGTGGGTAATTTAGAATCTAAGGCTATTAAATCTCAAGGCTTGTCAGAATTCGAATCAATTAGAATAGCAGTCCATGTATGTGGAGGTGCTTCTATGGGGTGAAAGCTTACCCTAGAACT
>Ga0081455_10002915_pt1 | contig 20075 bp, 20 predicted proteins | sample TabmetS3T2R1_FD_70207 | JGI IMG/M metagenome (GOLD analysis project Ga0081455, IMG submission 70207) | Tabebuia heterophylla rhizosphere microbial communities from the University of Puerto Rico - S3T2R1 | ecosystem: Host-associated > Plants > Roots > Rhizosphere ... | reverse complement strand
GCCCTCTTAATCAGCGGGTCGGAGGTTCGAGTCCTCCTGCGCCCACCAATCAAAACGTCATCGGCCGGGCGCCGTCTCGCTCTTAGCGCAAGAGTGCGGAGAGGGTAACGCCCTCGATCTGCGGCGCGATTGCCACAGCGAGCAAGATAAGCCCAGCGAGTCTTGAAATCTCGAGCTTGAGCGGCATGGCTCAAGCGTAGTCGGACTCGATTTATGCTTCCCTAACGTCATCGAAGCCGACGCCCCCGCGCATTTCGCCGCACACGACCTTAGTGAAGGAAGAATCGTCGGTTGCCCTGACCAGTTCAATCAAAACATCGTCAAGGCGATGCGACAGCGCTTGAAATGCTTGGCTTTATCGCCGACCTTTTCCTTGCAGCGGCTTTTCCCGGCCGGTCCTTTGCAGCTAGGTGGAGCGATGAGCAAAAGAACAAGACGATATGCGGTAAGAGGCGCGCTGAGCCTCCTAATTGCGCTCGGCTCTAGTTTTCCGGCGGAAGCAGGCGATGCCGAATCCGCCAAACCCCCCGCCGCCGCTGCTTCCGATGCCGAGTTCGACGGCGAGTGCGTGATGGGGCTTGCGCTCGGCAAGGATATCAAGACCGATTGCTCGGTCTCGACCGTCTATGGCGGCAGGACCTATTGCTTCGGCAACGAGACGGCGAAGCAGCTCTTCCTCAAGAAGCCCGACGAGTTCCTGCTCCAGGCGCATGTCTACTATTCGAGCAAGCAGCCGGCGCCGGGCGAATCAACCAACCAGTCGAAGCCGGGCGAGTAGCCCCGGCACACGCAGCCGGACTACTCCTTTGGCAGGCCGGGCCAAGGATGGTTGGGGCTGATGATCCGGGTGATGTCTTGCATCATCGCCCACGAACCCGGGATATCGGCGCCCGAGTTCAAGAGCACCACCATCGTGATCCCCTCGTCCGGCAGGTAGTAGGGGTAGGCCATGTAGCTCAGGATGTTGCCGTTATGGCCGATCCAGCCGTTCTGGTTTTCGAGCGCGAGGCCATAAAGCGCGCCGTCGCCTTCAGGCGGTGCCGGCAAGAACCGGTCGCGCCCCTTCTTCATGGCGGGCGAGAGCAGCTTGCCGAGGGCGAGGTCGCGCGTCCACACGCGCATGTCGTCGAGCGTCGAGATCATGTTGCCCGAGGCCCAACCCCAAGACGGATTCCAATCCGTGGCGTTGACGATCTTGCCGTCCGGCAGCTTGAGGTAGCCTTGGGAATGGGGCGAGGGGAACTCGGCTCCGGCCGGGAACACGGTGTGAGCCAGGCCCTCCGGTTTCAGAATATTCTGCTCGATGAAGGATGCGAGCGACTGGCCCGACACTTTCTCGACCACGACGCCGAGCAGCACCGTGTTGGCGTTGCAATAGTCGAATTTACTGCCGGGCGGGAATAGCGGCTTGTGACCGAAGGCGATCGCCAACAGCTCGTCCGGCGTCCATTGCCGGAAAGGCTCCTGCGGCATCTTCGGATTGGTGTCGGTGGCGTAGTCGTAGAGACCGCTGCGCATTTCCGCGAGCTGCCTGAGCGTGATCTGGTCGCCGTTCGGCACGCCCTCGACGTAGCGCCCGATCGGGTCGTCGAGACCAAGCTTGCCCTGGTCCGCCAGCATGAGCAGCGCCGTGACCGTGAAGGTCTTGCTGTTGCTGCCGATGCGCATGTAGAGGTCGGGCGCCATCTTCTCGCCGGTCGCCGTGTCGCGCACGCCGAACGCCCGCACATACGGCTCGCTTCCATCTTGCCAGATGCCGACGATGGCGCCGGGAACCGATGCGCGCTCCATGGCGAGAGGGATCGCCTTGTCGAGTGCCGCAGCGCGCTCATCGGCGGCATTGGCCGCGTCGGAGCTCCCCGCCGGGAGCGCGCTCGCGAGCGTGGCCACGATCGCGACCGCGCGCAGTGACCGTAATGCCGGCTGTCTGTTCACTGACCCAAAGGCCCTAAACTATTGATATTCAGGGAAAATATTGGCAAGCGCCGGCCGCGTCAGGAGCCGCTCGGCTGCGACTGCGCCGCGAACCGCGCGGCGTCGGTGTCGGTCACGACCACGTCGAGCTCGTTCTTGTCGCCGCGGGCGAAGGTGAAGCGGAAATTCGGGTTGGTCGAGACCGAGAAGGTGCTGTCCATCTTGAACACGAGCTCGCCGTCGCGCTTCACCGTCACCTCTTTGACGTAGCGCGCCGGGATGATGTTGGCGGTGTTGATGTCGAGCTGCATCCCGTTCGCGTTCGGGTGCTTGATCATGACTTGCGCCGACCAGATCGGGTTCGCATCGAGCGCGGGCGGGAACGTCTTCACGATCATTTTGCCGAGCCCGACCATCTCGGTATCGGGATCCTTGGCCTGCATCGCCCCGCAGCCGCCGGCGGCGGCCACGAACTTGCTCGCCATATGCAGCGAGCCGTCGGCGGTCTCGAGCACGGCGCGGACTTGCGAGAAATTGTCGATGCGAACGCGCGTGGAGAAGCTCCGCTCGCCGCCTTTGCCTTGCGCCGGACCGAAGCTCAGTGTCGCGACCTTGGGATCGGGGTTCTTGTCGATGAAGAGCGTCAGCGATTTGAGGTCTTGGGTGACATGCGGCGGCACGCGCACGGTCAAAGGCACGATCGCCGCGTCCTCCGCCGTGCCGGGAATCTCGAGGACGACGGCGCCGTCTTCCTCGGCGATGGCGCGGTCGCCGAAGGCTTGTTTCTTGAGCGTCGGCCAGACGTCGATATCGGCCTTCGCTATCGGCGCAACAACGAAGAGACCCGCAAGTGCGGCGGCGCCGCTTAGAAAGCCCAACGTCTTGAGGGGCAGGGGCATGGAGCCATCCTCATCGTGAAGATCCCGGGGAGTATATCATTCCCATTCGAGCTCTGCGAAGGCCGCAGTGACGTTGCGAACGTGATAGTGATCGAACAGTTTCCAGGCGTCGCGCTCGGAAAGTCCGGCGGTCTGGATCGCGTCCTCTAAGGTCTTGCCATCCTTGATTAATTTTCGCACATCGGTGGCGATGGCGCCGAGATAGCGCTGCTCGGGCGAAAGCGCCTCGGGCATCGCCATGGCATGCGGTCCGTGCCCCGGCACGACGCGGGCGGGCGTCGTCCGCGCCAGTTCCTCGATCAGCGCGAGCCAGCCTATGATCGATCCGTCGAGCGTGGGAACATGAACCGAAAACAAGAGGTCGCCGAGAAAGAGCGTATCGGTCGCCGTATCGGTGATGGTCAGATCGTTGTCGGTATGGGCGGTGCGCTGGGCGTTCAGCTGAAGCGTGCGGCCGCCGAGATCGAGAGTGAGGCTGTTCTCGACGCCGACGCTCGGCAGAATGATCTCGATCCCCTCGAAGGCTTCCGCGCCCAGCATTTCCTTGTTGATCGCGAGATAGCGCTCGGCCCGCGAACCGAGCCCGCGCGCGAGCTTGTAATGGCCGACGAAGGTGGGATTGTCTTCCTTGAAGGCGGCGTTGCCGAACACGTGGTCGGGATGCATGTGGGTATTGATGACGTAGCGGATGGGCTTGCCGGTGACGGTGCGGATCGCCTCTCTCAGCTCGCGCCCCGCGACCGCGCTCCCCAGCGTGTCGATGACCGCGACCCCATCGCTCCCCACCACGAATGAGGCGTTGGCCATGTCGCCGCGATTCTCGGGCGATTGCAGCTCGTAGCGGCCCTGGTGCACGAAGATTCCGGGCGCGATCTCAGTGATCTCGGCGCCGGTCGCGGCTTGCGCCGGCGCGTAGCGTAGCAAGGGCGAGGCGGCGAAGAGGAGCGCCGCGCGCATGAAGGCCTGGCGCGAGATCACGGGCGGCGCCGTGCGGTGTCCCTGGTCGCAGGTCTTCATTTACACTCTTCCGTCACTGGCCGCGGCTAAGTTACGGCGGCTTCGGCCCCAAAATGGGGATGTGAGTCGCGGTTTTCCATCGCACGCTGCGCTGCGACCTGGCCATGCTGCAAAGCACCCGTCGGTCCGCCGGTCGAGACATAAGGGCGAATTGGCGATAGAATCGCCCATTTCCGGGCGAAGTCCGGCCTAAACGGACGGGGGAAAATCGAAACGCGGCCGAAGCGGGCCTTTTTGTTTGATGGCCGTTCGTATAGTTTACGCTCGCGCATCAGGGAGGGTGGTCCAAATGCGGATTCTTCTGATTTTAATTTTAATCGCCGCCGGTCTTATCGTCTGGCAGGCGCATAAGCATGGCTGCAAATACGACTCGACGTTGATCAATTGCGTCATGGGCAAGTCGGGAGGCGAGCAGCCGGCAGCCGAAACGCCTGCACCGGCACCCGCGCCGGCGCCCGAGGCACCGGCCCCGGAGGCGCCTGCACCGGCGCAATAGGGATTCTCGCGTCGAGACCCACGAATACGAGACCGCGCGTTGGCGAGACGCGCGGTCGTTTGTCTGCGGCCTCACGGCAGATCCTGAGGGCTTCGCTCGCTACGGATAGTTAAGCCTGTCTTGCGCGGGCCGAGGCCGCATCTGGCGTCGCAATTGACAGGAGCGGGTGGGACCGAAAAGATCGGCCCCCAATCAGGCATTTTGCCTTCTCCGAGCCACGCGACCCCGAGCATGACCTCCGCCCGAAGCAAAGCCGAGACGGCCACCACCGAAGCCGGGACCGGGGCTGGGGCGGGCGCGCGGCTGGCGCGGCTCCTCGATGCCTACCCCGCCGTCGTCTACAGCTTCGAGGCCAAGGGCAATTTTTCGCCGACTTATGTCAGCGACAACATCACGCGGCTGTTCGGCTATGCCGCGCAGGACTATCTCGACGACCCCGATTTCTGGCGGGGCCACGTGCATCCCGACGACCTCGCGCGGGTCGAAGCGGAAATGAGCGGCCTCTTCGCCGAAGGGCGGCACGCCTGCGAATACCGCTTCCGGCGCAAAGACGGCACCTATTGCTGGGTGAATGACGAGCAGACGCTCGTGCGGGATGCCGCGGGCGAGCCCCTCGAGGTGGTGGGCTCGTGGAGCGATATCAGCCCCCGCAAAGCGGCCGAGGCGGCAGAGACGAACGCGCGCGAGCGGCTCAACGGCCTGCTCGAAAGCGCTCCGTCCGTGATCTATAGCTTCAAGGCGCACGGCGACTTCGCGCCGACCTTCGTCAGCGAGAATATCAAGCGCCTGCTCGGCTACTGCCCGGAGAAATATCTCGAGTCGCCGGATTTCTGGCGCGAGCGGGTGCATCCCGAAGATCTCGCCTTCGTCGAGGCCGAGCAGGCGAAGCTGTTCGAAACCGGCAGGCACGCAAGCGAGTACCGCTTCCGCAAGCGGAACGGCACCTATATCTGGGTGAGAGACGAGCAGTATCTCATGCGCGGCGCGGACGGCGAGGCGAAAGAGATCGTCGGCTCGTGGAGCAACATCACCGCGCGCAGGGAGGCCGAGCAGGCCTCGAACGCGGCGCGCGCGCGTTTCGACCTTCTCCTCCACGGCGCGCCGGCGGTGGTTTACAGCTTCGAGGCGGGCGGGTCCTACCGGCCCACTTTCGTCAGCGACAACATCAAGCGCGTGCTCGGTTACGAACCGGCTCAGTATTTGCAGGACCCGGAATTCTGGCGCTCCCATGTTCACGCCGAGGATCTCGCCGAGGTCGAGGCAGCGCAGGCGAAGCTGTTCGAAACCGGCAGCCACGTGGCCGAATACCGCTTCCGCAAAGCCGACGGCGTCTATTGCTGGGTCAGCGACGAGCAGCATCTGGTGAAGGACCAGAACGGCAACCCGCTTGAAGTGATCGGATCGTGGAGCGAGGTCACGGCGCGCAAGACGGCAGAGCAGGCGGCTCTGGCCGAAAGCGAGCAGCGGCTGACCGACGCCATCGAAACCGTGTCCGAGGGTTTCGCCCTTTACGACAAGGAAGACCGGCTCGTGCTCGGCAACGGCAAATTTGCCGAGCTGTTCGATTGCGGCGAAGGCGGACCGAAACCGGGCGCGACCTTCGAGGCGATCATCGGCGCGGCGGTCGCGCACGGGCTCATCGAGGATGCCAAGGGGCGCGAGGAGGGCTGGCTCCGGCAGCGGCTCGCCGAGCACCGTCACCCGGGCATGCCGCTGCTGCAACGCCGCGCCGACGGCCGCTGGCTGCAAATCAGCGAGCGCCGCACCGCGACCGGTGGCACCGTCGCGGTCTACAGCGACCTTACCGATGTGAAGGAGAGCGAGCAGAGGGCCGCGGCCGCCAATCAGCTCATCCTGCAAAGCCTGCGCTACGCGAGCCGCATCCAGACGGCGGTGCTGCCGGCGCGGCGCGAGCTCGAAGCGGTGGCGGCGGATCATTTCCTCATTTGGGAGCCGCGCGACATCGTCGGCGGCGATTTCTTCTGGTTCCAGCCGGTCCCCGAAGGCTACGCCGTCATGGTGGGCGATTGCACCGGACACGGCGTGCCGGGCGCTTTCATGACGCTGATCGCCTGGGGCTTGCTCGACCGCATGATGCGGGGCGCTCACCGCGGTAAGCCGAGCCAGGTCCTTGCCGGGCTGCATCGCGGCGTGCAAAGCCTGCTCGGTCAGGACGAGCGGGAAAGCAACACCGACGACGGCCTCGAAGCCGGCATCTGCTTCGTCGATTTGAAGGAGCGCAAAATGACCTTCGCCGGGGCGCGCTTCTCGCTATGGCGGGCGAACCGCGAGGGCGTGATCGAGATCAAGGGCGATCGCAAGGCGCTCGGCTACCGCCGCTATCCCCCCAATACGACCTTCACCGATGTGACCTTGGCGCTCGGCGACGACGACAATTTCTATCTTACGACCGACGGTCTCATCGACCAGATCGGCGGCCCGCGCGGCCGGTCCTTCGGCAAGCGCCGCTTCCAGAGCCTGCTCGCCAAGGCCCGCGGCGCATCCATGAGCGAGCAGGAAGCCACCTTGCGCCGCGCCTTGGACGCCCATCAGGGCGAGCAGCTTCGCCGCGACGACCTCACCGTCCTGGGTTTCGTTCCACATTTCTGAAGGAGCGCCGATGCTTGCCTCTGAGCTCTTGGATCTGCGCGGCAGGCTGCACAAGCAGGGGGTCATCTTCGCCTATAGCGGCTACGTCACCGAGCCGGTGCTGAGCGGCGTGGGCGAAGCGTTGAAGCAGAAGCTCGCCATCGACGACGCCGACACCAAGACGCTTCGCAGCGTTTTTGCCATCTTCGTCGAGCAGATGCAGAACATGATCCGCTATTCGGCGGAGAAGGCCGAAGGGCACCTTCCGCCCGCCTCCGACGCCAAGGCGCTCATGGAAATTCGCTACGGCATCCTAACCATCGGCAAGGAAGGCAGGGATTACGTGGTCTTCGCCGGCAATCTTGTCGAGCGCGGCGATGTCGAGCGCCTGCGCGCGAAGCTCACCCGGATCAGAGGCATGAGCAAGGACGAGCTCAAGGCGCTTTACAAGGAGCAGCTCAGAGCCGCGCCCGAAGAGGGCAGCAAGGGCGCGGGCCTCGGCTTCATGGAGATCGCGCGCCGCGCGTCGAAGCCGATCGAGTTCGACTTCGCCGACGTCAATGACACCCACGCGTTTTTCGCGTTAAAGGCAACCATCTAGAGGCGGAGCGCCGTATGCGTGACAGACTTGAAATAAAGGCAACCTCGCGCACGCCGTCGGTCGCCTTCGATTTCGCCGCCAATCGCCTCAAGATTGCCGGCGAATCCTACCCCGAGGACGCCACCGAATTCTACGGACCGGTCTTCGCCGCGCTCGACAACTATCTCTCCCGGCTCGGTTCCGGTGTCTGCCGTTTCGATTTCGAGCTGATCTATCTCAACAGCTCGAGCGCCAAGGCGGTCATGATGGTGATGGACAAGCTCGACGCCGCCGCCAAGAAGGGCGCCTCGGTCGACGTCTACTGGCACTACGACGGTGAAGACGACACGATGCAGGAACTCGGCGAGGAATTCGGCGAGGACCTCGAGAACGCCAAGTTCCATTTGGAGAAGATGGCCGGCTGATGCGATCCGAGGACCTATTCGCGGCCGAAGAGGGCGTGATCTCGGCGGCAGAGGAGCTGCTCGCCAACGGCCGTTTTGCCGACCGCGAGGACCGCGAACGCTTCGCCGACCTGCTCAAGAATTATCAGAAGCTGTTCCGCACCACGCGGCGGCTGATGCGCCTCAGCGACCGGAACGAGCAGCAGCTCAACGCCATGAGCCAGGAGCAGCGCCGCGCCAACGAGATTATCGCGCATAAGAACAAGGAGCTCGAGGCGCTCTCCAACAAGCTCTCGAAATATCTCTCGCCGCAGATCTACCACTCGATCTTCACCGGCGCCCAGAATGTCGAGATCGCGTCGAACCGCAAGAAACTCACCGTCTTCTTCTCCGACATCGCCGACTTCACCACGACCACCGAGAACCTCGAATCGGAAGAGCTCACCACGCTGCTCAACCGTTATCTGACCGAGATGTCGAGGATCGCGTTGGAGTACGGCGCCACGGTCGACAAATATATCGGCGATGCCGTGGTCGCGTTCTTCGGCGATCCGGAGACCAAGGGCGTGAAGGAGGATGCGCGCGCCTGCGTGCGCATGGCCGTCGCCATGCAGCGCCGCATGCGCGAGCTGCACTCGGAATGGTTGGAGCTCGGGGCCGAGCGGCCGTTCCATGTCCGCATCGGCGTCAACACCGGCTATTGCACGGTCGGCAATTTCGGCAGCGACGCCCGCATGGACTACACCATTATCGGCAACGCCGTTAACTTGGCCTCGCGGCTGCAATCCCATGCGGAGCTCGGCGGCATCCTGCTCGGCCACGAGACCTATTCGCTGGTCAAGGACGAGGTCGCCGCCGAGGAGCTTTCCCCCATCAAGGTCAAGGGCATCGCCGAGCCGGTGCGCCGCTACAAGGTGCTCGGCATCTATGACGACATGGCCGAGGAGGGCACTGTCATTCGCGAGGAGCGCGATGGCTTCAAATTGATGCTTGACCTCACCAAGCAGAACCGGGCAGCGGCTGTCGAGGCCTTGCAAGCGATCCTCTCCCGCCTCAAGGAGTGAAGCTGCACGTCATTGTGCGGACTAATCCAAAGCGATTCCTCATGGCCGGGCTTGTACCGCCTACGCGGGCGAGGCCCTATCGAATGTCTACGCGACCATTGCTTCGGCGGGGAAAGGCCCGGCCATCCACGTTTTTGCCTGCGGCACAACTGAAAATTCGTGGATGTCCGGCACTTCGGCCGGGCATGACGGGTTAATGAACAGATCTTCGTCCAAATTGTCGCGCAAGGGAGGAGGCAGCTCTAATGACCTATCTCGCCTTCAAGGTCGTCCACATCCTCGGCGTCGTGCTGTTCCTCGGCAATATTGTTGTGACGGCCGTGTGGAAAACGCTTGCCGACCGTACGCGCGAGCCGCGCACCGTCGCCTATGCCCAACGACTCGTGACGCTCACCGACTGGACCTTCACCGCCGGCGGCGTTGCACTCCTCCTCATCGGCGCTTACGGCATGGTCTGGGCCGGCGGCCTGGATCCGCTCGGCCAGGCGTGGCTGATTTGGGGGCAGAGCCTGTTCATTGCGTCCGGTGTGATTTGGCTTGCGATCCTCGTTCCCATCCAGTCTGTTCAAGCGCGCGAGGCGCGCACCTTCGCTAATGGGGGTCCCATTCCCGAGAGCTATTGGCGCCTTGGCCAGCGCTGGGCAATCTGGGGTGCGATCGCCACGGTGCTGCCCTTGGCCAACCTCTATTTCATGGTCGTGAAGCCTGGGTGACTACGGTCTCCAACCCATAACTGCGAGCATTACCAGAAACCCCACCAAATAGGCGACCGCGACGGGCCAGCCGTTCCGGAGCCATTGCACGACGGATCGCCCTTCCGGAAAAATATTCGTGAGAGCGACCCCAGCCGAAGAGCCGAACCACACCATCGAGCCGCCGAAGCCTACCGCGTAGGCGAGCAGCGCCCAATCGTAGCCGCCTTGGTTTAATGCGAGCGCGGTGAGCGGGATGTTATCGAACACGGCGGACAAGACTCCCAACCCGAAGACGCTGAAGGCAGACGGACTCGGTAATTCGTCGACCGGGATAAGGGAGGCAAGCGCTACCAGAACGACAAGAAATGTCGCCCCCTTGGTTGCCTCAATAAGGACCCGCCAATCGGGCGCCCGAAATGGCGTCGTGGCGAGAACGGCTATCCAAAGGCCGATGCCCAGTGCGGGCGCGGTCTTCTCGAGCTCCGGAAACAGGCTGTTGCCGATCACGTTGACCGCGACGACGGCCGCAAGAATTATCCAAACGATCGCCACGCGGACCCAATCGATCTGCACATGCGAAGCCGGGCCACGGCTGATCGGCGAAAGTCTTTGCTGCCGAAGCGTGGCTAAAGGAGCAAAGAACGCAAATGCGGCAATTGCGCCTATGAAGGCTGGAGCTAACTGCAGAGGGCTGATTCCGCTAATCCACATCATCGTGGTTGTCGTATCGCCGATTACGCTGCCCGCGCCGCCGGCGTTAGCTGCCGCGACAATGGCGGCTTGGAACCCGATGGTCACACCATTTCGGTAGACGTGGCGCGCCATGATCCCGCCGATAATGGCGCCGGCGATGTTGTCGAGAAAAATCGACAGTCCAAATACGACTGCGAGCAATGCAATCCCGCCCAGCCAGCCGGCAGGCAGTCTCGATGGTATCGCTTCCGGCAGATTGCTCTGCTCGAACTGGTTGGCGAGAACGGCGAAGCCCAGCAAGAGAAGAAACAAATTTGCGAACGTCACCCATTCACTCGCAAGGTGAGCCGCTATCTCATGTCCGCCCGCATCGATGCCCTCCGGGGCGCTGGCGACTCGCACCAAGATCGTCAGAATGAATCCAGCGACCGCCACCGCCAGGGCGTGTCGATGAAACAGAGCCACGCCAAGGAGCGTCAGGCCGAAGATTACAAATTCCATGGTTCCGCTAATGCCCCCCGCAAGTTTGCGCATCTTCAAGATGCAGGAGTCTTTCCGCCAAGGCTATCTCTTGGTTACTGCTGCGCGGCTCGCGCGCGAGCCGCCGCAGGCATTCGGGAATCATGCCGCTTCATCGATAGCGACAACGATGACGTGCTCCGCCCTTCACCCGCAAAGGAGGAGATTCAGCCGCAGGAAATATTATTTCACACTGGTTGACTGCCGGCGGTGGTGAACTATTACTCGGCTGGGTCGACAACGAAAAGCCGGGGGAACTCAAACGTGGCCATTAGCGTCGCCCCGTATCTCAGCGCTCACGATCTCTCCGTGCTGCTCGATTTTCTGCTTTTCGGCGCCACGCTCGCCGGCGTCGCCATCTTCCATCGTCATACGCTCGCCGCCGCGCTCATCGGCCTCGGCGTTATCACGCTCAAGAAGCTCTTGGGCACCGGCTTCAACGAAGGCCCGGGCCTGGCGGGCCTCTATGCGCATTACGCGCATGAATGGGTCCTCATCGCGAACTTGTTTCTGCTCTTGGTAGGCTTTGCTCTCCTTGCCCGGCATTTCGAGGCAAGCCGCGTCCCCGATTGGATGCCGGCCGCCCTGCCGGAGCACTGGACCGGTGGTTTCGTGCTCCTGGCTCTCGTGTTCGTTGTCTCCTCATTTCTCGACAATATCGCCGCGGCGCTGATCGGCGCGACGGTGGCGAGGCATGTCTTCAAAGGCGGCGTCCGCATCGGTTACCTCGCAGCAATTGTCGCCGCGGCCAACGCCGGCGGCGCGGGCAGCGTCATCGGCGACACGACAACGACAATGCTCTGGATCGCCGGAGTAAGTCCGCTTCAGGTGCTTCATGCCTATGTCGCGGCTGCGGGTGCACTACTCATCTCGGGCATCCCGGCATCGCTTGCCCAACAGAAATACGCGCCGATCGTCAAACAACCGCCGTCAGGCCTGCGCATTTCTTTTCCGCACGTCGCCGTGGTCGCCATCGTGCTCGCGTCGGCGATCGCCGCCAATGTCGGGGCACATTTGCTCGACGCGCACATTCTGGATGAGATCCCCCTCATCGGACTTGCCGTCGCGGCGGCGCTTCTCCTGACGGCCCCGATCGCGCGGCCAGATTGGACCATCCTTCCCCACGCCGCACGCGGCGCGCTTTTTCTCATAGCGCTTGTCTCGGCGGCGTCGATGATGCCTGTGAAATCCTTGCCCGTGCCGGGCTGGGAGACCACGCTCGGCCTCGGCTTCCTCTCGGCCGTGTTCGACAATATTCCGCTAACCGCGCTCGCCATAAAGCAGGGCGACTATGATTGGGGTTTCGTCGCTTACGCGGTCGGATTCGGCGGCTCCATGATCTGGTTCGGGTCTTCCGCCGGCGTCGCGGCTGCGGGCCTGATGCCGGAAGCGAGATCCACGGTCCGCTGGCTAAGAGAGGGATGGCCCGTCGCCCTTGCCTATGTCGCCGGGTTCTTTCTCATGCTCGCGCTGCTTGGCTGGAACCCCAAGAGCCTTTAGCGGCACCTCAGGCACCGCGCCCTCAACAAGCCCTCACGTGCCGTGCCGCTGAGGCACGTCGTCGTTGGCGGGGAGGCGGCGGGTGCTTTCCCGCAACGCCTCTTTCAAGGACAGCGGCCTGCGGTATTTGCGCAAAAGCTCGGTGAAGGCCTCGTCGGCCAATGCCTCGAGACTTCTGCCGCTATCCCGCGCCAGCAGCACGAGGGCCTGCCAGATCTCGGGCCTGAACTCGATCAGCTTGCGTTTGGCGTCGTTGCTGCGAGCGGGACGTAACATGCTGAATCCTGGTCTAGTCGAATCGCCGGCAAGCATATCCGATTCGTCGTCCTTCCGGCACGCGGTCCGAGAACGCCCAGGTGCCGGCGCTTCAGGCTTGTGGCGCCTTGGGGACGAGAACGCGAAGGGCATGGGGACGCGAGCGATAATGAAGCGGGGTGTGCATGAGGCGGACCTCGCCGTCGAGAGCCACAAACAACCGGCTCGTCTTGGCGCTCACCTCGGCCTCGCTCAAGTGAAACATGTCGAGGTCGCGCGCCTGGTCGAGATGCCCGAAGCACATCCGGCACACCATGAGGAAGAATTCCCACGGGCTGCGCGGCTTGACCACGTAAAACCAAAGCTGGCCCGCATCGAGGCGGTGGCGCCGCCCGAAGGTGAACAGCTCCATGCCATATGCGTTGTTGCCGACGAACAGGCATGGCGTGCGGTAGGGCCGCGCGAAGCCCTTGGCCGAGATTCGCAAACGCCGGCGCGGAAAGTGGTGCAGCATGCGGAGGAAGGCCGGCACCATGGCCATCCATTTGGCGAGCTTGTGCGCCGCTCTGCGCCGCTCGCGATCGATCACCATGTAGGGATAAATGCCGATCGAGGAATTGTTGATGAAGATCTTGCCGTTCACTTCGGCAAGATCGACGACACGGGTATGCCCTGAAGCAATCACCGCCGCCGCCTCTTCCAACTTCAGTGGAAGTCCGAGATCCTTGGCAAAATGGTTGAGCGTGCCAAGCGGCAAAATGCCGAGCGGCAGGCCGGTACCGGCGAGCACGCCCGCCACGGTGCGGATGCTGCCATCGCCGCCGCCCACCACGATGGCGTCGCACTCGCCGCGCTTGACTCTGGCGAGTGCGGCTTCGGCAGCCGAATGCAATGCCTCGCCGTCGACGAACTTGATGTCGGCCGCGACGCCATGGTGGGCGAAGGACGCCGTCAGCGCGCTTTGCACGTCCGCGGCAAGCGTCTGGCTGAAGGCGCCGGCGCCGGCATTCATCAGCGCCACGACCCGTCGCACGGCGGCCATCGCGGCGTTCGGCTCATGAGCAATATCGAATGCGGAGGCTTCCACCATGATCTCGATAATCTCGCTTCTCGCAGCCGGTTCCGGCCAATCCTATCAACGCATGCGGGTCAAGGCTGAAGAGGGCGCAATCTATGACTTCCGCGCCTCCTCGATATAGAGGCGACGGAAGGTGCGGGCGACCGGGCCCGGCTTCCCGTCGCCGATCGGGACACCGTCGATGTCGACCACCGGGAGCACGAAGGCCGAGGCCGCGGTCATGAACGCCTCGCGGGCGGCAAGGGCCTCGGCGACGGTGAAGGGGCGCTCTTCGAGGCTCACCCCCTCCAGGGCGGCGAGCCGGAGCACGGCCCGCCGCGTCACGCCGGGCAGAATGTGATGCCCGAGCGGCTGGGTGCGCACGACACCTTGCGCATCGAGGATGAAGGCCGACGACGAGGTTCCCTCGGTCACATGGCCATCCTCGACCATCCAGGCCTCGTAGGCGCCCTTGAGCTTGGCCTCCTGCTTGCCCATGGCCTGCCCGAGCATAGCGGTCGACTTGATGTCGCGCCGCTTCCAGCGAAGGTCGGGAATGGTGACGACCTTCACGCCTGTCTCGGCATAGGGGTTGTCGACGAGCGGCCGGCTCTGAGTAAAGGCAACCACGGTCGGCGTGGCGTTATCCGGATAGGCGAAGTCGCGCTCCGCCACCCCGCGCGTGATCTCCAGATAGACGATGCCCTCAACGATGCCGTTCCGTGCGATCAGCTCCTCATGCAGCGCGCGCAAGTCGTCGTGGCTCATCGGCGGCGCAAGTGCGATCTCCTTGAGGGAACGGTCGAGCCGGGCAAGGTGCGGCTCGAAATCGACCAGCCGCCGGTCGAGCACCGCCGTCACCTCGTAGATTCCGTCGCCGAACAGGAAGGCACGGTCGAAGACCGAGATCCTGGCCTCTTCCTCGGGCAGATAGGCGCCGTTGACATAGACGATGCGCGACATGAGGCTAGAATGCTCAGAGATGAGAGGCACTTGCTAGCCTCGGCCAAGCCCGATGGCAAGCTTGGGCGCGCCGGTTGCTTTTCTCAACCAGGAGCATGAGGCATACTCTCGAATCTCCGGACGAGGAAAAGCCGGCCGAGAAATGGGACCGGGCATAGGGGGGACTGAGGATGACGTCGGCAAACCTTTTGATTGTTTTGCTCGTTGGCACGGTGGTCGGTGCCCTGACTGGACTGGGGCTAGGCAGTTTTTTCACCAACCAATGGTATCTCGCGATCGTCGCCGGCTTTCTCGGCACCATCATTGCCGGCATTGCGCGTAACGTCATCGTGGCGCGCGGAGCTGGCGTCGGACCGGACAGCTCGCGGACGCCAACTCTCGTGCTCGTCTACTCCGCGGTCGCATCCCTTGCCGGCAGTTCGGCGGCCATGGAAGTCGCCCAGCAAAGTGAAGTGTTGTCACCAGCCTGGATCGGCACGCTCGCCGGGCTGTTTTCGGCAGTGCTGATGGCGTTGCTGATGATCACCTACTACACCAATCCTGGAGAAGAGCCGAAACTTCGCCGCTAGCGGGCCTCAGCAGGAGGGATGGGCCTTTACGCTGAGGCCTGCCTCCTCGATCAGCGCGAGGTCGTCGGCCACGTCGTTATTGGCGGTGGTGAGCAGCTTGTCGCCGTAGAAGATCGAGTTGGCCCCGGCGAGGAAGCACAGGATCTGCGCCTCGCGCGACAGCGCCCGACGTCCGGCCGAAAGCCGCACATGCGAGGTCGGCATGAGAATGCGCGCCGCCGCCACCATGCGCACGAGATCGATCGGATCGACCGGCGGCCGGTCTTCCAGCGGCGTTCCGCGCACGGCGACCAGCGCATTGATAGGAACGCTCTCGGGGTGGGGATCGAGATTGGCGAGCGTCTCGAGCAGCCGCGCCCGGTCCTCGAGGCTCTCGCCCATGCCGATGATGCCGCCGCAGCAAACCTGGATGCCAGCCTGCCGCACATGGGCGAGCGTATCGAGCCGGTCCTGGTAGGTGCGCGTGGTGATGATCTCGCCGTAGAATTCCGGCGAGGTATCGAGATTGTGGTTGTAGGCGGTGAGCCCCGCTTCGGCGAGCCGCTTTGCTTGCGCCGCCGTCAGCATGCCGAGGGTGACGCAGGCCTCCATGTCGAGCGCGCGGACCCCGCGCACCATCTCGATCACGCTGTCGAACGCCTCGCCGTCCTTCACCTCGCGCCAGGCCGCGCCCATGCAGAACCGCGTGGCGCCCGCGTCCTTGGCCAGACGCGCCTTGGCAAGGACCTCATCGACGTCGAGCAGCGTCTCGCGCTTGAGCCCGGTCGACTTCGCGTAATGGGCCGATTGCGGGCAATATTTGCAGTCCTCGGGGCAGGCGCCGGTCTTGATCGACAGCAGGCTTGCGAGCTGCACCTTCCCGTCGGCGTGGAAGCGACGATGCATGTCGCGCGCTTGATCGACGAGGTCGAGAAGCGGAAGCGTGAGGAGGGCGAGGACCTCATCTGAGCGCCAGTCGTGGCGGATTTCCGCCGCTGGTTTGGGCTCACGTGGCGTCTCCGCGCGCCCGCCGTTGCCTTTGATACGATTCGTGGTTTCCAGGGTTTCCGACACGGGCGATGCGTTGCGATTGCTGGCAGGTATGCCCTTCGCTAATACAGGATCATGGTGGGAAGCGAAAGCAGGTACCAGGCCTTTCTCGATACGCGCGATCGCGAGGGCTTGCGGCGATCCTTGAGCGAGGTTGCGGCACGCGACGCGCGAAGCATCACCGTGGCAGGCCGGTCCTACGTCAATTTCGCCAGCAACGACTACCTTGCACTGCGCTTCCACAAGCTCCTGATCGAGCGCGCGGGTGAGTGGGCCAAGGCCTATGGCGCCGGCGCGGGCGCCTCGCGCCTCGTCACCGGCAACCTTGACCTGTTCGCGCCGCTCGAGGCCAAGGTCGCGAAGCTCAAGGGCAAGCCTGCTGCGCTCATCATGGCGTCTGGGTTCCAGACCAATGCCGCCGTGCTGCAGGCCCTGTTCGACAAGGCCGTGCTCGGCGCCGAGCCCCTTGTCTTCGCCGACCGCCTCAATCACGCCAGCATGCATTTCGGTTGCCAGGCGGCGGACGTGCACCAGCTGCGCTATCGCCATTGCGACGCGAGCCATCTCGACGCGCTTCTGAGTCAATATCAAGGAGATGAGAGGCCGAAATTCATCCTGACCGAGAGCGTGTTCTCGATGGACGGCGACGTCGCGCCTCTTGGTGAGATCGCCAAGCTTGCCCGCCTGCATGGCGCAACGCTTATCGTCGACGATGCGCATGCAACCGGCATCCTCGGCGAGAAGGGAAGGGGCCTTTCGGGGGGCGCCGATATCGCCATCGGCACCTTCTCGAAGGCGCTGGGCGGCTTCGGCGGCTATGTTGTCTCATCCGAGACGGTGCGTGACTATCTTGTCAACCGCTGCTCGGGACTCATCTATTCGACGGCGCTGCCGCCCCCCGTGCTCGGCGCTGTCGACGCCGCGCTCGACCTCGTTCCTGGCATGGACGCCGAGCGTGCCCACGTCGCCGGGCTTGCCAAACGCTTTCGCGAGGGCACAGCCACGCTCGGCCTCGGCACCGGCGCATCGACGACCCACATCGTGCCCGTCATTCTCGGCTCGCCCGAGGCGGCGCTCGCCAAGAGCAAGCGCCTCCGCCAAGCCGGGTTCTGGGTTGTCGCCATCAGACCACCGACGGTTCCAGCCGGCACGGCGCGGCTTCGCTTGGCCTTCACGGCGGCGCACCAAGAGTCTGACATCGATCGTCTCTTGGATGTCCTTTCCGAGGAAGATGTGCCCCGCCGCGCAAGCGCGATGTAGTGTACCCATAGATGCGTTTCGTGCTCGTTCATGGCTGGGGCTTCCACGCCGGCCTCTTTGCCGACTTCATCGGCCATCTCGAGGGCGCCGAGGTCGCGCTGGTCGATCTCGGCTTTGTCGCCGGAGGGCCCAAGGGCGCTAGCGACTGGCCTGCGGATTCGATTGCGATCGGCCATTCGCTCGGGCTGTTATGGCTGTTGGAGAAAGGTGGACGGCGCTTCAGGGCCCTTGTCAGCGTGCAGGGCTTCGACTGCTTCTGCTGCCATATCGCGCCGTCGCGCCTAGCGGCCCTGAAACGCGGGCTCGAGCGCGAGCCGGGGGGCACACTCCAGGCCTTCTGGCGGTCTTGTGGCGCCGCGGGCTTTGCCTTGCCTGAGGCGCTCAATGTCGCCCGCCTCGATGAAGGGCTCGATTGGCTGATGCATTGGGACGCGCGAAAGGCTAAGGACGAGCTCAAGTGCCCATTGCTCGCCTTGGCCTCCCGCGACGACCCCATCGTCCCTCAATCGATGACCGAAGCGATGTGGAGCAAGCAGGGCATCGTCTGGTCGCCTGACGGCGGCCACGTCCTGCCCCTGAGGCACCCAAGATGGTGCGCGCGTCATGTCCTTGAATTCGCCAATGCTCTCCCGTCGTAGCGCCGCAGTGGCGGCGAGCTTCGGTGCGGCGGCGCAAAGCTATGAGCTCCATGCCGGGCTCCAGCGCGCCGTGGCCGACAGGCTCGCCGAAGCGCTGCCCGCGCTCGAAAACCCCCGGGTGCTCGAGCTTGGTTGCGGCACAGGCCTGTTCAGCCGCCATCTTGTGAGCCGCTACCCCGACGGCAGCTTCGTGTTGACCGACGTTGCGCCCGAGATGATCGCCGAGTGCCGCCGCAACCTCGCGCCCGCCAAGACCGCGCATATCAGCTACGAGGTGATGGATGCGGGTGAGGCCGGCGGGCATGCATGCCTCGACCTGATCGTTTCCAGCATGACGCTGCATTGGTTGCCCGATCCCGCGGCGAGCCTGAAGCGACTCAATGCGCTCCTCGCCCCCGGCGGAACCTTGCTTTACGCCACGCTTGGACCGGAGAGTTTCGCCGAATGGCGCGCCGTGCTCGCCGAGCTGTCGCTTCCTAGCGGGCTCGCCGGCATTCAGCCTCTTCCCGGCATCTTCGCGGAGGAGCGCGTGGTTCCCGACGAGAGCGCGCTCGCCTTCCTCCGCCGCATGAAGGCGGTCGGCGGGTTTACTCCGCAGGAAGGCTATGCGCCGCTGTCGCCAGGCGCGCTCCGCCGCGCCATTCGTGCCGCCGACGCGCGGTGCGCCGGCCACATCACCTGGCACATCGTTTATGGGCGGCTCACAAGCTGACACTATCCCCTCTCCCTCAAGGGGAGAGCGGGGAGTGTGCCGGACTGCTCGGGCAAGTCCTATTTGCCGAGTTGATCCAGGCCTTCGACCAATCCCGCATAGGCGCGGGTGAGTTCCTCGTCGGTGATGCAATAAGGCGGCATCAGATAGAGCGTAGGCCCGAGCGGCCTGATATTGAGCCCGTGCGCAAGATACCAGTCGCGCAAGCGCCGGCTTTCCGCCGACTGATATCCGCCGGCAGCCCTCACATCGAAAGCGAGGATCGAGCCGATCAGCCGGGGCCGCGCCACGTCGGGGCGCGCCGCGAGCTCCGCCAGCATCTTCCTGTGGCGCTGATTGATGCGTGCGACGCGCTGAAGCGTGTTCTCCTCCTCGAACAGGGCGAGCGAAGCGAGCGCCACGGCGCAGGCGAGCGGATTGGCGGTGAAGGAATGGCCGTGCGGCAGCGCGCGGTCGAAGCCTTCCCCCAAGAACGCCTCGAACACGCCCTCGCGCGCCACCGTCGCTGCAAGCGGCATGTAGCCCGCGGTAAGCCCCTTCGACAGACAGACGAGATCAGGCACCACGCCTGCCTGTTCCATGGCGAAAAGCGTCCCCGTCCGCCCGAACCCCGTCGCCACCTCATCGAAGATCACGAGAACGCCGGCGGCCCGCGCCGTCTCGACCAGGCGCTTGAGGAAGCTCGGACGGCCGAGCCGCATGCCGCCGGCGCCCTGGAGAAGCGGCTCGATGATGAGCCCGGCCACCGTCTGTCCCCGGTCGGAAAGCAGCGCCTCGAAGGCCGACAAGGCGCCCGCCTCGCGCTCGTCCGCCGCTTCGTCGCCTTGGAAAGTGGCAGGGCAAGGCAATATCATGACCTCGCACATCAGGTCGCGGAACGGGCTGAACAGTTGTGAGCCCCGCCCGACCGACATGGCGCCAAGCGTGTCGCCGTGATAGCCGCCGTCGAAGGCGACCAGCAACCGCCGCCGCGGCTCGCCGGCATTGATCCAATATTGATAGGCGATCTTGAGCGCGACCTCGACCGAGGTCGAGCCGTCGTCGGAGAAGAACACGCGTGAGAGATCGCCGGGCAGGTGCTCGGCAAGCGCCGTGGCGAGATCGACGGCGGGCTGATGGGTGAAGCCCGCGAACATCACATGCTCGAACCGGCTCGCCTGTTCGGCGAGCGCCGCATTCAGCTTGGGATGCGAGTGGCCATGGGTGCAGGTCCACCACGAGG
>Ga0081455_10002914_pt1 | contig 20079 bp, 14 predicted proteins | sample TabmetS3T2R1_FD_70207 | JGI IMG/M metagenome (GOLD analysis project Ga0081455, IMG submission 70207) | Tabebuia heterophylla rhizosphere microbial communities from the University of Puerto Rico - S3T2R1 | ecosystem: Host-associated > Plants > Roots > Rhizosphere ... | reverse complement strand
GGAGGAGAGAGGGAAGCCAGCGTCCTGGACCGGAGCGCGGATCCGTTCGAGCTCGACGTGGAGATCGTGGTCGACGTCCAGCCGGGTGGCGTCATGGAGGCGTGTACGACCAACGACGGCTGCGCCTCGACGTGCGCGTCGGCCTGCGCGAGCACCGCGTAGACGACCACTACCCGTGAGTCGGGCCGGTTGCCTGCCTCCGGCCCGACTCACGCCTTCACGGAGAGGACCTGACGAATGCGCACGGCGGATCGCTCCTACCGTCCTGCCGGCACCGCGTTGCTGCGCGCGGCGGTGGCGACCAGCGAGGACGTACCGGCCTGGTTTCCCGATCCGGACGACGAGGCGGCGTGCCGGTCATGGCTGAGCGAGGCGTGGTCGCCGTGGCTGGCGGCCGCGGTACGGCAGGCCAGCTCCAGCCTTGCCGAGAAGGTGGAGGAGATCCTGGCCGGGCGGGAGGTCGGCAGGAAGGATGTACGGCGGTCGACGCTGGCAATGGCTCGGTACGTGCTGCGCGCGGTCGGCCGACCGACCCCGTTCGGCCTGTTCGCGGGCGTAGCGCCAGTGTCGTTCGGCCCAGCAGGGGTGCGTTGGGGTAATGAGCACCGTGTCGCCGCGCGGGCTGACACTCAGTGGCTCGCGGATGTGGTCGACGCCTTGGAGACGCGGCCGGACGTCGTTGACCAGCTTCGGGTAGTCCTCACGACGCAGGCCCTACGGCGAGGCGGCTGGCTGGAGGCGCTGCGCGGCCAGGACCGGGTGCGGGTGCGCGAGACGGCCGCCGTGTCCGCTGCCCTTGAGGCGGCCGAAAGCCCGGTGCGATTGGGTGAGGTGGCGGTGATGCTGACACGACAGTTCGGCGTCGCCGACGAGCAGGCGGCGCGGGCCATGCTGGTCGAGTTGCTGCGCCAGGGCGTACTCATCAGCGAGCTTCGAGCACCGATGACCGTCGTTGATCCACTGGGTCACCTCGTTGATCGGCTGTGTGGCACCGGAGTCGACGAGTCGCGTGAGCTGAAGGCGATCCACGGCCAACTCGCCGACGCACCGGCGGAGGGCGGTGACGCCCTGGCGGCGCAGATGCGGCTGGTCTCCTCGGCCGGCCGGTCGCCACTCGCCGTGGATCTGTTGCTGGACGCGGAGGTGACGATCCCTGAACGCCTCGGCGCCGAGCTGGCCGGGGCGGCGCAGGCGTTGCTGCACCTGAGCCGGTTTCCTGCGGGGCAGCCGGTCTGGCGGGAGTATCACGCGGCCTTCTGCGAGCGGTACGGCGTTGGCACGCTGGTCCGGCTCGCCGACGTGCTGAATCCCGATACGGGCTTGGGTTATCCGGCCAGTTACCCCGGAAGCGTGCTCCCGGTGCCTGCCGACGCAACCACCGAGCGGGACCAGCGGCTACTGGCGCTCGCGTGGCAGGCGGCCGCCTCGGGTGGTCGTGAGGTCATCCTCACCGATGAGGTCATCCGGCAGGTGGCCGGCGGGCCGATGGATGACTGGTCGGTTCCGCCGCACATCGAGCTGGCGGCGCGCATCCACGCGGCGAGTGCGTCCGACCTGCAGCGCGGTGACTACACAATGACGGTCTCGCCGGCCCGGGCCGGTGGCGTACTGACTTCGCGGTTCACGGCGACGATGACCGGCTCGGGGCTGGAGGAGGTCTACCGCGACCTGCCGACCGCGGTGGCCGGAGCGCTGCCGGCGCAGTTGTCGTTCCCGCCGGCGTACCCGCATGCGGAGAACGTCAGCCGCATCCCGGCGTACCTGCCGCACGTGATCTCGCTGGGCGAGCACCGAACCGAGTCAGCGGAGGTCATCCCGCTCAGCGACCTTGCTGTCACCGCGACGCGGGGCCGGCTGTTCCTGGTGAGCATGTCCCGGAATCGGGTGGTCGAGCCGCAGGTGTTCCACGCGCTGGCGCTGGAAAAGCAGGCACCGCCGTTGGCGCGTTTCCTGGCGCATCTGCCGCGGGCGTTCAGCGCCGCGTGGACAGTCCTCGACTGGGGTCCATTGGCGGCGCGGTTGCCTTACCTGCCTCGCATGGTCCACGGCCGCAGCATCCTCACGCCTGCCCGCTGGCGCCTCACGGCAGCGGACCTGTCCCCACTCGCCCGCTGGCAGGAGCGCTGGGACTGCCCCGACGCCGTCGACCTACGCGAGGACGACCGCACCCTCCGCCTCAACCTGGCCGAACCGCTCCACCAGGCGATCCTCACCGCACACATCGCCCGTCACGGTCATGCCATCCTCGCCGAGCCGTCCGGCAACGACCGCTGGCTCAACGGCCACGCCCATGAGATCGCCGTACCGCTGATCGCAACCCGGCCGTCGGCCCCCAACCCGCTGCCTCGCCTCGCGCCCCTCCTCGCCAGCACCCACGGCCAACTCCCCGGCGGTACCGAAACCAGTTGGCTGTACGCCAAGCTGCACGCCCACCCCGAGCGGCACGACGAGATCATCACCGATCGGCTGCCAGCGCTCAGCGCAAGCTCGTACTGGTACCTCCGCTACCGCGGTCGCCACGACCCCGACCATCTCCGCATACGGATCTGGGTCGCCCCGGGCGAGTACGGCCAGACGGCGGACATCGTCGGCAAGTGGGCCGCCGCGCTACGCCAGGACGGTCTCGCGAGCCGTCTGGTCTTCGACACGTACGCCCCGGAAATCGGCCGCTACGGAGGTACGTCCTCGGCGCTCGCGGCCGCCGAGGACGTGTTCATCGCCGACTCCCGCGTCGCCGCAGCCGCGCTGCGCCACCCACCCGCCGAGCCGGTCGACCGCGTCGCCATCGCCGCAGCCGGCATGGTCGACATCGTCCGCGGACTCCACGGAGACCAAGCAATGCCATGGCTCCTCGCGCAACCAGCACCCGCGAATCCGGCACCGACGAGCCGTACAGCGGCGTACCACGCCACGAGACTCGTTCTCCACGGACGCCCAACCGTCCCAGCTCCCGTCGAAGCTGCCCGTAGCGACCGGGCCGCCGCGCTGGCCGCGTACCGCCGACGACTCCCACCCAGCGCCGACCTGGTCGCGATCACCGAGTCGCTGCTACACCTGCACCACAACCGCGTCCTCGGCATCAACCCCGATACCGAAGCCACCGCCCGGCGCTTGGCTCGGCGTGTCGCCGTGGTCTGGAAAGCACAGCAACCAGGCACCGCCAATGCCGCAAGCTGACAAGCCGCCCGCCGCCGAACCGACGCCTGGCTGGAGTCAATCCCTGTTTACCGGCGCCTGCGGCATCGCGCTCCTCCATATCGAACGCGCCCGCGCCGGCACCGGCCCCTGGACCACCGCCCGCGACTGGGCTGCCACCATCACCCGCCGCCCCGTCACCGCTCACCCAGACACCAGCGGCCTCCACCACGGCGCACCCGCGGTCGCCTACGCCCTACACGCTGCCAACCAACCCGCCTACGCAACCGCGCTGACCCGCCTCGACCAGAACATCGAGACGCTGACCCGCGCCCGCCTGCACCGCGCACACCACCGCGTCAACACCCGCCAACTGCCAAGACTCAGCGAGTACGACCTGATCCGCGGCCTGACCGGCATCGGCGCCTACCTGCTCCACCGCCACCGCGGCGGCCAACTGCTGCGCGACGTACTCGCCTACCTCACCCGCCTGACCCAGCCGCTCCAATTCGACGGCCACACCCTGCCCGGCTGGTGGACCGCCAACTCCCCCACCGACACACCCTCGCCACACTGGCCCGGCGGCCACGCCAACCTCGGCCTCGCCCACGGCATCACCGGCCCGCTCGCGCTCCTGGCCCTCACCCACCGCGCCGGCATCACCATCCCTGGTCAACTCCACGCGATCGGCCGCATCTGCCACTACCTCGACCAGTGGCAACGCACCGCGAACGCCCGCACATGGTGGCCGGAAACCATCTCCGCCACCGAGCACCGCACAGACACATCCCGCCAACTACGACCCGGCAGACCGTCCTGGTGCTACGGCACCCCGGGCATCGTCCGTGCCCAACAGCTCGCCGCCCTGGCGACCAAGGACCACCTACGCCGCCGCCGTGCCGAACAAGCCCTCGCCACCTGCCTCGCCGACCCGTTCCAACTCGCACAGCTCACCGACAGGACCCTCTGCCACGGCTGGACCGGCCTGCACCACACCGCCACCCGAGTCATCGCCGAAGCCGAAGACCCAGAACGCTTCACCCACCCCACCACCATCCGCCGCCCACCACACCAGGGCAGCGGCCTCCTGGAAGGCCGAACCGGCCAACTCCTCGCCCACCACACCGCCACCAACCCGACCGCAACTTGGGACACCTGCCTACTGCTCACCGGCCCCACCGCCGAAAGGACAACATGACCCAGACCGCCACCCCCGAAGCCCTCCGCGCCGCCATGGTCGACCACATCAAGCAAGCCGGCTGGGCCAGCAACGCCCGCGTAGAACGCGCCATGCGCACAGTCCCCCGCCACCTCTTCGTCCCCGAAACGCCCCTCACCGACGCCTACGCAGACCAAGCAGTCATCACCAAAACCGCCCCCGACGGCACCGCCCTCAGCTGCGCCTCAGTCCCCACGATCGTCGCCATGATGCTCGACCAACTCCGCGTCGAACCCGGCCACCGAATCCTCGAAATCGGCGCCGGCACCGGCTACAACGCAGCCCTCCTCGCCGAACTCACCGGCCCAACCGGCCACGTCACCACCATCGACATCGACCCCGAAATCACCACCGCGGCCCGCACCGCCCTCAACACCATCGGCTACGACCAAGTCCATGTCGCCGCCCGAGACGGCGCCCTCGGCGACGACGACCACGCCCCCTACGACCGCATCATCGTCACCGTCGGCGCCTGGGACATCCCACCCGCGTGGTGGACCCAACTCCGCATCGGCGGCCGCCTCGTACTCCCCCTACGCTGGCGCGGCCAAACCCGCAGCCTCGCCCTCACCCACCGGGGAGGCCACATGACCGCCGACTCGAACGAACTCTGCGGCTTCGTCCCCATGATCGGCCAAGACGGCGAGCTCACCGCCTACCTCGACCCCGACCGCCACGTCTCAATCCACTACGACACCGACCAACCAATCGACCCTGAGTCCCTGCGCGGCATCCTCGACCAGCCGCGCACAGAGCAGTGGTCAATGACGACGGTCGGCGGCGAAGAACCTTTCGACGGCATCTGGCTACGCCTCACCGCGACCGAACCAGCTACATGCAGGATCGCCGCCGACTCCTCGGCCGTCGCGGCTGGCCTGTGCTCCCCTGCCATCCCATCCCGCAGCCCGGCCCTTATCGACGGAAGGTCCATCGCCTACCTCACTCTGGAACGAGTAGGGAAGGCGCCCGGCCAGTGGCAGCTTGGCGCAACGGCGCACGGTCCGGCCGGACAGGACCTAGCCCGCCGACTCTGCTCGGTCATTGACCACTGGAGCCAGAATCCTGCCAACAACCCCGCAGTCAGTGCCTACCGAGGCACGCCCGCGATTGCCCAAGTAGGCGATCGCATAGTTCACAAGAGTCATTCGGGGCTGGTGCTCTCTCCTTAGCCCGCTTCCAGGCCGCGCGTCACCGCTGGTCACCGGCTGCGTCCAGAAACCTGGACGCAGGTATCGGCGTGGCGGGACGCCGCACCAGCACGGACGACCGCGTCATCTTCTCGCCTGGCCCACCGACCAGCCTCCGCAGCACGCCCGTTACCGCCTCACATGGAAGTTCCGCGCCGCTCCCGCCTCCGAAGGTGACGCGGCGTCCACCGCAGCCCCCAGTGAATTTGACGGTTCTGCTCGGCCCCGGCGTGACGGCCGTAGCTGGCTCCGTCTCGCAGCCCGGCGACCGTCACGCCTCGCCTGTCGAGACGGTCACAACTGGCCCCACCCACGCGTCACGTCGGTTCGATGCCACCTCTCGCCAGGCCGCCGCCTCGGAGAGAGCCTCCGCATCAGCAGGCCGCCCGGCGCTCGTCGTCAAAAGATCCAGGGCGGGTGGCGCTCGCGTGACCCAAGGCGGGCATGGGCGGCAGTTCGTCGACGATCACAACCTGGGCCGCCTTCGGAGTCCACAGTGGGGACCGACGCGGACGCCGTCGGCGCCCGCCATGCGGTCATGTGAAGTCGGATACACTCGGCGTCATTGCTGGCCAACCCCCTGCGCTACTTCGAGTCCGAATGAACAACCGCCTGTAGATACTTAAGTACGCCTACGACGCGACGGTCACGTAGATTGTCAGCCGGAAAGCCCATCTTGGTGAGAAGCTTGTCGACCTGATTGTCGACCGTACTCCTGCTTGTGCCCATCGTCGTGGCGATGTATTGATTCTTCCAGCCCGCTGCCACCATCTTCAGAACAGCGAGTTCCGTCGGTGTGAGATTTTGGAGGATGTTCCGCGCCGGGGAGTTGCGTCTTGGGTTTGTGAGGTGCGCTATGATTTCGGGGTCGACTACTGAATCGCCCTCGGCGATTCGGTTGAGGGCGGCAGGCAGTTGATCTACGCGAGTCACGTTGCTCTTCAGCCAGTAACCCTTACCGCGCGGATCCGGTTCGAGAAGGCGGATCGCGTACTGCGTCTCGCAGTATTCGGACAGAACAAATATTCCGACGTCAGGGACTGTCGTGCGGAGTAGTTCTGCCGCGACAAGGCCAGCGTCCCGCACTGAGACGGGCATGGCGATGTCGAGAATCGCGACGTCTGGCATCTTGGATGTGGCCAGTTCGACGGCCTGGTCGCCGTTTTCTGCCTCACCTACGACGTCAACGCCGAAGTCGGTCAGGTATTCTGCCAGACCGCGTCGATAGAAAAAGTTGTCCTCGGCGATGATTACACGCACGGTATCCTCACAATGAGCGTAGTTCCTTGAGTGGGTGGCGAGAACAGCGCGAACCGTCCTCCGACGCCTTCTACTCGGATTTGGAGGCCGGTGAGTCCGATGCCGCCATTTCCTACTAGGCTCGCACCGCCGATTCCATCGTCCGCGATGCGAATGACCAGGTTACCGCGGCGTAGCCCGCAGGTGATCGCTAACGATTGAGCCTGGGAGTGCTTCGTTGCATTCGATAGTGCCTCGACAATCACGCTGTATGCTAGTCGTTCAATGTGCTCTGGTAGGCGAAGTTCGGGAATCTTCAAGCCGACCGAGATATCTTGGCGTTCGACGAGAGCGGCCACGGCGCCACGTAGGCCTTCTGTGGCGAGTAGTACTGGCGCGAGGTCGTGGGCTATGCGTTTGAGATCAATCAAGATCTTCGCGAGGTCCTGGTTGGCGCCGCTCGCTAGAGCTGCGATCTTCTGATCGTCGGCGTGTAGTTCAATTCTTTTCAGCGGGAACCCGAGCGTGGCGAGCCGAACTTGAATCTGGTCGTGCAGATCCTGGCCAATGCGCTCGCGCTCGGTCCACCGCACTCGCTCCGCTTCTCGATGCATCGCCTGCTGGTGGGCGCGTACTTCTTGCCGTGCCGTATGCAGCCAGGCCGGTAGCAGTGGCGCATGCGGCTGATTGACTGCGGTCCCGATGAGACGCACATCCCGTTCGAGTTCCTTATCGGCAATCAGGGCGCCGAGGCGCTCATTATTGGGTGCCCGAAGGTCGACTACAATGCGCTCCGCACCGACGACGGGCTCGGCGACCGCTCGGTCGTTCTCGTCAATATAGGAGCCCGATTCGGGCTCCCAGAAGAGGACTTCGATACGGTCATCTCGCAGTGCGCACCGCAATGCGGCCTGTATCTGATCAACCGACACGTCATACCGCAGGCGTACGAGCCGGTCGGCAACAGCAGTATAGAGCCGACGGGCATGTAGTCCCGTCAGCAGGAATGCGAGTGGCACCACCAGCTGGATATAGCCTTCAACCACAAAGACGTGTTCGATTCCTCGGATGTCCGGATGGTGCGTGTATATCCCTCGCGCGAATAGCATGTCCCAGGAAACTCCGCCGCTCAATGCAAGGACAGCACCGATACTGAAGATGGGCACGATCACTCGTCGACCCAAGCCTTTCGAGTACAGAAACCTCCGAATCGCAAGAGTCAGGGCCCCGAGAGCAAGACATACATCTAGATAGCCGAGAGGCGTGAGCTCGTCGAAATGCTGGCCAGTGAGCAGTAGCCACAGGTCAGGGCCAAGCGCGATCAGCCAGAACGTATTAAGATACCAGCGTTCTACAGGTTCAAGTTCCCTCCTTGGGTACAGGAAGAATGCTCGCGCTACGGCCCACCAAAACACGGCGCTGCCGACTGCAATGACGAGATCTGCCCAGCGACTTTGGCTCCACTCGAACAGATAATTCACCGGCCAGAGCACTCCAGCGAGGACAAGGAGTCGCGAGGCCGGCCCGCCGACGCCCTTCTCATCCCTGATATAAGGAGCTACGGTGCAGAATCCGATACACACGATCAACGGGGAAACCGCCGCCAACGGGTCTCTGACCCAGAGCGGCCACGAGCAGGCCAAAGCGAATAGGGCCGCGCACCCTAGGGCCGCGATCGCGGTCGCGCTCAGTGGGCGAGGAGTTGACGCGGACGCTCGGAAGGTTGAGTTATGTGGCGACACCAGCCTGGCCATGATCGAAGTCTTACCGCACTTGCGCTTCCGGCACAACAGTGATGCACGTAGGAAATTCTCCTACGGCTGCCCTGGGAAGTTTACCCACAGGCGACCCTAGGTATTTCCTAGCCCGACGAAGGGATTATACGGATGCCCGCGTACGCCCATTCTCGGAGACTCCTTCTGTACAGAGTTCTACCTGGCGGGACCACCAATCCGGTCGCGGATCGTCGCAGGAAGAAGGTGATCTCACGATCTGTATGTCGGCCGGGTCGCCTCGTCGGGCAGCCTACATCTCCCAGAAAGGGAAACAGTGAAACGAGTATTCCTGGCCGCGGCCGGGGTCGTCACCGCCACGGTTCTCGCGGGCACGGCGACGGCGGACGCCACCCCGAGCACTCAGACCGCGTCCCACAAGACGATCGCGGCATCGTCGAGCCAGACCGAGGTGCCCGCCGCGGCCGCCAGCCGCGTCAGCCGCACCAACATCGTGCGGATCGCGCGCAGTCAGCTCGGCTACGCCGAGCGCGGGACGACGAACTGCACCAAGTACGGCCCGTGCGAGGAGTGGTGCTCCCTGTTCGCGACCTGGGTCTGGCGCCGCGCCGGCGTCGCGATCCCCAAGTACGCGTTCACCGGTGACGTCTACAGGTGGGGGCTGCGGCACCACCTCGCGTACGGGAAGGGCGCACTGCGCCGAGCGAAGCCCGGTGACGTCCTGCTGTTCGGCACCGGACCCGGCAACACCCGAACGAGCACCCACATCGGCATCGTCGAGAAGGTCAGCGGCGGCCGAGTGACCCTGATCGAAGGCAACTCCGCGAACAAGGTACGACGCCGTAGTTACGCACTGACGGCACGCACCTTCTACGGCGGCGTGCGGCCGTAGAAGCAAGGGGTCCCCGCGCGGAGCATCGCGCGGGGACCCACCCTTCAATGGCCCGATCTTCACAGGCCTCGCGACTGAGTACGGCGATCGTGCTGGGCCCCGGCGGCGCCCTGGGTCCTCGTGACGACGAGCGCCTCGACATGTCTGCTGTCCGCTCGGCGGACCGATGCCCACCGCTGCCGTCGTGCGCCGTGGTAGCTACCGACACAGCAACGGCCGGACAGCTCGTCCGCACGCCGGCAGTCATGGACATCGACCAGCTTTCCCGCCAGAACGTGCCAGGCGGCCTGCTGATGCGGAGGCTCTCTCCGAGGCAGCGGCCTGGTGAGAGGTGGCATCGAACCGACGTGACGCGTGGGTGGGGCCAGTTGTGACCGTCTCGACAGGCGAGGCGTGACGGTCGCCGGGCTGCGAGACGGAGCCAGCTACGGCCGTCACGCCGGGGCCCAGCAGAACCGTCAGGCTCACCCCAGCGAACAATGCGGTCCCTGGACATCGTCCAGGCCGCCGACCCCGCCCTCGGCAACCAGCCCGGCCCTACAGCCTCCCCAAGGTAGCTGAGGACGCGAGCCGTGCGGTAACGCAGCTGCACGCGATCCCGGATCAGGTCGCCGCAGTCCGCACCTTCGCCAAGGGCATGGGTCTGGCCGCCCCCAAATCGGCATCGACCGCGCCGTCGCCATCGCCCGAATGCCCGACGGCGAGTTCATCGATCTCCTCAACCCCCGCGTCATCGATGAGTCCGTCGACACCGATCAGCAGTACGAGGTTCGGCCCCGGGCCGTCTTGAGTCGGGCGCCCACGCGGTGCGCGTCATTGGTCGTGCAAGCGTTGCTCGACGTATTGCTCTGATGGCGGCACGGACGATTGGGAGCACGGCTGCCGTGGCGGCGGGCCTCTACCAGCAGGACGATCTACGAGGCGGTTGATCGGACATACGGCAGGTCGCTGCCGTTGACCTTCGGCCTGTAGTGCCTTCGAGCCATACGCATGATCATGGCGGGCCATTTCCTGGCTCCGATCAGGTGAACAGCGGGCGATTGGTCAGAAACACTTGGGATTGCCTTCGAGACTGGCGTCGCCGGCTGCTTCTTGCCGTGTACATCGAAGGTCAAGGGATCCGTCGCCGATGGGTTTCGGTGTCCGTCTATTTGACCGCGTCCATCTGGAGATAGTGCGATGCGAACGTTTCTTCCACCCTTCTTTCGCTCGGCCGTCGCTGGTGCCTGCGGCGTCCTGCTCGGCGCGTCGCTGCTTGTGCTGGCGCCAGCCAGAGCGGCGCCAGCACACGCGGAGGTGGTTTCTGGTACGACCGACTGGCTGTTCGCCTCCAGCTACGCGGACGGCGGTTCCTATGATCATCCGGAGAATGCCCTGCGCCGGGACGGTGTCACGGCGTACGCCGATCAGATCGGATATCTGACCCTACGTGGTTTCGCTCCGGTGGACCTGCCGTGGGGCGCCGCCATCGACAAAGTCGAGCTGCGGTATCACATGTCGGGTGAGCGTGCGTCGGTCGGGTTCCTGCAGACATTCCCGACCTACCAGCAGTGCGAGGACCACACCTATCCCGGGCACGTGAAGGACATCGTGCCGACGGTGTTCGACGACTACGTCGTGGAGTACACCGACCAGGACTGCCGCATCCCGGCCGACAACGTGCGGCACGGCAAGTACGAGGTGTGGCTCGTCCGCTACGTCGGCACCGACGCGCACTTCACGATCGACGACATCTCCGTGCGGTTCAGCTACACGGCCAGGACCGCCGCGGTCGACACCACGAACCCGCAGGTCGGCACGCCCGTCACGGCCACCTACACCTGCCCCCAGGCACCGAACTACTCGGTGCTCCAGAGCAACGGACAACCGGCCGACGGTGTCACCATCGCCCCGCCGGTCGCGGGACAGAATGCCGCGTATACACAGGTCTTCACGATGGCCAACTCTGGCCAGTACGTCATCCACATCGACTGCGCTGGCGTTGACATCGTCTCGCCGCTCATCACGGTCACCGACCCGACCGAGGACGTGACCGACTGGCTGTTCGCATCCACGGCGGCCGATGGCGGTGCGTATGACAACAGGGACAATGCCTTGGTACGCGACGGCGTCGTGGCACACAGCGATGTCGGCGGCCGGCTCACACTCCGAGATTTCCAGCCCGTCGCACTGCCCGAAGGCACCACGGTCCGCAAGGTCGAAATCCGGTCACACCTGGGCGGCGGAACCTACCTGGCGGTCCATTTCGGCCAGTACATCCCGAGCTACAACGAGTGCGCCGACCACAACAGCCCGTCCGGCGCCACGCTGCAATTCCTGCCGTTCTCCGATGCCGTACTCAGTGACTACGTCGTCAATTACACCGAACTGGACTGCGGGATCCGCCCGGAGAACGTCCGTACCGGCGCGTACGATGTCACCCTGCAAAGCTATTTCTCGGGCTACACGTTCAACATTGACGATGTCTCGGTCCGGTTCACCTACACCACCCCGGCCGCCCCCGTCACGGTCACCCCGGCCTCGGCGCTGGCCGGGAGCACATTCTCCGCGACCTACGAGTGCGGCACGGCGCCGACCCTCAGTGTCCAGGCGGCCGACGGCACGCCGGCCGGCGGCGTGACACTCAGCGCTCCGGTCACCAGCGACCAGCGGCACTACACCCAAGACATGCGGCTGGCGCTGCCCGGCACCTACACGGTGCACGTACTGTGCGGCAGCCGCGAGGCCGTATCCGGCCACATCACGGTGTTCCGGCCGCTGACGTACGTGGCCCTCGGCGATTCCTATTCCTCGGGCGAAGGCAACCCGGGCTACGACCTGTCGGCGCCCTGCCACCGCAGCTCGGCCGCGTGGCCGGCCCGGCTGGCCCAGGCCAACGCCGAGCGCATCACCAACACACTGAACCTGGCGTGCACCGGGGCCACCACCGCGGCGCTCACCGACCGCTACAAGGGCCAGCCGCCGCAGCTCGCCGTGCTCGGTCCAGTACGCCCGGACATCGTCACCGTCACCATCGGCGGCAACGACATCGACTTCGCCGGCGTACTGCGGTCCTGCTACATGTGGCGGTGCAACCACCAACTCGACGCGGCCTCGGTGGATATCAACAACCTGGTCCAGGGGTTGCCGTCGCACTACGCCAGCATCCGGTCGGCCGCACCGCCCGGCGCCCAGGTCGTCGTGGTCGGCTACCCGCGCCTGTTCCCCAGTACCCAGGGGGAGACGAACGGTTGCGGCTGGCTGGAGGAGTCCGAGCGCACCAAGCTCAACCAGCTCGCTGCCCAGTTGGACGAGGGCATGGCCGGCGCGGCCGGCCTGGCCGGCGTACGTTTCGTCTCCACGCTGGACACGATGACCGGCCACGAGCTGTGCACCACCGGCTCGTGGTTAAACCCCATCCAACCCAACCCGCTCGACAGCGCCGCAGCACACCCCAACGCCCAGGGCCAGCAGGCCATCGCCGCCGCGGTGAACACGGCCCTCGCCCTGTAAACCGGTCGCCTCGACAGGAGCGCGCGCGGCCCCCGGCGAGCGTCGGGGGCCGTGCCGGTCGGCCAGCGGCGGTCAGGCATCACAGAAGATGTGGTGTGCAGGCTTCGGCGCCGGTGGCAGTCTGCGTGTGTCGCTGGTGACCAGTAGTCGAGCACAGGCCAAATCAGTGCCAATTCCTTGATAGCGATGGCATGGCCTATCGTCGTCGGGGTGACTGGCCAGTATCGCTACGACATCGCGCTGTCGTTCGCCGCCGAGCAGCGTGACTACGTACAGCAAGTGGCAGCGCGCTGCGAAGAGCGAGATATCCGCGTCTTCTACGATGAGTTCGAGCAGGCGAGCCTGTGGGGGAAAAACCTCTACGAGCATCTGTCGTCGGTCTATTCCACCGCGGCGCGCTACTGCCTCGTCTTTGTGTCGGCCGACTATGCCCGAAGGGCCTGGACGACATTGGAGAGGCGCAGCGCCCAAGAGCGAGCCTTTGAGCAGGACAGCGACTACTTGCTGCCGGTGATCTTTGACGAGACCCGCGTGCCGGGGATTTGGCGCACCCTGGGCTACATCGATGCCAGGACCACCCATCCGGCGCGACTGGTGGAGATCATTCAGGAGAAGCTGAGCAAGACTACGGATCTCGATTCTTCACCCGCTGGAGCGCACCAGCCCGGTACGGCACCTCATGATGTCCCGGCCGACAGGAAGCGGCCAATCTCCAGCCGTCCCCGTCGACGCATCCGCGCGGCCCTGGCCCTAGCCACAGTGCTCCTCCTGGGCATCTCATTAACCCTGGTGTTACGGCATCGAGCCACGGGCCGCTCGCCATCCGTCGGAGCTTCCGGAACATCCACGATGGCCAGAACAGGGGTTGAGACGGCCACACCTTCTGGAACATCGGGGGGAAGGCCGCCAACTGTGGATCAAGCGATCCTGAGCCTATCCAAGGACAGCCTGATGGTTCGCCTGACCGTGGGCAACAAAGCGTCCAGTCAGCAACTGATCATGCACGCCGTCGTCACCTTGCCGGGGACCGGTAGCATGAACTGCACAGCCGGCCCGTCCACGGCGGAGTACCGCTACACCTTAGATCATGTGCTCAGCCCGGAGAAGGTAGAAGGCCATGGAGTAGGCTTGAGCGGAGGGGTCGAGGACTCCCAGGTTACCCAACAAGGCGGGGAACGGTATCTGTCGCCAGCCACAGTGAATCTGTTGCTAGGAACCTGCCTGCCTAGCGATGTCTTGTCAATGAACGTCGATTTCACGACCACCGTAGCGGTCAACTCAGGAGATCGGGCCAACATCAACCTCGTCATACCGAAGAGCCTCGTCATACGTTCATACGGCAAATACATCGGTCCGCACAGGCTGCGGCTTGACGGCACGCTGGCGGGCTCCAAGCCGCCCGGATGGAAGATCAAGGTCGTGCTCGAAGTCGACAAGAGCGCATCGTCGTACAGCATCTCATCCAACTTCGCCGTGACCGGGCTACCTTGAATATCCATCAGGTGAACCCTGCTGGTTGAGGATCGCGGCGGGCGACCAAGTCGACCAGCATGCAGAGGACGACGCTATGTACGCCTGGATGTCCTGCGGTCAGTGCTCAGGTGGTCCAGAACCAACTCGACGACCTGCCGCGGTACGTCGTGGCGGTTATGTCGATAGCGAATGATCTCGAAAATCCGCTCCGGGTCGCGGAGGCGATATTCCCGGGCTACCTCGGCAATGAGGTCCTGCACAGCCTGGCTGGGCAGGGAGGCCGTACTCCTCGACTGCCGCCGGGGCAACTCGTCTGGAGCGATGACGTGATGGACGGGTCGTCCGATGTCGCCGTCGTCATGCATGGAGACCTCCGCGCCGGATCATGCACTCCAACGCTACGAGTTCTGCGGGTGGCGATGTGTGCCAGGCGATGACATGGGTCTGACCGAACCTGGCAGTGATCTGCCTGCTGTTGGGCAGTGTCGCCCTTGCCCGCCAGTCGTCCTTGGCTACGCTGTGGTGTCTCCTTGCGCACACGTTCGCTCGGCAGCATCGATCGCTTGGCCTACGGTGAGGGGGGGTCCTGGCAGCCGTATCCATTCCAATGGTTGTTGTCGATCCTTTGCCGCTGTACCGGCGAGGGGTCACTGCGGTCATGTCGGCCGCCGGGTATATCGTCGAAGCGCCGGCGGATGTATCGACCTGGCTTCACCAGAGGCTTCGCGCCGTGGTGTTGCTGACCTTGGACTCCGAGCAGGCCTGGCAGCTTCTGCAGAGCCTCCGCAATAGGAGTGCGCAGCAGTTGGTCATCGCGCTCGTCCCTGGCGCCTCAGCCGCAGCTGGCGTCCGGGCGATACGCGTGGGTGCGCACGCCGTGGTGCCGCGCGCTGCAACACCCGAGGCACTGTTGCGAGCTGTCGAGATAGCCATCGATGGTCAGACGGTGATGCCAGCTGCCGTCGCGTCGGCGCTCGCGGCCGGAGTCCATGTTCCAGACTCGCCCAAGCAGCCATTGTCTCCAACGCAACTTTCATGGCTACGGCAGCTGGCCGCCGGCGCGACGGTCGCTCAGCTAGCGGCCAACGCGGATTACTCCGAGAGAGCGATGTTCCGCAAGCTCCAGGCGACCTACCAAGCAATGGGCGCACGGACTCGGATCGAGGCCCTCATCCGGGCTCATGAGGACGGGTGGTTGGACATCAATCAAGTCGCCTCAGCATCACCGAGAGGACGACGACGATCACCATGACAATCGCTAGCCTCCGAGTCGTCGCGAGCTAGAGGATGTGGCGAGCAACTCCGTGATAGGCGCCACCTGATCTCGACGGTTACCGACAGCGCCCAGCTTTTCGACCATTACACGTAGTCGGGTCACGTAGCCCGGTGCGTGTGGCGTCAGCATTCGGGCAGTCCCAAACGCCTCAAGCGCCCGGTCAATAGAACCACCGCCCGCGGCTTTGCCGGATCTGGCGAAACCGACGTAGTCCCATGCGACGAAGTCACGACCGTCGCGGTCAGTTCGAGCAGTCGCCTCGTCGAGCAGCATGTCGAAGAGGTACGTGGAGTCACGAGTTCTGCCCTCCAGTCGGGCGACTAGCGCTTGCAACGCCACGGCGATTAGCGACCGTCCTTCGCGCCGATGGCGCACAGCACGTTCAATCTCGCGAAAGGCCGCCGGCAGGGGACTGCCGCCAACTAGATGGGCTAGGCACATCGTCGTTCTAGCTTGCAATAGTGTTATCGGGTCATGTAGTCGCGCCGCAAGATTGATGGCCGCAGTAGCGTCCTCCATCGTGGCCGCAACATTACCCGCATAAAGTGAAAGGTCAGCGCGCCCGTCCAGGCATGACGCCCGAAGCCAGTCGTCATGCTCGATCTCTTGGACTCCAAACGCTTCACGCATGCAGGTTCGCGCTTCATCCAGACGGCCTAGTTCGCCATACCAGCGCGCCATTTTTAGAGCAATATTGACGCGATGAGCGCGCGCGAACCCTTGCGCAGTAGCGGTCTCTGGGAAATCGGGTGCGGCCGCTAGAGACAACGCCTCCGTGCCGTGACGCAGTGCCAACTCGTACTCACCGTGGCGCCTGTGGCAATCAGCTAGTCCTTCCAGCGAGCCCATCAGAATCTCCGGATCACCAATCCGGAGGGCTTCTGTATAGGCGGAGTTGTATCGATCTGCCGCTTTGCGAGTGTCGTTCTGTTGCCAGTACAATGTCCCGACGTTGTTCTGTAGCTTCGCCCGACTCTGCGCGTGACCAAGAGCCTGAGCGTATCGTTCGGCTCGTTCGAAGGCAATACGTGACTCATCAAAGCGACCACGAGCGGCATATAGTGCCCCGAGCTCGTTGTCATTTGCCATCTCGAGGCCGATGTCGTCTAGCTGCCCGACGATCCGTACACGCTGACTAAGCAACTGATCGGCGCAATTCCAGCGAGTGAGGATCTCTGCTATCTCGTGCATCACACCGTACGCAAGGTGCACTCGCCCCGCTCGCAACAGTGCGTTCAGCTCCGCAAAGTGGAACTCGAGATCGTTAAACTCTCGCGGTTGCTCAACTTCGAGACGCCTCAACTCGGCCGCGGCCTGGAGTAGGAAACCACATCTCTTCTCCTCGGATTTCTCTAGGTCGCGAAACGCGCCGTCCAACATCCAATCGGCATCGTCTGACGGTACATAGTAATGACCGAATACCGTGCGTCGGGCGAGGTGAATTTCCACCAAGAGTTCAAGCACGCCGTCTATTTGGTCGACGTCCGCCTGTTGGCCCAGCAGAGCAACTACGGCATCCCGACCCACTGGAGCCCGATATGCCGCGAGCGCCGCGAGAACGTTACGCCTGATCGGCGTCAGGCCGTCAACCACCCAAGTCGTCAAGGACTGTGCTATCGCGGCTTGCGACATGCTAGCAAGGGTCCGCGCGAGGACCGCTGCGTTACCGTGGTCCGCGAGTTTCCGCACCGCCTTGAGCAGTTGAACACGTCGCGGATTTCCATCGAGCCTGCGGTAGAGGTCCCGACGTGTTGATTCCTGAAGCGCAGAAAAGCCGTCCCGGGCGCTATCCGGGTCAGCGAGTAGTGTTACGAAGTCGGGATAGGGTAGTTTAGGTAGCATAATCGGCACTGAAGCAGCGGGCCAGGTCCCCTCAAAGGACGAGGTCGGAAGATCGCAAGTGATGAATACTACAGCGATCCGATGATCGTTGCTCAATGTCAGAGCTTCGAGTGCTTCATCCAGGTCTAGATCGAAGAGCTCATGGCCGTCCCCTTGGAGCAAGCGTTCAGCGCCCTCGACGACCACAATCACTCGCTTGTCGCCTATCGTCTCGATCGTTGCTGTCAGACGGCTCAACGATGATTCGCCAAATCTGATTGCCGCCGCCGGCTCGGTGTCCCCAGCGATAGCGTCGATCAGGGTTTTTGCATCGAAGCGTGCGCCGAGCGTGGGCTCATGTTGGTACAGATGCATTGCCCCAATCGATGTATCCTTGTGGAGGTTGTCCAATACTGTCTGGACAAGCATTGTTTTGCCCACGCCCGCCGAACCTTGGACAATGATGACGCCCCACGGGCCGTCAGCAAGTCGCGACCGCAGCTGTTGTCGCTGCAGGCAGTGATTGAGCATTTCACCATCAGGCGCTGGAGGTCTAGCATTAAGGGACGGACCGTAGCTGACCCCGGGCCGGGGCCCATGAGGCTCAGTCGCTCGTTTTGGACTGCGCAGTACACGTTCTTCGACCGCCGCCAGGTAAGCCTGTGCTGCCACAGCCGCTAGATCGAAACACCACTCGCGTGCACCGTCTGGATGAAAGTCCCGGCCGACGTGCACCAATCCGGCTCCGACCAGGCTAAGTAGGCAGTGCTCCCGCCATGCGTCATAGAGGTCTCGCCGGATTGCCTCTTGGGCCGAAGCTTCCTTGATTGCCAATGCAATGTCATGAAAGGCGCGGACAGATGTTGGCAATTCCATTCCCGGTGGGGCGACCACAGCATTCACCAAGTCGTTACGTGAGCGCGGCACTGGGTCAAGCTTCGCAATCCAGTCAAGCGCCAGCGCTACGATTAGATGCATGGGATCACGGGCAAGCGGAGCATCGGATGCGAAACGATCGGCGTCGATTAGAACGTAGTCATCGGAGTCATGCCAGTTTTCTTGTGGGACCCGAATGTTGCGCCCACTAAGATCGCCATGCGCCCGACCGACAAGCAGATCTTGGAGACTATGATCGGCCCGTTCGCCCGAAAGCAATAGGAATGGATTTGTCAGGGGATGGCCCCAACCCGATCGCTGGATACTTAGCCCACGGCCAGTCGTGTCAATGGCTCTACTCTCCGCCCATTCGCGGAGTCCGTGTAGGCGCTTGCCGATCATCTTAGCAAGAAAGGAACCGACCGTCATTCTTGGAGCCCTCGGTAGGGAGCCGCGGTTCCATTCCACCACGATCGACGCGACGACCCGCCGGCAGAGCTCGGGGAAGTCGTCGTGCTCCAAGTGTTGATTTAGAGCACCATACCCAACCAGGCTGCCCCCCGCGACGCGGAACAACGCCAGCCAGGTCTTATCTAGCGCAACCTCACCGCGACGCTTGAGAAGGTGACGTTTCCTAAACTTGGAGTTGGACTTTGTCCATGCATCGCCAAGGCTTTGTGCATGCTGAAGCGTGGCACAGACCTTTACTACAAGAAGGCCGGGTCCACTCTTGCCATCGGTGGCCACGAGCCCGACAGGCCGCTGGCTGTACCCGTCCTCGAACCACCCCCGGTGCTCCCACCTTGCCCCGTTCAGCGCAAGCCATGCATCCAAACGGCCGAGATCCTCAGGTTCCAGGCGTGCCCAGTCGCTGCTCTCATCACGCACGTCCATGCGGTGCCTCCACCATCCGCACACCACCCGTTACAGCCAATCTAGACTCTAGCGTGTGCATCGGAGCGACGATCGACCAACAACCACCGGAACGAACAGATGAGCGACGAGCTGCCTGACGGGACGAAGATCCAGAAGGATCTACTTTGGGGCATGTATACCGACCTACGTACGCACGCACGCCACGCGGAAACCCTGCGATCCAACGTCATCAACGTCACGATCGTTGTCGCATCGGTGCTTATTGCTGTGATCACCAACGACGGAAAGATCGAGCACAATGATCTGTTGATGTGCATCGCTGTGGTCGCGGTAGGTCTGTTCGGTCTCGTGTTCGCCGCATCTTACACTGAACTACACGAACGGAACAGACGACGAGCTGTGCGTTTCCGCGATGAGTTGAACAGCCAGTTCTTCGATGCAACGCAACAGAGCGTCCGGTCGTTGCTAGAAGAAGTAGACGCGCTACACCGGAAGAGCAAGATCTACCGCCGTACTCGAGCTCTGACCGGAAGTGCTCAGAGATTTTGGCTTGTGCTGCCAGCTTTCGTGGTCGTCGCAGGCGCGGTGCTCGCCGTCGTCGCCGTCGCCTCGTGACGCAGCATCGATGTGGTCCGCCCCCCAGAGTGCCGGCTCGGCGGCGGCAGGCGTTGGCCCGTGACATCAAACGTGACGCGAAACGGTGCGCGGGGTGTTGGTGGAGTGGGTGAAGTCGGGCCGATCGGTCACTCGGGTGGGTTGTTGTGAGCGTGTTCGGCGTGTCGCTGGATTCTTCTAATCCCAAGGTCGCAGGTTCGATCCCTGCCGGGCGCACCCGCACATATGCGTCGCTGATCATGGTC
>Ga0081455_10002913_pt1 | contig 20091 bp, 20 predicted proteins | sample TabmetS3T2R1_FD_70207 | JGI IMG/M metagenome (GOLD analysis project Ga0081455, IMG submission 70207) | Tabebuia heterophylla rhizosphere microbial communities from the University of Puerto Rico - S3T2R1 | ecosystem: Host-associated > Plants > Roots > Rhizosphere ... | reverse complement strand
ACCTTCTTGGATATAAGCGCATCATCGTCAGGTAGGGAGACGACCTACGACGTGGTGCGGCGCACGGCCGACCAGGTGTTCATCCCGCTGACCGTGGGCGGCGGCGTCCGCAGCGCCGCCGACGTCGACGCGCTGCTGCGGGCCGGCGCCGACAAGGTGGGCGTCAACACCGCGGCGATCGCCCGCCCCGAACTGCTGCGCGAGATCGCCGAGCGGTTCGGCCGGCAGGTGCTCGTGCTGTCGGTGGACGCGCGGCGCGCGCCGGGCCCGTCGAGCGGCTTCGAGGTCACCACGCACGGCGGCCGGCGGGGCACCGGCATCGACGCGATCGACTGGGCGGCGCGCGCGGCCGAGCTCGGCGCGGGCGAGATCCTGCTCAACTCGATGGACGCCGACGGCACCAAGAACGGCTTCGACCTGCCGCTGATCGAGCAGGTCCGCGCCGCCGTGCACGTACCGGTGATCGCCAGCGGCGGAGCGGGCGCGGTCGAACACTTCCTGCCAGCCGTGCGAGCCGGGGCCGACGCCGTGCTCGCGGCCAGCGTCTTCCACTTCGGCGACCTGCGCGTCGGCGCGGTCAAGGACGCCCTGCGGGCCGGCGGCGTCGAGGTCCGCTGATCTTTCGCGGCGTCGCGAGAGGCCGCGAATGTCGTTTGTGCTGCGACAGGCCGACCGGCAAGGAGAGGCATGGCCGACGAGGAACGCGACACACCGCCGACTGTCATCGCCGCGATCGCGGCCGGCGTGGCCCCGGCGCCGTTCCTGCTGACCTATGCGGTGCTGTTCATCCTGCACGGCACGGTTTTCCCGGTTGATCCGCCGGACATCACCGGTTCCAAGGGCGGCGAGGCGCTGGCCGGCCTGGTGGCGCTGGCCTTCCTGCTGGTGATCGTCATCGGCCTGAGCTGGTTCCTGTCCCGGCGGACCCGGTGGCTGTTCCTGATCGGTCAGCTGGCCACGCTCGGCGCCTGCATCAACTTCCTGCTCGACTCGTCGTCCGGTCAGCCCGAAGTGCCTCTCGTGCTGGCCATCTGCAGCGTGCTGGCCGTCGTGCTGGGCTGCCTGCCCCCGTCCTGGGCGTGGACCTCCCCAGATCGGCCGGCCCGAGTGGACGAACCGGTATTCCAGTCCGCCGACCCGGGGCTGGCGATCCTGCCGCCCACCGAGGTCGAGGCCGGGCTGGTCGACCCGAACGCACCCAGCGCATAGCCTGTTCACAGGTAGTCCCCAGGGAAAGCCAAGGGGCGTTGCTCACTGTGGGTCCTAGCGAAGGCACAGTCGAGCCTCATATGCCTCAAGGGAGTTGAGTGACCATGGCCGCACCGGCAATCACGAAGCGCCGGGTCCTGGTCGTCGACGACGAGGAGAACGTCACCCACCTGGTGTCGTCCGCCCTGCGTTTCGACGGCTTCGAGACCATCACTGCGGACAACGGCCCCTCGGCCCTGGCCGCCGTAGCCGAGGCCGACCCCGATCTGGTCGTGCTCGACGTGATGATGCCCGGCATGGACGGGCTGGGCGTGCTGCAGAACCTGCGTGCCGCCGGGTCGCAGGTACCCGTCATCTTCCTGACCGCCCGTGACGCCGCCAGCGACCGGATCGGCGGGCTGCGGGCCGGCGCCGACGACTACGTCGTCAAGCCGTTCAGCGTCGAGGAGTTGCTGGCCCGGGTGCACGCCGTGCTGCGCCGCTCCGCGCCGGACGAGGGCCGCGAGGGCGTGCTGCGGGTCGCCGACCTGGAGCTGGACGAGAACAGCCACGAGGTCACTCGCAGCGGCGTCGAGGTACACCTGACCGCCACCGAGTTCGAGCTGCTGCGCTACCTCATGCGCAACGAGCGGGTGGTGCTGTCCAAGGCGCAGATCCTGGACCGGGTGTGGAAGTACGACTTCCAGGGTCAGTCGAACATCGTCGAGCTGTACATCGGCTACCTCCGCAAGAAGGTCGACGCCGTCGAGCCCAAGCTCATCCACACCGTCCGCGGCGCCGGCTACGTCATCAAGGCGCCGCGCGTCTGACGGTCCGCGACCGTCCGGTCCGGCCCTTTGTCATGTCCCGGATGCCCAGGCTTCCCGGCCGGGCCGACCAGATTTCGGCCACAATTCCGGCCGTCTCGGCCGGGGAACGGGCTGTCTCGGCGTCCGCGCGGCTTTCCGTCCGGTATTGCCAAGATTCGGCTCTCAATTTGGTCATTCGAGAGGGGAAGCGGCTGGCGCCAGCCGCGCGCGCCCTTAAGACCAGTCACACAGCCGCCCGTGTCACCCTGGACCCGGTATGAGCAACAACGACCGCGTCGAGGTAGGCGAGACCGGGCCGCCGACCCAGAACGCTCCCTGGGAGCAGCACGGCGAGTCGCTGTCCCCGGAGTTCTCGGTGCCGCCGCCCGAGCCGCCGCCGGGTGAACCGGCCGAGCCGGAAGCGACGCCGCCGAAGAAGCGGCGCTGGCGGTTCCTGCCGCGCTCGCTGGCCAGCCGCCTGGTCCTCTTCGTGGTCAGCCTCGTCATCGTCGTGGTGGCCGCCGCTGGTGCGGCGACCTATGTTGCCCTGAAGTCGTTCCTGTTCGATCGCCTCGACCAGCAGCTCTCCACGCTGGCAACCTCGAACGGCGCGGACGTGCCGAATGATGTGAAGTCGTGCATCGACGGTGGCCAGCAGCCCTGCCCCGTCGGTGGGTCTGAGCAGGTCGTACACGCGCCGCAGCAGCAATGGTTGGCCTTGTTCGCGCCCGGACGGTTTTCCTCGTTCAGGTTGGTCCTGCCTCCAGACGTCAAGGACATGCGGCTCTCGAAAGCTCAGTTCGATGACCTGGTGAAAAATCCCGACACCCTTCATACCTGGACGACAAATGACGGACAGACGATTCGGGTGGTTGCCCGTGACGCAGGCCCGTTCGTCGTTGTAACCGGGCTGTCGACTAGCGACATCAACCGCACCCTGCATCGGCTGGTGCTGCTCGAGGTGGCGATCGGGGCGCTGGCGGTGGCGGCTGCGCTGGCGCTGACGTCGTGGGGCGTGCACCTGAGCCTGCGCCCGCTGAACCGGGTCACCCGCACCGCCCGCGAGGTCACCGCCGAGCTGTCCCCGGACGGCGCCGGGCTGGACCGCCGGGTACCCGAGGGCGACCCGCAGACCGAGGTCGGTCAGCTGGCCGACTCGTTCAACTCCCTGATGGGCACCGTCGAGACGCAGTTCGCGGCACGCGTCGAGAGCGAGCGGCGGATGCGCCAGTTCCTGGCGGATGCGTCGCACGAGCTGCGGACGCCGCTGACCTCCATCCGCGGCTACGCCGAGCTGGCCCGGATGCGTCGCGCGAACGGCGAACCCGAGCAGGGAGACACCCTGGAGCGCATCGAGTCCGAGGGCACCCGCATGTCGCGCCTGGTCGACGACCTGCTGCTGCTGGCCCGCAGCGATCGGGGCGCGTCGCCGCAGCGCGAGCTCATCGACGTGGCTGAGCTGATCGAGGACGCCGTCGACGGCACGCGGGCGGCGTTCCCGCAGCGGCGCATCGACGTGGCCGCCCCGCCGGACCTGCACTTGGTCGGCGACCACGACCAGCTGCTGCGCGTCCTGCGCAACCTCGTCACGAACGCCGCGGTGCACACCGATCCGAGCGGCCCGATCCGGGTCACGGCCCACGCCGAGGGGGCCGACGTCGTGGTGCGCGTGATCGACTCGGGGCCGGGGCTGACACCGGAGCAGGCGCAGCACGTCTTCGAACGGTTCTGGCGGGCCGACAAGGCGCGGACCCGCGCCCGCGGCGGCAGCGGGCTGGGCCTGGCGATCGTCGCGTCGATCGTCGGGGCCCACCAGGGCACCGTCGACTTCCAGAGCACGGTTGCCGGGGGCAGCACGGTGACCCTCCGACTGCCCAGCGAGGGCCCGGCCGACGGATCCTCGGACGGCCCGGTCGACGGATCTTCGGACGGACCGGCCGACGGAATCGGCAACGGACCGGCCGACGGAATCGGCAACGGGCCGAGCGACGCGCCGCCGGACCCGGGGCAGCACCCCGACCGGTCCGGATGGGCCCCGCCGCCGACCCGCTGAGCCCGGTCGGCGTCCAGGCGCGATAGCTGTAGCGGGGGCGGGCACAATCGACACATGCTCGATCCCACAGTTGCCGCCCGCCTGAAGCGCGACGCCGCCGGGCTGGTGGCCGCCGTCGTCCAGCAGTACGACACCGACCAGGTGCTCATGGTCGGTTGGATGGACGACGAGGCCCTGCATCGCACGCTGACCACCGGCCGGGCGACGTACTGGTCGCGCTCGCGGCAGCAGTACTGGGTCAAGGGGGAGACATCGGGCAACGTCCAACTCGTCAAGTCGGTCGCGCTCGACTGCGACGGCGACGCCGTGCTGGTCAAGGTCGACCAGGTCGGAGCGGCCTGCCACACCGGTGACCGCACCTGCTTCGACGCCGGCGTGCTGGCGGTCAAGGCATGACGATCACCCGCGCCGAGCTGGGCGAACTGGCCGAAACTCATCGCCTGGTGCCGCTGACGCGCACCCTGTTCGCCGACGGCGAGACGCCGGTCGGCGTCTATCGCAAGCTGGCCGGAGGGCGCACCGGCACCTTCCTACTCGAATCGGCCGAGCCCGGCCGCTCGTTCTCGCGGTGGTCGTTCATCGGCGTGAACGCGATGGCCACACTGTCCACAGTGGACGGTGCTGCCACCTGGACGGGCGAGCTGCCCGAGGGGTTGCCCGACCGCGGCGACCCGCTCGACGTGCTCGGCACCGCCTGGCGGGCGCTGAAGGGGCCGCGCCTGCCCGGACTGCCGACGCTTACCGGCGGGTTCGTCGGCTACCTGTCCTACGACGTGGTGCGCCGCCTGGAACGGCTGCCGGAGAAGGCCGTCGACGACCTGGGCTTCCCGGAGCTGACGATGCTGCTCGTCACCGACGTGGCCGCCTTCGATCATCACGAGTGCAAGGTGATGCTGATCGCCAACGCGATCGTGCACGCCGGCATGAGCGAGTCCGAGCTGGACGCCGCGTACTCCGATGCCGTCGCTCGCCTGGACACCATGCAGCGCGACCTGGCCACCCCGGCGCCGTCGACGGTGGCCAGCCTGGGCCAGGCGCCGCCCAAGAACGCCGAGTCGCGCACCCCGCCGGGCGAGTACGAGCACGCCGTCGAGCTGGGCATCGAGGCGATCCGCGCCGGCGAGGTGTTCCAGGTCGTGCTGGGGCAGCGCTTCGAGGTCCGCACCGACGCCGACCCGTTCGACGTGTACCGCGTGCTGCGCACCCTCAACCCGTCGCCGTACATGTACATGGTGCGGCTGGACGGCTTCGACATCGTCGGGTCGAGTCCTGAGGCGCTGGTGACCGTCCACAGTGGACAGGCGACGATCCACCCCATCGCGGGAACCCGCAAGCGCGGCGACACTCCCGAACGCGACGCCGAGCTGGTCGAGGAACTGGTCAACGACCCGAAGGAGCAGGCCGAGCACGTCATGCTCGTCGACCTGGCCCGCAACGACCTGGGGCGGGTGTGCCGGCCCGGCACGGTGAAGGTGGTCGATTTCGGCATCGTCGAGCGATATAGCCACTTGTGGCACATCGTCTCCACGGTGACCGGCGACGTAGCCGACGAGTTCGACGCCCTGGACGTGTTCGAGGCGGCGTTCCCGCACGGCACGGTCAGCGGCGCGCCGAAGGTCCGGGCCATGGAGCTGATCGAGGAGTTCGAACCCGTACGCCGGGGTATCTACGCCGGCGCGCTGGGCTATCTCGACCCGGCCGGCGACCTGGACATGGCCATCGCGTTCCGCACCGCGATCATGCGCGACGGCACGGCGTACGTGCAGGCCGGCGCGGGCATCGTCGCCGACAGCGTCCCGGCGCTGGAGGACAAGGAGACGCGCAACAAGGCGCGGGCCGTCCTGCAGGCGATCGCCACCGCCGAGACACTCCGGCCGGTGGACGGGCAGTGAACGACCGGACCCGGTTCGGCGCGGCGCTCGGGCTGGTGGTGCTCGGCGGCGCGGGCGCGCTGCTGACCTCGGGGCGGGCCTGGCAGACCGTGACAGCGCCCCGGCCCCGCCCGTTCGCCGACCAGGTCGTGGACGTCAGCGGCCGCACGCTCGAACCCGCCGTGGCGGCACTGGGAGTCGTGGCGCTGGCCGGAGTGGTCGCGGTGCTGGCCACCCGGGGCATCGCCCGGCGGGTCGTGGGCGCGCTGCTGGTCGCCACGGCGGTCGGCCTGGCCTGGGCAGCCGTCGCCGGGATGCAGGCCGTGTCGGCGGCGCGGGCCCGCTCGCTCGTGTCCGACGCGCGTACCGGCGCCGGGCTCGACCCGACCCGGCCACCAGGGGTCACGATCCACGCGGAGTGGCCCGCGCTGGTGCTGGTCTGCGCGCTGTTCGTGCTGCTGGCCGGTCTGGCGATCACTGCCTGGGGACATCGCTGGATCGCCTTGTCCGGGCGTTACGAGGCACCCGCGGCCGCACGCTCGTCGGCCGACCCCGAACGCTCGCCGGCCAGCCTCTGGAGCGATCTTGACCGGGGCCACGACCCGACCGGTGAGCCGGGTGGCCCGTCCTGACGTCAGGTCCCGGTCGCGGCCCGTGACCGGACCCGAGCGTTGCGGTCGTCACGTCGCTCGTTAGCATCGCGGACGTGGGAACCGGCTCGAGCGTCCTCGACGAGATCGTCGTCGGAGTCCGCGAGGACGTCGCGGCTCGGCAGGCGATCGTGTCGCTCGATGCCCTGAAGCAGCAGGCCGCCGCGGCGTCTGCCCCCAAGGACGCGCTGGCCACGCTGCTGGCCCCCGAGGTGGGCGTCATCGCCGAGGTGAAGCGCCGCAGCCCGTCGGCCGGCGCGCTGGCCGACATCGGCGACCCGGCGGCGCTGGCCCGTGAGTATCAGGCCGGCGGGGCCGGCATCATCAGCGTGCTGACCGAGCAGCGCCGGTTCGGCGGGTCGCTCGACGACCTGGACGCCGTTCGCGCCTCGGTGTCGGTGCCCGTGCTGCGCAAGGACTTCGTCGTCGGCTCGTACCAGGTTCACGAGGCGCGCGCGCACGGTGCCGATGTCGTGCTGCTGATCGTCGCCGCGCTCGAGCAGAACGTCCTGACCGGGCTGCGCGAGCGGGTCGAGTCGCTCGGCATGACCGCCCTGGTCGAGGTGCACACCGAGGACGAGGCGACTCGGGCGCTGGACGCCGGCGCCAAGGTCATCGGCATCAACGCACGCAACCTGCGCACCTTGGAGGTCGACCGCTCGACATTCGAGCGCATCGCTCCGGGACTGCCCAGCGACGTCGTGAAGATCGCCGAATCGGGGGTGCGCGGCCCACTCGACCTGATCGAGTACGCGGCGGCCGGCGCCGACGCCGTGCTCGTCGGCGAGGGCCTGGTGCGCACGTCCGATCCGCGGGCGGCCGTCGCCGAACTCGTCACCGCCGGCGCGCATCCGGCAACCCCGCGCGCATCCCGGTAGTCCTCGTCCGCGGCGCACTTACCGCAGCCGCCGATGCCCGGCAGATACTCCGACAATCCGCCGTCAGCCACGCTGTAGAGTGCTGGCCATGGGTAGGACCGACGTGCTGGGCGGGCGATGGCGTCGATCCCGCACGCGGTGCGCCTGAACGACCCCCGATCGGGATGTCGCGGCGCCCGTCACGTTCGCCCCGACCGTCCCTCCTGAATCGGAGTACCCATCCCGTGACTGCTGTCGTTCCTGACTTGACCGGCCACTTCGGCCAGTACGGAGGACGTTTCGTCCCCGAGGCGCTCGTCGCCGCGCTCGACGAGCTCACCGAGGCGTTCGCGGCCGCGCAGGCCGATCCAGCGTTCGGCGTCGAGCTGACCCGGCTCCTGACCGACTACACCGGACGGCCTTCACCGATCACCGAGGTGCCGCGATTCGCCGAGCACGCCGGCGGGGCCCGCATCCTGCTCAAGCGCGAGGACCTCAACCACACCGGCTCGCACAAGATCAACAACGTGCTGGGCCAGGCCTTGCTGACCAAGCGGATCGGCAAGCCCCGTGTGATCGCCGAGACCGGGGCCGGCCAGCACGGCGTGGCCACCGCGACGGCCGCCGCCCTGATGGGCCTGGAGTGCGTGGTCTACATGGGCGAGGAGGACACCCGCCGGCAGGCGCTCAACGTCGCCCGGATGCGTCTGCTCGGCGCCGAGGTCGTGCCGGTCACCACCGGTTCGCGCACCCTCAAGGACGCCATCAACGAGGCGATGCGCGACTGGGTCACCAACGTCGAAACCACGAACTACGTGTTCGGCACGGTGGCCGGTCCGCATCCGTTCCCGGCGATGGTGCGGCAGCTACAGCGCATCATCGGCGACGAGGCGCGCACCCAGGTGCTGGAACGGGTCGGCCGGTTGCCCGACGCGGTGGCTGCCTGTGTGGGCGGTGGCTCCAACGCCATCGGCATCTTCACCGCGTTCGTTCCGGACGCCGGCGTACGGTTGATCGGCTACGAGGCCGGCGGCGACGGCGTGGAGACCGGCCGGCACGCCGCGACGATCACCGGGGGAGCGCCGGGCGTGCTGCACGGCGCCCGCTCGTACCTGCTGCAGGACGCCAACGGGCAGACCATCGAGTCGCACTCGATCTCAGCCGGACTGGACTACCCGGGTGTCGGGCCCGAGCATTCGTACCTGCACGACATAGGCCGGGCCGAGTACTACCCGGTGACCGATGCCGAGGCGATGGACGCGTTCGCGTTGCTGTGCCGCACCGAGGGCATCCTCCCGGCGATCGAGTCGGCTCACGCACTGGCCGGGGTGATCAAGCTCGGCCGCGAACTCGGGCCGGATGCCGTGATCCTGGTCAACCTGTCCGGGCGGGGCGACAAGGACGTCGAGACGGCGTCGCGCTACTTCGGGTTGGTGCAGTCATGACGGTGCTCGCGGACAAGCTGGCCAAGGCGAAGGCCGACGGCCGCGCCGCCCTGATCGGGTACCTGCCCGTCGGCTTCCCGAACGTCGAGCTGTCGATCGAGGCGATAGTGGCGCTCGTCGAGGGCGGGGCCGACGTCGTCGAGGTCGGGGTGCCGTATAGCGACCCGGTGATGGACGGCCCGGTCATCCAGGCCGCCGCCGACGTTGCCGTACGCCGAGGTACGGGGCTCGGCGACGCGCTGCAGGCCGTGGCCGCGGTGGCCGATGCCGGGGGCGCCGCGGTCGTCATGTCGTACTGGAACCCGATCGAGCACTACGGCGTCGAGCGGTTCGCCGCCGATCTGGCCGCCGCGAACGGCTCGGGAGCGATCACGCCCGACCTCATCCCGGACGAGGCGATGCCGTGGATGACCGCAACTGACGAGCACGGGCTGGACCGGGTCTTCCTGGTCGCGCCGTCGTCGACCGACGCCCGCATCGCCTCGACGGTCGCCGCCTGCCGGGGATTCGTCTACGCCGCCTCGACGATGGGCGTGACGGGCACCCGCGACCAGGTGAGTGACGCCGCTCAGCAGCTGGTGCAGCGAGTCCGCCGGACGGCGCCCGACTTCCCGGTGTGCGTTGGCCTCGGCGTGTCCAACGGCGCGCAGGCGGCTCAGGTCGCGAACTTCGCCGACGGCGTCATCGTCGGGACGGCGTTCGTGAGCCGGCTGCTCGACCAGCCGAACACCTCCGGGGTGGCCACCGTCCGCGAACTCGCGGGCGAGCTCGCGGACGGCGTCCGCCAAAGATCAGCCGTTGGCTAGCGCCTGCAGCCGGTCGTAGGCCCCGTTGAACACGTCCTGGTCACCCGGCAGCGTGCCCGAGTCGGCGTTCTGCCAGAAGGTGTAGAAGCCCCACGCGTAGGGCAGCGTGCCGGGCGCCGAGGCGTAGCGCGCGACCCAGAGCGGGTTGGTCGAGGTGAAGTCGCCGCGGTTGCCGGTGCACTGCGACCACCAGCTGGTCGCCGTGTAGATCACCGGCCAGCGCGTGGTCTTGCGGTGGTACTCGTCGCTGAACGCCTTGATCCAGGCGACCATGCCGGTCTGCGACAGGCCGTAGCAGGTGCCGCCGCTGTAGGGGTTCCACTCGATGTCCAGCGCGCCGGGCAGCGTCTTGCCGTCGCGCGACCAGCCGCCGCCGTGCGCGACGAAGTAGTCGGCCTGGGTGGCACCGGAGGAGATGTTGGGTCGGGCGAAGTGGTACGAGCCCCGGATCATGCCGACGTTGTAGGAGCCGTTGTACTGCTGGGCGAAGTACGGGTTGCGGTAGCTGGTGCCCTCCGTCGCCTTGATGTAGGCGAACCGGGCGCCCTTGCTGTACGCGGACGACCAGTTGACGTTGCCCTGGTAGCCCGACACGTCCATGCCCTTGACGCTGCCGGCCGCTCCGGCCGACGTGGCGAAGGTGACCACGCCGGCCACCGCGCCGACCGCGCTGATCAGAACGCCTGCTCCGGTGAGCAGGCGTTTGCGTTGCTTACGGGTGATGTCCACCTTGCAAACCCCTCCTGAGGCCCGGCTCCATCGGCCGGGGACAGCGCAGACTTTGGACCTGGCATTTCGGACAGGCAAGAGTGAAAGGGTGAGACGGCATGAAGTTGCCGCTAATTCGTTCGCCCTACAATCACCGGCAAATCCTGCGATTACCGGCTAACCGTCACGGAACGAGCAGCAGCTTGCCGGTGGTGCGCCGACCCTCCAGCGCGTCGTAGGCGGCCCGCACCTCGCGGATCGGGTACCGCGCGGTGATGTCGGTGCGCAACGTTCCGTCACCGATCGCGGTCAGCACCTCACCGCCGCGCCAGAGCAGCTCGTCGCGCGTGGCCGTGTAGTGCTTGAGCGTGGGGCGGGTGACGAACAGCGACCCGGCCGGGTTCAGCCGCTGCAGGTCGAAAGGAGGCACCCGCCCGCTGGCCGCGCCGAACAGGGCGAGCAGGCCGCGGGGCGCGAGCGAGGCCAGGGACGCCTCGAACGTCGCCTGCCCCACGCCGTCGTAGACGACGGTGACCCCGCGGTTGCCGTTGCGGCGGCGCACCTCAGCGGCCAGATCGTCCACCTCGGTGTACCGGATGACTTCGCGGGCGCCGGCCGCCTGGGCGATGGCCGCCTTCTCCGGTGTCGATACGGTGCCGATGACCGTCGCGCCCCGCGACGTCGCGTACTGCACGAGCAGTTGCCCCATCCCGCCGGCGGCCGCGTGCACCAGCACGGTGTCGCCGGGCTGCACGGTGTAGGTCGAGGTCACCAGGTAGTGCGCGGTCATGCCCTGCAACATCGCGGCGGCGGCCGCCTCGGCGGACACGCCCTCGGGCACGGGCACCACCAGGTCGGCGGCGGCGTTCACGATGCCGCTGTGGCTGGCCCGCACGTCGGCCCAGGCGACCGTGGCGCCGACCTGGAAGCCGGCCACGTCGGCGCCCACCGCGATCACCTCGCCGGCGCCCTCCTTGCCCAGCACGAACGGGGTCGGCACCGGATAGACGCCCTGCCGCTCGTACACGTCGACGAAGTTCACGCCCGATGCGGCGACGCGCACCTGCACCTCGTTCGGCTCCGGCGCGGGCACCGGGCGGGACTGCACCTCCAGCACCTCGGTGCCGCCGTGGGCGGTGACGACGACGGCTGCGGTCTCCAGATCGGCCATGTAACCCAACCTAGTGAGCGGGCGGGTCCCGACTGCGTAGGGCGCACGACTACGGTTGCTGCGTGCATCCGATGGCTGCGATTCCCAGCCCGACCCGCGCGGTCTGGCATCTCGGGCCGATCCCGATCCGGGCGTACGCGCTGTGCATCGTGGCCGGCATCTTCGTCGCGCTGTACATCACGTCGCGGCGCTGGCGGGCCCGGGGCGGTAAGACGGACGACATCTGGGACGTCGCCGGCTGGGCGATCGTGTTCGGCATCATCGGCGGGCGGCTCTACCACGTCGTCACCGACTACGAGAAGTACTTCGGCAAGGGCAAGCACCCGCTGGACGCCCTCAAGATCTACGACGGCGGCCTGGGTATCTGGGGTGCCATCGCCCTGGGAGTCCTCGGCGCCTGGATCGGCTGCTACCGAAAGGGCATCCGGCTGACCGCGTTCGCCGACGCGGCCGCGCCCGGAGTGGCCGCCGCGCAGGCGATCGGCCGCTGGGGCAACTGGTTCAACAACGAGCTGTACGGACGAGCGACCGGCGTGCCGTGGAAGCTGCAGATCCACGACATCGACGTCACGGACGGGCGAGCCCAGCCGTGCGGGTTCGGCGACATCGGCAAGACCGTGTGTGGCTACTACCAGCCGACGTTCCTGTACGAGTCGCTGTGGGATCTCGCGCTGGCGTTCTTCCTGGTGTGGGCCGCGCGCAGGTGGCGGCTGGGCCGGGGCAACACGTTCGCCCTGTACGCCATGGGCTACACGATCATGCGGTTCTGGATCGAGTCGCTGCGCAGCGACTTCGCGCACCGCTTCTTCGGTCTGCGGGTGAACGAGTGGGCCTCGGTCATCGTCTTCCTCGGCGCGCTGATCTGGTTCATTCGCCATCGCAACGTGTACGACGAGACGCTGTACACGCCGGCGCGCGCCCAGGCCGAGGCCACCGCCGATGCCGTCGACGACGAGTCGGACGAGTCGCCGCCGGGCGATACCGGCGAGAGGGTGCCCGCCGAAGCGAAGGACGTAGACGATCCGGCGGACGTGACGGACCGGGCGACGAGCGACGAGTCCGACGAGGCGGCCTTGTCCGACGCGGACGGGAAGTCCGACGACGCCGTGGACACGTCGAACGGGTCGAAACGGCGTTGACCGAGGGCGACTCCCCGGAGGTCCATCACCAACACCGCGACATCAGCGGCGGATGGCTGCGCCCCACCGTCTTCGGGATGATGGACGGCCTCGTCTCCAACTTCGCGCTGATCGCCGGCGTCGCCGGCGCCGGGTCGAGCGTCAGCGTCCACGCGGTCAGCCTGGCCGGGTTGGCCGGCCTGGTCGGGGGAGCGTTCTCGATGGCGGCCGGCGAGTACGTGTCGGTGCAGAGTCAGAACGAGTCGGCGCAGGCCGAGATCGAGGTCGAGCGGCACGAGATCAAGATCAACTCAGGGGCCGAGCAGGCCGAGCTCGCGCAGATGTACGTCGAGCGCGGCGTCGACCCGGCGCTGGCCGGGCAGGTGGCCGCGCAGCTGTCCCGCGACCCGGACCAGGCCCTGACGATCCACGTCCGCGAGGAGCTGGGGATGGACCCGCAAGGCCTGCCCAGCCCGTGGACCGCGGCCGGGTCGTCGCTGTTGTCCTTCTCGCTCGGCGCGCTGATCCCGCTCCTGCCGTACCTGTTCGGGGCGCGGGTGCTGTGGCTGTCGGCAGTGCTGGCCCTGGTCGCGCTGTTCGTCGCTGGCGCGGTGACCGCCCGGTTCACCGAGCGGGGCTGGCTGTCCTCCGGTACCCGCCAGCTGGTGCTCGGCGGGCTGGCGGCGGCCGTGACCTACGGCGTGGGGCAGGCGTTCGGAGCCGTCGTCGGCTAGGTCGCCTGGGCCGGCGCCACCAGGGCCCGGACGGTGGCGGCCGTCTGCTCGATCGCGCCGGATGCGTCGACGCCCCCGCCCGGCTCGTCCGGCCCGAGCCGTTCGGCGTCGGTCATCTGGCTGGCGAGCAGCGAGGCCGGCATGAAGTGCTGCGGGCGATCGCGCAGCCGGCGGTCGAGCACGGCGGGCGGCGCGGTCAGGAACGCGAAACGCACCGTCGGATGGCCCGCACGCAACAGGTCGCGGTAGGCCCGCTTGAGCGCCGAGCAGGCCACCACGCCACCGCCGCCGGCCGCCTCCCGCTCGCCGATCCAGGCCGCGATGGCCTGCAACCAGGGCTGCCGGTCGGCGTCGGTGAGTGGCGTGCCCGAGCGCATCTTGGCGACGCTCGCACTGGTGTGGAAGCTGTCGCCGTCGGCGAACGGCCAGCCCAGGTCGGACGCGACGAGCAGCCCGACGGACGTCTTGCCGGTGCCGGCGACGCCCGCGACTACGAGGACGGGAGGATGCACCGGCTAATCGTCGCAGCGAAGCATGACCGTGCCTACCGTCGGCCCATCGAGAGGAGCCCCCGCCTTGGCGGCCAACCCGAAGTCCTACCGGATCCCCGGCCTGCAGCTCACGGACCATGTCCTGGACGTGCCGCTCGACCACTTCGCCCCGGACGGACGGACCATCCAGGTATTCGCCCGGGAGGTGGCCTCGGTCGACAACGCCGACCACGACCTGCCCTGGCTGGTGTTCCTGCAGGGCGGGCCGGGCAGCCCGTCGCCCCGCCCGATCCGCGCCGACGGCTGGCTCGGCCGCGCGGTGCAGACCCACCGCGTGCTGCTGCTCGACCAGCGGGGCACCGGCCGCAGCACGCCGCTGACCGCCCGCACGGTGCAGGGCCTGGAGCCGGCCGAGCTGGCGGCGTACCTGCGCCACTTCCGGGCCGACAGCATCGTCGCCGACGCCGAGCTGCTGCGGGCCCGGCTGCTGGGCGAGCAGCGCTGGGCGACGCTCGGGCAGAGCTACGGCGGGTTTGTCACGTTGACCTACCTGTCGCAGGCCCCGCACGGGCTCAGCACCTGCCTCGTCACCGGCGGGCTGCCCGGGCTGACCGCCACCGCCGACGAGGTCTACGCCCGGACCTATCCGCGGGTGGCCGCCAAGAACGCCGAGTTCTACCGCCGCTACCCGGACGACGTGGCCGCCGTGCGCCGGCTCGCCGACCACCTCGAGGCGAACGACGTACGCCTGCCCGACGGCGACCGGCTCACCGCCCGGCGGCTGCGCCTGCTGGGCACCTCGTTCGGCATGAGCGACGGCTACGAGCGGGTGCACTGGCTGCTCGAGGGAGCTTGGCACGGTGACGAACTCTCCGACGGTTTCCGGCACCAGGTCATGACGGCCACCGGGTTGATCGACACGCCGCTGTACGCGCTGCAGGAGTACACCTACGGCCAGGGGCGCGGGCCTACCGACTGGGCAGCCGAGCGAGCCCTGGCCGCGCACCCGGAGTTTGCCGCCGACGCCACGCCCCTGCTGTTCACCGGCGAGATGATGTATCCCTGGATGTTTCGCGACATCGCGGCGCTGCGCCCGTTCGCCGGCGCGGCCGACCTGCTCGCGGCCGCCGGCGACTGGCCGCCCCTCTACGACCGTGACCGGCTGGCCGCCAACGAGGTGCCGCTGGCCGCCGTCGTGTACTTCGACGACATGTACGTCGACTCGGGCCTTCAACTCGAGACGGTCAAGGCGGTGGGCAACGCCCGGGCGTGGGTCACCAACGAGTTCGAGCACGACGGCCTGCGCACCGGCGACGTGCTGGCCCGGCTGCTCGACATGGCGGCGGGCCGCTCCTGAGCGTGCCCGCCTTGTCGGACCGACCGGTCGGTCGGTAGGGTGCGTGGTCATGAGCGACGCGCCCGGACTCGATCTTGCCAGGGTGGCCGCGTGGCTGGATCAGGCCCGTACCGGGCTTCGTTGCGGCGAGCTGTCGGGCGAGATCATCCAGGGCGGCAAGTCGAACCTGACCTACCGGGTCACCGACGGCGAGCACGTCTGGGCGCTGCGCCGACCGCCGCTCGGGCACGTGCTGCCGACGGCCCACGACATGGCTCGCGAGTACCGCGTGATCAGCGCCCTGGCCGGAACCGGCGTGCCGGTCGCTTCAGCGATCGCGTTGTGCTCCGACGTCGCGGTGCTGGGTACGCCTTTCTACCTGATGTCCTATGTGGACGGTGTGGTCTTCGACCAGCGCCCGGCGTTGGCCGCCCTGGACCACGACACGGCCGGGCGCATCGGCGACGTGCTGATCGACACGCTCGTGGCGTTGCATCGCATCGACCCGGACGAGGTCGGGCTGGGCGACTTCGGTCGCCCCGAAGGCTTCCTCGACCGGCAGGTGGCCCGCTGGCACAAGCAGTGGCAGGCGTCGGAGACCCGGCCGCTGCCCGAGCTGGCCAAGGTGGTCGACGCGCTGCGGGCCGGCCGGCCCGAGTCGCGAGCGCCGGCGATCGTGCACGGCGACTACCGGCTGACCAACGTCATCTACGCCGCCGACCTGACCCGCATCGCGGCCGTCGTCGACTGGGAGATGGCGACGCTCGGCGACCCGCTGACCGACGTCGGGCTGCTCGTCGTCTACCACCGGCTCGCCGAGCAGCACGACCTGACCATGCCGCGCATGCGCCCGGCCGACGGATTCCGCTCGGCCGACCAGCTGGCGGCCCGGTACGCGTCGGGGTCCGGACGCGAGCTGGGCGAGCTGCACTGGTACGTCGGGTTCGGCTTCTACAAGCTGGCGGTCGTCGCCGAGGGAATCGCCGCCCGGTACCTGCAGGGCAAGACCGTCGGACCCGGCTACGAGCGGTTCGGCGAGATGGTCCCGATGCTCCTGTCATCCGCACTCGAAGCCCTGGAGGCGTCCTGATGGACTTCGCGCCCAGCGACAAGTCGCGCAACACGTTGGCCGCCGTGCAGCGGTTCATGGACGACCTGGTGTACCCGGCCGAGCCGACCTACGCCGAGCAGGCCGCCGAGCTGCGGGCGGCCGGGACGCCGTTCCGCACGCCTGAGGTCATGGCCAAGCTGCGGGCCGAGGCGCGGGCGCGAGGGCTGTGGAACCTGTTCCTGCCCGACGGGCGGTTCGGCGCCGGGCTGTCCGTGCTTGACTACGCCCCCATCGCCGAGCTGACCGGCCGCTCGCCGGCCATCGCGCCCGAGGCGCTGAACTGCGCGGCTCCGGACACCGGCAACATGGAGCTGCTGGCCATGTTCGGCACGGACGAGCAGCACGCGCGGTGGCTGCGCCCGTTGCTCGACGCCGAGATCCGCTCCTGCTTCTCGATGACCGAGCCCGACGTCGCGTCGTCGGACGCCACCAACATCGCCACGCGCATCGACCGGGACGGCGACCACTACGTGATCACCGGCCGCAAGTGGTGGTCGACCGGCGCGCTGCGCCCGGAGTGCCGGGTGGCGATCGTGATGGGCGTGAGCGACCCCGAGGCGCCCCGGCACGAGCGGCACTCGATGGTGCTCGTGCCGCTGGACACCCCCGGCGTCACGGTGCGCCGCTCGACCACCGTCTACGGCTACGACGACGGCCCGCACGGCGGCCACGGCGAGATCGACTTCAACCGGGTGCGCGTGCCGGTGACGAACCGGCTGGGCCCGCAGGGCGGCGGCTTCATGATGGCCCAGGCGCGGCTCGGTCCCGGCCGCATCCACCACTGCATGCGCAGCCTGGGCATGGCCGAACGCGCGCTCGAGCTGATGCGCGACCGGGCCATGTCGCGCAGCTCGTTCGGCCTGCCGCTGGCCCGCCAGGGCGTGGTTCGCGAGTGGATCGCCGAGTCGCGGCTGGCCATCGACCAGGCCCGGCTGCTTGTCCTCAAGACGGCCTGGCTGATCGACACAGTAGGCACCAAGGGCGCCCGCACCGAGATCGCCGCCATCAAGGTGGCCGCGCCCCGGGCCGCGTCCTACGTCCTGGACCGAGCCGTCCAGACCTTCGGGGCGGCCGGCGTGTCCGGCGACGTGCCGCTGGCGCACTGGTGGGCCCAGCTGCGCACCCTGCACCTGGCCGACGGGCCGGACGAGGTGCACCTGCGCTCGATCGCGCGCCAGGAACTCGAGGCCGGGCTCAAATGACGGCCGCTGACACGGAGGTCCGGCGGCGCATCCTGTCCGCCGCCGTGGACCTGTTCGCCGACCACGGCTACGACGCGACGAGCGTGTCGCAGGTGATCAGCCGGGCCGGGGTGGCCAAGGGCGGCTTCTACCACCACTTCGCCAGCAAGGACGAGCTGCTCTACGCGGTCTACGGCCAGCTGATCAACCGGCAGCTGGAGGGCATGGTGCGGATCCTGGCCGAACAGCGCTCGCCGGCCGAGACGTTGCGCCTGCTGATCATGGACCTGGTCGAGACGACCGCGGCCAGCGCCCGCGAGGCACTCGTGTTCTCGCGCGAGCTGTCGCAGCTGGGCAACGCGCGGATCATGCAGATGCGCAGTCAGCGCCGCAAGTACCACAACGCGATGATCCGGCTGGTGCGCGAGGCGCAGGAGCGCGGCCAGTTCAGCGCGGTCGCCTCGCCGGAGATCGTCACGTTCACGATCTTCGGGATCATCAACGAGATGCCGCGGTGGTACCGGCCGGCCGGGCGGATGCGGCCCGAGCAGATCGCGACCGAGATCGCCGACCTGGTGCTGGCCGGCCTGCACGCCGAGGAAGCGGACCTGTGAGCGGGTGGGGGCTGACGATCCCGCTGGGCGGAGTGCCGCTGGCCGAGCACGCCGACCTGGTGCGCGCCCTGCCCGGGTTGGGCTACACCGACGCGTGGACGGCGGAGGTCGCCGGCACCGACGCGTTCACCCCGCTGGCCCTGGCCGCGCAGTGGGAGCCGACGCTGCGGCTGGGCACCGCGATCGTGCCGGTGTTCACGCGCGGCCCGGCGCTGATCGCCATGTCGGCGGCCACCCTGGCCGGCCTCGCGCCGGGGCGATTCGTGCTGGGCCTCGGCGCATCCAGCCCGGCGATCGTGCGCGACTGGAACGGGCTGGCCTTCGCCGAGCCGTTCCGGCGCACCCGCGACGTGCTGCGCTTCGTCCGGGCGGCGCTGGCCGGCGAGCGGGTCGACGGCGCGTTCGACACGTTCGAGGTGCACCGGTTCAAGCTGGAAAGCCCGCCCGCGACGCCGCCGTCCGTGCTGCTCGCCGCGCTGCGCCCGCAGATGCTGCGCCTGGCCGGACGCGAGGCCGACGGGGCGATCCTGAACTGGCTGGCTGCGAGCGACGTGCCGCGCTGCGTCGAGGCGATCGGCAGCCCGGACGCCGACGTGGTGGCCCGGGTGTTCGTCTGCCCGAGCGCCGACGCCGAGTACGCGCGGGGTCTGGGCCGCAAGCTGATCGCCGCCTACCTGACCGTGCCGGCCTACGCCGCCTTCCACGAGTGGCTCGGCCGGGGCGAGGCACTGCGCGCGATGCACGAGCGCTGGGCCGCCCGCGACCGGGCCGGGGCAGCGGCCGCCGTTCCCGACGAGGTCGTCGACGCGCTCGTCGTGCACGGCTCGCCCGAGGCCTGCCGCGACCAGGTCCGCGAGTACGCCAAGGCCGGCGTCCGCACCCCGGTGCTGGCCCTGCTGCCCACGCCGGACGCCGACCTGCCGGACCTGCTGCGGAGGCTGGCCCCGTGAACGTCAACGACGCGGTGATCGTGGTGACCGGCGCCGGCAGCGGCATCGGCGCCGCGATGGCCCGCCGCTTCGCCACTCAGGGCGCGGAGGCGGTCGTGGTCGTCGACCGCGAAGCCGAGGCAGCGCACGCGGTGGCGGCCGAGATCGGCGGCGTCGCCGAAACGGTCGACGTCACCGACGCCGACGCGGTGGCCGACCTGGTCGCGCACACCGAGCAGGCGCACGGGCGCATCGATCTGTTCTGCTCGAACGCCGGCATCGCGGCCGGCACCGGCATCGACGGGCCGGACGACGCCTGGCGACTCACCTACGAGGTGCACGTCATGGCCCACGTGTACGCGGCCCGGGCGGTGCTGCCCGGCATGCTCGCCCGCGGCCGGGGCTACCTGCTCAACACGGCCTCGGCCGCCGGGCTGCTCACCGCGCCGGGCGACGCCGCGTACTCGGCGTCCAAGCACGCGGCGGTCGGGCTGGCCCAGTGGCTGGCCGTCGAGTACGGCGACCGCGGCATCGGCGTCAGCGTGCTGTGCCCGCAGGGCGTGTCGACGCCGCTGCTCATGGACCCGCTGGCCGCCGGGAACGCGTCGGCCCGAGCCGTGGCCGCGGCCGGCCCGATCGTCACGGCCGAGCAGGTGGCCGACGCCGTGGTCAGCGGGCTTTCCGCCGAGCGGTTCCTGATCCTGCCGCACCCCGAGGTGGCGACGTACTGGGCGCAGCTCGCCGGCGACCCGGATCGCTGGCTGGCCGGCGTGCGGCGGATGGTGGCTGCAGCGAGGTGAGGATGCGCTCGAGCGCAGCCAGGTCGGCGGCCGGCAGGGCAGCCAGCTCCGCCGGCGGCTCGTCGAGGATCTCGCCGGCGCGGGCCGCCTGACGGCTGCCCTCCGGCGTCACGGCCACGATGCGCCGTCGCCGGTCGCGCGGGTCGACGCTGCGCGCGACCAGGCCGCGCCGTTCCAGGTCGTCGACCACGAGCGTCGTGTACGGGGCGTCGGTGACCA
>Ga0081455_10002912_pt1 | contig 20092 bp, 16 predicted proteins | sample TabmetS3T2R1_FD_70207 | JGI IMG/M metagenome (GOLD analysis project Ga0081455, IMG submission 70207) | Tabebuia heterophylla rhizosphere microbial communities from the University of Puerto Rico - S3T2R1 | ecosystem: Host-associated > Plants > Roots > Rhizosphere ... | reverse complement strand
AGATAGCTGTTATACCTATTTTTGACGTCAGTTACTAGTCCCTCTCCGAATACAGAGAACTTTACCATTATAGGAAGTCCTCGTGTATCTTTGAAGATTTTCTTAGCACTTTCTTCTAAACTCTTTTCGTTTCTGAGATAAGGTAAGAACTCTTTATACTTTTCAATAAATGCTTTGATTTCATTTAAATCAAATGACTTCATTTCATAGATGTAATTAGAGTCCCTGGGGAAGAGAGAATCTATAGCCTCGCTATACCTAGGATCAATCTTCCTCTTTTCTAGTAATTGATCGTACTCTGGCTGACTAGCCGATAGCAGAAATACTGCATTGTCCTTTTTCTCAAAGGGCTGAAGGAGCTTCATTAGATAGAATGTTGAAGCCATTCTTTTGTCGTGTACGTTATCTACCGCAACCAGTACTTTATTGCCGTCTCTGATAAGTTCCCTTATAAATTCGACTATTGCAGGAGCATCTTGTAATTCTTCTCCTTCACTGTATAGAACCTTGTAGCCTTTATCAAAGTAATGACAAACAATCTCCATTATAATTGTACTTTTTGATGTTCCAGATTCTCCAAGTAACAATAATCTATGTTGCTCTTCTAGTCTTTTTTGGATTTCATCCAACACACTTTCGCGTCTGTATTCTCTTTCATAATATATCGATTCAAGACTAAAGTTAAAACCATTTTTCCAATCTTCGAAGTTAGGATCTGTATTACTATTCTCCTTAAAATGATCTAGACGTAGAAGTGTTAGACCCTGAGTTCGGGCTTGATCAATGAATCTATTAATTTTTTCTTGCATCATTCTATTTTCTTGTTTTACACCGTCTAAGGTGTTTCTAAGTTCGTCTAATTTCTCCGAAATATCTTCGTTTTCGCTTAGGAGGATATCTTTAATAGCTTGAACAGTACTTTCCTTTGCAGTTGTATCACCTATATAGTCCAACTTAATATTTACATTCTCGAACTGCGATGATATTGCTGTAGATAACTCCTTAAAATGATCTTCTCCTTTCTGTTTTATTGACTCGAGGCTATCCATAACTTTTTGAATTTTCTCTTCATCCGATCCCTCGGTACTGTTGTATATGACATCGGCTATGGCATCAAAGGGCGACGGTAGCAATTTCATTGCTAACCTAAATGCTTTATCTAGACCAGGATACTTCTTCTGGAACTGACCGACTTTTCTACTTATTTCTTTGTTTATGGATTCTTCAAATTTGATCGACTTCTGTATGAATTCACCCCAGGAGGGAAATTTCAAATTAATTGTCTATATATCAAACTCCATTTTTCTTAAAGTTTTTGGCTGTGCTAAGAGATGCAATTAGGCTATTTAATCTAAAAATGTGGGAGGCACACTGGGATTACTGCTATTCTTAGTGATCTTCTATTATTTTTGATTACATTCTTCCGGGTCTTATGGAACAAGACTAGGATACAATAATTATGATAGGTACTGAAGGAGTTAGTGGTACTGGTCCAGGCACTAGTATGCAGTTATTGTATATATTTACATTCGTACTGATAAATATATTGCAAATATCTTGGTTCAAGATTCTGTTCACATTTTAATGAAATTAAACTTTGTACAAAGTATCCCTGAATCTAAATCTATAAGTTTCGGGCGGTTAAAATCTAAATAAATTTGGATTCTAATACATCTATAACCATATTAAGGCAAAGATAAACTCTGTCGAATACGTAAAGACTGATACGAAATTCCAGATCGATTCGACCCTTGAAGCGAGGGCTGAATGGTTATGAGGGTCAGCAAAGCTAAAGGTTTCAGCTTCCTATCAACGAAATACGAGTCAAGGTACAGAAGTGAACAGGACCTATTCGTTGGATGTCCATATTAGAGCAGTGCAAGATGAGATGCCTGCAGGTATGGAAAGAATACTAGGCATACTTGAAGATGGAATGAGATCTATTCCTACTGCTACTACCACTACTAGAGGCTAAGGCGGTGCGATATTGGATTAAATTATGGTAAACTTGAAGGATATCATAGCGACTGTTCTAAATGATATGGCTTCGGCGCGTGTTGAAGCTGATGTCGAATCGCTACGGATAGCTGAAATCTATCTCAAAGACAAGCTTCTCAGGAATATGCCAATCCCCAAGATGAAATTGATGAACTTCACTCTAACTCTGCCACTTGCTATTGATAAACTAGACGAAAAACAACTAGATGAAGCTAGGAAGCCGCTTACGCCTGAATCTTCAAGAGAAATTGCGCTCAAGTCTTTAACAGACCTACTTTCTCGAAGAGATATTGGCCTACCAGAAACTGATAACCAGAATATAAAATCATTGTTAAAGGACAAATTAGAAGTACTCGCAAGAAATAAGCCTTGGATAATGACGCAAGTAAAACCTCTCTCTGACGAGATAGTGGCACACATAGAGCCATTTGTAAGAAAGGTGACAGTTATTATAAATCATATTCAAATAATAATAATAAATCCCACCATAGCTATTATCTTGATCATGCAACAAGCAAATTATGTTAAGTATAACAGAACTTTTTACAAAGACAGAGAACGAAAAGAGGAAGGGGAAAGGGTGCTCTTGGAATTCTTTAAAATGAATGAACGGATAATGAATGGATTAATGGGGTTCTTAATTATGGACAGTGAAACCGATCCTAAAGAAAGAATAGTTTTGACATTTTGGAAGAGCAAGGAATCCATGACTGCATTCTATAATGAAGAAAATAATGTTTTGACTTCGTTAGTAAATAAATTAAAGCCACTATTCAGTGAAATGCCTGTGCGGTTTGATTACAAATTAACCTCATTTAAGTCAATGTAAGTTTGAGGTCAGTGGAGGGAATGGTCCGCTATGATTTAAATTTTTTCAATCGCACCAACTCCCTAAAGTCGTATTGGTGTGTAAGTTAAGCATTCTACAGTTTACTATGGACTTCATATGATTATCCGATCGAATCCGCAAGTTCATCCTAGATTTAACCTATAAGCTGAAGGTACGTCTAAAAGCTCTGCTCAATGAAAGGCTGATGAGAGATTCTTAATACATGCAAGAATTCCTCGAGTCGGGAAATAAAATGGTACAGGATCCAAACTTTTTGAAAAAGCCTGAATATATAAACAAAGCCAAGGCTGAAACAACTTATTTCTTTGAGACGAATGGCAATAGATTGGCTGCCTTTATTGTCGATACACTAAGCGCAGACCATCATGATTGAACCGCTTTTAGTGGAATGGATGCTCATGTAGAATTGCATTCGGTAATGAGCCTTGACGACCTAAGGAAAGTGCTACAAGCTGTTGAAGCAAAATCCTACCGTTACCGAACATTATCTGAATACGTTACTAGTCCAGGGTGCAAGGCGTTAAGCGTGGATTATAAGTTAAGGAAATAAAAAAGGGTTAGAAGCATCCGTACTAGTCTTCGGTAAGTCGAGTGTCAGAAATCCTGCTATTGCGAATCTTTTATCTTGTAAGTCAAGCTAAATATTGGCTTTATTATTGCTAGGCTACCTGTATTACTACTTTTTTAGCCATCTGTGTTACTACTTCCTGAATTGTCGGTATTTTCACTGCCACTACTGTCGCTACTGTCACTGCTGTCGCCACCTCCATATATAGGCTCGAAGCAATCTCTGATTTCCTGCTCTGTTACAGAACCACCCGCCTCGGCATCGGAAAGACAGCTTTGGAACTCATCATAGTCACTGTTGGAGGAACTGCTACTACCACTATTGCTATCGCTACTACCACTGTTGCTAGTACCACTATCGCTACTTCCACTATTGCTATCATCTATCGTTGCGACTACAGGGCTTGCAAACATAATCGATGATGCAAGAAACGCTGCAGTAATTGCGATGGCAGCAATTGATGATATTTTCAAATTATTCATCATGTTTTGTACGGATTTTTATTTATTTTAAAGTGTCATCTATGTATTTGAAGAGATCAAAGAACATGATTGCAATAAGTTTTACCTGTCTGCTGAGGTTACACCAGCTGAACGACTTGAGTGCATCGAAACTATTTCAAAGAGACTTGAGAATAGACAGAAGACGAAAATACAATTTTAACAAATGAAACTTTAAAGGTATGTTATAAAGATATGGAATTGAAAGAATGTATCGAGAATATTATGCTCTTTTTTCTACTCATTCCAATTTTTTCTTACTGCTAGGACTTTTCGTTCTTTTTTGTTTCTTGATTCTGGTACAATATGCTACGGCACAGACTACCATGTCGATCCCCCAATCAACAAACATCATCTCGAAACATTCTACACAAATTCCACAGTATGACGAAGGAAATAAAATGGCTTTACTAGTACTTTCAGGAAATCAGCTAAGTGGATCATCCTCTGAAGATTTAAATTTGAATTGGAAGTATGTTACCATAGGGTCAAATTCCATAAATAATAATAGTATGGATTTCCTAAAATCTCCAGCAGGCCTATTAAATAGAAATAGTAGCAGGAACTGTACTACCCTTACTGATAATATTCCCCCATACGAAGTTCCTTTACGTACCAACGTCACTATTGGAGGGAACAACTATATTTTTACCTATAACATTACTGGCAATGATAATAAACTTAATAGTACTGCTGCTCAAACCGGGATTGCAACTCTTCTATTAAACATAACCTCTTTTAATGACGGGAATTTGACGGTCGATCTTCCAAGAAAAGTAATAGATTCTAAAATGCAAGGAAATAACGATACCCATTATGTAGTCTCCGAAAATGGTAGAAATAATATCAATTGTGCAGAAGTCAAGAACACTCGACAGTCAAGAATGCTAGTCATTGATTTTGTTAAAGGAATAGGACAAATCGCAATTACTGGAACTAACATATTTCCAAGTAATAATACAGCACCAACTGTAATGGTTCCTAAAGCCCCATTAATAGTTAATGAAAGCTCGCTCGTATTACTTAATGGAAGTGGGAGTTACGACCCTGATGGCGAACCAATTACGTTTGAATGGAGACAGACATCCGGACCGAATGTTGAGCTAAAGTCAGGTAACGGAAGCTTTGCTACATTTACCGCCCCGACGGTTTCAAATGATACGAGAATGTCATTTAATTTGCGGGTTAAGGACACAGCTGATTCAGCCGACAATGGAACTGAAACCGTTATAGTGAAAGACACTCCTCAACCAGTTCTAGCAGCTGCAACTAACGCTACAGGAGTTAATGCCTCAGAAGCGTTACGTGCAATAGTTGATAGTAATCTACCATACTATTTTCTGGCCATAATTGCTGCAGCCATGGTTATCCCATTGGGTATTGATTTGATTCTGGCCTACAGAAAAAGAAACAGAGAGAATGCCCTTAGGTTAGTTGGCATGCCTGGATTATATAGGACTTTGATGACTTTTGGTGTCATTTTGCTGGTTGGTACGATCCTATTCTATATCCTCATCTTAATTACTGTGAATATTAATAATTCCTCGAATCCTACCCTGCAATCTTTGATTGATGTATTTAAGAATCTTGCCACTATACTCGGCACAGCATTAGCAACTATAATTGCATTCTACTTTGGAATGAAGGGTAAGGAAGATATCACTGGTAAGGCAGCAATAGATGCTACTGCAGTTACAAAGGCGAATGCAGAAGATAAAGCGCAGCCAGACGTAATAGATACTTTCCCTCTTGACGGTGCATCTGATGTATTACTTAATTCACTTGTTTCAGCATCATTCACTAAGCGCATGGACACCTCAACAATCAATACAGATACCTTTACAGTAAAGAAGGATGGTACTACTACTAACATCGCTGGTGCTGTGCATTTAAGCCCTGATAGTAAAAGCTGCATATTTCGTGCCGAACAGAATCTCTCTCCTGATACCAAGTATATTGCTATAATTGATAAAGCCGTGAAAGATGAAGCGGGAAATGCATTGATTTCCGCTAAAATGTGGTCATTTAAAACTATTAAGTCTAATAGTAGTAGTTAGTTTTATACAGATCAATATTGGAGCTCGTTGCATGATGCTTTTATAACATTATTTTATTCAATCATAGCTTAAACACTTTCGGAAATTTATGTTGCAAAGATACTTTTGCCCTTCATTGCTGGCACTTGAAATGTAAGTATTCTGATATCAATCTAAGTATTTGGAATAAGCTTCAATAACTCATATCGATGATCTGAGATTTTCCTCGTGCTGTCATTAACAATCTGTTCCTTATGTATGGAGATAGTGATACCCTAATCAAAATTTGTAGAGATATAAATCTAATTTTTAAGAGGTTGTTTGAAACTTATATGGCTTCTTTGAAACTTTTGCTTTACACATACGAGCAGTTGAGAAACTGAAAGAAAATCTTTTGGTGAGATCCTTTCTATGCTGTTTCAGCTAATAGGATACGAGTCATATTTCTGATTTCAATTTTAGTCTTGTCTTTAGATGATTCCCATATCCGCTTTAAGAGGTCGGTATACACATTATCAAATGGATAATCTAGTCCTATCTCTCTACACTCGAGGCAAATGCAAAGTTGCGCAAATAGCCGAAGCAAACCTATCTGGGGATAGCGTGATTTGAGAATGAAGTGACGGAGGGGAATGGTCAACACAAGGAGCAAAATGCATAAGGCCTTCGAATACGAAGGAATAATACATACAACTAAGCTTGGCCCTGCATAATAAAAAAATTAAGGCAAGAAGAAATCAAGTTGCCTCACTACTATCAAAGTCATTTAGTGAAACTGAGATAGCGCAACAGTTGGGAGTTGACCAGTCCACAATTTCCAGGGATATTAAGGTCTTGAAAGAATCAGCTCAACAATATGTTTATGACTTGGCAAAGTCTGATTTGGCTTACTACTATAAGCAGTCAATCGATGGAATTGAAGAAGCAAAGAAAGAGGCATGGAAAATATACAATGACCAGACAGTTCCTATAAGAGAGAAGCTATTAGCACTAAAACTAATCATACAATCAGATGAGACTAGATTTAAGCTGCTGTCAGAAGGACCTGGTTTACTGGCTATCAAATCTTTAGAGGATAGATTAAACAGAATTGAGAGGATGGGGGAGCAGAGACAAATCTCTAGATAACTTATCGGATAGGTTAGATAGGTTGGAAGAGGAAAGAGGAGAAGTAAAGCCTGTTGAGGATAATGAAGCCAACGATTGTCCATATGCAACTGCAGAAGAACTAGAACAAATGAGTTCTATGGAGAGGTATGCAGCCTGGTTCAATTGGCACGTAAGAGAAATTATGCCTTATTACAAAGCTGAAGTTATGCGACTCCATAACATAACATCAGATGAATATGACAGCCGTACATTAGAAGGCGATCGGTCCATATACCTTCCTCAGCCCAATCCAATGTTTGAACCTACTCATTACGATGAAAGAGTAGCTCATGCTTTAGGACTCAATTACCAGGAACTGCAGGACAAATTCAAACAGGGAGAACTCAAGCACAAAATAGCAGGCTGCGACAGTACAGGCCGCGACAACCGTTGGCGTGATGAAGACCCAAACGCTGTGTTTTAGACATTCAGATAAATCCATTATTGGATGATTGTGGAGTAGAGAGAAAGATCCAACTAAAACCAGAACCATTACCAGAACCAAGATGGTACAAGCAGGCAGGGATGGAAAATCTATCAGATTTATCTGACAAATAACGATAATAATCTTTTATAACAGTCTAAATGCAAGTATCTTGTGAATCTGATTTATTACTTTATTTTTGGTATGATAGGTTTCTTTGTATTCCTCTTAGTCTTTTACTCGCTTGATAATCCATTGAACAGAAGTATATCAAACGTTGTATATCCTTACATTTTATCTATCAAGCCCCCAATAATCGACACTGATGGGTCAATAAATATAGCGTCGTACCTAATCGATGCATCCAACAAAAAATCTAAAGTACTGGTCGCTGGACCCTATGCCAGTGTATTTGAGGCGAATAGCAGCAAGAACATGGCCAATTTAGTTTTCCCGGATGACTTTATTGGAGGGCCAAGTCCCTTACAAACAGGAAATTATACAGTTCTTCTTATCTCAACTAGTACTCATCAAACCATAACCAGCTTGCCGTTTAATGTAGTTCTCTCACCATTCGTTTACTCGCTGAGTAACTTTGCATTTACTAGTGGATTGCCAATAACACTTGCTCTCGTTGCCTCAGCAGTTACAACAGTTTATCAAATAATTTCTCAACAAAATACAGATCGTAAACGTCGCCTAGAGGATAAAGCAAAATGGATAACTAGCAATTGGAAATACTACTATAATATGGCTGGACCTGAATTAGATATATGTTCATTATTTAAAGAAGATGTAAAGTTAGAGAGTAAAGATAGGATGCAGCTACTCTACAATATAATGAAATTCTATGAAGAATTCAATAAGTTTCGAGACAACACAAATGTATATTATTTCGATGATGTCTACTCAGAGGATTTCTTAAACAAAATAAGTACGGAGATACTGCGTATGCTTTATGCTATAATTGACGATCCTAATCATTTAAAGAAATTTTTTAAATTGGAATATTTTGAATTACGAACTAACATGGAATTTCAGGTGTACAGTGATAAGGCATACGCATGGTTGAGTGAGGAGACAAAAGATGGACTAACTAATGCTATGCGTTTCTATTTTTGTCATCTTGTCCATTCTTGGATTTTGTCCATCTGCATAAACGAGGCATCACTAGTGACATATAGTACTCCTTCCAAGATCGTAAAGATGTTAAGATATGAGATTAAAAAAGTTAAAGATTTAGAAAAGGCAATTCAGACCTTGAACAAACTATTTTATAATGATAATAAGGAGCGGTATTATAGGCTGCGTATTAATAATAAGGACCTGCTAAAAGAACCAAAGAATAAATTTCGTCTGAAAGATTTGGAGTTGATCCTACTAGCAATAATTGTTATTATTTTTGTTCTGATAATGTCGCACTACTTCTTGGCGCACAAGTAATAAATCTTATGATTACCTGTCATGGTTGTCGTAACAACGGCAGTACACTTATTTCGATTCTAAATATGCTATATTGAATTCTTCATTACCATCATGATAATTTATCAACAATTAATTTATAAGCAAAATAACCTATTAGACTCAATATTGTTTTGTGTTAAGAACGCAAATTCTGTTGTAACAGGGAGCTATGGAGGATAGATAAACATGAAAGCCAGATGCCCAAAATGTGGAAAAGAATTTGATACCAATTTGCATAACCTTAAGGAAGAGATATACATAATAAGCTGTCCTGAATGCCATTCTCGTCTTCGACTAACTGAACAAAAAGATGTACTAATAGCCACGGATGCCACTACAGATGATGTTTTCTGGATAGGATTAGGCGAGCGTCTGGTGAAGAACAGGATTATTAGGTTAAACGAAATCGCTAAGTATTTGATGGTTATCTGTGTCAGCCTAATTATTATTCATTTCGGATTGTTGTTAATTTTCAGAGTGCAAGCAAGTTTGTTGGATATAACTCCAGAATTACTTTTTACTGCGGCGGCTGCAGCATTTTCGATTTCTCTAATAATTCCATTAATAGGCGGTGATCTGCGATCTCTAAATCGCATCAAGGATGTATATTTATTGCACACAAAATGGAATGTCGTAATCTGCAGCATTGGCATTAGTTGCTTTGTGGCTGGGTTGTTGTTTATGATAATTAATTTAGTAATAACGAATGTGGAAACAGGATGTCCATTAGTAACAAGTGGCAGGGATGACGTGAAACAGGAGGGCATGCCCTTCATCAAACCAGTGGTAATGCCTGCCCCTACCCCTTGTCCCCCTTCAAGTAAATAAGAACGAGCAGGTAGAGGAAATGAAACTTTTATGATCTTCAGATTATTGACTGAGGCTATATTTATGTGGAAAAAGTATGAGTAGGTGCCGGCATCATTGGGTTTTGCCGGAGGTACCTTATTTTATTAACTATGTAACCAATTTTCTTTCGTATATCTGGCTAATTAGGAAGCACTTGCATGGTAAACCAATCTTCGAGTGTCGAATTCGCAATATCTTTTTTTATAGAAATTCTATATTGAACATGTAATAACTATAGTAGAGTATCAGTACAAGAAAAAAGGCCACATTTGTAATAGTCTCAGGTGATTGCACCTTTTCCTCAGCAGCATTAAACTAATGGAATGAAAAAATACTAGCAATTATTCTAACTTCGATTTGCTAGAAGGAGTTGGAAAAATTTGAGCTGAATCCACATTCGATTATGGACGGTAGGATATAACACATTATGGGATAAAGTTAGAATAATGAAATCTTTAAGGATTTGTTATACGTTGAGGGTAATGAGTTCTCCAATGTGGATCACCCGAGGGAAAAAGTATAGAACACAAGATTATCTTGGTATTATAACTGTGGACTTGAACGAGCTCAAGAAAAAGCATGAAAAACAACCGAATCTGCAATTTTCCCCCGACACTCCCATCACAAAAGCACTACCTAAATTGATAAGAGAGAGAGGGATGGTTGGAAAAGATATCGAATATGGTTGTTTTGAAATCGATGGCACCTTGATAGATGACCCTAATCTGCTCAAATTCCGTAGAAGAAGAAATATATTGTATTACACAATCAGCCGATTATATAACAAGAGCAGGGGATTCACCGAATTTTCACCCGGACTTATGAGTTCACCTGACCCTGTGCCCATTTCAGCCGAGAACAATTGGGCTGTTCTCATGAGTGAGAATTGCCTTTATAAGAAAGATATTGAACGTGCAATTGAGCCATTAGTAAAACATAGGGGAGGTAGGATTTTGACAATACCAAAATTGACAGTTGATACTAAGGGATCGAGGGAATGGATTGAGAACTGTGGAAGGGAAAGTTATTTGCCAAAGTATTTGTTGATATGTGATTCTTTCCAAAATATTGAGATAGAATTTCAATTTATATTGAATGCCTTTTCAGTGACAGGAAGGTTATGGTTTGACCATCCAGAACATTTCGAAATATACGCTAGTAAGGTGTTGGCTGTAGAGAGTCATAACTTTGAAAATTTAGGGCGACTGTTGACAGTTGCAAGCCCTGTCGATGAGTTCGTAACCTCTTCAGATTACCAAAGGATTATCAAGCCTATTTTGTCTGAAACGGAATTTAAACTTGATCCATTATTGTTTAGCAACAATTTTAGTAAGAAGACTTTGACCAGTAAAGCTAAATTGTCTCGTTTTTTGGCATTATATTGCCACGGTGTTGGATTGAGACATGACCAGCTAATGAAAAATCCTGAATACCAGGGATCCTTTGTAATAAAGTTTAATGCGGAGGATGATTCAGGATTGCTGATTCCTGAAGAATTAGCAGAAGAGCCGTTTGTTCCGGGAGGCATTTTGTTCTCTCCGGCTTGTTTCGCTGGCGGTACACAAGCTGATTCTGATTTTGCAACATGGATTGACCAAGATGATTTGCCGCCTTATTTAAGCAACCAGACAAGCTTTAGCACAATTAGTAAATCACTTCTAAGTGCTCCAAGAGGGCCAATTGCTGCCTTGTTGCATATGGATATCTCCCTGTGTACTCCAATGTATAATCCCGCTTCTGAAAAATATGATCTTCAAACAATGTTACATAGAATGTTCGTGAGGAATCTAGTGGAGGGTCAGACTTTGGGAAAAGCAACAAAGCCGTTTCGATCAGCTGCTGGAACATATTATGGCCAAGCAATACACATTTTTGGTCAAGTGGCAGGAATAAACTCAATAATGGGCTGGAGGAAGGAACCAAGTATTGGTACCTTTGTTAATTCTATGAACAAATACCACATTATTGCAACTGAAATGCGTAACCAAATAATATTTGGAGATCCAGCAGTTCGACTATCCAACTAGATTAAATGCTGCATTATTTCAAAAAGACAGTACTTGATTCCAATGAACACAATTTTTAATTACTTATTACCGTCTGGCTATTTGTTGATCAAATTATTGAGTTTAGATTATCCTACACAATTGCAAGAAAAATCAAAGGCAGTAAACACCTACTTAAATAATTCGATAATTTTAAACTATTATACAATCCAACCAGTCCCTCCACATATGACACAGGGCTTGCGAGAAGTAGAAGTAGAAGTAGAAGTAGAAGTAGAACTAGGCGTAGGTGTAGGGTGAGGGATAAAACTAGGCATAACTCGAGAGTCCGGGGCAATTACGTATAATATAAGATTTGTGTTCTGCAGCATAGGTGAATTGACTAATTGTAATAGAACTTCTGGGGTAGCACTAGCAACGAGCTCATCGTCTTCACCTGACATATCTAATTTTGGGTCTAACTCTAACCCCTCCCATACATCTCGCGGGACGAATCTAATATCTATTTGTGTGTTGCTTCCACCAGATCCTGTCTTGGATGATTTATCACTGGGATTTACTGCGGTTACCATGAGTTTCTCCTAGACTAAAGCTTTTAGTTAAGGTGATATTAAGTCTTGCTAAGTCAAGCGAAAGCCCGAATTGCCAATTTGCTTTAAACCTTATAACCATATGTCGATCTTCCAAAGAAGGTTTCGTATCTGAATCCAGATGTAAGTATGGAATAAGCGAACTAAAGTCATATGCGTAAAAAGGATATATCAAACCGTGATAATGCAGCATAGGATTACCCGATTTAGTCAATTAGAAACGTGGGGTCTAGGCTGTGGCATTTTAAATACTCACATATAATACTATGATAGCAAACTGTATCTAATTTTCGATATGACTGAATATGGTAACTCTTTTGGATTCAGCTCCATTAGCACCAGCTAGGGCTAAGAAACCACTATTTGAATTTTTAATCGATGAGTCATTGATAAGAGCTAGTATCGAGTATTTGAGATTAGGAAGTGAAATCGTGCCATGAAATGGATGGTTCTGGGCATAAGTATTTACTTTGAGAAGTATGCAACGTACAACAATTCATAGTCATTGATCAAAAATTATAGAAAGTATGATATTTCGACGGATAGTGAAACTTGGTATCCAAACCTTATAGCTTCCTTAACATAGATCATCACACAATCAATTGAAATAGACTTTATCGAAAGAACTCAATACATTATTGATAGAACTGAGTGTTTTGACGAACATTTCCATTTCAAGAGAATTAACTGTATACTAATACGCAAAACGAATTAGTTCGGCTTATTTGTAATTTTTTACAACGAAGTATTTGGAAGAATTAGCCAAGTGAATAGAGTTATCTTTTATGTTAAAAAACTTAATTAAAAACGACATTAACTCTTCAATGCATTAAATTTCTTTTAATTTATCACAAGCAATCGTTCTGTTGTTCATAGCACTTGTATGATTTGGATCGGTAGCTAACGCCTTATCATAACATTCAATCGCCTCATGGTATTTTGATAAATGATAGAGAGCGTTTGCTTTATTGTAATATGCGTCAACATTATTCGGATCAATAGCTAACGCCTTATCATAACAACCTATAGCTTCATCGTATTCTAACAATTTAGCAAGAGCAGCTCCTCTATCGTTTAAAGTATGAACATTATTCGGATCAATAGCTAACGCCATATCATACATTTCTATAGCTTCATGGTATTTTGACAGCTTATAAAGTAAAACGCCTTTATTATCTAGGATCTTCATATCTCTGGGGTCAATAGCTAATGCTTTATCAAAATATTCAATCGCCTCACTATATTGCTCGATGTTACTAAGAGCTAATCCTTTATTATGCAAGGCATCTCTATAATTTGGATCAATAGCTAATGCTTTATCAAAACATTCAATGGCCTGTTTGTAATCTGCTAATCTTCTCAAAATCTCTCCCTTATTGTTTAAGCTCTCTGTATTTCCCGGATCAATAGCTAATGCTTTATCAATATATTCAATAGCTTCAATATATTGTTCGGATTCAACTAGAGCACGTAGTTTACTATTTTTAAAATCAATATTGTCAGGATCAATAGCTAACGCCTTATCATAGCATTCTATAGCTTCATTGTATTTTGACAGATTATAGAAAGCATTGGCTTTATAGTATAATGCGCCAACATCATTTGGATTAAAAGCCAACACTTTATCGCAACAATCTATTGCCTTCTCGTATTCATTTAACATATACAGAGCAGAACCCTTATTCAACCATGGTAGACCAGCTGCTGGATCAATCTCTATGGCCTTATCATAGCACTTTATAGCTTCATCGTAATTTCCTAATCTATGGAGACATACGCCTTTATTAACTTGTGCTCCTGAATATGGATCTCTTTCAATAGCCTTATCGTAACACACAATAGCCTCTTCATAGTTAGCTTGCTTTTCCAATGCCACACCTTTGTTATACCATGCCAGAGCATAAGTGGGGTCAATTGTTATCGCCATATCATAAGACGTAATTTCTTCCTCCATCTTACCTAACTTTCCAATCGTAACACCCCTGATAGTTCTATATTCAGCCCTAAACGGATCAATCTCTATAGCTCTATCATAACATTTGATAGCTTCTTCGAATTTCCCCAAATCATTAAGGGCTAATCCTTTGTTATACCATGCCTCTGAAGACTTTGGATCTAATTCCAAGGCCTTATCATAGCATTCAATGGCGTCTTTGAAATCTTCAGACTGGAAATGAGATATTCCTTTTTCTAGCCAGTCTGAAGATGCCATCGAATCATTCGACAATATCTTCTAAAGTTGTACTAAAAACTAATAAAGCTTTAGCAAATGAAAGCTTAGAAATATCAACTGAGATCCTCGATGTTGAATTGAATTATAAAAATTCGTTTGAGGTCCAACTCTCCAAACCAAAACATCATGTCAACACACCAGTACAATATTAAGGGTAGTAGTGTCTATTCTTCTATAAATCTATCTGCGGTTACGATACTAAGCACGGGAACAGGCAATTTACGATCATAGATGAAAATATAGAAAAGTGAATAACACTCAAAGCAAAGAAATTTCGAAAATTCGCACAGACTCACCTTTCATTTTCTTTTGTGAAAATTTGACATTAGAGGAAGCTTAAGAAATTATTAGAAAATAAAGTTGAGGAATGTATGTATTCCACATTATTTATAAAATAACAATTATGCTGAATTTAACTCTTAGAATATAGTATAGGTAGGTTCTGTTTGGAGAACTTTCAAAATCCGTCAATACGAGGATAAAAGAAAGATGTGTTTTCGTAGCTACGAATACATGGAATCCCCTTCAGGAATAGAATCCTAGTATATCAAACTAGCAACCTAGTAATTGGTCCATCTGTTAAGATCCCAAAGAGTTCGACTATAATGGCTCTTGCAAGATGATTCAGATGTCAATGCTAAACTAAAAGTGTTCGCATTCAGGAACCTAGATTAAATATGGTTTCAATACAGTAAAGAGAGTTTCTACTATTTCAGCAATTTGTTTACATGCTTGTTTTTGGTTTGCAAGTAAATCCAGATTATTATATGAAAATTTCTCCAACGGATATCTAGTTACCGCTTCCATTTTGTAAAAGCAGGGGACTAGAGCTTTCGTGGCACCTATAATCAGTAGAAATGCTTGTTCCGGTTCTTTTACTATTACTTCAGTATTGGACAACTGAAAAGTATCATAGGAATCCTTTACTGTTTGTGCATAGTTTCTAACATTCTTAACATAATTTGTATCCAAATTAAGTGAGGTAGTCAAATTATTCAGCGCGGTATGGATTCCGTCTGAAATTGTAATAATCTTTTGTAAAAGCGGCACAGCTTTTGGATCTATTGTACTGGATGGATTCTGAGACTGCATTTTCCGTATCTCATCTATTGCTACCTCAGCACCATGTTTTTGTATATCTGCTATGTCATGTAAAAGCTGCATGGTAGATGCATGAGTGTCATGGCTTAGCTTTGTTATTTTTCTATAAATATCTGGTTCAGGAGTCTTGATTTCAACAGTCTCTTTTAGTGCATAGTAGGCCTTCACAATTTTTTCGTATGCCTGCTGAAAATGATATATGGCAGGTTGGCAAATGTTTTTTTCTGTTAAAATCTTTCCCGCTTCAAAGTCTATCTCTGCAGCTTGGAACAACCTCTTATAAGATGGAATAATAGCCGTAGTCATAGTGCTGGTGGTTAGGATGAATCAAGGTCTGCCTAATATTTTAAACTATAGATAACCTTTATCCCCCCTATTCAAATCCATCTCTTCTTGTTGTCGTAGAAGCTTGTGAATTTCTAACGCAAATCAAAGATCATGTTGAAGCTGCTTCTACTGGATCTCCCACAGAGTAATGTCAACTTAATTGTCATTTGACAAAATTGCTTCTACTCTTCCCTGATTATTGGATATCATCTTTAAATAATATGCTTCTTGTTCAGACTGTTCTTTTTTCGTAGTCTTTAAGCTTTCTTCATCTCTTAATTTTAAGGTCTGAAACTTTTAATGATTATGATGCGAAAGACTTTTTCTATGATGATTACTCAAATCTTAAATGCAATGAGAATAAAAATAGATATCCTCTATATTCTTTAGTACTAAACCTAAAACATGAAGTAAACAGCACTACCTCAGATTCTTATAATTATGTAAGCTGTTCTTATAGATAGCTGACATACAAGATAGTTTTATAAAAGACAGTCATAAAATTTTTGATACTAGAGACTTGTCCCAGTGCTAGTAGACATAAACCAGCAATCATTTTACAGATAGAAACAAAAAATAAAGATAGACTATAGCTCTAATGAGCTGATCCTCAGCTCAAGGCCAACGTTTGTACTGACTATCACAGTTGCCTTCTTTCGAGATCTTGCATTCTAGCTGTCAAAGCCATTAATTGATCAGAAAGATGTGCTATGGCATCATCCTTCATTTTGTCCCTTTCTCTAAATGACTGATTTAGTTCTTCTAGTTCATCTATTTTGCTTTGAATATCTGCACCCTGCCTCTCCAGTTGATGCACATTTAGAAACGTAAGATATGGTTCTATCTTTCTGAATATCTCAGCCTTTTCAGATTCTTTCTTTGTCCAGTATGTAGAACCTGAATGACCTATAAAATATTCTGAAAAGTCTTGATATCCTAAATCAGAAATTGTGGTCTTAACAAAACGTCTGAAGGAATGAAGAGTGATCTCCCTTCGTCTTTCGTTACCATCTTCTCGAGCACCTTTTCCCATACGATCTATTGTTTTTGCGAATGAGGTACGGAACTCAACATACAAGCTAACAGGATTAGGATTACCACTTAATCGATAAGTCGAAAATACAAGATCTGAATCCTTCATGCTAGGAGTTCTATAATGAGTAACAGTTTTACCGTTTTCTGAATAACAAATTCGTCGTTTGCGATACCTATAAGCCAGCCAAGAAGATAGCTGATTATCTAATTCTTGGGTAAGAAATATTGTTCTATCCGATCTTGTTTTTGTATATTCTCCTCTTACAAACAATCGAGAAGGATTCGACTTTAAACCTAAATCTTTAACACGTATAGACAGAGCTTCTACAGGACGCATTCCAGTTGATGCAAGTAGCATGAGATATGTTTTAAGTCTAATATCTGAACAAGCGTTCAGTATATCAATTACATCTTCTTTTGATAGCGCCTCTTTAGTTTTTCTAATTACTTTTGGTAGCTTTACTTTCAATTTGAATTTCCTTGGGCTTATATCTACGTCATAAAACTCTAGAAAATTTTTCAGAGTCACAATCCGAAACTTTAGTGTAGAGTTAGAAATACTATTTGTCCGCTGTAGAAATGCCGCGTAATTTCTTATGACGATATAAGGATCCTCTGATCCTTTCCTAACCTTAGTTACTATCTCATCTACTGTCAATTTTCCATCATAGGACGACAAAACAAAGTTCCTAAAGCTGCTTAATCTCATCAAATATTCATGAGCTGTCGACTTGTTCATGACAGCTATGTTGTCTATGTAATTAGAGATGAAATTTTCATTCAACATTATAAATAGCTACATCGTAGCTAATATAGATTATGTATTTATGAATATTAAAGCATTAAAAATTCCTGTATTTCAAATAAGCTTGATAATTCTTTAGAAATTTGATCACAAAATATTCCAAGAAGCTCAAAATCAGCTGGTGAAAAATATTGCTCACTAAATATAGCTAGGACACCAACACTCGTATTCTTATAAATTATAGGATAACCTGCAAATGATCTTAGCTTTTCTTTCTTTGCCCAATCTGGATATCTTATTCTCGGATCATTTGGCACGTCGTTCGTGATAGCTGGCTTATGGGTCTTAACTATTGGACCTATTTTATTTGAGTCAACGTCCACCTTTGAAAATTCGCCATCAATATTTTTGTACATTCCTGCACTATACTTTAAAATTAAATATTTTCTATCTTTGTCCAGTAACCATATACGAGCAAATTTTGCATCAAAGTATTTGACCAGACTCTCTACTATTAACTGAAGTTTGACATTAAGATTCTCATGCTTTTTCAAAGAGTTAAGAATTCTATAAACTCGCCATTTCCTTTCGTTTAGCTGTTGTTCATCAAAAACTATATACGGTGATGCTTTTATTGTACTTGATTCATATGAACGATAATCTTGAATTAACTCTGCGAATCTATGCAAAAAGTTGTTGCTTTCCAGTTCATACTGTTCTGCAGAATCAAAAATAAAATGGCTTACCCAATCCAAATCACCATTCAATCTTGCAGAATAAACACAAAATGCCGCTTCTTCAACATATTTATTCAATCTATCTATTAAAATGTGAGAATCCTTAGTGAATCTGAATTTAAGCATGATTGTTCTGCTTATCTTTTCCGAAGTGAGTGAAGGATTAAAAATGGCTGAATAACCCAAGACAATATTATTTTGTTCCAATCTTCGTAATCTATATCTTATTGCTCTTTCTGTTATTCTATACCCTATATTTTTGAGGTTATTTGCAATATCAACAGCGGGGATACGTGCATTCTTACTGAGGCTAGAAAGGATTACCTTATCAATTTCATCAATTATCAAAATGTCAAAATAGTATATATCATTTGATTCTTATTATGATATCTTTTGTAAATCATATGTCATATAGAACTTTTTGTGGTTGTGGATACAGAAAAAGCAATTGACTTTTCAAAAATTATAGAATGGCTCTTGAAGAAAGATCTAACTGGCGAAGAATGTACATTAGTTATCATGAAGTCAACGAGCTTTTCATACAGCATCATACGGACGAAAATTTTCTTGATATACTGATTGACTCCGCAATTTTATAGGTGACCTACCAAACGCATCAGTCGCGCCTGCTGCTCGTCTTCAGCCGTATCCGAAACAGGTACTAAAGTTACCAAGAGCTCGTCTAGACCTGCTTCAAGAAGTTCGCGCAGCCGCGCAGAAACCATGATTTCATTCCCTGATATTAGTAAAGTATCAACTAGCGCATCTGGTACACTCTGATCGGAAGTCATTTGAAAACCTGCATTAGAGAACATATTGACGTAGAATGGAATCTTGGCATAGAAATCAAGAAATTTATGTCCGGCTGACAAAACAGAATCTCGATCTTCGCTTAGTGCTACTGGTATGTGTGCTACTATTGTGGGTGATGCTGATCGCCCAGCTGCTGACGCTGACGAACGCAAAGCTGGAATTCCAATGTTAATCAGATACAGAATGGGGCATACCCACGTTATCGCGCCATCGGCGATTTGTCCAGCTAATTGAAAAGCGTTCTTTCCAAGTGTTGAGATAAAGATAGGTACCTTAGCCGTACGTGGAAACGTGGCTTCAACGTTATAAAACTCCCCATGATGATTGACTTTTCCATCCCAGAGCGCCGCATGTACAACTTCGAAGTATTCACACAGATGGGCTAATGGCTTACTATGTTGCAATCCATACATGTCTTCTATTAGAAAGCGATGACTGGGGCCTATACCAAGTCGAAACCGGCCAGGCGTAAGATCATGTATAGCTAATGCCTGCTGAGCCATAACCAGCGGATGCCGTGGGTAAGTTGGAATAATTGAAGTTCCAAGATTTACAGTCGAAGTTTTTTCTGCGGCCGCTGCAAGTGTTGTCAACACATCCGGCCAAATTGGTAATTGTGTTATCCATATCTGCCGCACACCGGCAGCTTCTGCGGCAACAATTGATT
>Ga0081455_10002911_pt1 | contig 20095 bp, 19 predicted proteins | sample TabmetS3T2R1_FD_70207 | JGI IMG/M metagenome (GOLD analysis project Ga0081455, IMG submission 70207) | Tabebuia heterophylla rhizosphere microbial communities from the University of Puerto Rico - S3T2R1 | ecosystem: Host-associated > Plants > Roots > Rhizosphere ... | reverse complement strand
ACGCCACCAGCCCGAGCCCGATCATGAGCGCGGCGGCGGTGGAGGCGGTTCGGCGGGGGTTGCGGTTCGCGTTCTCTCCGCCGAGCTTGCCGGAGATCCTGCTCCGGAACGGCCGCCCCAGCGTGGACGAGATGGGGCGTGCAACGAGCGGGGACAACATCGCCACTCCCACGAACGTCAACGCCGCCCCGAGCCCGACGACGATCCCTGCGTTGGAGACGCCCCCGAACAGGCCGGCGGCGAGTGCGCCGACGCCGCCGAGCGTGATGAGGGTGCCGACGATCACTCGTCGCCCGAGGCGTGTGGTCGGAGCCGCCGCTTCGCGGAGCGCCTCGACGGGAGCGGCACGCGCAGCCCGTCGAGCCGGTGAGAGCGCGGCAGCCAGGGTGATCGTGGTTCCCAGGATCAACGAAACGATGACCGTCCTCGGCGCGATGACGAGCGCGGTCGCGGGGAGCTTCAAGCCGATGGCGGCGACCAAGGCCTTCAGACCGATCGCCAACACGATCCCGACCAGCACGCCAGCGATGGAGGCCACCAGCCCGACCACGCCGGCTTCGACCAGGACCGACGTCATCACCTGGCGGCGCCTGGCCCCGAGCGCCCGGAACAGGGCCAACTCCCGGCTGCGCTGCGTCACCACGATGTTGAACGTGTTGAAGATGATGAACGCGCCCACGAACAGCGCGACGAAGCCGAACACCAGCAACCCCGTCCGGAGGAATCCGAGACCCTCGTTGACCTGATCCTGCTGCTGCCCCGCTGCCGTGTCGCCGGTGACCGCCTCGAAGCCCTGCGGGAGCACCGCAGAGATGCGCCCGGCGAGCTCGCTTGGATCGACCGAACCATCCCCCTGGACGTAGATGAAGTCGAACGTGCCTTCGCGATCGAACAGCCGCTGCGCCGTGGGCAGATCGAAGATCGCGAAGGAGGCACCGAGCAGGCTGTCGGAGGTCCCGAAGCGCGCGAGCCCCGAGATCGTGAACTCGCCCGTGCCGGTCTCCGTGACGACGCGGACCTGCTGCCCGACACGCAGGGCATGATCCGCCGCGGTTCCCGCATCGACGACGACTTGATTCGGACCGGCCGGCGGTCCACCGTCGTCGATCGTGAACGCGGACACGTGCGGCGACCAGGAACTCCCGATCGTCGGCGCCCCACCACTCTGGATGACGTCGTTCGTCGTCGGATCGATGATCTGCGCGAAGGACTGCACCGAGCCCTCCGCATATCGAACGCCCTGGACCCCCTGGACCTTCGGCAGGACGCTCTCCGGGACCGGGTTGAGCTCCTGGCCACCGCCACCGCCCGGACCTCCGCCCTGGGTCGGATTGAACGCCTGATGCGCTTGGACGACGACATCGATGTTCGAGTAGGCCTGACCGAACAGATCGTCGAAACTCGCGAGTGCCGTGTCGGTGAGGACGAAGGTCCCGGCCGTGAATCCGACGCCGAGTACGATGGCGAGGGCGGTCAGGAGGAGCCGGATCTTCCTGGCGAGCAGGCTCTTGATGGTCGCGCGAAGCATCGGCGGATCAGGCCTCGAGGGACTTCAGGCGATCCAGGATCCCTTCCGCCGTCGGTGAGAGCATCTCGTCGACGACGAGCCCGTCGCCCAGGAACACCGCGCGATCGGCATAGCTCGCCGCCCTCGCGTCGTGGGTCACCATCACGATCGTCTGACCGTGGTCATCGACCGCCGCCCGCAGGAACATCAGGAGCTCGTCGCTCGACCGCGAGTCCAGGTTCCCGGTGGGCTCATCCGCGAAGACGATGTCGGGCCTCGAGACCAGCGCACGGGCACCGGCGACGCGCTGCTGCTGCCCGCCCGAGAGCTCGGCGGGACGATGGTGGAGGCGGTCGCGAAGTCCGATCGTGTCGACGACCTCATCGAACCAGGCTCGATCGACATCGGCTCCCGCGATGTCGATCGGCAGCGTGATGTTCTCCTGCGCGTTCAGCGTGGGGATCAGGTTGAAGGCCTGGAACACGAACCCGATCCGGTCTCGCCGGAGCTCGGTCAGCTGGCGTTCTGACAACGTCGTGAGATCGGTATCGCCGATCATCACCGTGCCGGACGTCGGGGAGTCGAGGCCGGCCATGCAGTGCAGCAGCGTGGACTTGCCGGAGCCCGACGGACCCATGATGGCCGTGAACGCCCCGGACGCGAACTCCACCGTCACGCCGCGAAGCGCTTGGACGGCGGCGTCACCCGCGCCGTAGATCTTGACGAGATCGACGGCGCGAGCCGCGGTCTGCACGGACGTGGCGGGAACGGACATCGCGAACGAGCCTCCTGAGCGGATGGGCCGGCCAGCTGCGGGCGGTCGGCGGATCGGATGCGGGCGCTCGACACCCTAACGGAACTGGCGCGCGACGAGGGTACGGAAAGCTCGGGTGGGCGGCCGTGCCGCGGGACCGGGGGCGTCAGGCGACGGGGCGGGTGTGCCGGTGACGACGGGGTTTGCGGATCTCCTTCGTTCCGAGATCCATCGTGGAGCCCCATGCCACCGTCAGCACCACCAGAGCCACTGCGGCGATCACGAATGCCAGCAGCATGCGATAAGGCTTCCACACGCGGAGGGTCATCCCCAACAACCTGGAGGGTTATTTTCTCGTTAGGCCGAATGGGCGACAGCCGTTCACCCGGCCGCTCGCCAGCACTAGTCCGCGCCCGGATCGACGCGATCAGCAGCCCAGTCGAGGATCGCTCCCGCGGTTGCTTCCCAACCGGTCTCGATGGCGATCAGGTGATCGTGCCCAGGGAACTCGAGGCGCTCCGAGCCGTAGCGCGATGCGAGCTTCGGCTGCACGGACGGTGGTGAGATGCGGTCCACGGAGGCCGAGACCACGAGCGATGGAGACGAGATTCCCGCGGCATCGACGGAGATGGCGCCCAACGCCATCTGTCGCGCCGCCGTGCCGGAATCGGCGATCAGGCGCGGGAACCACCGGTCGCGGTCCGTCGGAGCCATGGCGTTCATCAGCGTGTCGTCCGCGTCTCGGCGCGTGGGTCCGAAACGCCTGCCGCCGAACAGCGCCCGGACGTAGCGGGGCGTCCGCCGGGCGACGGCCGGGCTCAAGGCCACGATCCCACGGGGTGGGACCGAGCACAGCAGCGCGAAGGCGCGGACCCGTGGATCGCTCGCAACCATCTGCGTCAGCAGGCCTCCCATGGAATAGCCGACGAGCACCGCGGGCCCGGTCGCGTCGAGGACGTCCAGGAGGTCGTGGGCGAACTCCTGCATCGTCACTTTGCCGAGGTCCGGAACCGGACGCGACCCGGCGCGGCCGCGGAGGTTCGGCGCCCACGCATCCCACCCGCGATCCGAGGCGAACGGCAGCCAGTCATCGAACAGCCAGGCTCCGCCCCACAACCCATGGACGAAGACGACGGGGACCGGCCATGCGGGCCGGCGCGGCGTCGAGCGCTCGACGACGAGGTCACCTACGGACTCGATCGGCACGGGGCGCTTCGACTCCTGCTCCCGGTGGTGGGCGCGGCAGGTTTTGAACCTGCGACCTCTCGCGTGTGAGGCGAGCGCTCTCCCACTGAGCTACGCGCCCGGGACCCGGGCATCATAGCGAAGGACAAGATGACGGCGGCACGTGCCCGCGTCGTGCCGCCGTCGAGGTCGGGCGAGACCCGACCACGGCCGAGTGTGGCACGGTGTCACGACATCTGCAAGGTCGGGTCTGCCCCCGTGGGGACCCGGCCCGGCCCCGATGGTCGACGAGACGCCTTACCGGACGCAGCCCGCACCCGAACACGTGGCGTACGCGTTCAGGAGGTTGGTGAGCGCCGTGATCGTGCTCGCGGGAGGATCGTTGCTGGTGGTGCCGTCGGCCAGCAGGTTCCGGTTCTCCGCGGGGTCGTTGACCAGGTCGTAATACTCGCGGAACGTCACGGCCCCGCTCGTGTTGTACGTCTGGATGTATTTGACCGTCGGCGTCCGCACCATCCGCCACGTCGGGATGCTGCCGTTGGCCGAATCGAGGTAGTACTCCGCGAACGACGACGTTCGCGACGAGGGTCGGAGCAGTGATTCGCCGTCCAGCGGTGGCGCGCCCGTGGGGAGCGTGAAGCCTGCCGCCTCCAGCAGCGTCGGCAGGATGTCCAGGTACGTGACGAGCCGGGTCGAGCTCACACCCGAGGGGATATGACCGGGCCACCGCACCCAGAGAGGGGTGCGGAGCGAGGGTTCGTACGGGAGGAATTTCTCGGTTCGGCCATGCTCCCCCCACATGTAGCCATTGTCGGACGTGAAGATCACGAGCGTGTTCGCGAGGACCCCGCGGTCCGATAGGAGCTGCATCGTGGCTGCGAACTCGTCGTCGGCCGTCATGATGGCGCGGAGCTGGCTCTGACACATCTGTTGCCCTGCCGCCAGCGTGAAGGTCGTGTTCCGGATGTACGGGGGCTTGTCGCTGCGATCCGACTCCCCCACGCCCGAGCAGGTGCCGACGTTCGCGCTGGCGTATCTCGCCTCCGGCACCGCGAGCCTCGAGGTCGAACCGTCGGGATTCGAGATCGAAACCCAGTGCGGGGCCTGCGGCGTCTCATACAGGAGGAACGGCTTCCCGAGGCCGAGCGCGCTCGAGATGTACTCGCGACCGCGGGTGCCCAGCACGGTCGTGGTGTAGCCGAGCATCTTCTTCCACACGCCGTCGGTCCGCATGCCGACGTCGTTGTAGCCACCCCACATCACCGTCGAGTGATCGAAGCACGGTGGTGTCGTGGTCCGGGGCCACGTGGTGAGGAACTTGCCGTCTTCGTACGTCGAGTAGCCGGCGGCCCGCAGGTAACAGGCCATCGAGTGCGTGGAGTCGAAGCTCGGACCCTGGCTCTGCAGCCGCACCCCATTGTTGTGTGGGAACCGCCCCGTCATCAGCGACGACCGGGACGGACAGCACGAGGGCTCGACCACGAAGTGGTTCACGTATCTGGTCCCTCCGGCCATCCATTGACGCGTCTTCGGCATGAACTGCAGTGGGTCGATCGCGCCGGGGAAGGCGTCACGCAGGTCGTCGAGGTTGTAGATGAAGATGTTCGGATGGGTCACCACCTGCGGGACGAGCTGCGCATGGGCGGGTGACAGGCCGGCCGAGGAGGACGAGAGCACGAACAGGGCCAGGACCGATGGGATCTGAGCGACAACGAACCAACGGCCTCGGCGCATGAGCTCCCTCCCGGATCCTCGCAGCGGCGCTCGACGATTTGAACGTCTGCCCGCCGCCGCGTCAAGGGTGTCGTGCAGGAGCGATCCCGGAGACGGCCGCATGACCTCGTAGGCTGTGGACCGTGCTCGGCTCCCCGCTCGGGAAGGGGTTGGTTCGTCCATGACACGGCAGCGCCCAGCAGGCAGCCGTCCTCGCCGTCTCGTCGGGCTGCTGCTCGTGGTCGCGACCGCCGCTCCGGGGCTGTGGGGCGGGGCCGCGACGGCCGCCCCCCGATCCCCTGACCGAGGTGCGTGGTTCGGGGCCTATGTCCACGCACCGGGGTCCCTGACGGCGACCCAGGCGGTGCGCAGGTTCGAGCGGATGATCGGGCGCAGGGCTCGCATCGTGAACCGGTACCACCCGTTCCACGACCACCACTACGACTTCGAGCGGTGGGCGGCGCGTGGCGGCCGGGTCGTCATGGTTTCATGGCGCGCCACGGACTCGACGGCCGATGGCTCACGCGCGCAAGAGATCGCGCGCGGAGACTACGACCGGCTGATCCGCAGAACCGCGGGGGCGATCCGACGGATCCCCGGGATCGTGCTCCTGCGCTTCAACTGGGAGATGGATCAGTCTCCTGGCGAGCGTCAGTACATCGGCCCACCCTCGGACTTCATCCATGCCTGGCGTCACATCGTGTCGATCTTCCGTCGTCGCCGTGTCCACAACGTGCAGTTCACGTGGATGCCGCGGTCCTACGCGTTCGCGAACGGTGACGCACAGGCGTACTGGCCTGGGGCTCGCTACGTGGACTGGATCGGCGCATCGGGCGTCTACGGGACGACGTACAACTCGTTCCGTCGTGTGAACGACGACTTCTACCGGTGGGGTCGCCGGCGTCATCGGCCGCTGGTGATCTGGTCCGGCGTGACCGAGCGCCCCTCGGCCCCCGGCTGGAAGGCGGACTTCTTCTCGGACGCGGGGCGGCTGATCCGGCGCTGGAGGAAGGTGAAGGCGTGGGTCTACTACCACGCGGTCTCTCCTGCGGGCCACCAGTTCTGGGTCGACACCTCGAGCCGCTCGCTCGCGGCCTACCGTCGGGTCGGGGGCTTGCGCTGGTTCCACCCAGCACGGCTGTGAGGCTCGCCCGGACCGCCAACGAGACCTCCCCGAGGTTCCGCCTACCTCAGAGGAAACTTCCGTTGCGTTCGTGGCCGATCTCGCCGTAGCCCCCGTCTGCCGTGTCGCCCGTGCCCGTGAACGCGAACCCTGGGCCGACCCCGGAGAACGTGCCCTTCGACCGGGCCGCTGCGAACCTCCCGAGGAAGGCAGCTGGATCGGTCTTCGGGACGCCCTTCCCCTTCCCGTGCGACTGGAACGGCTCGGTCCGCCTCCACGTCATGTCGAAGTCGACGACCGCGGGGACGTTGAACACGCCACCGAATTGGAAGGAATCGATCACGGGGACCCGCTCGACGCGCAGACGTGCGCCGTAGCTATCGATCTGGAAGCTCCCGGCCGGGACCTGCACCGTCCAGAACAGACCGTTCGGGTTGATACCGGCATTGTTGTCGTGCACCTGCGAGCCCGAACTGGGCTCGAACAGATCGATTCATATGAAGGCGAACGTGCCCCGGTGTTCCGCGCCGCCTCTGCGGTAGGTCCCGCTCAGGACACGCATGTCGGTCTCGAGGTTGTACGAGTGGCCGTCGCTCCCCTCTGCGGTCCCGACGTGGTAGGCGTTGGCCGTCGATCCCCGGAAGTTCGTGATGGTTCCGCGTTCCACGTCGAGCCCCTGCAACGTGCCCCCGGAGAAGGGCAGCACCTGCCCCTCGGGTCCCGGGACGAACGTGTGGATGAAATCGTACGGTGGCAGGAACCCGAACCCGCTCAGGTCCAGCCCGCCGGGGATCGGCTTGGGTACCGGCAGCAGCGAGTCTCGACGCCGCGGGCGTGGGGCACCCGCAGCGATCCCCTGGCCGGAAAGGACCGCGGCTGCTGCGGCCGCTCCCACACCGGTCCGGATGAAGGCCCGACGGTCGAAAGCGGTTGCCCCTGTGTGGTCGTGCATGACCCGCCCTCCTTCGAGGTTCCGCGGGCACATCCCGACGCTAGTCCTGCCCAGTCGAGCCGTCAATCGCTGGGCTCGCCGGCCAACCGGAACGCATCGAACGGTCCGGGTCGGACTCGGCCGACACGAATCTCACAACGTCACGTTGACGGAGTCCGTGGCCTCCTGATCGCCCCCTCCCTGGCTCGGATCGTTCCCTCCGAGGAACGCGTCAACGACCGCTGACCCGGAGAGGAACGATGTGCCACCGACCTCTGCACCCACCCGGCTGGCCATCCGGTGCCAGCGACCATCGCATGGTACGACGCCCGGCTGGATGATCACCGTCGATCCGAACGTCGTTCCTTGAAGAACGCTGATGTCGAGTTCGAACGACTGCAGCGGCGAACGACAACGAGCGTTGAAGGGAACGACGACACTCCCCGCGTCGAGCCGAACCTGGCCCTTCACGATCCGGATGGACAACGGCTCCGGCGTCCGGGCCGACGCTGCCGGACCGATCCCGACCAGCATCGTGATGACGACGGCCAAGGAGACGGAAACACGACGTCGACGCACGATCAACCCTCCTCGAACCGTTGCCCTATGGAACCACCGCTCTGCGCCCCGACGCAAGACACGAGTGCCGAAGCTTCACGATCAACCCGCCGGCGCATTGGGCGAGGCGGTCCCTCGTACGGAGTCGGGCAGGATGAGGTCGCGATCATGCCTCTGAGCAGCCTTCACGCTCAGACACCACCTCTGACCTGGGCTTATTTCGTGGGCGCTAGAGGATTTGAACCTCTGACCTCTTCCGCGTCAAGGAAGCGCTCTCCCCCTGAGCTAAGCGCCCTCAGGGACCGGCATGGTAACAAGCCAGGTCGGAGGCGGGGACCGGAATCGAACCGGTGTGCGAGGCTTTGCAGGCCTCTGCCTAACCACTCGGCCACCCCGCCGGGTGTCTCCAGCCACTCTACCGAGTGGAGCGGCGACGTCAGAACGTCAGGCCACCTGGACGGACGATCCACAAGCCTGTGCCCAGGTCGCTCGCCAGGATCACGTCGTGTTGCTTCAACGGGTAGACCCCCCAAACGAACGGGGAGCCGGGTGGCACGAACTGCCCGAGCTGGTGCGTCCCGCCTCGACCGTTCATCGTCCACCAAACCACCCCGTCCGAGTACCACGACGAGAAGAGCTGATCGCGCTTCACGACCTCGGTGTTGTGGTCGGTGTAGACGCCATCGGTCCTGGTGGAGCGGCTGTTCTCCGTGGAGAACGTCCCGAGGAGCCTGGTGTCGGCCGGGTCCCGGTTGTCGTAGATGTAGACCTCGCCCCAGGTTCCCAACTTCGACTTCCCGGGCTCGGCGGCCGGGGAGAAGTCCTCGGTGTCGATGATCAGCCACCGGCCCCCACCGGCCAGGGTCATCGAGTGGTTGTCGCCGTCCTCGTCTGGAGGGACGATCTTCGTCTTCTCCACGATGAGCGGTGTCCTCGGATCGGAGATGTCGAGATCGACGGTCCCAGCGTCCCAGTTCGAGACATAGAGGGAGGTCCCTCGGTCTTCGAACCGAACGCTGTGCGCGAACCGTTTGGGCAGCCAGCCCACGCCCCGGAGCGGATTGGCCCCCAGGGTCCAGTTCGCGAGCGTCCTCGGCCGCGTGGGATCCGTGGCGTCCACGATGTGGACGGAGTCCTGTCCCAGCGAGACATCGTGATCGATCGAGCTGCGGGCGCATCCCGCGAGTACCATCCCGTCCGCGCGCTCCACGGCATCGATCTCGTGGCAGCCGACCGTTCCCTTCGGAAGATCCCAATGACCCAGCAACGAGGGGTGGGTCGGATCCGTGACGTCGAAGAAGCGCAAGCCCGGAACGACGTCGGGTCCGCCGCAGGATTGGACCCCGACGACCGCGAGCGAGCCCACGAACGACGCTGTCTCGACGTCGATCACGACCACATCCTCAACCCGCGTGAACAGCGGGTTCGGGAGCGTGCTCACGACCTTCGGATGCCGGGGATGCCGCACGCTGACCACCTGCACACCGTCGCCGCCGCGACCGGCGTCGCCGCATCGCGTGCCGACGTAGGCGAAATCGCCGTGCCCCCACACGTCGCCGTAGTCACCGAACCCGTCGAGCGCGCTGTGACCCACGAACCTGAACCGCTCGAGCGTCATCCCTCGGTGTACTTGGACGGTGGAGGCTTCGACGGTACGCGTTAGCTGCCGTTCGGGGTCCGGAGGCTCGGGGCCGGCCGCGGCGACCAGGATGCTCGTCGACGTGAGGGTCGCGGCGACGGCGACAGCTGCGAGTGGGGCCACGTGCGGTCGGATGAGCTCCCCTTCACCTTGACCCAGACCGAGTTCCGAGTGTGCCATGGGGGAGGCCGCATGTACCAGGCAGACGCCACTCGAGGTTGCGGACCCTTGCTCAGAGATTCCGCATGCATCGCGGGACCTGCATCGACGTGGAGCGGACGACGGGATTCGAACCCGCGACCCCCACCTTGGCAAGGTGGTGCTCTACCAACTGAGCCACGTCCGCGTGGTGTCGAGCCATGCTAACCCCGGCCCCAGGGACCTTCAACCGCCGCCGTTCCCAGGCACCTCCCCGGTCCCCGTGGAACCGAAACCCCCCGCCCCACGGGCCGAATCCGGCAGCTCATCCACCCAGGCCGGCTCCACCGTGGGCAGCGCCACCACCACGAGCTGGGCGATCCGGTCGCCTCGCACAACCTTCACCGACGTCTCGCGGTCCAGGTTCACCGCAGCCACGATCACCTCGCCCCGATAGCCCGCGTCGATGAGGCCGGGGGCATTCGCCAGCGTGAGCCCGTGCTTCGAGGCGAGACCGGAACGCGGGAGCACGAGCCCCGCATGGCCCTGCGGGATCACGACCGCGACGCCGGTGGGGATCATGACCCGCTCTCCGGGCAGGATCTCGACGTCGATGTTCGCGGCGAGGTCCAATCCGGCGTCGCCGGGGTGCTGCGTCGACGGAAGGATCGCGTTCGGGTCCAGTCGCCGGAACGGCAGGTCCATCTAGCCCTTGGGCTCCACCAGCTCGATGCGGTTGCCGAACGGGTCGCGCACGTGACACCGGTGGAACCCCTCGAGCGGAACGTCATCGGTCACCCGGTATCCGGCAGCCTGGATCCGCTCCCGCAACGTTTCGAGGTCACGCACCAGGAACGCCGGGTGCGCCTTGGCCGCCGGGGTGAACGGTTCCTCGATGCCCAGATGGACCTCGAGGTCCTCGTCGCGGAACCACACCCCGCCCCGAGGCGCCAGCTCCGGCGGCTTCGGGACCTGTGGCAGGCCGAGGATCGCGCCATAGAACCGCGTCGCGGCCTCTTCTTCCCCGGGCGGCATCGCGAGCTGCACGTGATGCAAGCCCACGAGCCCGCTGCGCGTCCCCGGCGTCATGCCGGGGACACTACCGAACGGCCCACCCTCACGAGCAACCGCTGGTGGAACCGCAGCTCGAGCACACGTAGCAGGACCCCGCCGGCTGCATCTTGGAGCCGCAGCTGTAACAGAGGGGGGCATCGAGCGCCTTCGCGCTCGGGCGCTCGCTGACCTCGATGAGCTTCGGCGCCTCATCTCTGGCATCCGCGCGATCCGCGGGCGCCTCCAGCTGCGCCGGCTCGGTCGAGCCCGGGATCTCCGCCTGTATCGCGTCCTTGCGTTCCTCGATCGACTTGATCCCGAGCCCGTCACGCGTCTCCGGCGTGAGGTGATCCAACGCCAGCCGGCGGAACACGTAGTCGAGCAGCGACGACGCGAACCGGATGTCGGGGTCGTTCGTCATGCCCGAGGGCTCGAACTTCATGTTGATGAACTTCGACACGTAGGTCTCGAGCGGCACGCCGTACTGCAAGCCGATCGAGATCGCGATCGAGAACGCGTCCATCACGCCGGAGAGCGTCGAGCCCTGCTTCGAGGTCTTGAGGAAGATCTCGCCGAGTCCGTCATCCGGGTAGGACCCGGCCGTGATGTACCCCTCGGCGTCCCCGACCTGGAACGATGTGGTGCGGCTCGGCCGCGACATGGGCAGACGCTTGCGCACCGGGTGCGCGAGCTCGGACGGCTCGGGGGTCCGGTCCGACGACCTCTTGTCGGCGGACAGCGGCTGCGCCACCTTGCAGTTGTCGCGATAGATCGCGACGGCCTTCAGCCCGAGCTTCCAGCTCTCGACGAACAGCTGCTCGACCTCCTCGACCGTGACCTCCTCGGGCATGTTCACGGTCTTGGAGATCGCCCCGGAGATGAACGGCTGGGCCGCCGCCATCATCCGGACGTGTCCCATGTAGTGGATCGGACTGTCGCCCATCGCCGTGTCGAACACCGGGCGGTGCGTCGCATCGAGGTGCGGCGCATCGATCACGGAGTTGTGCTCGGCGATGTAGGCGACGATGTCGTCCGTCTGCGCCTGGTCGTAGCCCAACTTCTCGAGGGCCCGCGGCACCGTCTGATTCACGAACTGCATCGTGCCGCCACCGACGAGCTTCTTCGTCTTGACGAGTGCGAGCTCGGGCTCGATGCCGGTGGTGTCGCAGTCCATCATGAGGCCGATCGTGCCGGTCGGGGCCAACACCGACGCCTGCGCGTTGCGGTATCCGTGGAGCTCACCGAGCGAGACCGCTTCGTCCCATGCCTGCTTGCCCGCCGACAGCAGGGCCTCGGGAACGAGCTCGGCATCGATCTCGTCGACGGCGGCGCGGTGCTTCTTCATGACGCGCACCATGGCGTCGGCGTTCGGCGCGTATCCCTCGAACGAACCCATGGCCTCGGCGATCCGAGCGCTCGTGCGGTACGCGTGACCGGTCATGATCGCCGTGATCGCCCCCGCCCATGCGCGGCCACCGTCGGAGTCGTAAGGCAGGCCTCGAGCCATGAGCAAGGCACCGAGGTTCGCGTAGCCCAGGCCGAGCTGACGGAACGCACGCGCGTTCTTCGCGATCTTCCCGGTGGGGTAGTCGGAGTCCCCCACCACGATCTCCTGCGCCGTGAAGACGATCTCGACGGCGTGCTTGAAGCTCGCGACGTCGAACGTGCCGTCATCGCGCAGGAACTTCAACAGGTTCAGCGACGCGAGGTTGCACGCGCTGTTGTCCAGGTGCATGTATTCAGAGCACGGGTTCGACCCGTTGATGCGCCCCGACGCCGGGCAGGTGTGCCACTCGTTGATCGTGGTGTCGTACTGCATGCCGGGATCGGCGCACTCCCACGCCGCCTGGGCGATCTGCCGCATCAGATCCCGCGACCGGATCGACTCCACGGCCTCGCCGGTGGTGACGGCCTTGAGCTTCCAGTCCTGATCCTGTTCGAGGGCGCGCATGAACTCGTCGGTCACGCGGACGGAGTTGTTCGCGTTCTGATATTGGATCGAATAGCTGTCGCGCCCGTCGAGGTCCATGTCGAACCCCGCATCGCGGAGCGCGCGCGCCTTCGTCTCCTCGTGCGCCTTGCACCAGATGAAGTCCTCGATGTCGGGGTGGTCGACGTTGAGGATCACCATCTTGGCAGCGCGGCGCGTCTTGCCCCCGGACTTGATCGTGCCGGCGCTCGCGTCGGCGCCGCGCATGAAGCTGACCGGGCCGGACGCGGTGCCCCCACCCGCCAACCCCTCCTTGGAGCTGCGCAGACGGGACAGGTTGATCCCCGACCCGGAGCCTCCCTTGAAGATCGTCCCTTCCTCGACGTACCAGTTGAGGATCGAGCTCATATGGTCGTCGACGGCCAGGATGAAGCAGGCCGAGCACTGCTGCGGCGTGTCCGGCACGCCGACGTTGAACCACACCGGCGAGTTGAAAGCAGCCTTCTGCGTCACGATCAGGTGGGTGAGCTCTTCGGCGAAGACCTGCGCGTCATCCTCGCTCGCGAAGTAGCCGTGCTGCTCGCCCCAACCGCGGATCGTGTCGACGACGCGGCCGGCGAGCTGGCGGACGCTGGACTCCCGCTGCGGTGTGCCGAGGGTGCCCCGGAAGTATTTCTGCGCGACGATGTTGGTCGCGTTCTGCGACCACCCCACCGGGAACTCGACGTCTCGTTGCTCGAACGCGTTCCCGCCCTCTTTGTAGTTGGGGATGACCGCGTCGCGGATCTCCCACTCGATCTGTTCGAACGGGTGGATCCCCTCGGTCGTGAAGTAGCGGGTGAACGTCAGCCCGTCACGGATGACCTCGACGTCCCCATGTTTCGTCGCCACCTTCGCATCCCTCCTCATCGCGGTCGGTCCGCCGTGCCGTCGCCCCCGTGGGGGCCTGGGGAAGGAACCACATCGGTGTGATTACGGCTCGGTGATTCTGGACCTCGACCCACGATCAGTCAACATCCTGTGGGAAGATTTGTTGTCGACCACAATATCTAGTATCTCACGCCGAACATGGGGTGACAGCTCGGCCGGGCGCCATGTCGCGATCGGAAGGTCAGGTGGCCGCCCGCCCCTTCGCGGGGACCTTCTTCTGGAGGGACTCCAACTCCCGTTCGAAATCCTCTGCGTCCTCGAAATCCTTGTAGACCGACGCGAACCGGAGGTACGCGACCTCGTCGGTGGTTCGCAGCGCCCGCAAAGCCTCGGCTCCGACGAAGCGCGACGACACCTCCGGCCCGCGGCGTCGCAGTCGCCCCTGGATCCGATCGACCATGTCCTCGACCTCGAGCGTGGTCACGGGTCGATCGGCGAGGGCGCTCCGGATGCCGGCGGCGAGCTTGTCGCGGCTGAAGGGCTCCTTCGACCCGTCGCGCTTCACGACGACTAGAGCCACCTCTTCGATCCGCTCGAACGTCGTGTACCTCCTGGAGCAGGACAGGCACTCACGGCGTCGACGGATCGCTGCCCCGCCGTCCGCAGGTCGCGAATCCACCACGCGTCCGTCGTCGGCATCGCACCAAGGGCATCGCATCGTCGTTGGGAAGCCACAAGATGTAGTGGCGGTGCGCACCGTACCCCCAGGATGATGGGACGTCAACGGACGGGGGTCTGTGCCGCGCGCACGACGTCATCCCGCCGAGACGCGAAGGACCTGCCCCGGACGCAGTGACGAAGCGTCGATGCCGTTCTCGTGTTCGAGCGCCAGGACCGTGGACCGGGGGTCGATCCCGGGGGACACGCGCAGCGCGATGGCCCAGAGCGTGTCCCCGGATCGCACGACGTAGGTGCGCTGGGCCGCGCGGGCCGGAACCTGGTTCGAGCCCAGGGCGGCGACGGGACCGGTTACCACGATCGTGAGGACGGTCGCGACGACCGCCGCTGCCGCGATCCGCCGCCGAACGTACGTTCGAGCCATGAGAGAATCGTGGCCGAACGGGCGTTCGATGTCAAGGCCTACGTCGAACATATGTTTGCACCGGCTCGGTCCGGCTGGTACGTTCGCGTCCACGGGACAGGAGGCTACCGACCATGACCGACACGATCGCCATCACGCCTCGGCAGCAACGCATCCTCGACTTCATCGCCGAGACCATCCGCGAGCGGGGCTACCCCCCCACCGTTCGGGAGATCGGCGAGGCGGTAGGGCTGACCTCGTCGTCGAGCGTCCATGCCCAATTGGCGAACCTGGAGCGCAAGGGACTCCTGCACAAGGACCCCACCAAGCCGCGTGCGATGTCGCTCTCTGAGCCTCGGGCCGACGCCGTCACCGTCCCGCTCGTGGGTCGGATCGCCGCGGGCGCGCCGATCCTGGCGCAGGAGCACGTCGAGGAGTACCTCGCGATCCCGCAAGGGTTCGCGGGCGACGACCCGCACTTCGCACTCACGGTCCGAGGTGACTCGATGACCGGGGCCGGCATCTTCGACGGTGACGTCGTGGTCGTCCGCTCGCAGGGGCATGCGCGCGACGGCGACATCGTGGCCGCCCTGATGCCCGGCCCCGCCGAAGACGAGGCGACCGTGAAGCGCCTCGGTCACGACGGCGACCGGGTGCTCCTGATCCCCGAGAACCCCGCCCTGCAGCCCATCGAGATGGACGACGGGCGGATCATGGGCAAGGTGGTCGCGGTCCTTCGCAAGCTCTAACGCCGGCTCTGACCGCCGCAGATCGACGCGGTACCCTTCGCGCCACACCGACGCGAGGAGCGACCCGATGACGACGGCACTCGAACGCCAGATCCGATCGCAGCCCGAGGAGCTCGAGCGGATCCTCACGTCGCACGCGAGTCGCGAGCAGGTCCACGTGGCGGCAGAAGGTCTGCACCGCGCCCATCGGATCTGGATCGTCGGCACCGGGACCAGCCTGCACGCCGCGGAGATCGGGGCCCTCCTCCTCGCGGAAGCTGGCCGGGGCGCGGTCGTGCTGCCGGCGATGCGTTTCGTCACGATGGCCCCGGTGATCGGGCCCCACGACACGATCGTCGTGGTCACGCACACGGCCGAAACAGCGTATGCCCTGGCGGCGCGAAGTCTCGCGTTCGAGCACGCGATCGACACGATCATGGTCACGCGTCGTGGGGCCGGATTCCCCCACACGATCGAGACCGTCGACAAGGAATCCGCCGAGACCTACACGGTGAGCTACACGGCCACGCTCGTTGCGTTCGCGATGCTGGCCCAAGAGCTGGGCGCCGAAACCGTCACCCCCGACGACCTTGCCCGGATCCCGAGCGCGGTCGCGAGCGCGATCGAGGCTCCCGGCATCGACGACATCCCCGTCCCCGACCGGCTGCTCGTGTTCGCGGGAGCCGGTCCGGCGGCGATCACCGCCGCGGAGGGTGCGCTGAAGGCACGGGAGGGCGCGCGGCTGGCCGCCGAGGGGTTCGACATCGAGTACCTGCTCCACGGCAACGCGGTTCCGCTCGATGAACGTGATCGCATCGTCACGGTTGGTCCACCCGACGAGGAGCTCCTCGCGGCCGTTCGCGCGGCCGCGGCGGCGGCAGGTGTGGCGGCGTCCGACGTCCGGGAACCGTCCGAGCTCCCCATGCTCCTCGCGCAGATCCCGCTCGCGGTTCGGCTCCAGTTGTTGGCGCTGCGGATGGCAGAGGCGCGCGGCCAGGATCCCGACACCGTCATCGTCGGGCCATGGGCGGACGCGGCCATGTGGGCGATCGGCGCGCCGCAGGCCTGATCAGCCTGCTTGTGGAGGTGCCGCGCGCCGCTCCGAGCGTACGAACTCGCGCACGGCCGCCAGCTCGCGCAGCCCCACCCGAGCTCGCACCCCGGTCCCCGAAGGATCGTAGCGCGTGGACAGCACCTCCGCGTCGCGATACAGGCGCGCCGTGACGTCTTCCCGGCCGTACGGCACCATCAGCTCGACCTCGACGGGGGGGTGCGGCAGTCGTTCCTCGAGCGCGTCGAGCACCCCCTGGAGCCCCTCTCCCGTGAGCGCCGAGACCGGCACCGATCCTGGGTGCCGGCGCGCCACACGCGCCCGCGCGGAACCGTTCAGGAGATCGACCTTGTTCAGGACCAAGACCTCGGGGATCTCGCCGGCACCGATCTCACTCAGCACTCGCCGCACGGCCTCGATCTGCTCGTCCACGTGCGGTGACGAGGCGTCGGCCACGTGGACCACCAGCTCCGCGAGGGAGACCTCCTCGAGCGTCGAGCGGAACGCCTCGACGAGGTCGTGGGGAAGCTTCGCGACGAATCCGACCGTATCCGTGACCGTGCACCAGCGGCCTCCGGGGAGCTTCAGGCGCCGGACGGTCGGATCGAGCGTCGCGAACAGCTGATCGGCCACGATCACATCGGCCTCGGTGATGCGGCGCATCAGCGTGCTCTTGCCCGCGTTCGTGTACCCGGCGATCGCCGCCTGCGGGATCCCGCTGTCCTGACGGCGTGCCCGCTTCGTGTCTCGCGTCTTCGCCATGCTCCGGATGTCGCGTCGGAGCTTCGAGATCCTTCGCTGCACGTGCTGGCGGTCGACCTCGAGCTTGGTCTCGCCCGGGCCCCTGGTGCCGATGCCGCCCCCGAGTCGGCTCATCGCCTCTCCCCATCCGCGGAGCCGAGGCAACAGGTAGTTCAGCTGCGCGAGCTCGACCTGCGCCTTGCCCTCCCGGCTGCGGGCATGCAACGCGAAGATGTCGAGGATCAACGCGGTGCGGTCGATCACCTTCACGCCGAGCCGCGACTCCAGCGTCCGCAGGTGTCCGGGGGTCAGCTCCTCGTCGAAGACCACGAGCTCGGCCCCGGCCCGGTGCACCTCACGGTGGAGGTCCTCCATCTTTCCGCGGCCGATCCAGGTCGCCGGGTCAGGTTCGCTCCGCGACTGCACGACCCGGGCGACGGGCGCCGCACCTGCGGAGTCCGCCAGCGCCGCGAGCTCGTCCAGATCCGCCTCCTCGATGCCCGGTCCGATCCCCACCAGGACCGCACGCTCACGGACGGCCGGGCGCCACCCGGCCGACAGGGGCGATTCGAGCGCTTCGGACCGCGTCCGGGCGCGCGGGCGTCGATCACGACGCGAGCCCTCCCCGCCGACCCTCGTCATCCCATCGACGAGCCGAAGTCGCGCAGCAGCTCGTTCAGGCGAACCTTGTCGTCGGTCGCCTCGCTCCTGGAACCGATGATCAGTCCGCACGGCAGGGCATAGTCGCCCGCCGGGAAAGCCCGCGGCCTCGTCCCCGGCACCACGATCGCCCCATGGGGAACCATGCCGCGATGCTCCACGGGTTCGGCTCCAGTCACGTCGATCACGGGCGTGTTCCTCGTGAGGACCACCCCGGCTCCCAGCACGGCCCGTCGCCCGACCCGCACGCCCTCGACGACGACGCAGCGAGACCCGACGAAGACGTCGTCCTCGATCACGACGGGCGCCGCCTGCAGCGGCTCGAGGACCCCTCCGATCCCCACCCCACCCGCGAGGTGGACGTTCGCACCGATCTGTGCGCACGAACCGACGGTCGCCCAGGTGTCCACCATGGTGCCTGGACCGATCCAGGCGCCGATGTTCACGTAGCTCGGCATCAGGACGACGCCGGGGGACACGTAGGCCCCGTACCGAACCGTCGCGGGCGGCACGACCCGCACGCCGAGATCCTCGTACCCGTGTTTGAGCGGGAGCCGGTCGTGGTATTCGAACGGCCCCGACTCCGTGACCTCCAGTCCTCGCACCCCGAAGTACTGCAGGACGGCCTTCTTGACCCACCCGTTCACGACCCATGCACCGTCGGGACCATCGGGAGACGCGACCCGGACCTCGCCGCGATCGAGCAAGGCGATCACGGCCTCGACCGCGTCGACGTCAGGGGTGCCCTGGGCCCAGGCCCCTTCGATCCTGGCGGCGAGGTCGGCCTGGCTCACGCCCGCACCTCCGTGAGCAGATCGTCGAGGATCTCCGTCGCCCGCCGGCACTCCTCGAGCGTCGGCACCAGCGCGATCCGGACGTAGCCCTCCCCTTCCGGGCCGAAGAAGGACCCTGGGGCCACGATGATGCCAGACCGTTCGAGCAGCTCCAGCGCCCACTCGAGCGACGATCGATCCCCGGGCGCCTTCACCCACAGGTAGAACGTGGCCACGCTCCCGGCGACCTGGATCCCGTGACGAGCGAACAGGTCGAGCAACAGCGCCCGCTTCGCCGCGTAGCGCGCGCGCTGCTCCTGGACGTGCGACTCGTCGTTCCAGGCGGCGACGCTTGCGACCTGAACGAACTCCTGTGGCGTCACGCCGACGCTCGGTCGCAGACGCTTCAACGCCCCGATCAGGTCCGGATCTCCTGCCGCGAACCCGCTTCGGTATCCCGTCATCGACGATCGTTTCGACAGCGTGTTGATCGCGATCACGTTCGCGAGGTCGCCGACCTGCAGGACACCCGGCGGCGGTCCCTCGTCGAACCAGATCTCCCCATAGGCCTCGTCGGAGGCGAGCAGCACGTCGTTCGCGCGGCACATCGCGGCCGCGTCGCGGAGGACGTCGAGAGATGCGACCGACCCCGTGGGGTTGTTCGGAGAGTTCAGCCAGAGCAAGGCGGTCCGCGACCAGGTTTCGTCGTCCACGGCCCCGAGATCGGGAAGGAAGCCATGCTCCTCGGTGAGCGGCAGCCGCAGGACCCGCCCGCCGGCGAACGTGGCGCCGCGCTCCGGGATCGCATAGCCCGGAGCCGTGACGATCACGGTATCCCGGCCCTCGGCCGGCTCGAGCACGGTCTGCGCCAGTGAGAAGACGAGCTCCTTCGAACCCAGGAGCGGCAACACCTGGGTCGCGGGATCGATGGGCACGCCGTAGCGGCGCGAGATCCAGCCCGAGATCGCCTCGCGCAGCATCGGGATCCCCGCGGCACGCGGATACGAGGACACCGGCTCGATCGCATCGCGGAGCGCCTCCCGGATGAACGCCGGCGTGTCGTCGCGCGGATCGCCGATCCCGAAGTCGATGATCTCGCGACCGGCATCCACGGCAGCCGTCTTGCGCCGGTCGAGCTCCTCGAAGGGATACGGCTCGGTCGCCATCGCCGTCGAGAGCCGCATCAGCGCTCCTCGTCCGTGAGGGATCCCTCCTGTGTGACGTCGCCCGGCGTCGTGTGTGGCCCGGGCTCGGGTGTCGTCAGGAAGGTTCGGAGCACCTCGAACGACCTCATCAGCAGCGCCCTCTCGATGCGTTCGTCATCCCGGTGAGCGTACTGCGGGTCGCCGGGTCCGAAGTTGATCGCATCGACGCCGACGGTGGCGAACTCCGCGACCGGCGTCCAGGCCTGCTTCGGACCCACCGGTAGGTCGCCCGCCGCACGGAGCCTCTCGACCAGTGGGTTGGAGGCTGCGACGGGACCGGGGGGCGCGTTCCCGAGGACCTCGAGCTCCACCGGGTGTTGCGCCAAGAGCTCCCGCACCCGGGCCTCGGCCTCCTCGGGTGACTGCGTGGGCGCGTACCGATAGTTCACGGTGGCCTCGACCCGATCAGGGATCACGTTCGCCGTGGTCCCCCCTTGGATCGTGGTGACGCTCAT
>Ga0081455_10002910_pt1 | contig 20100 bp, 13 predicted proteins | sample TabmetS3T2R1_FD_70207 | JGI IMG/M metagenome (GOLD analysis project Ga0081455, IMG submission 70207) | Tabebuia heterophylla rhizosphere microbial communities from the University of Puerto Rico - S3T2R1 | ecosystem: Host-associated > Plants > Roots > Rhizosphere ... | reverse complement strand
ATCGCGTCGAAGGTGCGCAGCGTGTCGCCCAGCCGGTCGGCGAGCGTCCACGCGAGCCAGCGGTGCAGCTGCGTGGCGAGCTCGGGCCGCTCGGCCTCGATGCGGGCGATCGTGCCCGCGCTCAGCCGCAGGACGATCGCCGGCGTCTCGGTGACCACGTCGGCGGTGCGGGGCACGCCCGTGTAGAGGGCGACCTCGCCGACCACGACGCCGGGCCGCAGCGTCCGAAGGCGCATGCGCGTGCCCTCGGCGGTCTCGGTCTCCACCTGCAGGCGTCCGGACTCCAGCACGAACACGTCTCCGGGCGCGTCGTCCTGGTGGATCAGGACGGTGCCCTCGGCGAGCTCCACCCGCTCCAGGTACGGGTCCAGACCGGCCGGCATGCGGGCCCCGCGCCCGTCGGCCGAGACGGGCTCGGGCTCCCTTTGGGCCTCGGCGGCCGCGAGCAGTCCCTCCTCGCACCGCTGCAGCCCGCGGTCCAGGTCCGGCTCGAACCGGACCGCGTCGGAGGCCACCACCCCGCCGCGAGCGAGCTGCCGCCGAACGGCGTCGGTCGCACCGGTGAACACGACCTCGAAGCCGTGGGCCTCGGCGAGGTGCAGGACCTTGACGAAGGACACGACGGCGGAGGAGTCCACGCCGGTCACGCGTCGAAGGTCGATCACCATGAACCGGAGCGCGCCCTCCTCCACCCGCTTGCGGATCCGTTCGAGCAGCCCGTTGGCCGAGCCGAAGAAGACGAACCCGTTGACCCGCAGGATCTGGACCTCGCCGCCCATCTGCCGCAGGATCGCGCGCTGGTCCGCGGGGCGGTCCACGTTGGAGTGGTAGGTGTCCCCGAACGCGACCTCGCGCACGAGCTCGACCCGCCCGTAGCTGACCGCGAACAGCACCACCGCGAGCACCAGGCCGACCACGACGCCGGGCAGGAACCCCTTGCCGACGATCACCGCCAAGATCACGAGCACGACCCCGTACTCCAGCGGCGGCAACGCCCTGCGCCTGTCCCACACCCACTCGACGATGAACGAGAGGCCGAGGAACACCAGCACGCCGCCGACGATCATCCGAGGGATCATCTGGATGAGCGAGGCGCCGAAGATCACCGCGGCCAGGGGCACCGCGGCCGCGACCAGGCCGGCCGTGCGGGCGTTCACGCGCAGGCGCTCGGCGAACGCGGTCAGGCTGAGGGCGTGGTAGCCCGCGACCCCGCCCACCGCGCCGGAGACCACGTTCAGCAGCCCGGCGTCCCGTAACTCCCGGTTGGTGTCCAGGTCCCGCCGCAGCACCAGCTCCGATCCGGAGACGTTGAACAAGATCGCGATCACGGCCACCAGCACCGCGGCCAGGATCCCGGCCCACTGTCCGAGCACCGCGGACCAGTCCGCGCCCGTGAGGGCCCGGAGCGTCCACGGCCGCCACGCCTCCACGGTGTCGAACGGTCCGAACATGGTCCAGCCGAACGACCGGGCGGTCTGCAGGGAGTTCTCGCTGATCAGCAGCCCGAGCCCGAAGGCCGCGAAGCCGACGACGAGCATCGCCGGGATCACCCAGGGCCGCTTGATCAGGCGCACCGCGAGCAGCATCACCAGCCCGAACGCGAGGGCGGGGAGCCACTGCTGCAGGGTGGACCATTCGGTCAGCTCGCGGTAGAGGGCCCACGTCGGGAGCTCGTGGGCGGCGATCCCGACGCCGCCCTTGACGAGCAACCACCCGATCCCGGCGATGAACCCCCCGACGACCGGGAACGGGACGAAGCGGATCAGGTTCCCGCGTCGGAGCGCGCCGAGCGTCAGGAACGCGGCGGCGCACAGCATCGCGACCACGAGCGTCGCGGCCACCACGCTGAGGAAGCCTCGTTCGGGGCTCCCGTACGCGGTGACGGCCACGTTCGCGCCCACCAGCGCGAGCACCGCGACCACGGTCTCCTGCTGGCTCCCGACGATGCCCCTGGATCCGGCCCGCCACGCGAGGAACGCCAGCGTCACGGCGGCCGCGCCCAGGTACAGGTTCACGCCCGGAACGATGAAGTCCTCGATGCGCCCCTGGAAGACCAGCGCGGCCAGGGCGCACGCGAGGATCGTCTCGATGGCGCCGATGACCAGGCCGCCGAGCACGACGACGGCCGTGGATGCCGAGCGCCCCTCCTCGGACACGTCCCCCCTCCCGTGGCGTCCGTGTGAGGCGAGACCCTACCGGGGCATCGGGTCGCTCCGCCAGTCAGGCACGCACGCGGGGATGGTGACGTTACGCACAGACCCGGCTGGGGCTAGTCCTCGTCGTGCCCGTTCGCCTCGGCATGGGGCGGCGGCCCGTGGCCCTCGCCCCCGGACCCCGGCTCGCCGTCGCCCTCCTTGCCGCTCGGAGGCGGCGGCGAGACCGTCGAGAGCGCACCCTCGCTCTGGAGCGCGAGCACGACGTCGGAGATCGCCTGGTCGATCGCGTCCGCGGCCGACGGCGAGACCTCGCCCTCGTCGATCGCGTGGCTGAACGCCTCCTCCAGCTTGGCCAGCGCCTCGCCCACCTTCTCGGCGTCGCCCGCGCCGTACGCGTCGGCGACCTCGGTGGCGTGCTTGGACAGCTCGTCGGCCGCGTGCTCGTCCAGGTCGCCGGTCACGCGTGCCGAGCCGATCGCCGCCACCAGGTTGGACCAGGCCGTCTCGAACGGGTCCGTCGACGGGGCGGCGGTGGGCCCGGTCTGCTGCCCGGTCGCCGATGCGGACGCCTGCCGCATCTGGCGTCGCGAGGGAAGCGGGTCGCCGTTGGCCGCGATCAGCGCGCCGAGCACCGCCACCGCGACCGCGACCCCGAGCGCCGCGACGAGCCAGCGGCGGGGCCGGCCCGAACGGCGGTGGGACGGTCCGCGGGGTCGCCGAGACGAAGCGTTCGGGGAAGCGGTTGGCGCGGGTTCGAGCGGCCTCGTGCCGCCGGGGACCGCGACCGGCACCGGAGCACCGCCGACCACGATCGGTTGCGTCTCGTCAGCCGGCGCGACCGCGAGCGGCGTCGTGTCGCCCCGGGCCGCGAGCAGCGCCTGCTCCAGGTCGGCCGCCGAACGGAACCGGCGGCGCGGGTCCTTCTCCAGGCACCGCATCACGATGGCATCGAGCGCGGGCGGGACGGGCAGGATCGACGAGGGCGGCGGCGGGTCCTCGTTCACGTGGCGGTACATCGTCGCCACGGGCGTGTCGGCGCTGAACGGGACCGCGCCGGTGACCATCTCGTACAGGACACAGCCGAGCGCGTACAGGTCCGCGCGCTCGTCGACCGGCTGCCCGGAGGCCTGCTCGGGCGCCAGGTAGGCCGTGCTGCCCAGGACCACGCCCGTCCCCGTCAGCGTGTCCGAACCCGCGGCGCGCGCGATCCCGAAGTCCACGACCTTGACCCGCCCGTCGGGCAGGAGCATCACGTTGCCGGGCTTGACGTCGCGGTGGATCAGCCCGCGGGCGTGGGCGGCCTCGAGCGCGCGGCACACGTCCACCGCCACCGCCACGGCCTCCTCGGGCGGCATCGGCCCGCGACGCAGCCGGTCCGCCAGCGTCTCCCCCTCGACCAGCTCGGTCACGATGAAGTGCGTTCCGTGGTAGGAGCCGCTGTCGAAGACCGCGACGACGTTGGGGTGGCTCAGGCCGGCGGCCGAGCGCGCCTCTCGGCGGAACCGCTCCACGAACGCCCGGTCTCGGTCGTACGGGGGCGCCAGGACCTTGATCGCGACCGGCCGGCGCAGCTGACGGTCGTAGCCGCGGTGGACGCGGGCCATGCCGCCCTCGCCGAGCACCGGGCCCAGCTCGTACCGGTCGGCCAGGACGTGCGTGGTCTGCTGCACCGGTGGTGCCTACCCATCGGGCGCGCGTGACTAACCGCCGCGTGCCTGGGCTACCCGGCTCCCCCGCCCGTGCCGCCACCCCCGCCGCCGCCGCCTCCGGAGAACCCGCCGCCCGAGAACCCGCTGGACGAGCTCGAGGACCCGAACCCGCCGCTCGTGGACCCGCTGCCGGGGCTGGCCATCGAGGTCACGACCAGCACGGGCGCGGCCGCCTGGAAGGTGTGGAAGGCGTTCACGCCGGCAAGGCCCGTGGGGCCGCCGGGGATCGGCGAGCGCAGGCTCTCGACCGGCACGAGAGCACGCACCTGCTTCTCGACCTCGTCGGCCACGCCGAGCGCCACCGCCCACTCCAGGTACTGCTCCCAGATCACGACCGCGAGGGCGGGCGCGTTCGGCAGGTCGGAGAAGTCCCTGAGGTAGCGCCGGAAGGCCTCCAGGCGCTTGATCCGCGTCCGATCCTCGAGCCCGAGCCTGGCGTGGATCAGGGACAGCGCCGCGATCAGCGAGAGGGCCGAGACCGGCACCAGCAGCCAGCCGATCGAGCCGCCGAGGCCCCACACCGCGGTCCAGATCCCGTACCCGGCCGCGGCGATCGCGATGATGGCCGACAGCGTCGACTCCAGGCGCGCGTCGCCCTTCTGGATGCGCCGGACCACGTCGCCCGTCTTCCCCTTGACGCCCGACCACCACCCCGCGTACGTCGTGGAGGACTCGGCCTTGCGCGGCTTCGGGTGCTTGAGCGAGATCTCCTCGACGGCGGCGTCGCCGCGCCCGAACAGCAGCCACATGAAGTCCTGGTCGATCTCGCCCTGCAGGTCCAGGGCGTCCACCTTGCGGACCAGCGTGAGGTCCTTCGGGTCCGTCACCTGGCCGTCCGCCTTCATCTCCACCGCGCCCAGGCGGACGAGCTTGAGGATCTGCGCGCGGTAGGCGTTGTACGGCGACAGGTGTCCCCGCCACGCGGACCACAGCACCGCTCCCTGCACCGGGTCCTCCTCGGGCGGCTGCTCGAGGATGTTCGGCACGCCCGGCACGCGGTCCCGGTAGCGGGCGAGCAACACCAGGAGCGCGAGCGCCACGGGCACCCCGATCAACAGGTACAGGACCCACGCGCGTTCGGTGTCGTGGCGCGCCCGGAGCGCGTTCGCCTCGTCAGCCCAGACGCGCTCCTGGGCCACGATCGTCTGCAGGCCGGGCCGGCTGGTCTGCACCGCGAGCGGCACCGCGTCGGCCGGGAACAGGATCGAGCCCTCCACGTACGACAGCGGCGGCACGTCGTGCACGTCGTAGCGGATCGTCTGCGGGTTCACGAACGTGACCTCACCGTTCAGCGGCCCGTGCCCGAACGCGCGCACCTCGCCGGGCTCGAGCGGCGTCGCGCCGGCGTCCCCCGGGACCGGCTCGTCGGGCGTGCACTCGGCTGGCCGGGGGGCGTCATCGGTGGAGTGTCCCGGCAGGCGCACGGTGATCACGGCGCGGCCGGTCGGCTTGTCCCACCCCGTGCCGATGAACTGCCAATACAGGTGCGCCGTGTCCGAGTACACGTCGACGGCGCACGCCACGCGGTAGCGGAACACCCACGTACGGTTCTCGTCCTCGGCCTCGTAGCTCCACTGCGCCTGGAAGCCCTCGGTGACGATCGAGTGCGTCGCGTAGTCGGGCTCGACCGGCACCTCGGTCCCGTCGGGGAGCCTCTCGGAGATCGTGAAGTCGCGCACGTGGTCGTTCGGGTCGTCGACGTTGAAGTAGGCGTAGGTGAACGGGCCGTTGCGGAAGTCGAAGGTGCGCGTCTCCTCCAGCTGCAGGTCGCCGTCGGGAAGGACGGTGGCGTCGATCGAGACCTCGGGGAAGTCGTAGTCCTTCTCGACCGCGCGCGAGATGATCGGCGGCAGCCAGATCCCCATCGTGACGAGCGCCACGAACCCCAGCAGGAACAGCCGCCACAACCACGTCTTCCAGGCCTTCCGGGGCGCCATCGCCGCCGGAGTGTAGCGGCCGTCCCGCCGGCGGAGGGGACGTTCGGTCAGCCCGCGGCGACGACCTCGGGCCGGAGCCGCCGGATCGTCTCCAGCATCCGGTCCACGTCGGCCTCGGTGGACAGGTAGTTCACGATGCCGGCACGCAGGTAGGTGGCGCCGCGGATCTTCGTGGTCGAGACCCAGGCCTCCCCGCTCGCCTCGAGCGCGAGCTGCAGGCGGTCCTGGTAGGCGTCGAGCGCGGCGCCCTCGAGGCCCCCGGGGAGGTGGCGGAAGCACACGACCGAGAGCTCGGGCTCCTCGGGCACCGCCTCGAGGTCTGCCGCCTCGCGGCATCGGGCGGCCAGGTGTGCGGTCAGGTCCACGTTGTGCTCGATCAGCCGGGCGAACCCCGAGGTCCCCAGCTGCTTCCACGACATCCACAGCTTCAGCGCGCGGAACCGGCGCGTGCCCTCGATCGAGTACTCGAACCAGTTGAGCGGCGCCTCCTCCGGGCTCGGGTGCCGGTAGTACTCGGGCGTGCGGTGGAACGTGTCCCGCAGGTCCTCGCGCCGCTTCACGACCAGCCCGCCGATGTCGTAGGGCTGGAACAGCCACTTGTGCGGGTCGATCGTCACGCTGTCGGCGCGCCCGAGATCGGGCACGCGCGGCGCGATCGCCTCGGAGAAGACCGCGGCGCCGCCGTACGCCGCGTCGACGTGGAGCCACAGGCGCTCGCGTTCGGCCAGGTCGGCGAGGTCGCCCGTCGCGTCGACGCTGCCGGTGTTGGTCGAGCCGGCCACCGCCGCGACCGCGAGCGGCACCAGTCCGGCGGCGCGGTCCTCGCCGACGGCGTCTGCCACGGGCGCGGCCTGCAGCCGGAACCGCTCGTCGGAGGGCACGATCCTGAGCGTGTCGGCCGGGAAGCCCAGGACGTCGAGCGCGCGGGCGATCGAGAAGTGCGCCTGGTCGCTGGCATACACCCGAACGCCCTCGAGCGCGCCACCGCGCGGTGGCTCGCGCAGGCCGAGCAGCCGGGCCAGGTGCACGTCGCGCGCGACCGTCAGCGCCATGATGTTGGCCATCACGCCGCCCGAGGTCAGCACCGCCCACGAGCCCTCGCCGAACCCGGTCATGGTCCGCAGCCAGGTCGTGACCTCCTCCTCGACGAGCGCGCCGACCGGGCCGGCCACCCACACGTCCACGCCCTGGTTCACCCACTGCGTCAGGAGCTCGCCCGCGATCGACATCGGGAGCGGCGGCGGGGTGAAGTAGCTGTACGAGCCCCGGTGCTGCGTGTTGAACACGTACGGCGCGACGCGCTCACGGAAGTCGGCGAGCACGTCGGCGGCCTTGGACGCGTCGGCGGGCGGCGGCGCCGGCTCGCCGGAGGGGCCGAAGAACGTCCGTCGCATCTCGGGGTACGGGAGCGTCCGGAGCGGGCGCTCGACGGCGTTCGTGTACAGGTAGTGCAGCGCCTCCTCCCACACCGCCTCGCCGAACCGCTCGAGCGCCGGCCGCGCGGTCGCCTCGTCGCGCACGTCGACGAGCTCGGGTTCGGGCAGGTCGGCGAAGGGGTTCGGCATGCGGGGCGAGGCTAGCAGCCGCCGCCCGGCATCAGGCCTGCAGGCCCGTCAGGACGGCCACGCCGATCGCGATGATGGTGACGCCGACGATCTGCACCCGGGACAGACGCTCGCGGAACAGGAAGAACGCCAGCACCGCCGCGATCGCCGCGAACTGCGACCCGAGGACCGCCGCCACCGCGATGCCATGGCGAGCGCCGAGCGTGTAGGCGACCACGCCCCCGATCTCGAGCAGCCCTGAGGCGACCACGAGCGGCGCCGCGTCCCTGGTCATCGGCATCCGGCGCATCAGCGCGAGGGGAACCGTGACGAGGAGCACGGCCAACGTCCTCGAGGGGAAGACGATCCACGCGATGGGCAGGTCCTCGGACAGCTTGCCCATCGCGAACAGCCCCAGGCCGAAGAAGACGGCCGCCCCGATCGCGAGCACGACGGCCAGCCCTTCGTTCAGGTGCGGCTCGGGCTCGCTGGACCGCGCCATGCTCGAAAGGGCGACCCCGATCACGATCGCCCCGAGCGCGATCCCGGCGCCGGTGGCGATGTGCTCGCCGGCCAGGACGGCGATGACCGCGGCCGCTGCGCCCTGCGCGGAGGTGATCGGCGCCACCACCCCGACCTTGCCGTGCTTGAGGGAGCTGTAGACGAGCATCGCGCCCGTCGTGTTGCCGATCGCCGTGAGCAGGAGCAGCCACACCTGCTCGGCGCCCAAGGCGTCCGGTACGCCGCTCGCCACCGCGAACGGGGCGGAGACGACGGCGCCGATCAGCATGACCCAACCCAGGAGCGCGATGGGCGGGATCATGCGCGTCGAACGGCTGATGCACAGGGCCGACGCCGCCCACATCAGGGCGGCGCAGAGGCCGCCCACGATCCCGCTCAAGGGGTGGGGGCGCCCTCGAGCAGCGTGTCGATCTCGGCCACGATGGGTTCGGCGCCGAGATCGACGGCAAGCGCCCGTGCCTTGCCGAGCTCATCCGAGGCCTCGTCGCGCCGCCGGAGCCTGAGCAGGGTCCTGCCGAGCCCGAGCCGCACCCGGGACTCCTCCAGGTCGAACCCGTAGTCCACCCACTCGGGCGCGAGCTTCTCGTAGCCGGCGACGGCCTCGTCCAGCAGCCCCTCGGCCTCGGCCACGACCGCCTCCGCCGAGGCGACCGACAGCCGCAGGCGGCGGGCGTTCGGATCGGGGGTGCGGCGGACCAGCTCGGCCGCGGCCTCGACGTCGCCGATCGTCACCAGCACCCGGCAGGCGACCGGGAGGAGCGACGTCCGGACCTCGAGATGGTCCTCGGTCGCAAGGACGAACTCGTCGAGCGCGGTCCGCGCGGCCCGTTCGTCGCCGCGCGCGAGCGCGACCTCCGCGTTCATCATCGCAACGGCGGCCAGGTATTCGGGATAGGCGATCTCGCGGGCCCGCGGCAGCGCCTCGGCGATGGTGGATGCGGCCTCGCCCCACATCCCGCGCCGAACCTGGACCCAGCCACGGTACGTGAGGGCGATGAGCCCGACGCGCGTCGGCCCGTGCGCCTCGTCCCACGTGAGCATCTCCTCGGTCATCTCGAGCACGCGCTCCCAGGCCCCCATGTCGAACAGCGACTCGAGCTTGCCGGCCTGCGCCCACATCACGAGCATCGAGAAGCCGCGCGCGCGACAGAACTCGGCCATCTCGTCCCACATCGCGGTGGCCGCGCGCGGGCCCTCCCAGAACCACAGCTCGTACGCCAGGTTGTTGTAGGTGGTGGCCACCTCCTGACCGAGCCCGAGCTCGAGCCCGCGCCGGAGCGCCTCGCGGAGGTCGTCCAGGCCGGCGCGCTCGCCGGTCTGGCTGCGTGCCGCGCCGCGGTACTGCAGCGCCAGGATCGCCTCGTCGTCCAGGCCGAGCTCGTCCGAGAGCGCCAGGGCCTTGTCCGCCCACACGATCGCACCCCCGTTGTCCCCGGCCACGTACAGGTGGCCCGCCATGCGCGAGTAGGCGCGCGCGAGCTCGGGGCCCGGGTCCTCGGCCTCCAGGATCTCGACCGCCTCGGTGAGCAGGCCGCGGGCCGAGTCGCCGAACCGCAGGATCGACTGCGCCCCGCGCGCGAGCGCCTCGCCGAGTGCCGCCGCGTCGCCGCCCGCGCGGAGCTCGGAGATCGCGAGGTCGAAGTCGCGCTCGCCCTCCCCCAGCCGGCCCGCCTGCTCGGCGCATTCGGCCGCTTCCAGCAGCGCCCGTGTGCGTTCGGGATCGTCGGGTGCCAGCACCTGGCGCGCGCGGCGGAAGAAGCCGATCGCGCGATCGGGGTCCAGTCGCTTGGCGCGATCGCCGGCCATCATCAGCGCAGAGCCGGCCGCCTGCTCCAGGTTCGCGTGATCGCCCGCGGGGTCGCCCGCGCGCGCGTACTCCAGGGCGCGGTCGTAGTGGTGCGACAGGAGCTCGGCCATCTCGAACACCCGGCTGACGGCCACGGCCCGCAGCCACCGCGCCACGGCGATGTGCTTGTCCGCGCGCGCGGCGCGCGGGATCTGGCCGTACGCGACCTCCTGCACCAGCATGTGGTTGAACGCGAACTCCTGCTGCCCGCGGAACGAGCTCGGGCGCGTCGGCCGCACGAACTCGCGACGCACCGACTCGTGCAGGGCGCGGAGGACCATGTCCTCGGGCAGGCCGCTCACCGCCTCGAGCGCACCCGACCAGAACACCTTGCCGACCACTGCCGCGTCGCGGAGGATCTCGCGTTCGGTGTTCGGCAGCGTGTCGATGCGGGCGCCGATCAGGATCTCGACGCGCTGCGGCATCGGGGCCTGCGCGTCGGGCGCCGAGGCCACACCGGGGCTGCTCGCGCGGTCGCGCAGCATCCGGACGAACTCCTCCGCGTACAGGGGGTTGCCGCCGCAGCGCTCGATCAGCGCCGCCTGGGTCTCGGCGGGCAGCACCTTGCCCTCGAGCAACGCCCCCAGCAGCATCGCGGTCTCCTGGTCGCTCAGCGGACCGAGCCCGATCGCGGTCGCGTTGCGCCGGCCCCCGCCCCAGGACGGGTCGCGCTCGAACAGCTCGGGGCGGGCGGCGCACACGACGAGCAGGGGCAACCCCACGCTCCAGTCGGCGAGGTGCCGGACGAAATCCAGCATCGCGTCGTCGGCCCACTGCAGGTCCTCGAACACCACGACGAACGCCGAGTCCTCGGCCAGCGCCTCGAACCACCGCCGCCAGGCCGAGAACAGCTCGTCGCGCGGGACCTCCACGCCCGAGGTCTCCACGCCGGCGACCGCCGCGAGCGCCGCGAACACCCAGTCGCGCTCGACCGCATCGGTCACGTACGGCTCGAGCGACTCATGGAGCTTGCGGGCCGCCTCCTCCGGCGGGTCCGGGTCCAGGATGCCCGCGTCGGCCTTGACGATCTCGGTCATCGCCCAGAAGGAGAGCCCCTCGCCGAACGGCAGAGACCGCCCCTGCCGCCACCGGACCAGGCCCGGCCACTCGTCGGCGAACTCGCTCAGCGCCTGGATCAGGCGCGACTTGCCGACGCCGGCCTCGCCGGTGATCGTCACGAGCTGGACCGAGGAGTCCCCGACCGAGCGCCGGAACGCGCTCTCGAGCACCGCGAGCTCCTCGCGGCGTCCGATCAGCGGAGTCGTCGCGACCGGCTGGAGGTCGACGCCGAAGCGGCCGCGGGAGCCGGCGGCGTTCCACGCGGGGAGCGGCTCGGCCTTGCCCTTGGCCACGACGTCCGCGTGGTCCTCCCACTCGAACACGAACCCCGTCGCCCGATGCGTGGGCTCCCCCACGAGGATCTCGCCCGGCGCCGCCGCCGTCTGCAGCCGCGACGCGATGTTCACGACGTCGCCGGTGACGGCCTCGCCGATCTGCGGACCGGTCCCCGGTCGCGCGACGACGGCCTCGCCGGTCATGACGCCCGCGCGGAGCGACAGCCCCTCGCCGTCGAGCTCCGCGATCGCCTCCCGGAGCCGGAGCGCCGCCCGAACGCCGCGCTCGGGGTCGTCCTCGTGGGCGACGGGCGCACCGAACACCGCCAGCGCGACCGACCCGACGAACTTGTCGACGGTCCCGCCGTGGCTCGTCACGTACCGCGAGACCAGCGACTGGTACGCCTGCAGGAGGGTGCGGAGCTCCTCGGGGTCCTCCGGATGGGGTTCGTCCTCGGAGATCAGCTCGGTGAAGACCACGGTCACGAGCTTGCGCTCCTCGTCCGAGCCCCTGGTGACCATCGGCGTCCCGCACGCGACGCAGAAGCGCGCTCGTTCGGGGTTGTGTTCGCCGCAGGAGGGACAGGTGATCATCCGGGCACAGGGTACGTGGGGTCCCGCAGGCGCGCGTGGTGGCGCGCGACCCGGATGCGATTCCCGCACCGATCCGAACACCACACCCGGTCCGGCCGAGTCGCCACGAAGGACCGGCCGCAGGCGCCGCACCTGCGAACGCGTTCGCGGTCCGGGCCGCCCAGCAACTCGATGGCCGACCACGCGATCGCCGCCATCACCAGCGGCGCCGGCCCCGCCCCCACGGACGCCGAGACCGCCCGGTCGCCCTCGAGACGCTCGACGCGCGGGACGCGGGCGCTGGCCTCGTTCACGCGTTCGACCGCCTCGGCCGGCAGGGGACGGCCTTCCGCCGCCGCCGAAAGCAGGTCTCGAACCGACGAACGCAGGTCCAGGAAGTCCGCCAGCCGCAGGGAGAGCTCATCCGCATGGTCGGTCACGCCTGCCCCTCGGAGCCACGCGAGCAGATCCGGCGAGGACGAGAGCTCGGCGTTCGCGAGCGAGAGCGCAAGAGGTTCAGACATGGGTCTAGCCTCCTTGATCCATTAAGAAGAATCAAGTGATGACATGTTTCCTTACGACGTAATCCATGTTCCGCGCGATGATCCCTTCAGCGGATCAGCCGAGAGAGACGGCGGTCCGCGAGCACCTTGCCGCCCGTCTGGCAGGTCGGGCAGTAGGTGACCTCGTGCGACTCGTAGGAGACGCGTCGCAGGTCGCTGCCGCAGACCGGGCACGGCGAGCCGTACCTGCCGTGCACCGTGAAGTGGTCGCCGATCTTGGTCGGCAGCCCGCCCGTGCGCCGGCGTTCGACCTCCAGGGCCTCGGCCAGGATCGTTCGGACCGCCTCGAGCAGCGTCTCGCGCTCCTCGGGCGAGAGCGAGGCGAGCGACGCGTACGGGGACAGCTTGGCCCGGTGCAGGATGTCGTCCGAGTAGCCCCGCCCGATCCCCGCCACCGTGCGCTGGTCGCGAAGGATCGTGTGGACGCGCCGGCCGTCGTCGCCGTGCAGCACCAGCTCCGCGAACGCGTCCGAGTCGGGCTCGGGCCCGAGCTTGGCGAGCGGCCCGTCGTCCCCATCGGCCAGGATCCACCAGCCCGCCTTGCGCTCGCGCCCGAACTCCTTCACCAGCACCGACGGCCGGCCCTCGAACCGCACGCGCACGACCGAGCCGCGCGGCTTGGTCGACTTCGGCGGGCTCTCGACGTCGACCCTCCCGCCCTGCGAGAGGTGGACGAGGATCCTCGGCCCGCCGAACCCGAACACCAGGTACTTCCCGCGCCGGCCGACGTTCTCGAGCACACGTCCGACGATCTCCGAGGAGCGCGGCGTCACGGTCTTGAGCGAGGAGAACTGCAGCACGTCGGCGGCCGTGAGCGGCGCGCCCGCCGCCACCTCGGTCAGCCGCTCGGCGAGCGCCTGCACCTCGGGCAGCTCGGGCATCTCAGGCCTCCAGCGACCACAGCTCGACCGTGCGGCCGTGGAACTCGGCCTCGCGCTCGAACGCGAACCCCAGCTTGCCCGCCACGTGCTTGGACGCGGCGTTGCCCGCGTGGATCAGCGCGATCACGCGCCGCAGCCCGAGCGTCGTGAGCGCGCGGTCGAGCATCGCCGCGGCCGCCTCGGTCGCGTACCCCCGTCCCCAGTGTTCGCGCGCGAGGACGTAGCCGACCTCGCGTTCGATCGTGCCCTCGATGGTCCACACCGCGATCCCGCACCATCCCAGCACCGAGCCGTCCTCGGCGCGAACCACCGTGCGCCGGTCGAACCCCTCGAAGGCGTTGCGCCGGATCGACGTCTCGATCCACTCCGCCGTCTCCTCCTCGGTCGCGGTGCTGCCGTCGGAGATGAAGCGGACGACCTGACGGTCGGCGAACATGTGCGCGAACGGCACGACGTCCTCGACCGCGATCGGCCGCAGGATCAGGCGCTCGGTCCGGATCTCGGCGACGGCCGGCGCGCTCACCGACCGGCGACGTCGGCCACGGCCCGGCGAACGATCTCGACGCACTCCTGGATGCGGTCGCGATGCGTTCGGTGCGACAGGATGCACGCCCGGATCGTGAAGCGCCCCTGAAGGATCGTGCTCGACAGCACGACGCGCTTGGAGGCGTTGACGAGCTCGAGCAGACGCCTGTCCGCGTCCTCGCCGCCCTCGCGCAGACGGAACGGCACGACCGTGAGCTCGGGCTCGCCGAACAGCTCCAGCTCGGGGATCGTCGACAGCTCCTCGTACAGGGTGCCCGCGAGGTCGAGCTTCTCGTCCAGCGCCTCGCGGAACGCGCTCACGCCGTGCAGGACGAGCGGGAACCACACGCGCAGCCCGCGGAAGTCGCGCGAGAGCTCGATCGAGTACTCGGTGAAGTTGGGGATCTCGTCCTCGGGCGGGAAGTCCTGGAGGTAGGCCTGGCCGACGAAGTGCGCCTCGCGCAGGCGCGCGCCGTCGCGCACGACCAGCGAGCCCGTCCCGTACGGCAGGAACAGGCCCTTGTGCGGGTCCAGCGTGATCGAGTCGGCCCGCTCGATGCCGGCGAAGGCCGCGCGCCCGCGCTCGGTGAGCTGGAAGAACCCGCCGTAGGCCCCGTCGACGTGCATCCACAGGTCCTGCTCCTGCGCGAGGTCGGCGATCTCGGGCAGCGGGTCGATCGCGCCCGTGTTGGTCGTGCCCGCCGAGCCGATCACGAAGAACGGGATCCGCCCGGCCGACCGGTCGGCCGAGACCATCACCCGCAGCGCGTCCATGTCCATCTTCATCGCCCGCGTCACCGGGACCGACCGGACGTTCTCGAGGGGGAAGCCCGCGATCGAGGCGGCCTTGGCGTTGGAGGCGTGCACCTGTTCGGACACGTAGAGGGTGCCGGAGACGAAGTCCTCGGGGAGCTTGGCCTTGCGGGCCGCGACCAGCGCCGACAGGTTGGCCATCGAGCCGCCGGTCGTCAGGATCCCGCGGGACTCGGGGCCGTAGCCGAACAGGTCGCAGAGCCAGCGCACGACGTTGTACTCGATCTGCGCGCCCACCGGTCCCTGCCCCCACAGGTTCACGAAACGGTTGATGCCGGTGGCCAGGAAGTCGCCGAGCGCCGCCGCGAACAGCCCGCCGCCCGGGATGAACGGGAGGTAGCCCGGCCCCGTCGTGTTGTAGGCCTTGGCGGCGACCAGGTCGACCTGATCCATCAGCCGCTCGAAGCTCCCGCCCTCCTCGGGAGGGAGGGCGCGCACCGAACGCGCGGCGTCCATCGCGCCCTCGACGTCCAGGGCCGGCTGCTCGTCCTGGGAGGCGGTGAACTCGACCAGGAAGTCCAGCGCGGCGCGACCCATCTCGCGCATCTGCTCCGGCGTGGGGTCGAGCGGGATCGACATGTCGCTCATGCTACGGAAACGCCGGCCCGCCTAGGCCCGGGCCGTGACGGCCTCGATCAGCCGCTTGGAGGCCTCGGTCACCTCGTCCACGGCCTCGTTGAAGGCCTCCTCGTTGCGTTTGGACGGGGCGCGGTAGCCGCTCACCTTGCGGACGAACTGCAGCGCCGCCTCGCGGATCTCGACGTCGGTCGCGGGCACGTCGCCCTCTCGGAGTCGCTTGATGCTCCTGCACATGGCCGCGATGGTACCGGCCGCGGCACGACACGCCGAGGCCGGGGGTGCTTGCCCGGGTCGGCGCCGGTCCCTATGCTCCCGAACGCATGTTCGATGCCCTGGAGCGCCTGAACCCCGAGCAGCGGGCCGCCGTCGAGCACCTGGGCGGGCCGCTGCTCGTCGTGGCCGGGGCCGGATCGGGCAAGACCTGGACGCTGGCCTGCCGGGTCGCCCGCCTGGTCGACCGCGGCGTCCCGCCCGAACGGATCCTCCTGCTGACGTTCACGCGCAGGGCGGCACGCGAGATGCTCTCCCGCGCCGAGGTCCTGACCGGCGAGCGCTCGGTGGGCAGGGTGTGGGGCGGGACGTTCCATGCCACGGCCAACCGGTTGCTGCGGATGCACGGGGGCGCGCTCGGGCTGTCCCCGGGGTTCACGGTTCTGGACCGCACCGACACGGCCGACCTGATGGACCTGATCCGGGGCGAGCTCGGGCTCGGCGAGGGCGAGCGGCGGTTCCCACGCAAGGAGACGCTGGCCGACGTCTACTCGCGAACGGTCAATGCCCGCACGAGGCTCGCCGACGTCCTCGAGCGCGAGTACCCATGGTGCGCCGGGTCGGCCGAGGGGATCCGCTCGATCTTCGAGGGCTACACCGAGCGCAAGCGCGCGCAGAACGCGCTCGACTACGACGACCTGCTCCTGTTCTGGGAGGCGCTGTGCCGCCACCCGGCGGCGGGGCCGGCGATCGCGGAGGCGTTCGACCACGTCCTGGTCGACGAGTACCAGGACACCAACGCCGTGCAGGCCGACATCCTCGCCTCGCTCAGACCTACGGGCGAGGGCCTGATGGTCGTGGGCGACGACGCGCAGGCGATCTACGCGTTCCGTTCGGCCACCGTCCGGAACATCCTGGAGTTCCCCGAGCGCTTCCCCGGGACCACGATCGTGAAGCTCGAGCGCAACTACCGCTCGACGCGTCCGATCCTGGACGCCACGAACGCGGTCATCGCGCTCAGCCCGCAGCGGCACGCGAAGACGCTGTGGACCGAGCGCGCGGGCGGCCCGCTCCCCTCGCTGCTCACCTGCATCGACGAGCGCGACCAGGCCGATGCCGTGTGCCGCGCGATCCTCGAGCATCGCGAGCGCGGCACGGCCCTGCGCGAGCAGGCGGTCCTGTTCCGCGCCGGACACCACAGCGACCTGCTCGAGGTCGAGCTCACCCGCCGGAACATCCCGTTCGTGAAGTACGGCGGGCTGAAGTTCCTCGAGTCCGCGCACGTGAAGGACGCGCTCGCGGTGCTGCGGATCGCCGACAACCCGCGCGACGAGGTGTCGTGGTTCCGGGTGCTGCAGCTCCTGGACCGTGTCGGACCCGCGGGCGCACGGCGCGTCATGGCCGCGGTCGGCCTGGCCGCCCCGGGCGACCCGATGGCGCGCTTCCTCGAGCACGCGATCGCGGTCCCGGCACCGGCCCGTAAAGAGCTCGACGCCCTACGCGAGACGATGCGCGACCTGGCCGCGTTCGGGCAGGAGGGGGCGCCCGGCCCGCAGGTCGAGCGCGTCCGGCGCTTCCTCGAGCCGCTGCTGAGGCGCCGCTACGACCAGCCCGAGCCTCGGCTGCGCGACCTCGAGCAGCTCGAGCAGCTGGCGACCGGACACGCGAACCGCGAGCGCTTCGTCACCGACCTCACGCTGGACCCGCCGGTGTCGACCTCGGACCTGGCCGGGCCGCCGCACCTGGACGAGGACTACGTGACGCTGTCGACGATCCACTCGGCCAAGGGCGGCGAGTGGGACGTCGTGCACGTGATCCACGCGGCCGACGGCATGATCCCCTCGGACATGGCGACCGGCGATCCCGACGAGCTCGAGGAGGAACGCCGCCTCTTCTACGTCGCCCTCACCCGGGCCCGCGACGAGCTCCACGTCTCGTTCCCGCTGCGGTACCACCGCTCGAACCGCGGCCTCGAGGATCGGCACTGGTACGCCCAGCTCACGCGGTTCTTGCCGCAGGAGGTGCGAGGGCGCTTCTCGCTCGAGACGACCTACCGGGACGGCGCCGAGGGATCGCAGGAGCCACCCTCGGTGCACGACGGGCGTTCCGGCGAGGTGGACGCGCTCCTGGCCGGCCTCTGGTCCGACTGACCCGCGTTCGGCGCGCCGCCGGCGGGGACGGGGGCGGTCTGCCTAGCATGCGCTGATGGAGATCAGCCGCCCCGAGGGCGCCGCGGCGTTCCTCGAGGTCGCCGGGCCGCTGCTCGAACGCGACGAGGCACGCAACCAGCTCCCGCTCGCGATCGCGTCCACGCTCGCCGTGCATCCGCAGGCCTACGACGTCGTGCGCTTCTGGGTGGCGCTGGACGGGGACCGCCCGCTCGCCGCCGCGCTACGCACCGAGCCCCACAACCTGGTGCTCGCCGATCCCGAACCCGGCGCCGAGCTCGACGCGCTGCTCGCGGCCGTGCTTGCCGACGACCCGGGTGTTCCGGGGATCGTCGGCAACGAGCCCGCCGTGGACGCCGCGGCGTCCCTGCTGGCCGCGCCGGGAGGCCGCTCGGCCGAGCGCGTCCTCGATCAGGGCGTGTACGCGCTCACGTGGGTCGAGGACGTGCCGCGGGCGGCGGGTGCGCACCGGCGTGCGGACGAGAGCGATCGCCCGCTCCTGCTCGACTGGTTCGTGGCGTTCGAGAAGGAGGCGCTCCCCCATCACGACAGCGACGTGGCGGCGCACGAGCGCGTGCTCGACACCCGGTTCTCCTCGGAGCGCGCGGGCCTGTGGCTGTGGGAGGACGGCGGCGTGCCCGTCTCGATGGCCGGGTTCAGCGGCCAGACGCCGACCGGGATCCGCGTCGGCCCGGTCTACACGCCGCCCTCGCACCGGCGCCGCGGCTACGGGACGACGCTGGTGGCGGACCTGAGCCAGTGGCTGCTCGGGCAGGGCTACCGGTGGTGCTTCCTGTACACCGACCTTTCGAACCCCACCTCCAACCACGTCTACGAGACGATCGGCTACCGCCAGGTGGCCGAGGCCGTCGAGTACCGGTTCACCTAGGCCGCCCTCGACGAACGCTTCTTGAGGTCCGAGAGGATCTCGCGGGCCGCGTTCGCGCCCGGGCCGCCGGTGACGCCGCCGCCGGGGTGCGCGCCCGAGCCGCACAGGTACAGCCCCGGCATCGCGAGCCGGTAGCGGGCGTGGCCGAGCAGCGGCCGCCACACGAAGAACTGATCGAGCCCAGGCTCGCCGTGGTACACGTTCCCGCCCGACAGCCCGTATTCCGTCTCGAGGTCGACGGGCGTGATCACGTGGCGGGCGGTGACGAGGTTCGACAGGCCCGGGGAGTGGCGCTCCAGCGCCCGGACCACGAGGTCGCCGAGCCGGTCGCGTTCGGCCGACCAGTCCGTTCCGCGCAGCTCGTAGGGCGTCCACTGCGCGACCACGCTCAGCACGTGCGTGCCCTCCGGCGCGAGGGTCGGGTCGGCGATCGTGGGGATCGTGGCCTCCAGGAACGGCTCCTCGGCGATCGCGCCGTACTTGGACGCGTCGAACGCACGCTCCAGCGCGTCCACCGACGGCGCGAACACGATCCGTCCCGCCATGCGCTCGGGTTCGGCGCCGTCGAAGCGCGGCAGGCCCGAGAGCGCCAGGTTGACCTTCGAGACCGCCCCCGGCGTGCGGATGTTCGAGGCGCGCCAGCGAAGGTGCGGGCCGATCTCGACGGGGTCCAGCAGCGTCGTGAGCGTGCGCTTGGGATCGGTCGCGGTGACCACGGCCCGCGCCGCGATCTCGGAGCCGTCGGCGAGCGCCACGCCGGTCGCCCGCTCGCGCTCGATCGTCACCTCGGCCACCTCGGCCTCGGTGCGGATCTCGGCGCCGAACGCGGTCGCGGCGTTCGCGAGCGCCTCGGCCAGGGCGCCGGGGCCGCCCCGCGCGGTCGTCGACTGGCCGGCCGCCCCGCCCTCGTTGCCGGCCGAGTCGGCCAGCAGCACCGCCGTCGTCCCCGCAGACCACGGACCCATCGCCGTGTACTGGACCGCCCGCGCCGCGATCGCGCCCCGGACGGCATCGTGCTCGAACGCCTCCGCCACGTAGTCCGCGATCGCCATCGGGAGCGCGCGCGTGGCCTCGCGGCCCGGCTTCTTCCCCAGGCGCCGGAACGCGTTGCCGAGCTTCAGCCCGTTGAGCGCGTCGGCGAGCGAGGGGTCCTTCACGTCCGGCGGGGTGATCGCTTGCAGGTACGACAGGAACGACGCCAGCGAGCGGACCCGGCGGTCGAACTCGGGATAGGCCTCGGCGTCGGAGGGCCAGCCGTTGCGCAGCTCGCCGACCGTGCTGGCCGTGTCGGCCCACAGCGTGAGGCCGGGGCCCTCGGGCTGCGGCGCGTACACGCGCACGTCCGGCTCGATCGTCACCAGCCCGTGCGCGACGAGCCCGAGGTCCGACATCACCGAGCGGCGCAGGCGGCCGATCGTATGCACGATGCCCGGGGCCCGAACGCCGGGCGCGATCTCGATCGTGTCGAGGATCCCGCCCACGCGGTCGCGCCGCTCGAGCACCAGGACCCTGCGGCCCGCCTTCGCGAGGTAGGCGGCGGCCACCAGCCCGTTGTGGCCGGCGCCGACGACGACCGCGTCGTACCGGGCGGTCACGAGGCGGCCCTCGCGGCGCGCGACCCGAGGAGCTCGAGCGCGGCGATCCGGCCCGGCGCGCCCATGATCCCGCCGCCAGGGTGCGTGGCCGAGCCGCACATCCACAGGCCCTTGATCGGCGTCCGGTAGCGCGCCCATCCGGGGACCGGGCGGTTGAAGAACAGCTGCTCGAGCGAGAGCTCGCCCTGGAAGATGTTGCCCTCGGTCAGCCCGGTGATGCGCTCGATGTCCAGCGGCGTCAGCACCTGCGCGTGCA
>Ga0081455_10002909_pt1 | contig 20100 bp, 23 predicted proteins | sample TabmetS3T2R1_FD_70207 | JGI IMG/M metagenome (GOLD analysis project Ga0081455, IMG submission 70207) | Tabebuia heterophylla rhizosphere microbial communities from the University of Puerto Rico - S3T2R1 | ecosystem: Host-associated > Plants > Roots > Rhizosphere ... | reverse complement strand
CTCTCCGCCAGCAGGCAATGGCAGACCATGCGGGCGCGCTGAAAGATGCTGCCGGTGCCGTTCACCAGGCGGCGGCCGATCGGGCACATGGTGCCGGTGTTGAGATGGTGGATGTGCATGAAAAGCCTCTTCGCTCGATGAGGCGTCCTGCTTGCCATCTCTGGTACCATAGGTAAAATATAGATATCCGATATCATCTCTAGGATTTGACTATGGATATCCGGGAACTGCGATATTTCTCGGCGGTGTTCGCCGAACGCAACCTCACCGCGGCGGCGCGCCGCTGCTTCATCTCGCAGCCCTCGATCTCGGCGGCGATTACCAATCTCGAGGCTGAGCTCGGCGCCACCCTGTTCATTCGCCACAAGAAGGGCGTCGCACCCACGGAAGCCGCCGAACAGTTTTATTCCGTGGCGCGGCGCATCCTTGACGAGGCAGATGCGGCGAAAAACCTGTTCCGCAAGCCAGCGGGCAAGCAGACGCTGACGCTCGCACTGATGCGCACGCTGGATGTCGCGCGCACGATCGCGCTGCTAAAGCCCCTCACCGCTTCACCCGACATCGCCTTGCGGCTGGTCGGTGCCAACCAAGCGGCGGATGCGCGCATCGTTTCCCGAAACATCACCAAGGCGGACGAGCATTTCATTCCGCTGTGGACCGAGCGCTATGTCGCCGCCCTTCCGCCATCGCATCCCCTCACCCTGAAAGAGCGCCTGAAGACCTCTGATCTCGCCGGCGTGCCGATGATCGACCGCTGCTATTGCGAGCGCAGCGACTTCTTCGCCAAGCACGCCAGGCCGAAGCGCGAGCCCGCCGCAATCGCGGAGTCCGAGGACTGGGCGATGGCGCTGGTGGCCGCCGGCGTCGGCGTCGCCATCGTGCCTGAAGGCGTGGCGCGCGGTGCGGCGGATGTCGCGGTGCGCCCCATTGACGTGGATGTGAGGCGCGAGGTGGGGCTTGCCTACAGCGGCAAGCGCGCACCGTCAGATGCGTTGCAAGGGTTCATCGCAGGATTGAAGAAGCAAAGGCCGGCCAAGCGACGGCCCAAGAGCGCAAAAACTAACTGATTTTCGCGGCCGCCGATGACCGTGCCTTATCGACGCCGCCGACGATCGCGAGCTTCATTGCCCACGACATGCGCTCGGTGGCCCAGTCACTTTGGTGCAGCCTGCGGTCATCCGTCTGCAAGGTCATTCGGTCGAGCGGGACCTGCTCGACCTGAAGCAAGCCCTTCATGAAGGCGAAGCGGCGGAACACGTTGACGCCGGCGTCCAGCGCCAGTTGGCTGATCACTTCGACCATCGCGATCGACTTGTCTCTCTTGGCCGGCGTCAGCACGGCCGGCAAATACTGCAGGTCCATCAGGATGACGTCGGCCTGCGTTTCGTTGCGGAGCTTGACGAGCCCGTCGTGGATGGCCGTGGTGGTTTCGTTGAAGGATGGCGGATGTTGATCCGGACCTTGCCAGACCGCATTCGTCCCGACCTGCCAGATCACCAGGTCCGGCCTCTCGGCGATGACATCGCTATCGAACCGCTGCAGCTCGACCGGCGCTTCCTGGCCGTTGATTCCCTTGTTGACCATAGTGATGGTGGCGGTCGGATATTGGGCCTGAAGGAAGGCCAGCAGCCGGGCCGGATAGGGCTTGATGCCGGGCTCGCCGAACGTCGTCGATGAGCCGATCGCGACGATCTTGGCCTGTTCTCTGGTGAGCGCTTGCGCAAAGTGAACCAGGCCATGCTCGAAGGGGATCGGCTCGACCGGAATCTTTGAGGGATCGCCATCCATAGGTCACCTGTATGTTGCAGCCGGAACAACGTAAGGTGGAGGAAGGATAGCGCGCCACGACGGCAGCGCCTAGCCTGATGTGAATCGCGAGGTAGCGCTTGCCTGCAGTGGCAAGAGTGCGCCGAGAGATGCGTCGCAAGGGCTGATCGTTGGATTAAGGAAGCAAAGGCCGGGCAAGCGACGGTCCAGGAGCGCAAAGTTGGATGTCCGCTAAACGACGTTCCATGTGACAATACCGCACCGACAGTGAGCCGCTGCCGGGCTTTTCCCTGCGTGGCTCGGCTGTTATTGTCCCGACAGAGAGGCCGAACAGGCCCACGAAACGACCAGGGAGAGGACGGATGGCAAGGACATTCGTGACGATGGTTGGCGCTGCCACGCTGATCGGAGTCCTGGCTGCTTTATCGGCGCCGGCGATGGCGCAATATCCAGACCGCCCAATCAAGATGATCGTGCCGTGGGCCGCCGGCGGTGATACCGACAACATTTTCCGGCCATTCGCCGCCGAATTGCAGAAGCACATCGGCCAACCGGTGGTCGTCGCCAATGTCGGCGGTGCATCCGGCACCACCGGCGCGCGCGAGGCGAAGGCGGCAGCCCCCGACGGCTATACGATCTACGCGGTGCACGACTATATCCATCTGACCTTCTACGCGGGCATCAGCGACGTCAAATACAGCGACTTCGAGCCAATCTGCCTGGTCTCGGCGACACCGTCGGTGCTGACCGCTAGCGCCAAGACGCCCTGGAAGAACTGGCAGGAACTCGCCGACGACGCCAAGAAGCGACCGGGCGAGATCACGGTCGGCGCCACCCTAGGCTCGACCAGCCATATCTTCCCGGCGATGATCGAAAAAGCGTCCGGCGTGAAATTCAAGTTCGTGTCGTATGACGGCCTCGCGCCGCGGATGAACGCCCTGCTCGGCGGTCACGTCAACCTCACCGACTCCAACCTGACGCAGAAGGGCAAGGTCGAGGCCGGCCTGCTGCGCTACATCGCGATCGCCAGCGAGAAGCGCGATCCGGAAGCGCCCGACGTGCCGACCCTCAAGGAGCTCGGCATGAACATCGTGTACGAAGTGGCGCGCGGCATCTTCGTCCCCAAGGGGACGCCCGCACCGGTGCGCGCCAAGCTCGAGGAGGGTTGTACCAAGGCGACCAAGGAGCCGAGCTTCGCCCAGGCGATGAAGCTCCAGGGAACCCGCGTGGCGTTCCTCAATGCCAATGACTATGCGCAGTTCCTCGCCAAGATCGACGACGAGAACAAGGTCGTCATGACCGATCTCGGCCTGATCAAGAAATGAGCATCGGCCGCGACGGAATTGCCGGGCTGATCCTGCTCGCGATCAGCCTGTTCCTCCTGGTCAAGTCCTTCCAGCTTCCGTCCCTGCCCATCGTTCCGGTCGGGCCGGGCTTCTACCCGGCCATCGTGCTGTCGTTCATGGCGGTGGCGAGCGCGCTGCTGGTCCTGCAGGATCTCGTGAAGCGCCGCCCGGCGGCCGTGGCCGGCGCGGGCGACGCACCGCAGCGAAATTACCGCCTGGTTGTGATCGCATTCGCGATCGTTGGCGCCTATGTGGGGCTGCTGCCGCTGCTGGGATTTCGCCTCGCCACGGCCCTGTTCGTCGGCGCGCTGCAGGCCGCATTGGACCGACCGCGATCGGCGCGGCAATGGGTTGTGCTCGCCGCGATCGCGCTCGGCACAACCGTGGTGAGCTACTTCGTGTTCGAACGATACCTGCTGGTGCTGCTGCCACGCGGCATATGGACGGGTTTCTGATGCTCGATTTGCTCTGGAACGGCCTCGTCAACGTCGCGCAGTGGAAATACCTGGTGCCGCTGTTTGCCGGCACACTGATCGGCGTGATCGGCGGCTCTCTGCCTGGTGTTACCATCACCATGACTGTCATCGTGGTGCTGCCGTTCACCTACGGGCTCGATCCGCTGGCGGGCCTTGCGGCGATGACCGGGGTCTATGTCGGCGGATCTACCGGCGGCCTCATCACCTGCTGTCTGCTCGGTATCCCCGGCTCGCCCGCTTCGATCGCCACCACGTTCGACGGTTTTCCAATGGCGCGCAACGGCGAGCCGGGCCGCGCCATCTGGCTCGGCGTCTGGGCTTCGGTCTGGGGCGGCTTGCTCGGCGCCCTGTTCCTGGTGTTCCTCACCGGGCCGCTTGCGGCGATCGCGCTGGAATTCGGGCCATGGGAATACTTCTCGCTGTTCGTGCTCGCCATGGCGATGGTAGCGGGTCTGAGCGAATCCTCGCTCCTCAAGGGACTGATCTCGACCGCCATCGGGTTGTTGATCACGGTGGTCGGCCACGATCCGATCGGCAGCGTGCCGCGCTTCACCTTCGGCTCGCAGTTCATCGGCGACGGCTTTCCGTTCCTCCCCGTGCTGATCGGCATTTTCGCCTTCGCGCAGATCATGACCGATCTGGAGAAGCTGAATTCGCCGCGCGAGCCGGCAGCGGAATCGCTGGTGGGGGTCAAGCTTGAGCACTTCTCGCACCTCAAGGTGAACCTGGAAATCTTCAGGCAGCCGTTCCTGCTCGGGTGGGCAACGATCGTCGGGCTGATCATCGGAATCCTGCCTGCCATCGGCGGCAGCGCATCGAGCGTCATGGCCTATGATCAGGCCAAGAAATTCTCGAGGACGCCGGAGCGTTTCGGCACGGGCCATCCCGAGGGCATCATCGCATCGGAAGCGTCGAACAACGCCAACGTCAGCGGCTCGCTGATGACCATCATGGCATTTGGCATTCCCGGTGACGCCGTCACCGCCGTGATGCTCGGCGCGATGACGATCCACGGCATTCAGTCGGGACCGCTATTCATCTCGCAAAACCCCGACATCGCCTATGGCATCTATGCGGCCTACATCCTGGCGCATCCCTGCATGCTGCTGATCTGCTTCGTGCTGATGCCGCTGATGCTGCGCGTGACCTCGGTGCGGATGGCGGTGCTGGCGCCGGTCGTGCTCGTGCTCTGCGTCGTCGGCGCCTACGCGCTCAACAACACGATGCATAGTGTCTACGTGCTTCTGATGTTTGGCGTCGTCGGCTACGTGCTGGTCAAGCTCGGCTTTCCGCTCGCGCCCCTGATCCTCGGCTTGATCCTCGGCGACCAGATCGAGATCAACCTGGTGCGCGCGATCATGACCGACGCGAACCCCTGGCTTTTCCTGACGCGGCCGATTTCCGGCTTGCTGCTGCTCGCGGCGGCGGGCTCGGTCGCGCTGGCCATATGGCAGCATTGGCGCCACCAGAACCGGCTGGCCGAGGAAGAGCCGGATTTTTGAACCGAGGTGATGGTGCCTACCGGCGACTGGGAGTCATTATGGCAGCGCAATCGGAAGTGAAATCTGCGGGCGCGAACATTGCAGCGAGCGCGATCAGCACCATCGTGCTCGGCTTTGCGGCTGATCCAATGACACGTTGGGTTTGGCCGGATTCAGCCGTGTACCTTCGTATCATGCCGCAGTTCGTCAAGGCGTTCGGCGGCCGGGCCTTCGAGCATGGCAGCGCTTACGTCACGGAAGGCGCTCGCGCGGCAGCGCTGTGGCTGCCGCCCGGCATCGAACCGGATGAAGCCGCCATGGCCGCCGTCATGGCGCAGACCCATCGACCGGATATCGCAGATGATCTGGGAAACGTGCTGCAAGGGATGGCCAAGTATCATCCCCGCCAGCCACACTGGTATCTGCCCCTCATTGCAGCCGATCCGCACTGGATCGGCCAGGGCCTCGGCGCGCTGCTGATGAAACACGCGCTTCGACGATGTGACGAGGAAGGCATCGCGGCCTATCTCGAAAGTTCGAATCCGCGAAACATCTCCCTTTATGAACGCCACGGCTTCAGGATCGTCGGCGAGATCCAGCATGGCTCTTCGCCGACGCTGACGCCCATGCTGCGGACGGCTTCCTGAGCGGCAGACTCAGGCGGCGAGATAGCTGCGATAGCGCTCCGCATACCACTCGCTCGTGCGCGCGCATTGCTGAACCGCCCTGCGCCCGCTCACCGCCCGTCGCCATTCGGAGAGGCCGACGCAATCGGGCGGCAGCCGGAATTCGCTCAGCTGCTCCAACGCGCCCGCCTGCTCGAACCAGGGATAGAGCGCAATGTCCGCCAGGGTGAACCGGTCGCCAAACACATACGGTCCCCTTCCCGAACGCTTTGCCATCACCTCGTTCTCAAGGAACCAGACGCTGTCGACCATCTCGGCGACCAACTTCCGTCTCGCCTCTTCTTCCCGGGTGAAGATAAGGCGGTGCGTCGCCGCATAGAGCCGTTCATCGGCGAACTTGACCCAGATGCGGGCAAGCGCGCGATCGGACGGCGAGCCCGGCATCAGCGGCGGATCAGGAAAGACCTCGTCGAGATATTCGTTGATGACGGCCGATTCCCAGAGCTTGACCTCCCCGTGCAGCAGCAGCGGCACTCTGCCGTGGGGCGAGATTTGCGCGAAGCCTGCCGGCTTGTTCTTCAGATCGATCTCGATCGGCTCGGCCGCGACGCCCTTCTCGGCCAGCGTCAGGCGCACCCGGTGCGCGAAAGGGCAAAGCTGGAAGGTGTAAAGCTGAAGCATGGACTCGGTCATTTCTCCGTTCCCCAGACGGTCATTCATTCACAGGCAATCCACGTGCGAGTGCCGCTGCCTGCTCGAGCTTGACACGCCGGACCAGCGGATCGGCATGGCGGTGCGCCAGCTCCCATTCGGAGCCTGCCTTGCGGTAGACCTCGGTCACGCGCAGCGACCACTCTTGCTCGGGCAGCCCTCCCACCTCCGCCGTCTGCCGCTCCATCATGACGAGCACCACAATGTCCTCGGATGCGTAGCTCTGCACGAGTTCCAGGTTGGTCTTGCCGTTGCGGAAGTACCGAGCCAGCTCCGCCATGCGCGCCGGGCTCTTGTCGAAGCCGCGGCTCGCAGGGCCGCCGAAGGGCTGCATCAGGGTGAAGTCGGCAGCGATGCGCACGAGCTCCGACCAGCGCTGCATGTCGCCCCGCATGAACGCCGCATTCTTCTCGGCAGCGCGGGCCACCAGCTGCGCAACAGGCTCGGCGGCAGCCACCGGACCGATCGAAAGTGATGCGGCTGCCGCAGCCGCGAGCGCTGCGCGCCTGGTCACGATCGGTGTCTCGTTGTTTCCGACTTGCTCTGACATCGCGGTATCCTCGAAGGTTCCATGAATTTGGATTGCAATGGCGCAGGGATGGTCCCATCTTGATCATGAATCCAGTGATAAGAACTCAGGACCATGCTGAAGCCTGCTCAGCTCCTGCGCATCGATCTCAGTCTCCTGGTGTTGTTCAGCACCGTGCTGGAGGAAGGTCATGTGGCGCGCGCGGCGCAGAGGCTCAATCTCACCCCGTCCGCGGTCAGCCACGGCCTGCGCCGGCTGCGGCGGCTGCTGCATGACCCGCTGTTTCTGAAGACGCCCAGCGGCGTGAAGCCAACGGACCGGGCGCGCGCGCTCGCAGGCCCCGTTGCCGAGGTGCTCGCGCGTGTCGAAGGGATCGTGGCAACGGCAGGGCCTTTCGATCCGAAAACCGTGCAGCGCTGCTTCACGATCGGTGCGCCGGATGCATTGGCGGCCATCTTCCTCGGACCTCTCGTTGCCCGCCTCGCGCGCGAGGCGCCCGACATCGACATCCGGCTCCTGCAGCTCATGCCGCAACATCACGGCAGGCCGACGAACCAGGCCTGGCAGACCACCCTGACCGAACTCGACGCGCAACGGCTCGATCTTGCGGTTCTGCCGATCGGCCCGCTGCCGCCTCGCTTCGCCGAGCGCCTGCTGTTCGAGGAGGACTTCGTCATCGCCATGCGAAAGGGGCACACGCTGGCGCGCAAGCCGAGTCTTGCGGCGTACCTCGCCGCGCAGCACATGCTGGTCTCGGCTATCGGGGATGCACTGGGTGTCGTAGACGCCAAGCTGGCCGAGAAAGGACATTCGCGGCGTGTGGCGCTGACTGTACCGAATTTCACGATGGCGCTGGTGCAGCTGGCCGAGAGCGATCTGGTGGCGACCTTGCCGCGCCACCTGGTGGAGCGCCATGCGGCGCGCTTCAACCTGGTGACGCGCCCTGTGCCGCTTCCATGGACGCCCGACCCCGTGCGCGTCGTCGCTTCCCAGGCCGCGATGGCCGATGCCGGCATCGCCTGGCTGTTCGAGACCATGGCGCGCTGCATCGGCTCAGGCACGCCGTCACGATTGGTGCAAGACCGGCCAGTTCGCAAAAGAACCCGAGTAGCAGCGGAGAAGCCGGATCGGCATCTATGAGGCTACGTCGCGGCAGGCGGCCCGAACCATGTGGCTAGCGCATCAGCAAGCCCCTGCTGGGTCGCATCGCCTACCCAGGCCACATGTCCGTCGGGCCGGACCAATGCGGCCTCGGGAGCCGTGACCGTGCCGAGTACCGGAAGCTCCCATGCGCCAACATATTCGGCGTCGATCAGCTGAACGCGATCCGCCCATGGTGCGATGTCGAGGCCGCCGGGCTCACCGAGGTTGAGCAGCACCGGCCGGGCCTGGTGCAGCAGGGTGAAGACCCGCAGCGGACCGCTGGCGGTGACGAGGTCAAGATCGGGCATGCGCCGGCCAAGCAGCGGATGCCCCTCACCGAGGTCGTAACGAATGTCGAGACCAGACATCATCGCGGCTATCCGCTTGCGAGGCTCGTCCATGCCAAGGAGCTCGGCAACGGTGTCGCGCAACGCTTTGATGCGTTCCTCCGCGCGGCGGAGCAGCGCGACTTGCGCCATGGTGTTGCGCAACGCGCGGGCGGCGACCGGGTGGCGCTCGGCATGATAGGTATCGAGGAGGCTTTCCGGCGACGTCGTCTTGACAACCTGGGCCAGCTTCCATCCGAGATTCACCGCATCCTGCACGCCGATGTTGAGGCCCTGTCCGCCCGACGGATAGTGCACGTGCGCGGCATCGCCGGCCAGCAGCACCCGCCCCTTGCGGTAGGACGCCGCCTGCCGGGTCATGTCGGTGAATCGGGAGATCGAAGTCGGACTGTGGATGCCGTAATCGGTGCCGTAGACGGCGATGAGCGCTTCGCTGAGATCCCGTAAGGACGGTTCGTCCCTTTGGCCGAGCTGCTGTTCCGTCACCAGAACCCGGACCGTGCCCTCCTCTCCCAACCTGCTCAGGGAATGGATGCCCATCTCGTCGTGACGAAGGCCCCACTCCGGCTCTCCGGAGATCTCGACTTCGGCGATCAGGTGGCTGGTGGTCGGATCCCAGCCGGGAAAGTCAATTCCGGCTGCCTTGCGGATCAGACTGCGTCCGCCGTCGCATCCGACGAGATATTCCGCCCGCAGCGATTGGCCATTGCTGAGCTCGACGTCGACGCTGGCGCCGTCCTGCGCGAATCCCGTCACCGCTCGACCGCGATAGATCGTAACGGACAGCTCACTGATCCAGCCGGCGAGTATCCGCTCGATGTGGTTCTGCCACAGCCCCAGCCCGTAATTGTGCCGGGTGGGAAAATCGCTGATGTCCAGGCGTATCCAGGCAAACCCGGCGACCTGCGCCACTTGTCCCTGCGAGAGGAACCGATCGGCGATGCCGCGCTGGTCGAGGACCTCGATGGTGCGTGCGTGCAGACCGCCTGCGCGGGAACCGGTGAGGCCATGGTTCACGCGCCGCTCGACAATGGCAACGTCGACCCCCGCCAACGCCAGCTCGCCGGCCAGCATCAGCCCCGTGGGACCGCCGCCGGCGATCACCACCTTATGGTTGGTCACCGCCACACTCCGGCCGCCTTTCGCAGCGGCGCCCGGCTCGGCCGCGCGTGAACCGCTCGTCGACAACAATGAACTCATTTCGTGACTCCCGCAGGCTATGGCTTTGGCCGGGCGTTCTACGGGATGACCGGGGTCTTGAAGCAAGCCCCTTGCGCGCCACATATAGAGCTGGGAGATGGGTATTCTGCTGTCCGTCTATTTCCGCCGCAGAGTGGGCAAGCCCCGATCTTTCCGTGCGCCGAGTCCCGAGGCTGCACAATGAAGACCAATCACCAGAAGATGCTGGCTGGCCAGCTGTATGACCCGATGGATTCCGAGCTGGTCGCGGCGCGAATCCGCGCGCGAGATCTTTGTCAGGCGCTGAATGCGGCGCCGGAATCGGAACAGGAGAAGCGACGACAAATCCTGCAAGCGTTGTTCGGCGCCGGCGGCGACTCCGTCTGGATGCAGCCTCCCTTTTTCTGCGACTATGGCTCCAACATCGAGCTTGGCGAGAGGGTCTTCTTCAACTTCAACTGCGTCGTGCTGGACGTATGCCGGGTGCGCATTGGCAGCTTCACGCTGTTCGGCCCGGCGGTGCAGATCTATACCCCAATGCACCCATTCAATGCGGCGCAGCGACGTCGTGAGGAGTTCGGCAAGCCGGTCGAGATTGGATCGGACGTCTGGATCGGCGGCGGTGCAATTATTCTGCCTGGCGTGCGGATCGGCGATCGAGCGGTGATCGGGGCCGGAAGCGTGGTGACGCGGGACATTCCGGAGGGAGTATTTGCCGCGGGCAACCCATGCAAAGTCATTCGCGAAATCACGGAATGAGCGGCGGTGGGTAAGTCGTCCGGCGCAAGACGCCTTCTCAACGGCAGCCTAGCCGCCTTTCTTGCCGAGCACGAGATCCACCGTGTGTGCGGCAATCTTGCGAAGCTGGGGCTCATCGCCGAAGGCGCGTTCAAGCACGGCCAGGCCGCGCGTCACGGTGACGATGTGTAATGCGGCGCTAGCGGGGTCGCCGTTGAACTCGCCGCGTTTGGCGCCTTCGGACAATGTTTCCTGAATGAGACCGGTGATGCGGGCGACGAAATCCGCAAACGCCTGCCGCGCGTTTTCATCCAGCCCTTCGCCTTCGACCGATCCCAGCTCCATCAGTCCCCGCGTGGTGGGACAGCCGCGGGGCGGAGAGCCGGAACGGAAGTTTTTTATGGTCAGGTCGAAAAACGCGGTGAGGCGTTTTCGCAACATGCCCGAGCCGAGCGCCTTCTGAACAGCGCGCAGGTATTCGCCCGAATAGCGCTCGTAGGCGGTGAGAAACAGCGCCTCCTTGCTGCCAAAGGCATTGTAGAGGCTGCCGCGCTGGACGCCGGCGTCGCGCGCGATGTCGGAGAGCGACGTGCCACGCACCCCCTTGCGCCAGAACTGATCGAAGGCAATGCGCAGGACGTCGTCGTGGTCAAACTCGCGCGGCCTCATGTGTCCCTCCCCCGTTCTCTACAGGTTCAACCCCACGCACTGCTACCCGCCAAAAAGTATTTGACACGCCGTCAAGAATATGGTTTCCATTTTAGACGTCGCGTTAAAAACTCTTCATAACCCATTTCGTCGAGGAGCACCACACCATGCCGCTCATTCACATCTCGCTGCGCGCCGGAAAGCCGGAGGCCTATCGGCGGGCGATCTTCGACGGTCTCTATCGCGCGATGCGCGAGACGCTGCATGTGCCCGAGGATGACCAGTTCATGACCATTACCGAGCACGAGGATGCGAATTTTCGCACCGGCACGGCGTACGCCGTCGCCCGCAGCGCCGACGTCGTCTACATCCGGATCACCGTGTTCGACACCCGCACCGCGGAACAGAAGAAGGCGCTGTTCAAGCGGACTGCGGAGCTGCTCGGCAACAGCCCCGGCATCCGGCCGGAGGATGTGTTCATCACCGTGCTCGATGCCGCGAAAGAGAACTGGTCGGTCGGCAACGGGCTTGCGCAATTCGCTTAAAGCGGATGCTTGAGGGTACCGCCGGCTCCGTTTGACGCTTGCATCTGCCCTGCTGTAACTCATCGGCATGCCAGATCTGACCCAACTCGCGCTCTACTTCGCCGCGGCTTTGCTGCTCGCGGTCACGCCCGGCCCGGGCATCTTCTATGTCGCGGCGCGCACGCTTGCCGGCGGGCGTGCCGAAGGCGTGGCCTCCAGCTTCGGTACTGGCCTTGGCGGCATGGTCCACGTCCTTGCCGGCAGCCTCGGCGTCTCCGCCATCGTGCTCGCGAGCGCAGAGCTGTTCACCGCGCTGAAGCTGATCGGTGCGGTCTATCTTGTTTGGCTCGGCGTTCGCACGTTCCGCGCCGCGCGCCGGGACGCGTCGCCGGATTTGAATGGCCGCGCAGCGCCGTCACTCGGGACACGCCGCGCGTTTCGCGAGGGCGTGCTGGTCGAGGCGCTGAACCCGAAGACGGCGGCTTTCTTCCTCGCCTTCATCCCGCAGTTCGTAGACCCGGCCGCAGGCTACGTCGCCCTGCAATTCGTGGTGCTCGGCTTCGTGTCGGTCACACTCAACACCCTCGCCGACATCGTGATCGCCTTCGCAGCAAGCGGCATCCAGGAAGGTGCTGCAGCGCGTCCGCAGTTGATCCGCCGCCTGCGCGAGGCGTCCGGCGCTGCGATGATCGCGCTGGGCGTCGGGCTTGCTGTGGCGAGGCGCCCAGCCAGCTGATCCCCGGGGCTACAGTCCCGCGTTGACAATGACGGCTGTCGGGCCCAAGCTTGGGCTCAGGGCTGATACACCCGCCGCCTGCGCCCTTTGGGGATGGTGAACGTATCGCATTCTCCCGCACCCTCGCTGTTGGCGAACGGGTCGGCAAGGCAGGCACCGATCATCTCCGTTCGCCGATCGAGGTGCTCTCATGCGCGATTTCCGCGACGCGAAAGCCATGGCGCATTCTCTGCGCGATGCATTGAAGGCCAAGGACATCCAGACGACTCACAGCGAATCCCTGGAGCTGATCGCGAAGGCGTTCGGCTATGACAACTGGAACATCCTTTCGGCCAGGATCGATGCGCAACATTCCAGCGCGGCCGCCAGCCCGCACAATCCAACGCAACAGGCGAAGCTTCTGTATTGCTCGTTCTGCGGCAAGAGCCAGCATGACGTGCAAAAGCTGGTCGCCGGGCCTGCCGTTTTTATCTGCGACGAGTGCATCGACCTGTGTATCGACATCGTCGACGAGCAATTGCTTCGGCTCACCGAAGGCGATGAAGCCAGCGCCCGCGCGATGTCCACGGACAGACTGCAGCACTACGTCGAACACGCCACCAAGGGAGTAGAGCGCAATCGACTTGCGCTGCAACGTATCGAGGGCATGATTGCCTATGCGGATAACGCACCGGCGATCGATGACAGCACGATACCGCCATCCAGCTCGCCGTTCAGGAACAAGACCGCGGAGGAACTGCGCGCGATGCAGAAACATTCGCAGGATCAACTGAAGCGCTACGAGCAGGCGATGCGCACGGCGACGCCCATCATCAATGAGCGAATGTCGCATTCATGAGAGACAGGCGGCCTGCGGGCCGCCCCGCCTCAGCCCTTCACCGTAACCCCCGCGCACCCGGTCGCTGCCGGCTGCACCGGCGGATTGGCGGCAAGCGCGGCGAGTTCCTTGATCAGGCGGTCGGCATCGGAGGCAATCCCGTCCGGCGCCTGGATCACCAGGCGCTCCAGCGCCCAGCGGTAGGACGAGATGCGGCGCTCCAGGCCCTGCTGCACCCATTGCACGATGCACGCGTTCTCCGCCATGCGCGCGACCGCGTCGGCCTGCTCGCGCGGCGACAGTTCCGAAACCAGCTTCATGCTGGCGTTGCGCTTGCGGTCGAGCTCGATGACGCGGGCGGCCGTCGTGTAGAACGGCTCGAAGCGGGTGATGTCGCTGCGCACATCGTCGATCAGCACACCGTAGCGCGAGGTGTGCGAGCGGTGCGGCTCATCGATCAGATTACGGCCGTACATGGTGCGGTCGAAGATGACGTTCTGGCGCCATGGCGAGGGCAGCGGCTTGTAGTCGCCCCATACGCTCTTCCAGGCCGGGCGCGACAGCGGCGGCTCGACCAGGGGATAGGCGTAGTCACGCAGCAGGCGTTCGTTGTCGGTGAGCTGGAATTGCGAGGCCGGCATGCCAATGGCGCCGGTGACCTCGGCGCCCATCCAGCGATGCATGTCGTCGCTGCGCATGTCCTGACGCGTGCGGAAGAAATCGCCGCCGCTGCAGCCGCCGAGCAGCGATCCGATCAGGAGAAGGGCAAGTGCCGGGAATGAGCGCCATGCCCCGGTGGTCCGGATCGCAAAGCTTGCCGGCATGTTAATTCCTGCGGTCAGGTGCGCCGACGACGACGGCGGCCCGGGGCTGTCCCCTCTTCCGGTCCGCCGTCATCGCCGGTCTCGTCGGCGTCGCGGTCGATCCGGACAACGGGTAGGATCAGGATGGTCCCCATGCCATCGCTCGGTGCAGCCATGCCGTGATCCAGGCGCCGCGCAGCCGCATCCGCCGGGAAATCGATGATGGTGCCCATTTCCATTCTCTCTGGTCGCCGCCTGCACATGAATTTGCCCGCGGCCTGCCATTATTAAGAACAGCCCGTGGTTAACGGGTTCTTAATCGGCGCACCCGCAAAGTGCCGGAGTGGGACAGCGCGACCGCTGGGCCACACCGATAAAATGCGAGCGATCATTTTCACGGCTTGTTTTCCTTAACCGGCTCTTAAAACCCGCAAGCGTAGGCTGGCTGGCCAAGGGGTCCTCCAAGAGTCGCGTACGACCGAGATGACTGCAGCTCCACTGTTTCCTGGTTTCGACGGGCTGATGACACTCTCGCGCCGCGAGGGCGTCGACATCCGCCCGACGCTGCTGCGCGTATTGACCGATCTCTATGTCCAGGCTCGCTCGCACAGCCCCGACGAGGAGCGGCAATTCGTCGAGCTGACCTCACGCCTGATCGAACAGGTCGACGACGCCACCCGCGCCGCAGTGCGGGCGCGGCTTGCAATCTATCCCGGCACGCCGCTGAAGACGTTGATCCAGCTCGGATTGGAGCCGGCGCATCCCAATGACAGTGTGCCGCTGGCGGAGGCGATTGCAGCGGCCCCTCGCCCCGAACCCGCCACGCGCGAGCCGAGCGAAGCCGAGCTGCGGCTGGCGTCCAGCCTTTCGATGCAGCCAAAAGACGCCGCCGAGATCAGCGAATTGTTCTTTGCAGCCGGCGGTCCCGAGCGTGCGCTGATCCTGCACAATCTCAATGACACGCGGTTGAAGGCTTCCGCGCGTATCCCCGCGCCTCGCGCCAAGCGCGCTTTGCACATATTGGAGATGGCAGCGTTCGCCTCCGATGCCGAGAATTTCGCGCTTGAGCTTGGCGAGGCGCTGATCCTGCCTTCGCGCATCGCCGCGCAGGTGACCAGCGACCCCGGCGGCGAGCCGCTCGCCTGCGCGATGAAGGCGCTGGACACGCCGAGCCCGATCTTTCAGCGCGTGCTCTTGTTCCTCAATCCGCAGTTCGGCACTTCCGTGCAAAAGGTCTACCGGATTTCGCGGCTGTATGACCATCTCAGCGAACGTTCGGCGCTGGTGATGCTCGCCGCCTGGCGCGGCTCGAGCATGGCCGCGGCCCGCGCGAAATACCGCCCCGGCCTTTACGACGACGAGCGCCAGCGCGCCCGTTCTGCGCCGGCCGAGAGGCGCCCGACCGTGCAGCCGGGAAGCGCACCCATCGTGCGCACCGGTACCGACAACTCGGATCGCTGATTTTTCGTCATTGCGAAGCAATCCAAATTGACAATTCCTCATCCTGAGGAGCTTGCGATGCAAGCGTCTCGAAGGATGAAGGCCCTGCCATCGGCCTCGCCCTTCGAGACGCGCGCCGATGGCGCGCTCCTCAGGTGAGGGTCCGCTGCTACTTCCTCGCAAATGACGGTTTAGCCGGCCAGATCGAGAAAATGCCGCCCTGCCCTGTCCTCGGTCTCGACAATCCAGGCGTCGGGGTCGAAACGGATCTCCTTGGCGAGCCGTTCCTCGATCGATTGCTCCGGCACCGGCTCTTTGGAAATCGGCGCGAAGACGCGTTCGGCCGGACGGCTCTCGTCATAGGCGGTTTGCGGCGCGGGTGCATAGAGCATGGCATTGCCGTCGAGCAGCGTCACCTTGACGAACACCGCGCCCGCCTCCTCGGCGCCGCGCCGGCGCACCGCGCCGAACACGCCTTCGCCGTGGCAGCGGCGCAAATAGGCCGCCACCCAAATCGCTGATTTCAATCGCATAGAGCGGACGATAGGCCAGCGGCCTCGACGACGCTAGTCGATCGGGCGGCCGGTCATGACGGAGAGTTCGCGCACCAGGCGGTCCGACATCTGGCCGGTCACCGGCAGCTTGCGGTCGCGCTCGAATTTGGTGATCGCGGCCTGGGTGTCGGCGCCGATCAGGCCGGTCGGCTTCAACTGGCCATAGCCGTATTCGGTGAGCGTGCGCTGGACGGCGGCGATCTTGCGGCCGGCTGCGGTCTGCGGGGTGGTGACCGGCACTGGCGCCGGCGGGCGGATGACAGCGGCAGGAGGTGCTGCGGCAGGGGGCGCGGCCGGTGTAGCCGCCTTGGTGACGATCGCGTCGGGCCTTGGCTCGCTCTTGGGTTCGCCTCTTGGCTCGGCTTTGGGCTCTGTGGCCCTCATGTCCGCCGGTGTCAGTTCAATGCTGCGCGTGGTCGCCTCGACCGGGCGCGGACGCGGCAACGGCTGCGCCGGCGCGGATGCCGTTGCGCCGAACATTGGCGAGGGGTGGCGGCCCGCCTGCAGGAACAGCGCGTTGGCAACGATGGCGCTGATCGCAGCCGCCGCAAGCAGGCCCGCGATCATGTCCTTCGGGCTGTGCAGGAGGACCCGCATCACAAGACCGCGCTCTTCCTCGACCGCAACGGCTTTTGCACCACGGCGGCGGCGCGGCATCTCGTCGTCCATCGCAGACTTTCTAGGCACTTTTCTTCACCTGATAGGGTTGCTCGATAGGCGTGGACCGCGGCGCCGGCGTCAGCGTCGCGACATTGCTGACCGGCTCGCGCGAAAGAGGCGGCGTGAAGAAGAGCGGCAGCGCGACTGCAACCGTCGTGCCCTCGCCGACCCTGCTCTGTACATTCATCTCGCCGCCCTGCAAGGCGACGAGGCTCTTGACGATCGAAAGGCCAAGGCCTGTGCCCTCGTGACGGCGCTGATAGGTCTTGCCGGCCTGGAAGAAGGGATCGCCGATCCGCTTCAGGTCCTCGGCGGCGATGCCGACGCCGGTGTCGGCGATCCGCAGCACCAGCCGCGAACCTTCGACCGCGGCGGAAGCGGTCACCGTGCCGCCGCGCTCGGTGAATTTGATCGCGTTGGAAACGAGGTTGAGCACGATCTGCTTGAACGCGCGGGGATCGCCGGTCATCTCGGGCAGGTCGTCGGGCGCGCGGCTGACGAGATCGACGCCGTTCTCGCGCGCCTTCAGCGCCAGCAAATTGCAGCAATTGACCAGCGCCGCGCGCGGCGCGAACGGTTCCGGCGTCAATTCGAACGTGCCGGATTCCATCTTCGACATGTCGAGGATGCCGTTGACGACCGAGAGCAGATGCTGGCCGGAATCATGGATCAGCTGCGCGTATTCCCCGCGCCTGTGGGCATCGAGCATCAGCAGGTCTTCCTGCATGATCATCTCGGAGAAGCCGATGATGGCATTGAGCGGCGTGCGCAGCTCGTGGCTCATGGTGGCGAGGAATCGCGACTTCGAGGCATCGGCATGCTCGGCGGCGGCACGCGCCTCTTCCAGAGCCTGCTCCTGCATCTTGCGTTCGGTGACGTCGCGCATCACGGCGACGACTTCGCCATCAGCGGGGGATGCGCCGTGATCGAGCGGGCGGCAGCGCATCTCCACCCAGACGAAATCGCTCGCACCGCCCTTGCCGTCGCGGCGCAGACGGAATTCGACGCTGCGGCCTTCGCTGCCATGTGCACTGTCGGCAAGCGCGGTGAGATAGGTCGGACGATCTGCGACATGGACGCGGTCGAACAGGCCATGGCCGAGCAGATTGGCCGCGGGCGTTCCCAGCACGGCTTCTGCCGCGGGCGAGATGAACTGCACCGCGCCGTTCTTGCGATGGCGCGAGACCACGTCGCTCATATGGCGCGCCAGCAGGCGATAGCGATCTTCCTCGACATTGAGCAGCGACACGCTGGTGCGCGCCAGCGATTCCGCGCCGAAGGCAAGCCCCGCGGCATAGAGCGTGGCGGAAGCGACGCCAAAACCGATCATCATGCCATGCAGCGCCGAATCGTCGTCCGACGCCGGCAGCCAGTCGAAATGGCCAAGCAAGATCAGAAGCGTTGCGCAGGACAGCGCCAGCGCTGTGGCAAACGTCACCACGCGGCGCGAGGCAGAGAGTGCCGCTTCCAGCGGCACCACGACCAGCCAGATCGCGGCAAAGGATTCGATGCCGCCGGTGAACAGCGCGACCATCATCACCGGGCCGGCGAGCGCAAGCGACGAGAGCACATGCGCGCCTTCGTAGCGGCCGGTGCGCGACAGGAACCAGGCGAGCAGGATCGGCGCGGTCAGCCAGGCAAAGGCCGCGACTTCCAGCGCGGTCGGCGCGCCGCGCACGGCCAGATAGGCGGGGAAGGCCGCAAACGCTGCCAGGCTTCCGATCAACCGCGGCGCGATGAAGGCGCGATGGCGCGCGCGGGTCAGCGCGTCATATCGCGCCGAGGGATGCAGAAGCGCATCGAGACAATCGCGGATGTGACTTATGATACTCACGGGCTTCGCGCTTCGGCCGTTCCGTCAGAAAGACGCGCCGGAACGCCTCCTTTATCTTTCGGCCCACCGTGTCAGAGCGACATTAAACGAACGCTAAGGCGCCGCCGTTCACCACCTTGGTTGCTGATTTGTCGCGGTTTTCCCGCGCGCGTTGCGGCCGAATTGGCTGCCATGGTGAACACAAGGTTTCCGCCGCTGCATAGCTATGGTTTCGAAATGGTGCACGCGCGGTTTGCGGCTTTGCGGCGGCCGAATCGCCCATCAATGGAAAATTACGGCGAAACCGGCATCCGGCTTTTTCCGCAAATTTTCGCCGAATTAATCTCAATGCAAACACTTGCGCATTATCTGAGGTCGTTGGTCGTGGGCCGCGTGCGTGACGCGCGGCCGCAACGAGAAATAGACGAGAAACGGACGACTGGTCGCAAGATGTGGTTCCTGCTGCGTATGACGTTCTGGCTCGGGCTGGTGCTGGTGCTCTTGCCCCGGGACAAGACGCCCGACTCGCAAAAGCTGCCGCAGATCGGCGCTTCCGAGGCGGTGCAGGCCGCGACCGCCGCCATGTCCGACATGAGCCAGTTCTGCAAGCGCCAGCCCACGGCCTGCGAGGTCGGCGGCCAGGCGGCAACGGTGATCGGCCAGCGCGCCGCCGATGGCGCGCGCAAGGTCTACGGCATCATCACCGACAAGACCGAGAAAGCCGACAAGCCTGACAAGGCTGACAAGCCGGAACCGACCGACAAGCCCCACAAGACCGACAAGAAGGCGCCGGGCGACAGGTCCGACAAGAAGGCACCGGACCATACCGGTTCGATCGGTACCATCGCAGATGCCGAGCCCGCGATGCTGACGGAGGCGCCCCGCGACACCCTGACGGCCGACGACCTCGCCGTGGAATGGCGTCCGCCGACGCCGTGACCTAAATTTGGGCCCAAAACCGGTTCCATTTTCATCGCTTTTCATCGTCCGCGACCCTATATAGTCCGCAAGACGAGCGGACACGGGCCATCATGACCATCGACGAGATCAGGGACAATTTCGAGCTGCTGGACGAATGGGACGACCGCTACCGCTATGTCATCGAGCTCGGCCGCACGCTGGAGCCGTTGCCGGAGGAAGAGCATTCGCCCAACAATAAGGTGCAGGGCTGCGTCAGCCAGGTCTGGCTGTCCAAGCGCATCGACCGGACCAACGGCGAGCCGCGGATCAATTACCGCGGCGACAGCGATGCGCATATCGTGCGCGGCCTGGTTGCGATCGTGCTGACGCTCTTTTCCGACCGCACCCCGAAGGAAATTCTAAGCACCGATGCGCTCGCCGTGTTCGAGGAATTCGGCTTCCGCGAGCACCTGACGCCGCAACGCTCCAACGGCCTGCGCTCGATGGTCGAGCGCATCAAGACCGATGCGCGCGAGGCGCTGGCAGAGGCGTCGTAATTCCGGTCTTTAGGCGCTCGACTGCGCCTTGAGATAAGCCTCTGCACTCTTGGCGATTTCGCGCGCCTTCGCTGCAGCGGCACCGGTATAGGTCTCCGGCCTGCTTAGCATGTTGATCGTCTCCGGCGGGATCTTGCTCCACACCTGGTCTGCCGACTGCTGCCGAAGCGCCCATTGCGTCGCTTCAAGAAGCGAGACTCCGGCCTGCCTTGAATGTGGCATGGCGATGTGATTGACCAATTCGTGCGCATCGCCTTCATAGCCTGCCATCTGGAGAGCGATGTAGATCGGCTCGGCAAGAATGG
>Ga0081455_10002908_pt1 | contig 20103 bp, 21 predicted proteins | sample TabmetS3T2R1_FD_70207 | JGI IMG/M metagenome (GOLD analysis project Ga0081455, IMG submission 70207) | Tabebuia heterophylla rhizosphere microbial communities from the University of Puerto Rico - S3T2R1 | ecosystem: Host-associated > Plants > Roots > Rhizosphere ... | reverse complement strand
TGAACAAAAATTTGTCTTCTATGGCGATGCTGGCGGCGATCTGGGTAACCATGCCATTGGAGGCGATGACACCCTGAACGGCACTCCTGATGGACCCGTCCTGGCGTATGGCGATGCCCTGAGCATGTCAGGCAGGGCTCAAGGCGGTGACGACAATCTGGTGATCACGTCGCTATTCGGAGATTGCACACTCGTAGGCGACGCTCAAACCATGTCGGACAAGAGCCAGGGCGGCGACGACGTGCTCAGCGCAGCTAACCAACCAGCAGGAGGGACCATCTCGCTCATCGGTGATGCGCAAACCATGTCCGACAGGGCTTGCGGAGGAAACGATACTCTGATCAGCGGAACCGGAAACGACCACATGTGGGGCGATGCTCAGGAAATGCTCGGCTTCGCCAGAGGCGGGAATGACACATTTGTTTTCAAAGCCAACAGCGGCCTCGATGTGATCGAGGATTTCGGCCAGAGTGTCGGTGCAGCGGGATCAAACTGGGGAACCGACCATATCGATGTCTCGGCTTTGGGGATCTCCGATTTCAGTCAGCTCAACATCTCGGCGTTTGATCCGACAACTCACGAAAGCACGATCACATTCAGCTCAGGTAATGAGGTCATCGTCCATAGCCAGGTCGCTCTTAGCCAACACGACTTCTTGTTTGCCTAAGGGTTAGGCTGCAACAAACCCGGCCCCGCTGAAAGCGCGCCATGCGCGTGCAGCGAAGCGGTGCCGCAAGCCGTCCACCGCGATGCTGTCATTGATGATCGTGCCATCAGTGATTGGATATTTTCGGTCGAGCACGGACTGACCTTAGAGCCCATAGAACCACTGAAAGAGTTGCTGTGCTCGCGAAGGCGTCTCCACCTTGATCGGGTGAACGCGCGAGCTGTCGACACGCGCGCTTTCAGCAGCTGGTCTGTTGTTGCCTAGAACAACCAATCAAGAAGCCGCTCAAGCCAGTTAGGCCGATCGGGGCGATGATGCGGTCTTCCACCTCCCCCACCGCTGCCTGAGCGTGCAATCGCATCCGAACTCAGTGACGTTGACAGCAATAGGGTCACAGCGGGAGGCGTAACAACGGCAAATCTGCCGCATGCCGCCAGAAACTTCCGCCTGTCAGCATCGAGTTCCAGTTCCGCATCGGGGACTGCTTCGTCAGTGTGCTTGTTGTTCACGGCTTGTCGTTTCCGTTAATTTGATTGGCCGCCGAAACTGCCTTCACTTCCGATTTACTCGATTTAAATTCTCGGATTAAATAATGTCAACTTCATCGCGAAGTGTATTTTGACGCACCTTCTGGAGTTCCTGCGTGGTATACGGACCAGAGCTGACGGAACGAGGGTCCGAGAGCCCGATTCTACTGCGTCCAGCAGCAGATACGTCGTTCGCGTTGATTGACGATCGGCCGGTCTTGTTCAGCGAGAGAAGCCAGCAGATCTATGAACTCAATCAGACCAGCGCCTTTGTCTGGTGCAAACTTCTCGACCAAAACGAACTCGAAACGATTGCTGATGAACTAAGCGAACTTGGGCTCGGCCGCGAGGAAGCGCGTAACGTTCTAGGTCAAGCCTTGCAACAATGGCTTGATCTCGAGCTCGTAGAAATGGAATGGAGGTTTCCATTTCCCGCTGCGCTTCAGACCCGGTTAGCCCAGCAATCAATCCGGATCAGCGCCTCCAACGAAGGATTGATCAAATCTCTTGAGCCGCTCTTTTGCGAGTTGAACTCGGAACGCGGTCAAGCGGATATCACCATCGAAGTCGTGGAAGTTGGTGATGAGGTTCTCTTCCGCAACTGCAGAAACAGCATTACTCGGAGCTCCATCACGGGTTTGGCTCCCGCGATCAAGGCCGACCTCACTGAGCGATTCATTCGACAGGATCAGCGTGATTTCGCATTACATGCTGCTTCCCTTGTAGTTGGCGATAAAGGACTGCTCTTGTGCGGGCAGCCCGGCACCGGCAAATCGACTCTCGCGCTTCATTTAGTTGGCGACGAATTTCGCTACGGCGGTGACGACGTCGTCATGGTTTCTCCCAACGGTCTTGTGCAAGGGCTTGCCTTTGCGCCGACGATCAAGCCGGGCACATGGGAGGCGATTTCGAAAACTCGGGACGATTTAAGTGATGCCGCGGCCCATGATCGCCCAGACGGCATACGCGTCCGGTATCTGCCCGTAGCAGATCTGCATAAGGGAAGCTTCCAGGCCCAGTGGATTGTCTTTCTCAAGAGGGATGATGCGACATCGGCAGAACTGACGCCCCTCGGGCAAATTGAATCCATGCAGCGAATAATCGACGGATCTTTCGCTGCCAACGGCAGGCTATCTCTAGCGCAATTTGCAGCGCTGAAGAAAATTATTGGTGGGGCCGGGTTGTTCGAGCTGACCTATGCGGAAGCCGCTGACGCAGGACACAAGCTGAGAGGTCTTTGTCATGGCTTTTCCTAGCAGCACTTTGGTCAAGCTCTGCCACTGTCTCGCGGGCAAAGTACCCAGCAAGCTGGATTGGATGGCCGTGTTGGAACTGGCTAACAATACGCTAACGACCCCCTTCTTGATCGATCTGGTTGATCAACCCGATCATGTAGTTCCCGAAGATGTTAAGGCTTTCGTTCGCGAGATCTACCGGCGCAACGCGCTTCGAAACGATCGCCTGAGAACTCAGTTGGAAGAGACGGTCGCGGCGCTTAATGAACGGGGCGTGATACCGGTGCTGCTAAAGGGCTCAGCAGTCCTCGCAACCGCTGAACGTAGCGCAACCCGGATCATGGCTGATCTCGACATATTGGTCGATCCCGATCAGGTCGAGGCGGCCATGCACGCATTCGCCGACCTCGATTATCAGCCCCATTTTAGAACCCCGCCGGAGAGCAGAAAGCAGTACACCGACCTAAAACGAGCGCGCGACGTCGGTATGATCGACCTGCATCAGGCGGCGCCAGGTCCAGACTATTTCTATCGTCCTTTGGGCAAACTGCTTGAACATTGCACGCCCATATCGGTTGGCCGCGGGACTGCTTATCTTCCAACGCCGACCGTTCAAGCCTTCATGCTCATCATTCACGACCAATTTCAGGATAATGACTATTGGGTCGGCGAAGTAGACGTACGACATCTCATCGAGCTGAGAGATTTGGCTAACGCGGCGGAAGGAATCGAATGGAATCGCATGATGTCATTTGCTCCGAGCCGTCTGGCACGAAACGCCATGGCGAAACAGCTAGTCGCCCTGGCAGAATTGTTTGGAGTTGGCGTTCCTGCTGAACTTCGCAAAGGAATCATTCCAGCGCTTCAGTATAGAAGGTTATTGCTGCAGTCCCGTTTTCCTCTTGCGCGCTGGCCTCTCCTCTCGGTTGCGCTTCTTGACTATCGAAATTACAGGAGGGAGCTTGGGGCGGAGTATCAGACTGATCCCCGAAGAAACGTAGCGCTGACATTACCGCGAGCCGACACGCTGCGGCATCTCGTCGGAATCGTCGGCAACCACCGCGTCGGGAAAGTTTAGCGCTCGCCCTGCCTTCGTATCCGAACTGCTGGCGCCTACCGAAAAAGGCAGGCAGGGCTGGGCGCGCCGCTTCATCGAGGCATTGAAACGTCGCCAGCGGCGACCAAACCGTCAAGTTCCGGCCCCAATGCATCTCGCCAATCCGGCATCACCACTCCGAACTCGTCCCGCAGGTGAGACAGGTCGAGGCGCGAATTGCTGGGCCGCTTGGCTTTGGTCGGAAAATCCGCAGTTGCGATCGGAACGACGGTTTCGACCTGGAGTTTAACGCCGCGGCGTCGCAGCCCCTCGACAATGACGCTTGCAAAGCCGTGCCAGTTCGTTTCCCCAGCGCAAACGACGTTGACCACCCCACCCTTTCGCGCGAACAGATCGTTCAGGTTCGCGAGGTTCGGCAGCACAATGTCGGCAACTGCGCCGGCGATCGCCCGAGCCGCGGTCGGCGCGCCAATTTGATCCGCGACAATGCGCAGTTCTTTGCGCTCGCAAGCCAGGCGCGCGATGGTCCGAAGGAAATTGGTACCTTTGGCGGCGTATACCCAGGACGTGCGCGCGATCAGATGCGGCCCCCCGGCCGCCATGATTGCCACGTCCCCTGCAAGCTTGCTCTCGCCATAGACGGAGATCGGCCCCGTAGGGCTGTCCTCGCGACGGGACGCATCACCGGAGCCATCAAAAACGTAATCTGTCGAGAAGTGAACGAGTGGCACGCGATGCTTGGCTGCCCATTGCGCAATGACCTCGGGCGCTTTGGCATTAACGAGAAACGCAAGCTCGCGCTGCTCCTCGGCACGATCGACCGCAGTATAGGCGGCGGGATTCACGATGAGATCAGGCCTGAAATCGTTGAGACGGTCCGTCAGCCCTTCCGGCTTCGACAGGTCAAATTCGGAAGACGACGGCGCGATAATTGTGGCTTGAGCAGCCAACAACGGGCGCAATGCGCCGCCGACCTGTCCGTTCGTTCCGGTCAGCAATATCCGCATCAGACTTGTCCATATATCGGCAGATTCTGGACGTCATTCAGGAGCGGTGCATCGGCATCCTTGGCCGAAAGGGAGGGACCTTTCATGCCCCAATCGATTCCGACCGCGGGGTCGTTCCAGCGGATCGAGATTTCATCCTTGGGGCTGTAAAGATCGTCGCACTTGTAGAAGAAATCCGCGGTCTCGGACAAGACGACAAAACCATGTGCGAAGCCGCGAGGAACCCACAATTGCCGGCGGTTCTCCTCGCTCAATTCCACGGCGACATGGCGCCCGAAACGCGGGCTCCCCACCCGCACATCCACCGCCACATCCAGAACCCGACCGCGCAATGCAGTGACCAGCTTGCCTTGGGTAAAGGGATTTTGCAGGTGCAGCCCACGCAATACGCCATGGCTGGAGCGGGACATGTTGTCCTGCACAAAAGGACGGCTGATGCCGTGCTCGGCGTAGCGGGGAAACTGGTAGGTTTCCAGAAAGAAACCGCGTTGGTCGCCGAAAAGCCTTGGCTCCAGGATCAGGACTTCAGGAAGCGCTGTCGCAATAACGTTCATCATGTCCCGCCGGGCATCTCACGTTAGCCAAATATCATACTTATTAAATTGTAACTATTTAATATTCTGAATTTAATGTGTTATATTTAATATAGTTCGGTTGATGAATTGTGAGGGTCGATGAAGGGCATCATTCTGGCCGAAGGCACGGGTTCCCGCCTCTATCCGATTACCACAGTTGTTTCGAAGCAACTGCTGCCGGTCTTTGATAAGCCGATGATCTATTAACCCCTCTCCGCCCTCATGCTGGGCGGTATCCAGGACATCCTGATCGTCTCGACCCCCCAGGACAAGCCGCTATTCGAGCGCCTTCTGGGCGATAGCTCACAGCTCGGATTGAGATTTTCCTACCTTACGCAGGCGTCTCCACGGGGGATAGCCGACGCCTTTATCGTTGGTCGGGAATTCGTCGGGAGCGATCCGGTTGCACTGGTGCTTGGCGACAACATCTTCTATGGCAACGGCTTGGCTGACCTGCTCTTGAACGCGACTGCCCGCAAAAAGGGCGCGACCGTCTTCGGTTATGTCGTCAAGACGCCCGAGCAATATGGCGTCATTGAACTCGACAGCAGCGGCCGTGCGCTCTCGATCGAGGAAAAGCCGAAGCAGCCAAAGTCCAATCTGGCCGTCACAGGGCTATATTTCTACGACAACGACATTCTGAGGATCGCGGCCGGGCTTAAGCCATCGGCGCGCGGCGAGCTCGAGATTACTGACGTCAATAAAGCTTACATGGAACGCGGCGACCTCTATGTGCAGCCGCTCGGCCGTGGATTTGCGTGGCTCGACACCGGCACGCATTCCTCTCTCGTCGAAGCCAGCAACTTCGTCCAGGTCCTCGAGCAACGCCAGGGACTGCGCATCGCCTGCCCGGAAGAAATCTCGCTGCGGCAGGGCTACATCTCGCTCGAAGCTTTCGAGGCTTTGGCCGAGAAGAGCGCCAAAAGCAGCTATGGCGAATATCTGAAATCGGTAGCCGCTTCCTTCAGACGGTAGATGCGGGACACAGAGGCAAATTGATCATGCGGTTTGAAGGCTCGACAATCTTCGTTACGGGGGGCGCAGGGTTCATCGGATCCGCAGTCGTGCGGCATCTGCTGCAAGACACCCATGCAAACGTCGTCAACATCGACAAACTGACTTACGCGGCCAATCTTGAATCGCTGCCTGGCGCCATCGGAAACCCGAAATACGCTTTTGAGAAACAGTGCATTTGCGACGGGCTGGGACTGCGTCGACTGTTTGAGAAGTATCAGCCAGACGCTGTGATGAACCTTGCCGCCGAGAGCCATGTCGATCGATCGATCGATGGGCCCGGCGAATTCATTCAGACCAACGTAGTCGGCACTTTCACAATCTTGCAGGAAGCCTTGCGCCACTGGCGCTCGCTTTCACCTGACAGGCGCAAACGTTTCCGCTTCTTGCACATTTCCACGGATGAAGTATTCGGCTCACTCGGAGACGACGGATTCTTCATGGAAACAACGGCCTATGCGCCGAATTCTCCTTACTCCGCGAGCAAGGCATCCTCCGACCATATGGTACGCGCCTGGCATCACACGTATGAACTTCCGACGTTAGTTACGAACTGCTCCAACAACTACGGACCCTATCACTTCCCCGAGAAGTTGATCCCGCACATGATCATCAAGGGAATGGCGGGCGAGTCTTTACCCGTCTATGGCGACGGGAAAAACATTCGCGATTGGCTCTATGTCGAGGATCACGCCAAGGCGCTGAGCCTGGTCCTCGAGCGCGGGGGCGTCGGTGAGACCTACAATGTCGGCGGCCGTAACGAGCGCACCAATCTGCACGTCGTCGAACGAATTTGCGACCTTCTCGACGAGATCAGCCCGAATTCCAACACTCCCCACCGAGACCTCATAACTTTTGTAACCGATCGTCCTGGCCATGATCGCCGCTATGCAATTGATGCTTCCAAGCTGGAGCGCGAGCTGGGATGGCGAGCGGAAGAGAATTTCGAAACCGGAATCCGCAAGACAGTGCGCTGGTACGCCGACCACCAGCCATGGTGGCAGGCGATTGCGCAGCGGGGATATGTCGCCAAGCGGATCGGATTGAACAGGTAAGCGGCGTTCTCGGAAAACATGGAACCCGCGCGGAACCGTCTTGAAGATCTAAAGCATCAAGCACGCGCTCGGAACTTTCTCGTCGTTGCGCGTTGAGAAGCTGAGGACGGATCAATGACAATCCAGCTGATCTTGGTTGTTGTCACAACCTGCTTTTTTACCCTCGCCGCTCAGGCCAGATGCGTTTGCCAGTGTATTGAGGGTCGCCTGCTACCGCGATGCACGACAACCACCGAGGTTCCGCCCGCATGTCCGCTGTCGGTCTGTGAAATGACCCCGCCATCGATTTCGCCGCCGATGCAGGCACCACCCGTTGGCGGCTCCCAATGCTCGCAACGTCAAGTCTTCAACCCCGCAAGCAGGCAATATGAATCGCGTTTTGTTTGCAACTGATCAGGCTGCTGCTCCCGCAGACTCGTGACTCGGATGCGACAACTGCTGCAGCTTCCCGAAGGGATGCTGCGGAAGTGATTGCGTGCAAGCTGCGCAACTGTTCCCCGCCTTCGTTCCCGATCTAACACTTGCGCCCATATCAAGCTTAATGAACGAATTGTGTTGCGATCGACCGTTCAGGGAATAGCGTGCGCGGTGCGGGACAATTGCGATGTCCGGTTCGCGTGGAGAAGCCGTCGTGCGGCTGCAGGCATTATCGTTTGCTACTCGGCGACTTCAGTACGAATGGGACCACTGAGCTCTGAGACTGTTAGCCAAACTGCGCGGAGATCGCTCCATGTTTACTGCAATTGAGCCTCCTGAAACGCAAAGCTTGAAGCCAGCGGGCGCCGAATTCTGGCATCTTTGGACCGTGCTACTTCCCAGGCGATCCATCACCGGTCGTCTCGTCCGTGGGCGAGTGTGGCGCCGACATGACGGCCGCCGCTGGCAGTACAAGGAATTTGTCGAGTACGATAGGATTGAGAATGACACCGCGGCCTCACAACGATCGGCGCGCAGTCGGCAGAGCTAGCGCCAAGAGAGGCGCCCTGCTGTTCTTCAGGGGGCAAGCCGGCGCGCGCGGCTGCCACGTCGCTGACATATCAGACCGTGGCGCAAAGCTTCGGACACACAATCTATCGGTACTGCCGAACACCTTCGATCTGACCTTCAACAATTTTGAGACTACCCGCAGGTGCCGGCTGATCTGGCGCAGTGGCGATTTGATCGGTATCGCGTTCGAAAATTAAAGGCAGTGTCTTATCGCTTCAATGTGCTGCGCGTGTAACTTGGCAGACCAGGCGAGGCTTCTTCGGCTCAACGCTATCAGCTCAGCGGCTCTCCGAGCCTCCTACAACCGAATAGCAGAAGCTCGTTGCGGTCAAAGAAACCGCGCGAATAGCAGGGAGGCCGCAATGGACAACCAAGAGCCGCGGCCTCCAGCAGACGGCTGCAGCCCATCAAAATGAACTCCGCTCCCGAATAAGCGCGGCCAGGGATTGCGAGACGCTTAAGGATTGCGAGACTTTGTCGGCTCGATACCGTTCGGCGGGTTATGGAGAATCTGCAATCTACGCTCAAGCTCGGCCTTTTTGGCCTTCAGCTTCGTGCTCAGGATATCCTGCATCAGCTCGCGGAGCCTAAACAGCTCATCGATCGTCATGGATTCCCATTCGTCCTTCATGACGCGCCCCCACAATCATGAGCCGAAAACGGCGATCGATTGTAATGCGGAGAGCCATGATTCGACTAGTGCCGGTATTCGGCAGCCGCCCGCCTATTCATTTTCATCGAGTTCGCGAACATTCCATAGTGAAACGGCCAGGATGATAAGGCATGGCATCCACGCGAGCGCGGCTCCAAATGCTACGGCTTGCAAAGTGGTCAAGACTCGCCCCCAAATTCCCCCTCGCGAACCTAATTCCCCGGAATTAAGATGTAGTTGAAAGTACAAATTCCGACGTGCTGGTGCCGATATCAGGGCATGGTGCGGTGCGAATAGTTGGCGCTGGCACGACCTCCCGCACTGCACGAGATGATACTGCCCTGCGACTGATGGAGTTGGAGGTCGCCGGATTGACCGGCGCAGCCTGCGGCCAAGGAGTGCCGAACACCTCCCAGCGGGACGGTGCCGTGACCCGAGCTTGGAACGGACGCCGGCGCGTTTCGAGTTGCGCATTCCAGGTTGCACAACTGACGCCGCGCGCATAGCCAAAACCACCTGGCATATAATAACAAGAGCGGCCGCCTCCGCACTCATCGCCACCTTCGGCCGGGACGATGCCGAAGCGGTCAAAACGCAGTGGCGCAAGGTCGCAGATCAACTCGTCGCATTGCCAAGGCGCATCCCGTTCATGGATGATGCGATGACCGGCTTCAGCTACACCTCGGCGCGGGACACGGTCCCAAGGTTATGCCAAGGCTGTCCTCACCTTCGCGGCCGTCCGCCGTGTCGGGCTAGGGGAAAGCGATATCGGTATCGAGATGGCTCTGAGACCATCGGCCAATGGCACAGTTTTTGCTGCTTTGGTGCGGAAGATGCCTTCGGGCAAGTATTTTAATACCGCCGACGAGTACATTTGTGTCGAGCGATAGAAAACATTTTCTGAGGTATTTTCTGCATTATGTGAACCTAAATACATACCGTCACGACCAAAGAATGCAGACTGTCACGACCAATACGGAATAGCCTGCTATTTTCAGGTTGTGTGGGCGTAAGGGGTACACCATGGAACAGTCGGTTGAAGTACGGACACATCACCTTTGGCAAATCTCGACCGATCTTAGCAGCCGAATGGCCGAAGTTCGCAGACTTCGCGAAATGGTGCGATCAGCGGAGGCAGCCCAGCGCGGCCACGAACCGGTCCATCCAGCAGCCGTCCTGCAGCCCGCCAGTCACGAACTGCGAGTGTGATTGAGCGCGGCTCCTTTATCGACGCACCCTTCCCTCAATCAGATGCGCCACACCGAGCTCTGGCGCGATCTGTTTGGCGGCCATCGACTTGCTCTTATAGGCAAAGCTTCAATTGCGTGCGAAGCTACTCAGCTTCACGAATGGCAGAACGGCGACCGATGGTCGATATTCGACAGCCCACGTCTTTGTCTTTGTAATCCCCTCCGCCGGCTCCTTTGCCGGAGGTCCGACAAAGCGATCGCCAATCCTCGGAACCGTCGTGATCCAATCTTCGCCTTGCGCGGTCGGTCCCCTCAATTGTTTTCCTAGCGCTGCGATCTGAACCGAGAGATTGCTCTCCGCGACTGTCGTCCGGCGCGAGCACGGCCTCCTGCTTCCGGCGATCATCGAGTGCTGGAATACCTCCATTCACTTGCGGCAATATCGCCACTCAACCATCACCTGAGGGTCACAATAATTCATCAAAGCGTCATTTCATGAGCGGGCAATAAGCGGGAGCTGGGGGCGCACACTCTGTAGGGAGGGTGAGCCATGGCACTGCGACATCGTAGCCCCGAATTCCGCACGATCGACGGCTCCAACAACAACCTCGCCGATTCAACCATGAACCAGGCCGACACCGATTTTACTCGGGTGGGCCCGGCGAACTTCGCCGATGGGTTCAATGAAATGACGCCGGGGCCAAATCCCCGCGAGATAAGCAACATCGTTGTGGCGCAGGCGGACACCGGCGAGGACGGCCCGCATTTGATGGATGATAGCGGCGTCGCGCTATCAGGCATGATGTACGCCTGGGGCCAGTTCATCGATCATGATCTGGATCTGCAGAAATCGGCTACAACGACGGACATCTCGATCACAATCCCTGCCGATGACGAGTTTCTGACACCCGGCGGCACCATCCCGCTGACGCGGGTGGCCATCGATCCGGCGACCGGCGTTCCCGGACATCCGGCAACGGCGATCAACACGGTCACAGGTTGGCTGGACGGATCACAGATCTACGGATCCGACGCTGCCACCGCGGCAAGCCTGCGGACAGCCGACGGTCACATGAAAGTGTCGGAAGGCGATAATCTTCCCATTGTTGATGGCGCACAAGGCAAGGTCTTTGCGGCCGGCGACGTGCGAGCGCAGGAAAATCCCGATCTGACGGCCTTGCAGGTGCTGTTCGTGCGCGAGCACAATTATCAAGTCGATCGCCTGCACAAGGAACACCCGAACTGGAATGGCGACAAATTGTACGAGATGGCCAAGGCCATCACCACAGCCGAGATGGTCAACATCACCTATAGCGAGTTTCTGCCGCATCTGTTGGGCAAGGACGCGATCAAGCCGTACCAGGGCTATGATCCGACGGTAGACGCGCGGATCAGCGAAGAGTTCGCGGGCGCCGCGTTTCGCTTTGGGCACTCCATCGTCTCGGACGAAATCACTGCAATCAGCAATCTGGGCGGCGTCACGTCGGCGCAGACGTTAGCGGAATCGTTCTTTGAAGATACGGCAACCTTCGCGGCTACGGGGGCCGATGGCCTGCTTCGGCATCTGTCGGGAGATCTGGCTAACCTGCTGGACGCCCGCATTGTAGATGGCTTGCGGAACTTCTTGTTCGATCCTCCTGATGGCATGGATCTGGCGGCGATCAATATCCAACGCGGCCATGATCTTGGATTGGGTACACTGAACCAGACCCGGGAGGCGCTGGGGCTTGCGCCTTACACCAGCTTCGATCAGCTCAGCTCCGATCCGGAGACAGCAGCAGCGTTCGAGAAAGCCTATGGTTCGATCGATGCCGTCGATTTGTGGGCCGGTGGATTGGCGGAGGACCATATCGAAGGAAGCATCATCGGACCTACCTTCGGCAAGATCATCGGCGAGCAGTTCACTGCCTTGCGCGATGGCGATCGCTACTATTTCGAGAACCAGAACTTCGACAGGCACACCCTACACGAGATCAAGGCCACCACCTTGTCGGACTTGATCCTGCGCAATACCGATACCACCGCGATGCAGGCTGATGCTTTCGTTGCGACCGAGCGGCACAGCGGCACCCTGGGCGGCGTAGATCCGACCGGTGAAGAGGCGGCCGAGGGCATGGCGCAGCTTGTGGTAGGATCAGCGGGCAAGGATACGCTGACCGGCGGTGATCTGGATGACACCCTGGTCGCAGCCTCAGGCCATATGATCATGACCGGGGGTGATGGTGCCGATACCTTTGTGTTCAACCTTGACGCACTCAAGGGTCGACATAACACCGCAACCATCACCGACTTTGATCCGAAAGTCGACGAGCTTCAGCTTTTGAGCGATGAGTACGTGAGGATATCATCCGACCATCACGGGGGGACATTGGTGCATGCCGGTACAGAAACCATCGACCTGTTGGATGTGAAGCCGCGAGAATTGCATCACCGTGACTGGACTTAAGAAGGCGGACCATGCGCCGGCCGGGTCGCTTGCCGGCCGGCGGGTGTCACCAGCAAGTCCGGCCTGAAAAGGCCAAGACGACAAGTATCGCTGATGGTTCGGCCAGCGCGGTTGCGTGTGGTCGTCTCTCAGTCAGACCGCCGACGGCTCCTCGTATGTCAAAAGGATACGCTGCCGGGCTTGAAATGCTTATCCCGGCAGCGCTCTGTCTCAAAACTGGACGCTGAAATTCCAGCTCGCTGACCATGTGCAACGGCTGTGCCACGATAGCGCCCAAGGCGCGCGGCGCGTGTGAGGGCAGCCCTTCGTTGAAAATGTATCCTTCATTGCAACTGCGGATAGCCCCACAAAAGTGGCGGCCTCTTCTCACGCGGCTTTGAGGTGTAAGGCCGGCCGTGGCTCACCGTAACGGCGGCTTTGACACGGGATGGCTACCCTTGTGAACGGCGCTTGAAGCGTCTCGCCCAGCCCCTTCAAGGACCGCGCGGCGTCAGCAGCAGAATCGGTGAGCAGGACGCTAGCCGCTCATTGGGCTGCAATGCCCGTGCTGTAGACCGATTGCTGCGGGCTATCCTGCGTCTGCGAGGCGGCGACTTCTTTAAGGGAAACAACAATCTGGCTATTTCTGCGCGCAACACAAGAAGCTCTTCATAACGAGCCAATAGATCATTCTCAAGCTCACGGATTATTCTTAAATCCTGGTTGCGCTTCAACATAACACAACTCCTACGCAACATAAAGCGAATAGAAAAATACAAAAATAGTTGGAACTTCAGACCACCCCGTGGCGTTCGGTGGCTGCAGTTCCCGAGCCGGAACCGAATTATGGCAGTAAGGCCTTGGATTTACCCCCAAAACATAACGCTGTAGCCATCTTTAGTCTCGTTTTAGGGAGAAAACAACATGTCGAATCGAAATAAATAACGAATAAATCACGAAAGGCAGGGCATGAACATTTGAAGGAGATAATCATGAAACGAGTCGAACTTGATCGGTTGAGTACCGACGACTTATGGTCTTTGCACGTTGAGGTCTCTCAATTGCTGCAGCAACGAATCCAATCGGAGAAAGTGAGGCTGGAAGAGCGCTTGAAGCAATTGGAGGCGCCATTGTCAGGGCGTCGGGCCTACCCACCGGTCCCTCCGAAATATCGGAATCCCGATCAGCCGTTGGAGACCTGGGCCGGGCGTGGAAAACAGCCGCGATGGTTGGTTGCTCAGCTGCGCGCGGGTAAGCGGATCGACGATTTCAGAATAAGAAAGGCCTCTGCCAGTCGATGAGCGCGCTGCGTGCCTCAGCGGCTCGAGCCTAGGAGCGTACGAGGGCGCAAACGCGCTCCGAGCCGTCGGAATCGTTAGGAGCCCGGCCCTGCGCGGCGGGCCCAAGAGACCAGACATTCCCGCCCGCTGACTGCGAGAAAGGTCATACTGTGAAATTGCGCTGGATAAGGCGAAGTCGTTCGGAAGGCCCCGAACCGAACCAGCTTTAGCTATCCCAGCCGCATTGATTCCCGCTGCGGCTTCGTTCAGCCGGCCCCTGCATACCTGCAGCGTCGGCCGCAACGCGCGGGATTGGTGTCACGGATTTCGCGGCCAATCCAGATCTCAGAATCAAATCACCATGGACATGTTCGATCTGTCCGTCCGAGACGATCCAAATCGAAAACAATTGGAGCTGCGGACAATGGAAGCAGCGTCTTGGGCAATCTGAGGACTGTCGCAGACAAGAGCACTCAGGGACAACTAACGATCGACGTTATCGAACCCTGCGGTGATCGAGTGCATCCTTCAACAGCAAAGTGACCTTGCGATCCAGGAGTTCCAGGCGACTACGGACCTCTTGCTGCTCGCCCAACACGACTTGCTTCACAGCCATTTGGACAATGATCGACAGAACATAACAGCTGAGGACGGCAACGATGAGCCAGGTGATCAGAGGCCGGAAGTCCGGGGTTACGTTCCAAACAAAAAGCCCTATAAACGCAACCACGAACCAAACGACGATTTTCAAAAGAGTTTTCATTCAATAGCTCCCGGAGAAGCGTGCACGCCATTCACTTCCAATTGCCCTGCCTCAATAGGGCGGTGAATGGCCTGGATTCAAATCGCGTTCCAGGTGCAGAGTTCCATCAGAAAGCCACCGTTGGCCCCGGAACTATTCTGATATGGGCCAACAGGATCTTCGATGGTAGTGCGCTTGCGCCAGGGTTTATCTCTGGATGCCGATGCCGAACGCGCCGCCACCCGACCGGTTTTACCTACCAGCGCAAATCTTGACCTGCCGATTGCCGACGCCGTATCGGCCGCCACGCCGCACGCGCGCCATCAAGCTTAACCCGAAAGCTTAATCAGCGACTTCCGTTGCGGTGTACCAGAACAAGATTAGCGTGATTGCCAATCGCGTAGATGGACCAACTGGACCAGCTTACTACGCGACCAGGGGCCGCTTCGTGTGCTCTTGAAGCGGCCCCGCCCAGCTTCCCGCGCACCCAACCAATATTCGAAGTCTCGAAATGCAGTACAACTTCGGGGACGACATGCCGGTCTCACTGTTAGATGAGCGCAAGCCCGGATGGGCTCGCCTTTGGCACTCGTGGACTGTTGTCGTTCCGAGACGATCAATTACCGGTCGACTTGTATGGGGTCGCGTGTGGCGGCGACATAACGGTCGACGCTGGCAATACAAGAAATACGTAGGGCGTGGTCCTGAGCCGGAATGATGATCGATATCTCGGGTGGCGCCCTCGGCAATGAGCTGGGCGTCTCACTGATCGGACTTCGGCCCGCTCGATGGTCGACTTAGTTTCTGCAGTCTGAGCTCGATCTCGGCCTTCTTGGCCTTCAGCCTCTCACTAAGGACATCCTGCATCAGCTCGCGGAGCTCAAACAGCTCATCGATAGTCATGGCCTGCCACTCAGCTTCCCAGTCCCTCTTCATGTCAATTCCACGGATCGCTCGAACACTCATACGCGCCGCAGCTCTTCTCTGAAAAGTCAACGCCCATCAGTCCAGTATCAAAACAACTTGTGATCTCTTGGGAGCAAATGCTGAAGCTGGTTGGAACAGACTCCAACCCGCCCTGCCACGCTAACTCGATTCTGCAGATGGTCTAGTCCGCGCAATTACGGAAGAAGCATCGTCATGGCGACGCTGATAGCCGCAATTTAATGCGCAAAAATGGTCATTTGAACCTCCACTATGGGACGCACAAACGATCCGCCGAATGATTTTTGTCGTGTGGTCGGTTCAAAAGGTTCAAATTCGGCTGTTAATTTAAGGATGTGCCCAGGCAGAGACCGTCATTGAACTTTGACAGTGTTGAACGACGACTCAGCGCGCTTCGAAACTGTAGGAAGGAAAATCATGGCGCGTTGCGTTATGCGTTCGTGCTGGCACTAGCCCTCACTTCAGTTTCGGCGCCAAGACGGGAATGATCGGATACCGCGACTGCGGAAAATCTACGAAGACCGCGGAATCAGCGAAGGTCGTTCGCGGAATGCAAACCCCCGATCTGCGGGGAGACGTCAAGGCGACCGAGCTTGCGTTCCCAGTCTGTCTAAGCGAAGGGCGGTCAAATCCCCGCGCAAATATGGCGTCGGTCTGATTTGGATTGCCGGGCACGCACTCCGATACCTTCAAGAAGAGCATGCTGAGAAATTATAAATCCTCCGAACCAACATTTGTGAGAGCGTCACTAATCGGAAGGAATACCTTGATAGGTTCGGTGTTGGGCACAGCGTGGTCATGTTGTAGGCGTGAGAGGTGCAACATGGAACAGTCAATTGAACTACGGACATACCGCCTTCTGCAAATCTCGACTGACCTCAACAACCGGATGGCCGAAATTCAGAAGCTTAGAGAGATGGTGCGTTCAGCGGAGGTCGCAACGCGGTGCCCAGTGCCGACCAATCCGACGCAGTCGTCCGGCCCTTCAATTACGAGCTGGGAGTCTCACTGATCGGCTTGGGACCGCGAGACTTTGTCTAGCAGACGTAGCGCGACAGCTGACCGACATCTGCAAACTTGAACGCCTTTCATGCGACCAGCTGGTGGCCCCGGAAGCGGAAAATCCGGCGCCGCCGCCTTGCGACCGTCAAGGCCAAACAACAACCCTTGAAGACGTGACGCCGTACCAACTAGGACAACTTCCCTGACAGACCAGGCCCATGGCTTCCATGCAAGTCGAGGATAGTCACCACTCACTCAGTCCTCAGGCTTGACGGCTAGCTTGCGCTGGCGCTCCGATCAGCCTGCGTTCTGCGCGCTTGACCAAGTCACGTTTGCTCAACGAGCACGAATCCGCCGACATCGATGAACAGACTCCGAGCCAACGGGTACGCGAGGGTCGGCGAAAACGCACGACCTGCAGTTCCCGGCGGTCACGACCGGAAAGCGTCGAGGGTATGAGCGACAAGGATGCCGACGCTAACAATTACAAGAAATGCTGCAAAAGCTTCAAACATAGGCTGCCCTTACGCAATAAGAAGGGGCTCTAACGCAATAGGCCTAGTATGAGCCCCGCTAGTGCTCCATAGTCAAAGTGATTCGACGGCAAGCCAGTGGTTCTGTTGCCGCTGATGATTTTGAGCAACGGTCGATAAGTTTACAGACAAGCCCTTCGGGGAGACCTGCCCGGCCAGCGGCCAAACCAGCAAAAGTTCAGGACATGATCCCCTTGCGGTATGTGGTTCCTGCAGTTTTGGCCGCGGCGGTTGCCGCCGGGTGCATTACCCATTTCGTTGCGCCCGCGGCAGAGGTTCCGGTCGAACAACGATTGCCTCCGATACGGACCCATTTGACCGAACTTTCCACCGGTGCACTGGCAAGCATGGATCACCGTTCCGCTGCGGATGAGAAAGCCGCCGCTGACTTCCTGCGCGCCGCCCAGGCGATCCTCAGACAAGCACCGAATACGCGGGCGTCTTTCACTGATGTTGAAGTATCGCCGATTACGGGAGCTATTCCGTTACCGCGACGGCGCCCTATTCCTCGCCAATGACGACCAGCGCGATCCGCGGAAGAGCAATTCCGGCTGCAGTTCGACGGGACATGGTTATGGAATGGCCTCGCGTCACCGCGCCAATTGCCGGTATATCGCCGGAAGCGCAGCCGGCAGGCGGCGGATGTTGGCGACGATGGCGTAGCCGCCGCGCCCGAACAGGGCGGGAAAATAGGATTGCGCGCCAGCGTCGACCGTGACGCCAAACACCGCAATGCCCTGCCGCCGCGCCTCCCGCACGGCCTTGCGGGTATCTTCGACCGCAAAGCGTCCTTCATAGTGATCGACGTCGTTGGGCTTGCCGTCGGTCAGCACCAGCAGCAGTTTCTTACGCTGCGGCTGGCCGACAAGCTCGGCCGCGGCATGGCGCACCGCCGGGCCGATGCGGGTGTAGTAGCCTGGCTTGAGGGCGCCGATCCGTCGCTCGACGGCTTCTCCCATCGGCTCCTGGAACGACTTCACGGCCTCGATACGAACCCAGGAACGCCGCCGCGATGTGAACGTCAGGATGCTGTGATGGTCCCCGCAGGCGGAAAGCCCGTGCGCCAGCACAAGCAGCGCCTCCTTTTCCACGTCGAGCACGCGATGGCCGTCGACCCACGCATCCGTGGAAAGCGAGACATCGACCAGCAACGTCGCCGCGAGGTCGTGCCGCTGCGGGCGCATCGCCAGATGGACGCGATCGAGCGATCCGCTTCCCGCCCGCAGGTCGCATCGCGCGCGGACGAGCGCATCGATATCCAGGTCGAAGCCGTCGGCCTGGCCGCGCATCACCTCATGCTGCGGCCGCAGCGCCTCGAAGCGCCGCCGCACATGACGGACATGCCGCAGGATGCCCGCATCCGGCGTCCAGTTTTCGCCGACTTCCGGCGCCTTGCCCGTCAGCACCCGGCAATGATCCGGCAGATAGACCCCTCGGCGATAGTCCCATTCCGGATAGAGCCGGCCGCTGTCGAGGCGCGTCGCATCGATGGCTTGCGGCGGCAGGTCCAGATCGAACTTCAGTTTCGTGGCGGGCTTGCCGCTGCGACGGCTGATCGCGAGCTCGTCGAGGTCGTCGGCGGCCTTGCGGGCATCCTCATCCTCGCTGTCATCGGAGGGCCGGTCGACGTTCACCATTTCCGCCATCGCGAGGATCTTCTCGAAACGGTTCAGGATGAAGGGATCGCGATTGCTGCTATCATTGCCCTCGCGGACGGCGCGGCGCTTGCGAGTGTCAGGCAAATCCGCCTCATCGCCAGGCACGGGCGCGTCGTCATCTTCAGCCCCGGCAGGAACGGCCTCGCGTATCCAGCAGTCTCCCCACAGCGGACAAGGCAGCATCGGCCGATATCCGGGAGGTGCTTTCCGCGGCAGTTCGCCGGCGCCTATTACAACCCGCCACAGCGTGCCTGCGGGCGGCGCATCGGCGCCAAGCAGCGCCAGCACGATCCACTCCACTTCCTGTTCTGTCCGCGGAAGGGGTCTGCGCGGGCGCGCTTGCGCCACCGCCGCCGCCAGCCGCTGATACGGGCCGATAAGGCCAGGGAACTGCCCCTGCACGCTTGAGACGATCTCGTGGGCACGCCGCAGCGTCGCTAAATCGCGGCGCAGCGGGTCGGTCTCGTCGATCGTCCCGATCGGCGCCGTGGCGAACCACGCCGCCAGCCAGCGATAGAGCAAGGCGTTGAGCTCGCGGTCCGGAAACAGGGCGATGCGATCGGGCAGGAAGACGGTTGCCCCATCGCGGCCGGGATGATCGAGGCTCTCGTCGCCAAGCCCGATGCGCTGCCGCCAGCCGAGCCGGTGGCCGGACTTGCGCGACTTGGCGCCGGCGATCTGCACGCCCGCCTCCCCGCCCAGCGCGCGGAACATGACCGCAATCTGCCCCTGCACGTCCGCAAGCGTCGCGGCCTGCCCGGCATGAACGGGATAGCTCGCCGTGGCCCCCACCAACCGGTGCCAGGCGCGGCCAACCGTTTCCTCAAGTTCGAGGAAGTCGAGCATGCCTCATCCGATCACGGCTCGGGCCACGTCGAGTAGCGCGACCTTGACGTCGGGTTCATCCGTGAGCGGCTCGATCATGCCGGCAAGCACGGCCTCCAATGTCGGCATCCCTGCAGCAATCAAGGTCGCGCAGTAGACGATCAGGCGCGTCGAGACCCCCTCCTCGAGATCCTGTCCCTTGAGCGCACGGAGCCGGCCTGCCAGCGCCACCAGCGGCCGCACGCGATCCGCCGCCAATCCGCTCTCGGCGGCGACCACTTCGATCTCCTGTTCGGCCGGAAGGAAGCCGAACTCGATCGCGACGAAGCGTTGGCGCGTGGACGGCTTCAAGGCCTTCAGCAGACTCTGATAGCCGGGGTTGTAGGACACGACCAGCATGAAGCCCGGCGGCGCGACCAGTTCCTCGCCGGTGCGCTCGAGCGGCAGGATGCGGCGATCGTCCGTCAACGGATGCAGCACGACAGTGACGTCCTTGCGCGCCTCCACGACCTCATCGAGGTAGCAGATGCCGCCTTCCCGCACGGCGCGGGTCAACGGACCGTCGGTCCACACCGTGTCTCCGCCTTTGAGCAGATAGCGTCCGGTGAGATCGGCCGCGGTGAGATCATCGTGACAGGCGACAGTGTGCAGCGGCAAGGAGAGTCGCGCCGCCATATGGGCGACGAACCGGGTCTTGCCGCAGCCGGTCGGTCCTTTCAGCAGAACC